>Ga0207850_100005_pt1 | contig 333616 bp, 307 predicted proteins | sample 23E2SouthBayCA_FD_187746 | JGI IMG/M metagenome (GOLD analysis project Ga0207850, IMG submission 187746) | Aerobic enrichment media microbial communities from Eden Landing Ponds, California, USA - A23 E3 (3) (SPAdes) | ecosystem: Environmental > Aquatic > Marine > Unclassified | place...
GGCTCGGCGTCGAGACGATCGATCTCCTGTACGTCCACTGGCCGCTGGACAGCTACGAGCCACAGGAGACGCTCGGGGCGCTCGACGGGCTCGTCGAGGACGGCCTCGTCGACCACGTCGGGCTGTCGAACTTCACACCGTCGCTGCTGACCGAAGCGGTCGACCTGCTCGACGCGTCCCTCGCGGCCCATCAGGTCGAGTGCCACGCCATGCTCCAGCAGGACGAACTCCGACGGCTGGCCCGCGAGCACGACCACCACCTCGTCGCGTACTCGCCGCTGGCGAAAGGCGAAGTCGTCGACGTCCCGGAGATTCGGGAGATCGCCGAGAAACACGACGCCACGCCCGCACAGGTCGCGCTCGCGTGGTTGCTGTCCAAGGAGTCGGTCGTGGCGATCCCGAAGGCGTCGTCGCACGATCACATCGAAGAGAACATGGCGGCCCGGGAACTGGAGCTGGAACCGGTCGACATCGAGCGGATCGACGAACTCGGTCGCACCGAACGGATGGTCGACTTCGACGGCACGCCGTGGTGATTTCGACCGTCCGCTACCGTGAAACGGCTATCACAATATAGAAAAGCCCGGGGTGGCTACCGGTCGCCATGGACGTACCCTACGATCTCACCTCGTACGTGCGGGTGCTCAAGCTCGCCAGCACCCCCTCCTGGGAGGAGTTCTCCCGTGTCGCCCTCATCGCGGGGGTCGGCATCGTACTCGTCGGACTGATCGGATTCGTGATCTTCGTGCTAATGTCGGTCGTCCCCGGCTCAACCCCAGCGTGATACCATGGGCATCTACGCAGTCAAAACCACGGCCAGTCAGGAACGTACCGTCGCGGACATGATCATCAGCCGCGAGGAAGACTCGATCCACGCTGCCCTCGCGCCGGACTCGCTGACCAGCTACGTCATGGTCGAGGCCGACGACGCCAGCGTGTTCGAACGGATCCTCGACGAGATCCCCCACGCCAACGGCGTCGTGCCCGGCGAGTCCTCGCTCTCCGAAGTCGAGCACTTCCTCTCGCCCAAACCCGACGTGGAAGGGATCGCCGAAGGCGACATCGTCGAACTCATCGCCGGCCCGTTCAAGGGCGAGAAGGCACAGGTCCAGCGTATCGACGAAGGCAAAGACCAGGTGACCGTCGAACTGTACGAAGCGACGGTCCCGATTCCGGTGACGGTTCGTGGAGACCAGATCAGAGTTCTGGACTCCGAAGAGCGGTAGGGCAGTATCCGCCGAGCACTGCGAGGGAGCGGCCGGTTTTCTACTGAGTGTTGCGAGGAGCGGTAAGCTAGCATTCGGCGACCTCGTCGCCGATTCACTCGCCCGAACGGAGTGAGGGCGAGCCTTTTTCGCCCACGGTTTTCAAGGAGCGGTTCGGGCGCGAAGCGACCGAACCCGACGCACAAAAAGGAGTTTTACTCGGATTCTGCGACGGTCATAACGGGGACCGGTGCCGAGCGGACCGTCTTTTCGGCGACGCCGCCGAGCAGGATGCGATCCGTGCCGCGTCGTCCAGTCGTCCCCATCCCGACGGCGTGAACGTCGTTCGATTCGATGTAGTCGAGAATCTCCTCGACGGGCGTCCCGTGTTCGACGTGGCGGACGGTGTTGGTCACCCCGAACTGTTCGGCCGACGAAACGACGGCATCGACGGCCTCGGTCGCTGCCTGTTCGCTGTCCGTTCCGGCGATGGCGTCTCGAACGTCCGCTCCGAGTCCGGAATCGTCGACCACGGAGAGGACGTGGACTGTCGCGTCCAGCGACGCCGCGAGTTCGGCGACGTGCTCGGCGGCGTGTGTCGCGGCGTCACTCCCGTCGGTCGGAACGAGGACGTTCTCGTACGGGAACGCCAGCGTCTCGTCGGGCTGCATCCGGACCGAGAGAACCGGGACCGACGAGAGACGGACGACCTTCTCGGAGACGCTGCCGACGAGGTATCGCGAGATCCCCTCGCGACCGTGGGTCGGCATCACGATCAGATCCTGGCCGAACCGTTCTGCGTAGTCGACGATCGTGGGAGCCGGATTCCCCTGCACGATGTCGGTGTCGTACGAGACGCCGAGTGTCGCCAGCGTCTTCGCGGCCTCGTCCACGATATCCTCGCCCTCCTGTACGAGTGCGTCGACAGTCTCTCCCTCGACGACCGTGACGCTGTCGCGCGCCGTGTCGGCGACGTAGAGCACCTGTACAGTTGCGTCGGCCCAGTGGGCAATCTCGCTGGCGTGATGGAGGACCTCGGCTGCGCCGTCGCTGCCGTCGAACGGGACGAGGATGTTCTCGTACATGGTTCGGGGGCGGTGCTACGGGTGCCGGTCGCCTAATAGTTTTCACCGTCGTCGGCTGTGGGCCCTTCCTCGGCCGGGTCAGTGGCGGCGCGGTCGACGGTCACCCGGACCTTCTGGATACGAGTGTTCTCGACCCGTTCGGCCCGTAACGTCACGTTCTCGTACTCGAACGTCTCGCCTTGCTCGACGAGGCGGCCCGCGCGGTTGAAGATGAAACCCGAGATGGTTTCGAACTCCTCGCCTTCGGGGAGTTCGATGTCGAGTGCCTCGTTGACTTCGTCGATGTTGACCTCGCCACTGGCCAGCACCTCCGTCTCGTCGAGGAACTCGATCGGGTGGTCCTCGTCACCGACCAGTATCTCACCGACGATCTCCTCGGTCATGTCTTCCATCGTGATGAGTCCCTCCGTCGCGCCGAACTCGTCGATGACGATGACCATGTGCATCCGGTTCTCGCGCATCTCTGTGAGGAGTTCGTCCACGTTCTTTGACTCGGGGACGTGGAGCGTCGACTTGACCACGTCCGCCACTTCGAGGTCGTCGAAGTCGCCGTAGTCGGACGCGCGAAGCTCGCGGATATCGAAGATGCCGACGACATTGTCGAGCGACCCCTCGTAGACGGGCAGACGGGCGTGTCCGGACTCGATACATCGCTGGATGGCCGTCTCGACTGTCGCTTCTTCGTCGATCGCAATCATATCGAGACGGGGCGTCATCACCTCTTTCGCGGAGGCGTTGGTAAAGCGCAGGGTGCGCTGGAGCATCTGGCGTTCCTCCTCGTCGAGGATGCCCTCGCGCTCGCCCGTTCTGATCATGTTCCGAATCTCGTCGCGAGTGACGTACGACGACTCGATCGATGGGCTCCCACCGGTGATCCTGTTCACGATTCCCGTCAGGTAGTAGAACAAATTGATGAGCGGCCACAGCACCTTCTCGACGACTTTCAGCCCACGTGCGACGCGTCGTGCGTGCAGTTCGGTGTGCTCGACGGCGTAGGATTTGGGGGCGCTCTCACCGAACACCAGCACCATCGACGTGATACCGAGCGAGGAGACGATGACCGCCGTCCCAGGATCGAAGTAGAAGCCGACGACCGTCGTCGAAACGGAGGACATCGTGATGTTGACCATGTTGTTCCCCACGAGGATCGTCACGAGCAGTTTGTGCGGGTCCTCTTTGAGTGATTTGACCGCCTGTGCGCCGCGCTTGCCCTCTTCGACCATCGCGTCGATCTGGTGGGTCGGCAGGGAGAACAACGCGATCTCGGACGACGAGAAGAATCCGGAGCCGACGAGCAACAGCAGAATCAGGACGATGCCGACCGCGGTGACCTGTGTCTGCCCCAGTTCGACACCGACGATCGGCACTGTGTAGCCTGTTGCGAGGGCGCTAGATACCGCTGTGAGGACGGAGGAACTCATTGACATCCGGAGTTAGGAGAGCAACGAAGTAACGCTTGGGTCGCCAACGACCCCCGAGACTCCGACCGCGGCGGGAGCGGCGGGATCGCTCTAGCGACGTTTTGAGCCATCCCCAGTTTAACGGAAGCAGGAGAAGACGCTGCGAGTGATGGCAGCGATACGGACACGTTCACTGACGAAGGAATTCGGCGACGTGGTCGCCGTCGACGATCTGGATCTCGTCGTCGAGGAAGGCGAGGTGTTCGGCTTTCTCGGCCCGAACGGTGCGGGTAAGTCGACGACGATCAATCTCCTGTTAGATTTTATCCGGCCGACGAGTGGCTCTGTCGAGGTACTCGGACGCGACGCTGGTGGGGAACCGGCAGCGATCCGGGAGCGGACTGGCGTGCTCCCGGAAGGGTATGGCTTCGACGATCCGCTGACCGGCCGAGAGTACCTCGACTGGGCAATCGAGACCCGCGACGCGAGCGACGACCCCGACGAACTGCTCGAACTGGTGGGACTGGCCGGTGACGCCGACCGGGTCGCCGAATCCTACTCGAAGGGGATGCAACAGCGCCTGGCCCTTTCGATGGCGCTGGTCGACGATCCCGACCTCCTGATCCTGGACGAGCCGACGACCGGCCTCGACCCCAACGGTATCCAGCAGATGCGGTCGGTGATCCGCGAGCGCGCCGAGAACGGGACGACGGTCTTCTTCTCCAGTCACATCCTCTCGGAGGTCGAGGCCGTCTGTGACCGCGTCGGCGTGATGAACGAGGGGACACTGGTCGCGCTCGACAGCATCGAGCAGTTGCGTGAGAACGCCGGCGGGCAGGCGACGATCCGGCTAGAGTGTGCGTCGCCGCCGACGGATCTGGGCGTCGAGTCGATCGGTGGGGTCGCCTCGACGACGGTCGACAGCGACACGCTCGTGGTGAACTGCCTCGATCCGAGCGTCAAGGTCGACGTGGTGACCCACGCCGCCCAGCGGGCGACGATCACGGACATCACCTCCGAAACGGTGTCCCTGGAGTCGCTGTTCAACGATCTCACTGGGGGCGGGCGCGACGGTGAGGAGCCAGCCGACAGGGGAGCGTCCTCTCCCGCGTCCGACGGACGGGGGGCGGTACAGTGAGCGTCCGCTCCGTGGCGAAGAAGGACTTCCGGGGCGCGCGCCGGTCGCGGTCGCTGTGGGCCGTCGCGACCCTGCTGGGTCTTGTGACCGCGTTGATCGGCTACAGCTACGAGGCCTATCAGGCGACGCCGACCACGTCTGTCCAACGGATGTTCTCCCAGCTAGTGCTACTGTTGATGTTGCTCCTGCCGATCGTCGCGCTGGTCGCGAGCTACATGTCGATCGCCGGCGAGCGCGAGAGCGGCGGCGTGAAGTTCCTCCTCAGCGTGCCCAACACGCGACGTGACGTGTTCGTCGGGAAGTTCGTCAGTCGACTCGGGATCGTCTGTGCCGGCGTGGTCTTCATGTTCGTGACCGCGGCGGCCGGTGGGTACGCTCGCAACGGGACGCTTCCGCTCACGCTCGTCGCCGGGCTGCTGGCGATGACGCTGCTGTACGGCAGCGTGTTCGTCTCGATCGCGATCGCGGTCTCCTCGGCCGTCGCCGCCCGGAGCCGTGCGATCGCCGCCGCCGTCGGCTCCTACTTCGTGCTGGTCCTGCTCTTCGTCGTCCCGGGGCTGAGCGTGTTCATGATCGCCCAGTGGGTCCACCGGACGCTGCTGGGAATGGAGGCAAACCTCGACCTGTACAACGCGGTCACGTACGTCAGCCCACTGACGGCTTACCGCAAGGGAACGAACATGTTCTTCCCCGACGAGATGGAGCAGCGGGTGTTCCAGCGGGCGGCCGACGCCAGCGGCGACCTGCCGGTGTACCTCTCCGAAGAGGTGTCGCTGCTCGTGTTCGCCGTCTGGCTGGTGGTGCCCCTCGCCGTCGGCTACCTGCGGTTCCGGGGGGCTGATCTGCAATGAGCCCCGAACTCGGTTCGCTGACGCGCCGGAGCAAGATCGGTGCAGTGCTGGTCGCGCTCGGTATCGCGCTCCTGATCGTCCCGTCACTCGCGCCAGTCCAGCCGGTACTGTACCACGAGACCAACACCGGCACCACGGAGAACGAGACCATGCTGGAACGGCAGGGTTACACCGTCGTCGAGTACGAGGAGCTCTCGCCGCGCGCCCAGGGGCTCTACCGGACGGCCCTGCGCAACGACGGCCACAACACGGTTCGCGTCGGCCAGGGTGCCGAGGCGTTCCCGTACCCCTCCGAGTCCGAACTGGCCGAGTACGAGGACTACCAGCAGCGTGAGATCGCTTCGTCGATCGTGATCGAGCGCCCGGAGAACGCGGATCTCCCGCCGGCCGACGAACCGCTCCGGGCCGCCGAGTACCGGGCCAGAGACGAGAGTGAGGGCGGAGAAAACGGTGAGACGAGGACGACGCCCAGCGAAGCGGAGATCGAACAGCTCCGTCAGCAGATCGCGACGTACGACGTGATCAACACGCGGACGGGCGAACCGCCGCTCGGCGGGACACAGCACCTCCTGCGGATGGCCGCACTACTGGTCGGCGTCGTCGGGGTCGGCACGGGCGGCTACCTGCTCTCGACGCACAGCTAGAACTACGGTGCGTTCTCGTTGCCTTCCAGACGGTCGATGACTTCCCGAATGTCGGCGACTTCTTCGATGCTCTCCTTGACGTTCTCGCGACGGCGGACCTCGGAGGCGTCGGCGTCGTAGGCGCGAACGTACTCGGCACGGCTGTGTTCGTCGAAGGCGTGACGGATCGCGAAGTAGCCGTCCGGCAGGACCGCGCCACAGACCTTGCACTCGATGCGATCGTGCTCGGTCGACTGGTGGACGATCAGGTCCTCCACGCGGTCGAAGACTTCCCCGTCGGCGTCGATAGCACACTCCCAGCGTGGCATTGTCGGGGGTGACGAGAGGCGTGTATAAAAACGTTCGTCACCCCGTCTCCAGCCGTAACTCTCCCTTCTCTCTGACCACGGCCGCCGGCGTGTTGCGATCCGCGTCGCGCACCTCGTGGAGGATGCCGTAGAACCGATGATTCGCCACGTAGTCGAACAGATAGCAGAGACAGTCCCACTTCCCCAGCCCGAGGGTCTGGAGGGCTGTTTCGCTGGCGTCGAAGACGTCCTCGTCCCACCACATCGGGCCGCCGCTGGGGCGTGAAGCGTACTCCCGGTGGCTGAGGTACTTGACCGAACTCCCCCAGAAGTCCCGGTTCGTACCGAAAAACCAGAAGTGATCGCCGTCGAGTCCCGCGGCTTCGTTGAACGTCTCCCCGAGTTCAGCCAGCGTCCGATCGACACCGATCTCGATGTCACGCCAGAACCCCGCGGTCTCACGTTGGCGCTTGAACCGAAATCGGTAGACAGTCATGGGCTGACGATTTCGCCCGTCGTGCATCTATTTTTCGGTGGCTCTCAATCGGGTGGCGCTGATAGGTGCATCCAGCGACGGAACGATTCAGACAGCGTCAGCACCCCTCACAGGGTCACAGCCGATCCCACGACGAGGAGACGCCTCGCTCGATCAGGTGCCAGCGTTGCTGGTAGCCACCCTCCCGTGCCCGTATCTCGACGAGCCCGTCGAATATCGGGCGCAATCGGTCGACGACGGCGGCGTCCATCGGGACCGAGAGGTGGAAGTGCCCCATCCCGGAGACGTCCCTGATGCGGTGGGTCATCGTCCTGAGAAGCCGGAACACCGGTTCCGTTTCGTAGTTCTCCAGCAGCGGGAGCAGCGAGTCGAACCCGAGTCGGAACCAGCCCGGTTCACGGCGAGTCGTCGACTGGACGAACCCGAGCACTTCTTCGGAGATCGCCAGGCCGAGATCGGAGAGCCTGTCGGTGTCGACCCGATTCGAGAACGGTTCCCGCGTGACATCGGTCGCCGTACTCCGCAAGAGCATCGAGTGGCGGACCACCGAGACGGTCCCTGGCGGCATCTGCGACGGCGGGAACCCGAACCGGCTTTCCAGTTCGTCGTCGTTCCGGGCGAGGAGAACGAGCAGTCTGTGTCGAGCTGCCGTCTCGGCACCGAACAGCTGCTGTGAGACCCTGTGATGGACGTCGCTGGGGACTGCACCCACGACGAGGAAATTGCACCCCCGGTCTTCGAGCTCGGCCAGTGCATCACCGAACGCGGTGCCCTCGGCCCGAGGCTCGCGGTCTTCTGCTGTCATTGGCCACTGGAATCCCAGATACGGGATCTGCTATCTGTGAATTATTCAAACTGTCGGTGGAAATTGATTTCCTCCCGAGCGTGGGACGGAGTACTGTCGCTGTTTGCCAGTGATTGTCGACCCTGTCCTGACGATCATCGGTAAGAGACGACAGAACTCCGTATGATAGACGCAGGACCGAGTGGGCGGAAACGACCACGTTTGTGGAAATTTGCGGTTTCTGTGAAGCAAACGAACTGATCAATGAATGTGAAATCTCGTCGGCGATAGTAACCCCTATGAGTCGTGTCGAAGTATCGCCCCCACGTGACTGGGTTCCGGGTGGATATGCACGTGAAGGTGCTAGACGAGCGCGTCGCCCGACGAGCGAAGGCTCGCAACATCGACGCGCTGGTGTACGCGCCACACTTCACTCGCCTCCCGGCGATCCGCGAGCGGGCCGAGCGGTTCTCCGACGACGAACTGACGGTGATCCCTGCCCGTGAACTGTTTACCGGCAACTGGCAACGCCGACGCCACGTGCTGGCGATCGGACTGGACGAGCCGGTGCCGGACTTTCTGACTCTCGAAGGAACACTCGACGAACTCGATCGACAGGAAGCGGCCGTACTCGTGCCCCACCCGGATTTCCTGAACGTCAGCCTCACGCCGGCCAAGATACGCGAGTATCGCGACCGGATCGACGCCATCGAGGTGTACAACCCGAAGCACTGGCCCCATCACAACAGGCGGGCGAGCGAACTGGCGAGCGACCTCGACATCGCACCGTTCACGTCCTCGTACGCGCACGTCCGTGGTACCATCGGCGAGGCGTGGGTCGAGTTCGATCGCGAGCTGGACGGCACCGACGCACTCGTCGCGGCACTCCGGAACGGAGAGCCCCGTAGCGTCTTCCACGGGGACGGTATCGAACACGGGCTCCGGTGTGCCGTCGAATTCTGCCACCTGGGCTACGAGAACAGCTGGTCGAAACTGGATCGACTGTTCCTCCAGGGGACCGAGGCGACCCACCCCGACCACGTCGCGTACGGCGGCAAGTTCGACGACTGCAAAGTGTACTGATACGGATTGTTGTAGTTCTTCCCCGGAAACACAGCGACGACGGTCCCCACCGTACCGAATCCTGGCGATGCGTCCCGGCGATCACCGGCTAACCGCTACAGGATCCGTCTCACTGCAGGCCGACCAGTTGCAGCGCGGCCGGCGGGACGTACTGGGGCAAGACGTGGACGAGCACGATCGCGACGGCGACCTCGAACACCGTCACCGCGACCGTCACGATCTCGGCGTACTCACTGGAGGTCGTCACGCCGGTGGGCGAACCGAACTCCTCGTCCCACAGCGGGTAGAACAGCGCGATCCCGCGCCGCGAGCCGAAGTAGTCCAGCGCGTAGTGGGTGACGACGCCGAGCCACACCCAGTCGAGATTCGAGAAGTAGATCGGGTAGGCGGCCACGATCCCGAGGACGAAGAGGTTGTGCAGTGTCTTGCGATGCCGTCCGAAGGCCGTGTCGACGTCCGGGAAGAGCGCACCGAGTACGACCGGGACCGACACCTCGGCGATCGTGACGAACGTCTCCACGTCACCCGACGGCTGGAGGACGTACCCCAGACCGATACTCAACAGGGCCGCGTTCAACACGTGCCCACGCTTGTTCATGCACTGGGGGAAGGCTGTCGACCGTGATAATGGTGTGCGGTTTCGGGCCGCCGATCACGAAGGAGCAACGTGGTGGCCACTCGATGACCGCGTCCAGTTAGCGGCGCGCTTCGACGGCGTCGAGCAGATCCGCGAGTGCCTGCTCGGCGATCGCCCGTTTGACCGTCCGCCGGTCGCCGTCGAACTCGTAGCGAGTGACTGTCGAGAAGGAGTCGCCACTACCCCAGGGGGCAGCGTGGGCCACGCCGAGGTACGCCCTACCGACCGGAGTCTCGTCGGTGCCGCCGCTCGGGCCGGCGACGCCGGTCGTCGCCACACCCCACGTCGTGTCGGCGGTGTCCCTGACCGCCCTGGCCATCTGGCGTGCCACCGGTTCGCTGACCGCACCGACCTCGTCGAGCATCTCGCGGGCGACCGCCAGCAGGTCCCGCTTGGCATCGTAGGAGTACGTGACCACGGAGCGGTCGAAGTAGTCGCTCGACCCCGGTACGTCTGTCAACAGCGACCCGATCAGCCCGCCCGTACAGGACTCTGCGACCGCGACCGTCCCCTCGGTCTCGCGCAGCGCCTCGCCGACGCGGACCTCGATGGGGTCGGCTTCGTCGTCTGTCATACGAACGGGTTGGCGGGTGCGTCCTATAACGATTGGCCAGTCCCGCTGGTCCGTCTCTCCCACATCGACGATGGCGATCTGGTGAGTAACTGGTTATTCGTCCGACCAGTTTTCCGTCGGGCGCACCAAGCGAGGGCATGACCTACCGGACCACACTCGGCTGGTCGCTGGTCGCCTCGGGCCTCGTGACACTTCTGATCGGCTTTCTCCCGCTGGGAGACCTGTTCTGGGGCGTCCTCCTGCTGGTCGTCGGCGTCGCCGTCCTGCTCGTCAGACGCGGGTGAGTCTGTCTCGCCACAGACGGAAAGAGAAACGTAGATCCACGAGTACCGTCGGATATGGACTACGAGACGCCCCAGTTCTTCCGCGTCATCCAGTACGCCGAGCGCGCGGAGCGGGACGTGATCGACATGGTCTCGGGGAGTCCGGACTGGGACCCGCCCGAGGGGTTGCGGGACGGCCTCCACGACTACGCCGAACTGGACGCCGGCGACTTCCAGTACCCGCCCAGCGTCGGACTGCGGGAACTCAGAGAGCGGATCGCCGCGCGGCGCGGCGTCGACCGGAGCAGGGTCGTCGTCACCAACGGCGCGGGCGAGGCCAACCACCTCGCGATGGTCGGCGGACTGGAACGGTTTCCTGGCAACGAGATCCTGCTGACCGACCCAGTGTACCCCTACTACGCCGGCCGGGCGAACTTCCTCGACGCCGAGATCGGCTTCGTCCCGGTCGAGGACGACGGCCACCTCGACCCCGGCCGCCTGCGCAAGCGCGCCAGCGACGAGACGGCGGTGATCGTCGTCAACACGCCCAACAACCCCACTGGCGCGGTGTACGGCCCCGACGTGATGGCCGAGTTCGTCGCGATCGCCGAGGAGTACGACGCGCTGCTGGTCTCCGACGAGGTGTACGACCACTTCGACTACTCGAGACGGTTCACCTCCGCACTGGAGTTCGACTCGCCGAACGTCGTCGCCACCAACGCCTTCTCGAAGTCGATGGCGATCACCGGCTTCCGGGTTGGCTACGCCGTCTTCCCAGAGGAGGACGGGTCGACGGGCGACCTGCTGGATCGAGCGCGCACCCGCCACATGCTGACGAACGTGGCTGGGTCGCGACCGGCACAGTACGCCGTCCTCCGGGCACTCCAGACGACTGGCCCGGACTACTACGACGAGGTACGAGAGCGCTTGCGAGGCCGCGTCGACACCTTCTGTGGCGCGCTGGACGACGCCGGCGCGGAGTACAACCGACCCGAAGGCGGGTTCTACGTGATGGCCCGGTTCGAGGACTACCCGGGCAGTTTCGAGCACGTCTACGAACTGATCGACGAGGCCGGCGTGGCCGGGATGCCCGGCGAGGCCTTCGGCGACTCGCGATCGGAGTGGTTCCGGTTCGCGCTCGTCTCCCCCCGCGTCGAGGAAGCGGCGGACCGACTGGCGGACTTCTTCGCGTGAGCGGTTCCCGGCCGCTCCTCACTCCCGAATCACGTTCGATTCGAGGTCCCGCGGGTAGTAGGTCAGGAAGTCGATGCCGTCGTCCGTGACCGCGACGGTGTCGGAGTGGCGATACCCGGCGTCGTCGGTGTACAGTCCCGGTTCGATGGTGTAGACGTGGCCCGGTTCCATCTCGCCGTCCGCTCCCCGATCGATGTAGGGCGGTTCGTGACCGTCCATCCCGATGTTGTGGCCGACGTGATGGCGCGCCAGATCGGTCACACCCTGTTCCTCGAAGTAGTCCCACACTGCCTGATCGACGTGGGAGAGCGAGGCGCCCGGCCCCATCGCGTCGAACGCGACCTCCTGGGCCTCAACGGCGATTTCGAAGTAGTACTGCTGCTCGTCGGTCACCTCGCCGACGAACATCGTCCGTTCCAGTTCCGAGACGTAGCCGTCGACGTTCGCCGTCGCACCGGTGATCAACACGTCGCCCCGCGAGAGCCGTTCGTTGGGCGTGTGGCCGTGGGGTAGCGCGGTCTCGTCGCCGCTGATGTAGCCGGCGTGGACCGGGCCGTCGCCGCGGGTCCTGACGGCGTACTCCGATCCGAGCGCGTCCAGCATGGCGCGCGACCCTTCCATCGAGGCGCGCTGGCTGACCGTCGCCGGATGGGCACCGACTTCGGTGTGATCCGCGAGGGAGCGGTGCGCGAGGTTCGCCCAGCGGGCCGACTCGCGGATCAAATCCACCTCGGCGTCGCTCTTGGCCTCGCGCATCTCGGGCACCCACTCAATTCCTTCCGATTCGACCTCGCAGAAGTCGCTCAAGGGCGGGCCCTCGTAGCCCATCACGCCCGGCGCGCCGTCCGCGTCCGCGGCGACGCTTTCGACGCCCATCCCGGTCAGCATCTCGTCGACCGTCTCGATGGGGTCGCCGCCGGGGTAGTCGAAGTAGCTGTGGACGGCGTCGATACGAGGAATGGGCGAGACGCGCTCGACTTCCAGCCGCGGGACCGTGATCTCGACACGGTCGTCCGTCACCGCGAGGGCGACCGGCCGCTCGGTCTGGATGTGGTGGAACCCGGTGACGTACTCGATGCTCGTCGCGTCGAACCACACCGCGGCATCGGCAGCTGTCTCGGTCAGACGCTCCCGGATTGCTGTGAGTCGGGTCTCGAATTCGCTTGCGGGTAGCCTGGTCGGCATACCGTCAATCATGGACTGAGCACAGAAAGAGACGGCGGGCGTTTCGTTGGTGGTGTTCAGATGAGCAGTGTCCTGGGGAACGATTGTGACACCGAAAGCCCTCGTGCAGTTACGGTCCCGCGGCTCGCTGCGGTCCAGTGGGTCCTTGCGTCGCCGGGGTTCCCGTAACTGCACTCGCCCTTTCATCCGCCAGGATTCGACTACTCACCTGTCTGAACCCTGGGCGGATGAAAGGGCGAGGCTCGGTCCGGCGTTCTGCGACGGCACTATCCGAACGAAGTGAGGATATCCGTCACAGAACGCCGGAGCGGGCCGAGGGCTTTCGGTGGTCCTGCGAACGCAGTGAGCGTGACCTCGAAAGTCGAGCGAAGCGAGTCTTTCGGTGCTTCAAGATTGGATCGCTCAATCCCTTATTTGAACAGTACCTTTGGATCGATCAACCGGTCTACTCCTGAGCCTGCTGAATCTCGTCGAGGTAGGCGTTCCACACGTCTTCGGGCTCTTCACAGGCGATCGAGGAGATGGACTCACAGGCCTCGTACCCCCACATGAACACGCTGTCGACGCCGGCTTCGATGGCGGCGCGGGTCGCCGTCCGCACTTCCTCGGTCTTGCCCTCGCCCAGTCGGAACCCCTGAATCCAGATCTGACTCCTGAGGTCGTGCTCGTCCGCGAGATCGGCGACGGTCTCGGACCAGTAGCCGACGAACTCCTCGGCGTCGCCGGCGTGGGGGAACACGTCCCAGTACGGGTCGGTCGCCAGCATGTCGAGGTGCTCACTGCGGGCCAGCGGTCCCCAGTCTTCCAGTCCGTGATCCGCGCTTTCGGCTGGCAGCAGGCAGACCGCGTTCTCGGCGCCTTCCTCGCGGGTCAGTTCCATCATCTCTTCGAGGAACGCGAGCAGTTCGTCGGCCTTGAACTGCTGGACCTCGTCGGTCTCTTCCCGGGGCATCTCGTGGCCGTACTCGGCCTCGAAGCGCTCCCGGCAGTGCTCGCAGCGACAGCCCCAGACGCCCGCCTCGAAGCTGGTGCCGTTGAGCGCTTCGTGAAATTCGGGGATGAACCAGTGTGGCTCGTCCCAGAACAGGACGTCGACGCCCAGCGAGACGGCGTCGCGAGTCCACTCGCGCATGAACTCCCGGAACGTGGGGTTGTTGAAGCAGGCCGCGGTCACCCGCCGGCCGTTCGAGAGTTCCTGTCTGGCCTCGGGGTGGCGGCCGACGAACTCCGAGAGGGCCTCACCACCGAAGACTCGTCCCACGGACCACGGATTGGCGTACACCGTGTAGTCTCGCTCCTTGCTGTCGGCGACGATGTCCTCCATCGTCCCCTGATAGTACTGCTGATCGCGCTCGCTGAAGGTGTGTAGAATCGCGTTCAGACCGTCGTCGGCGAACTGGTCGAGGTCTTCGTTCGCGTGTCGTCGGTTCCTGACGCCGAAATAACTTGTTCCGTATTCTGTCGGAGGCATGTCCAGAACTTTGTTTTCTCTCATAATCAAAGGTGTATTGTAGATAGATGACACGTTCGTCGTGGTCAGAAAGGCCCCACACGGACGGTTGTCGGCCTGTCCTAGACCGACCGTAGGACTGTGTGTCGTCGACCGGGGAAACGTCGACAACCGCCCGTATCAGTCTGTGACGCTACCGCACCAGTCGGGTGGGGCTCTCGTGTCCGTTGCGAGCGATCCCCTCGCGAACGTGGATGGCGTGGACGAAACCGGCGTTGGCCCAGCCGAGCGCTGCGAAACGGTGTTCCCCGTCGGCGTCGACCTCTTCGGCCAGCGTCCCGCCCGGCAGCGTCTCGGCCTGCAGTTCGGCCAGGAGTTCGTCGCCCAGCGACGCCCGTCCGACTGCGTACAGCGTGGCCGCGAGCGTGAACTCCTTGGGCAGCCAGTAGCGGTCGTAGCGCTCGTAGCTCTCGACGAAAGCGTCGACGAGGTCGTCAGTGTGGCCGTAGGCTCCGGCCCAGCCCGTCGGGTGGACCGCCGCCGAGAAGGCCACGTTCTCGTCGCGTTCGCGACCACCCAGCGCCAGATGGGTAGCGAAGGGCTCGCCCGGTGGGAAGAGATGCCGGTCGATAGCGTCACCGATCGCCCCGGCAGCCTGACGGTAACGGCCGGCGTCACTGTCGCGTCTCAGTTCCGCCGCGAGGTCTGCTGCGTCGAGCAGGCCACGGTACGCGTAGGCGTTGGTCCAGAGGCTCTGGCGGGCGTCGTCGGGCATCTCGGCGAAGTCAGGGGTCGCTTCGAGCAGACCGTTGTCGGCGACCGCACCGAGTGTGTACTCGGCGGCCCCGCGGACCGTCGGCCAGACCCGTTCGAGGAAATCCGCGTCCCCAGTCTCCTCGTACACGCGACGGACGGCGTGGAGATAGATCCCCTGCTGGTCGTTCTCGCGGTGGATGACCCCCGCAGGTTCGCCGTCGCTGGTGTAGCACTGCTCGAAACCGCCGTCGGGTTCCTGCACCGAGCCGAGAAAGTCCGCGAGATAGCGCTTCGCTACGTCGCCGGCACCGGCTTCTGCCAGCGCGATGGCAACTATCGCGCCGTCGCGGGGCCACGAGGGATAGTAGGCGGGCTGGAGGTTCGGTGCGGCCGAGAGACTCCCCGATTTCGGGTCCGCGAGCCCCAGTATCGCGACGAGCGAGCGCTGGTACTGGGCACGGAAGCGCTCGGGAACGGCGTCGACGGGCGCGTCGGCCAGCCGTTCGTCCCAGTAGTTCTCGGTCGTCGTCTGGCGTTCCACAGGGGTCTCCGCCGGCGGCGTCGCCTCACCATCACCGATACCCGAGACGAACACCGAGCGGGTGGCACGCTCGCCCGGCGCGAGCGAACAGTCGAGCGTGAGGTAGCCGCCGATGTGGGTGCCCGAGGCACTGTTCGCTCCCCCACCCACGTCGGCCAGTCCCCGTTCGGTCACACCAGCGTCGACGACGGTGTCGGCTGGACCCACAGAGAGTCTGATCCCGACTTCACTGGCGCGGTCGGCCCACTGGATCGTCCGGCCGGTCGCCCAGACGCTGTTGGGGCTGGTGATCCCCGGTGGGTACTGCTGGCGAGCGTTGGCGTTGGCCTGCATGTAGTAAGTGATCCCATCGACCGGGTGGTCGCCGACGTTCTCGACGGTGACGTCCCGGACGACAGTCTCGGTGCCGGGCTGGACGTAGACGACCTCCGTCGCCGCGACAGGAGCGTCGTCGACCGGTTCGTAGTGGATCGTCAGCAAACCGGTCCCGGTCTCGCCGTGCATCGAGTGGCCGAACTGAGATTCCCAGAGCCAGACCGTCTCGTCGTCGACCTCGACACCGAAGAAGCCGCCGTCACGCGGTCGAGCACCGTCGAGGAACCCCTCGCCCGATTCGAGGTAGGGCAACTGCTGGGTGAAGCCGGTGTGGGGATACAGCAGCGTGCTCATGCGCCCGCGATCAGTAAAGCCCGCGAGGATGCCGTCCTCGGGCGTCGAAACGTAGCCCGCGACCGAGCACTGCGACTGGAAGTCGTTCATGCCGCCGGGGTTCGTCGCGAGGTTCCAGACGGCCTGGGGCAGTTCCTGCAGGGCGAGCCGGTGGTTGTACTGCCAGTCCCGGACCGCCGGCCGCGCGAGGATGAACAGCGTCTTCGTGAGCATCCGCAGGTTCCGGAGATCCAGCCGGCGGAGGAAGGCGACCGCGTTCCGGGCGCGATCCGTCAGGCGGTCCGGGAGCGATTCGTCGGCGCCAGTCATTGTGGATTGATAACTAGGTGCGAACGAACAAGTAATTGTTGCCGGTATTACCCAATCTCGCAACCGCTGACGACTAGCCCGCTCTGTTGACCAGCAGGACATCCAGAATCAGGAGTGCGCCACCAACGAGGATCGAGGCTTTCTGGTTCTCATTCCCCACAATCGCTTAACGAAAAACGATCATAAGGCGAAACCCAGATCCACGGCACGCGCCCGAGAGAGCAAGTCCTCGTCGTACAGCTCGCTCGTCTGCTCGGGATGGGCCTCGTCGATGGCGCGCACCGTCGCGACGGTGTTGGCGAAGTTCTTGTACGTCGCCTCGTCGACCATCTGTCCGTCCAAGACGACCGCGCCCGACCCCTCGGCCTTGGCGTCGGCAAAGCGCTCGATCTTGCCCACGTCCCGTTCGAGTTCCTCACTCGTGGGGGTGTGGATGCGGTTGGCCTGTACGGTCTGCTTGGGGTGGAGCGACCAGGAGCCGTCGATGCCGATGGCGGCCTCGTGCTCGACCTGATCGGCGTAGCCCGGCGCGTTGTAGTAGGTGACGCCCGCCCGCTCGTGGAAGAGCCGGTCGAAGGGGCCACCGACGCAGACGAGGTCGGCGGCGCTGGCCTCGTTCGAGAGTCGTTCGAGCATCGCGTCCCAGCGCGGGCGCTCGCCGTCCAGCGCGCGCCCGCCCAGTTCCGCGGTGTAGTCGACCGGACCGAAGATCAGGCCTGTCAACCGGGAGGCCTCGCCGAGGCGGGCGATCTCGCGCAGGTCCGAGAACGCCCGCGCGGTCTCGACGATCAGCGACAGGCCGATCGAGCCGTCGTCGTAGCCGTACTCGCGCTCGGCCTCGGCGACCGTCGCGAGCGCGCGCTCAACGTCGCTGGCGCGCCCGACCTTCGGCACGACGATGCCGTCGAGGTGGTCGCCGGCCTCGGCGACGAGCCGTTCGATCTGGCCGGTCCCGCGCTCGCGGAACGAGCTATCGGCGTAGCTCCACTCGACGCGGGGCCAGATCTCACCGCCGAAGTCGGGGGCGTAGTCGGGGAGCCGAGCGATCGTGTTCTCGACAGCCTCGTCTTTCATCGACGGCGCGGTGCCGTCCTCGATGTCGGGGACGAGCCAGTCCGGGGCTTCGAACCCCTCGGCCGTGAGGCCGGATTCGAGGTACTTCGCCGTGTTTTCGCGGGGGACGGCGGCCGGTGCAGTCTGGAACGTGCGGCAGATGCGAGTCATTGGTTGTGTGCACTCTGTAGCAGCGCGGTCCGCCGGCCCGAGTAGACCGGCGTCTGGTCCTGATTGAACGCGATGTGCTGGAAGGTCACTTCGCCGGCCCGTGGCGGGCCGGGATCGGGATCGGCGTCGAGGACGCGGGTGAAGCCGTAGATCGTGTCCCCGAGCGTGACGAAATCGTGGAAGGTCTCGTCACGAAAGGTTCGCTCCCGGTACGTCGCCTCGTCCGAGCGGGCGTGGGCCAGCGCGATCGAGCGGGTCACGTCGCCGTAGGCCACGATGTCGCCAGACGGCGCGTCAGCCATGGCGTCGCGGTTGTGATGCTGACGGGCGGTGTTGAGCGTCGCCAGCGGCAGGCCCGCGACGAGCTGGTCGTCCATCGTCCGACCGCGCTCGTGTCGGTAGGCGACGGCGCTTGCCGGGTCGTCGGCCACCCGATCCAGCGCGGCCGCGAAGTCCTCGAAGTGCGGGCCCTCGGGCGCGAACAGTCGCTGTGGGAGCGATGGACCGCTCTCGTCCGGATCGTCGTCACCTCCGTCAGCCATCTGCCCACCGTCGGCGGCCGTGGGCTCCCGTCGCGGCACCATGTTCGTCCGCTCGTAGCTGACGAGCAGGTCGTCGCTGTCGGCGTCGTAGCCCGCAGTGCGCCACGTGACGATACCGTAGTCGGGCCGGGAGTTCGAGACAGTCGTCGACTCGACGGTCGAGCGCACGCGGATCTCGGTGCCCGAGTAGACCGGGTCGTGGAACTGCACGCCCGTCCGGCCGAGGAAGTATCCCCCCTTCTCCGAGCAGTCTTCGACCGAGGCCCCCATCACGCAGGCCAGCAGGTAGTCCGGGTGGATCGGTGGCTCGCCGAAGTCGCGCTCGCGGGCGGCGTCGGTACGCCAGTAGGCCGGGTCGTGGTTCAGCGTCTGGCCCATCCACTCCTCCGCGCCGGCCCGCGTCAGTCGCAGACCGGGGTCGTGGTCGATCGTCTCGCCTGCTTCAAAGAACTCGAAGTAGTGGCCCTTCTCCCGGGTGTCGGCTTTGTCGAGGAGCGTTTCGAAGGCGTCGGGATCGGTCCACTCAGTCATCGGCAGGGACCTCCTGTCTGTCCTTGCTCGCGTGTCGCTTCGCTCCCGCGAGCTCGTTCGGTGGACTCGCTCCCGGTGGTCGCTGCGTCCACCTGCCTCATCTCGTTGGTCACGACCATGAACCCCTCGTCGAACCCCATCCCCGGTTTCGCCAGCACCTGCGCGGCGTCGGTCGCCATCGCGACGTGGGCGCAGGCCCGCGCGGAGGTCACGGTCTCGTTGCAGGTGCCGCCGAGGTACGCGCGAGTGTCGCTGCCCTCGCAGTACTGAACCGCGCGCGCCGAGCGCTGGACGCCACCGAGGTCGGGGGTCTTGATCTGGACCACGTCGGCCGCGGACGCGTCGACGAACGCACGCACGTCGTCGAGCGTGTTGCACCACTCGTCGGCGACGATATCGACGTCGATCTCCGCCGCTGCGAGTCCCTCGCGGAGTTCGGCCATCGCGTGGAGTTGATCGGCCCGACCTTCCTCGTCCATCGGCCCCTCGACTTGCAGTGGGTAGGGCGCGGCCGCCTCGCGGAGCGTCGCGAAGTAATCGAGCACCGCGGGTCGGTCGTACGGTGGCCCGAAGATTTCGCCGACCATTCCGTACACGTCGACGTGAAAGCGCGGGTCGTAGCCGGCGGGGCCGAGTTCGTCCGTTCGCTCGGACAGCCAGTCGAGGTACTCGATCAGTCCCTCGCCGTCTTCGCCCATCGAGTCGGTGGAGTTGAACAGACCGTGCGGGAGGACGGGAACGCCCTTGACGAGCATCTTCTCGGCGTTGGTGTAGCGTTCGTCACCGGACTGGCCGAAGACCGGGATCGGCTCGGTCGCGGGCCGAGTTCCCAGCGCCGTCGAAAGCACGTCGGTCGGCGTCCCGCGGGTCGCGTGAGCGGCGGCGTTGAGCAGGGCCTGCGAGACGCCGTAGCGGACGGCGGTGTGGAGCCGCTGACCACCGTTCTGTCGCATCTCCTCGATCAATCGCGCGTTCTCCTCGAAGTGAGTCCCGTCGCGACCGCGGAGCACGGTGCCCACTTGCTCCTCGACGATCGGTGCGTACTCCGCGGCGCGAAAGAGCGGGTCGCGACCGCCCGCGCCGGAGTACTGGACCGCGGCACAGTCGCCCCGCACCGTCCGGCCGTCGCCGAGTTCGAGTTCGACGATCAGCGTCTCGCCGGCCTCTCGAATCCGCTCGAAGCCGTCGGTCACTGGCTCGCCGTCGTAGGCGAAGCCGTCGTGTTCTGCCCCCTGCTTGATCGCCCGCTGGTCGTCGAAGAAGAAGCCCGAGACGCCGGGGATCGCCCGGACCGATTCAATCCGCATCGGTCTCACCCCGGCGGCCGATGAGTTTGCCGTCGCTGATGGCGTCCACGTCGTCGGCGACCATCTGGAAGGACTGGTCGCGCCCCTCGCGTTCGGCGCGCTGGCCCAGTTTGTTCCCGTGGATCTCCCTGACCTCCTCGGAGACGGCCAGATCGCCGAACTCGAAGAGCCGGACCCGACCGTCGTCGTCTCTCGCGGGCAGGGTCGCGCCCGCCGCCGCGTCGCTGGGTGCGAAGGGCACGTCCATCGCACCGCTGTCGAACGCCGCGACGACGCCGCGGGCCACGTCGCCGTCGCCGTGGGCGAAGATCGCGTCCATCAGCTCGCGTGTCGTGCGTTCGATCAGTGCCTGTTCCTCGTCGATGCCGCCCAGATCGATGTCCTGTTCGATGGTCATATCGATCAGCTGCCGCGTCGTCCGCAGGCCCGCGGCGTTGGCCTCCTTGGTCGGAACGCCCTGGAACTCCTGTGGGGACTTGGTGATCACCTTGTCCGGCTTCGCGACCGCCGCAGTGACGCCGCCGAGACCGATGACGCCGCTGGCGCGGGCCTCGTCAGGTGGGAAGCCACCCATCCACTCGTGAAAGACGGTGGTGACGGTGACCTCGTCCGGGAGGTACTCCTCGCCGAGATCGCGGAGGGCCCGGAGTGCGGCCACGTCCTGGACCACGTTGCCAACCTGCCCGTAACCCAGCGTCAGCGAGCGCACGCCCTGCGTTGCCGCGAGCAGGCCCTCGACGACCATCACGGCGATGGCGATGCTCGGCGGAACGAGCGTCCCAGTCAGCGGGCCGAACGGTTCGCGGTTGATCACGACGCCGCGCTCGGCGTAGGCCCCACAGAGGCGGTCGACGAACTGCCAGTGTTCGATCGTCTCGTCGAGGCTGTGGCCCTTCGTGTAGGGGATGTTGTACGAGATGGGGCCGCCCTCGAAGCTCTGGAAGCCGCCCGCGAGCGTGACCATCGCCAGCAGGCGGGCGTCGGGCGTGCCGTGGCGCACCTCGATGGGCGTGTCCAGCGCCCGGACGAGTCGTCGGCAGTCCTCGACGCCGTGGTTCACCGCGGGAAAGCCGTTCAATTCGTCCGTCTCGCCGTTGCGCGAGGCGGCCAGTCCCTCCTCGGCTTTCTCGTACTCGTTGTCCCGCGTGTAGGAGTCGATGGTCGTCGGTAGCAGGTCCGCGCCGCCAGACTGTTCGAGATATTTCAGGAGATCGATCTGGGCCTCCAGACAGGGGACGCCCGCCCGTGGCTGGAGGAGTGGCTGGTCGGCCGACTCCAGCACTGGCGCGAACTGCTTGTGGTCCGGCAGCGACTCGTGGAACGCGACCGCCTCCTCGAAGTCGACCTCGCGGCCGGTCGGCCAGTCGTCGCGCAGATCCTTCGCGATTCGTTGCAACTGCTCGCCGGCGAGCCGTTCGTCGCGCGGCATGGTCAGCTGTCGACCCTCGCCCGTTCGGCCTCGCGAGTCGTGAGCTGGAGGTCCTGCCGGAGCGCGGCGATGGCCTCCTCGGGATCCGTTTCCGCGTCGAAGACGCGGTCGAACCCGAACTCGCGGAACTGCCGGCGGGTCTCCTCGAAGTCGTCCTGGCCGACGGCGAGGTTCCCCCCGACGTAGGTCAGCACGTCCAGTCCGGCGGCCTCGATCCGGTCGTGAAAGCCCTCACAGTCCTGGCGAGCGTGCCCGTACAGCGAGGAGACCAGTACCGCCTCGGCGTCGTGTGACCGTGCCGCGTCGACGAAGTCGGCCTGGGAAGTCTGGACGCCGAGGTTGACTACCTCGAAGCCCGCAGCCGACAGCGCCTGTTCGAGAATCGTGATACCGACGACGTGTGCGTCGGAGCCGATGACGCCGAGGATGACCGTCCGTGGCATGTACTACAGGGGAGAACATAGGCTATAATAAATGTAATGATCTTTCATGATAATATGGCCTTAAGGTATTCATAATGATTAATCACAAAGATTCATGGCATCCCACCGCCTCACCGCTGACATGGGTGCGCTATCGGACCTCCGGGTCCTCGACCTGACCCAGGTGCTGGCCGGCCCGTACTGCACGATGTTGCTCGCGGACATGGGCGCGGACGTGGTAAAGATCGAGCGCCCGGGCGGGGATCTGATCCGCTCGAATCCCCCACACGCCGAGAGTGCCGACGAGCCCTACGGCGGCTACTTCCAGAGCGTCAACCGCGGCAAGCGCTCGCTGGAACTCGACCTCGGCGACGACACCGACCGCGAGTCCTTCCTCTCGCTGGTCGAGCGCGCGGACGTGGTCGTCGAGAACTTCAAGGCCGGGACGATGGCGTCGTTCGATCTGGGCTACGAGCAACTCAGGGAGCACAATCCCGGACTCGTCTACTCCTCGATCCGCGGGTTCGGCGACCCGCGCACCGGCGAAACCCACCGGCAGGGCCAGCCATCCTTCGACCTGATCGCGCAGGCGCTCGGCGGCGTGATGGAGATCACTGGCCAGGAAGACGGCCCACCCACGAAGGTCGGGCCGGGCGTCGGCGACCTCTTTACCGCCGTACTCAACGCCGTCGGAATCCTCGCCGCGGTGCACCACCGCGAACGTACCGGTGAGGGCCAGTACGTCGACACCGCGATGTACGACGCCATGCTCTCGCTGTGTGAGCGGACGGTCTACCAGTACTCCTACACCGGCGAGGCCCCGACTCGACAGGGCAACTCTCACCCGACGCTGTTCCCCTACGACGCCTTCGAGGCGGCCGACGGGTACGTCGTGATCGCTGCCTTCTCGAACGGCCACTGGCGCGCGCTGTGCGAGGCCATGGACCGACCGAACCTGGCCGCCGAGTACCCCGACGCCGCGAGTCGGATGGCCGCCCGCGAGTCGCTCCGGGCCACGATCGCCGACTGGACGCGGGCCCACGAGACCGAGGCGGTCGTCGACACGCTCGAAGGTCGGGTCCCGACCGCACCGGTCCAGACGACCGAAGACGTGTTCGCGGACCCCCACGTCCACGACCGCGAGATGCTCGCCGAGGTCGACCAGCCCGGGACCGACCAGCAGGTGACGATCGCCGGCAGTCCGATCAAGATGACCGAGACCGACCCGCGACCGCGCGGTCGCGCGCCGCTGCTGGACGAGCATCGGGGTGAACTGCTCGGTGAGGACGCCGTAGCCGGAGACGACCGCCATCGGGCCGAGAGCGACGACTAAACCGGCAACAGAGCGGACGCGACGACGGCTACGTCAACAACACGCTGGCGTTCCACAGCGTGACGACGATTCCCAGCACCGCGAGGACGGCGGGGATGACGATGGGGTAGGGGATCGGGAGCCGTTTCCAGCCGACGTAACAACAGCCCAGAAACACCACTTTCAGCAGGGGCAACACGGCGACACCGTAGCGCTCGACGAACATCGCGACGATCGGGTTGGCCTCGGTCGAGGAACCGACTGTCAGCCCCAGTATCGTGGTCACCAGGTCGCCGACACCGAAGAACACGATCGCGAGCAACCACAGGCCGCCCGGCGGTTCGACTGCATCGAGCGCCTCGACAGTGTTACTGCCAGTCGCAGTTCCCATATCGGCGTCACAGAGGCGCCAGTTCGGGTTAGTTACGCGTCAGTTAGTCGACCGAAGCAGTTCGTTACCGTGGTTAGCCGGCTGCTTCGATCGTTCATACGGATTAGACGGGCGGCGTCCAGTGGGTGCGGTAGACGACGTTGAGCACCGCGTCGGGGACCACCAGTTCGACGCCGCCGCGCGGTTCGTCGCCGCCCGACCGTCCTGCCGAACGCCGATCCGCGTCGTCACCGGTCGTCGCGTGGAGCATGTACGGCATCCAGAGGTCGCCGGCCTCGCGGTCGCCGCCGAAGGCTGCCATCGCGTCGACGAAATCGAGCGCGGGTCGGCCGTCGCGGCTGGTCTCGGCGTACACCTTGATCGCCCGGTTCACCAGATCCACGACGAAGACGTACCCGCCCGCGGCCGCGACGCTCTGGGGGAGCAACAGTCGGTCGCCGTCGGTGCCGTACCCCCCGCGACCGTGGACGCCCCAGCGGTCGCCGTCGAAGGACTGGAGGCGGTTGTTGTTCCGGTCGGCGACGTAGGTCGCGCGTTCGCCGACGGCCACGTCGCTGGGGTTCCAGAACTCGCCGGCGTCGTGACCGAAGCGCCCCGCGTCGTCGTCGTACGTGAGTTCCCCGGTCGTCCGGTCGAACGTCCACCACTGGATCCGACCGTTCAGCGAGTCCGTCGTGACCAGACGGGCGCGATCGGCGTCGATCTCGGTCACGTCTAGTCCCCAGGGGAACTTGCAGTTGTTCCCCCAGATTCCCCAGGTCCCGACCGAGGTGACGTGCTCGATCCGGACCTCCTCGCCCCGGCAGTCCAGATCGTACACCGCGATCTGGGGATCGTCGTTGTCGGCGTCGTAGCTCGGCGAGTAGTCGGCGACGAACAGGTAACCGCGGCCGGGTTCGACGGGCCAGACTCCCGCACCGATCGGGAAGCGACAGTGTGAGAGCGCCACGGGCGTCAGCGGGCCGGCCCCGTCGGCGTCGGTCACCTGCAGGCGAGCGTTGTTGCTGTCGACCACAAGCAGACGCTCGCCGCCGATCGTCGGGAGACCGGCGACGCCGGCAGGGAAGTCGAACTGCCCCGGTGCGTCGCGCTCGGCCCCCAGCGAGGCCAGTTCGGCTTTCGACTCCGAGATCGTCCCGAGATCGTACGCGCCGACCGTGTGATCGAGCGCCTCCGAGAGCAGGACACGCGCGGTCCTGTCGTCCGCTTCGCGCCGATCAGGTGCCTCGTAGGGAGCGACCTCCATCGGCGATCCGAAGCGGCGACCGTCCAGCCGGGGCGCGATCGACGACGGGACCTCGCTCGTGTGGCCCGGTTCGGTGTCGAACAGTCGGACGAACCCACCGCCCACGTCCGGGACGGCGATCCGCTCGTCCGCGCCCGCGCCGAGGGCGCTCACCCCCCGCGGCGTGACGAAAGTGTTGGGCAACAGTGGTGTCCCGGTCGACTCGAAGGGGACGCCCCGGCCGGACCGATCGCAGCGAGCGACCGACGCGAAGTAGGACGGGAACTCGCCGTCGTGGTGGAGCACACCCTCGCCGGTGTTGGCGACCAGCAGGTGACCGTCGGCGTCCACGTCGAGGCCCTGGGGCCAGTACAGCGGGACGACGCCGCTGTGGTCCGTCGTGATCGATCGGAACGTCTCGCAAACCGCCCCCTCGTCGTCGAAGACGACGATCCGTCCCCGGAGATCCTGCCCCTCGTGGTAGAACTCGTCGGCGACGAACACGCGCAGGCCGTCGTCGTACGCGTAGGTAGCGATCCCGTTGGGGTGAAACGACGAGTCGTCGTTCGGTCGAAAGACTCGAACGTCGGTGACGGAGGGCACGCCGTCGTCGTAGTCGTACGATAGCCGCTGGACGCGCTCGTTGCCGAGGTCCGTGACGAACAGGGCCCGCGCTGTCGGGTGGTGGGCGAATCTGAACGGGAGTTCGAAGGCCCCCGGCCCAGAGCCGTGCTCGCCGATCACGGCCAGCAACCGATCCAGTCCCGCGTCGGCGACGAGGACGCGGCTGTCGCCGGTGTCGGCGATCCAGACGTTCCCACGACGGTCCTGTGTGACGCCGACAGGGGTCGTCAGGGTACAGTCGATCGCAGCGGTGGGCGCCGGCAGTCGCGTCTCGATCTCGGTGGGACGGTCGCCGATGGTGTCCCGTACTGTAAACGGCATTCGTGTCGTTAGTACGTCACGAGCAAGCGGTAATTAACAGTGCCGGACGGAGCCCATCACCACTCACCGTGTCGGCTGATCGGGACCCCGTTCGAGTTCGACGGTGGCGACGGTCCGTCCCGACTCGTTGCCGAACGAGAGGTCACCGCCGGACCGCTCGACGATCCAGTTGATCAGCCAGAGCCCGAGCCCGCTGCCGTGTTTCAGCGGCGTCTCGGTGCCCCGTTCCAGCACCGTCAGTTCCGGCTCTGGAACCCCGTCACCGCCGTCGAGGACCGACAGCGAGACGCGGTCGCCGTCGGCTCGCACGTCGATCAGCACGTCCGGTGCCCCATCGTGGTCGGTCAGCGGTTCCCCGTGTTCCAGCGCGTTCTCGACGAGGTTCTCGACGGCCAGGGCGAGTCGTGGATGCGCGCGCACCGACAGCGACGCTGGCACCTCGCGTTCGATCGTCCGGTCGGGGTACTCCTCACGGAGGTTCTCGATCGCGTAGTCGACGACCGTCGCGACAGACCGGGTCGTCCGGCCCGACTCGCTGTCCAGCACCCCCTCGATGGCGCGGGCTTTCGACGCGGTCGTCTCCAGGACTTCGCCCCGTTCGAGGACGGTCTCGGCGAGTTCGTACGCGTCCCCGTCCAGTTCGTCCATGACGACCTCCGTGTTGCCCATGATGATCGACAGCTCCGAGCGGAGGTTGTGGCGCAGGACGCGTGCGAACACCTGCCGCAGGAGGTCGAGTTCCTGCCGGCGTCGCTCCCGTTCGGTGATGTCCCGCAACGTGCCGACCGAGCCGACGAACGCCCCGTCGTCGTAGATCGCCCCGACCGTCACCTCGTATCGGCGCTGGTTCCCGTCGGCGTCGGTCAGCCAGCTCTCGAAGCTCTCGAAGGTCCTGTCCTCGTCCCTGAGGATCGATTTCAGCGCCTTGTCGCCGCGCTCGCGGTTGTCGTCCGGAAGCAGCGTGTTGACGTTCTCGCCGATCACCGTCTCCTTCTCGCGGCCGAAGAAGGCGGCCATCGGTTCGTTGAGCAGTTCGATCCGGCCGTCGGTGTCGAGGACGTACATCGGGTCGGCGGCGCTCTCGACCAGCGTCCGGTACTGTTCGAGCGTCCGCTCGCGCTCCTTGCGCTCGGTGATGTCCCGGGCCACGCCCATCAGCCCGGCGTAGCTCCCGTCTTCGGACGGGAGCAACGTGTAGTGGATCGACACCTCGAGTTCGTCGCCCCACCGATCGACGAACGTCATGTCGACGGTCGTGCTCTCCGCGTCGGTCGTCTGGAGGTGCTGGACGGTCCGCTGGCCCTTCTCCAGTTCACCTTCGGCCAGCGTCTCCGAGGCGTGCCGACCGATAATCTCTCCCGGTTCGTACCCGAGCATCTCCGCCAGAGAGGCGTTACAGAAGTCGATGATGCCGTTCTCGTCGAGCGTGTACAGCCCGTCCTGGGCCTGCTCGACCAGCAGGTCCAGCAGTTCGAGCCGCGCCTCGCGCCGGACCTGGGGCGTCACCTCGCGGAACACCTCAAGGCGGAGGTCGCCGACGCTGTCGGGCAGTTCGTGGGCCGAGTGCGTGAAGTGGCGCGCCCCGTCGTTGGTCTGGATAGTCACCGTCTCCTCGGTGGACGCGTCGACCGCTCGGTCGGCCCGTGTGACCGTCTGGATCGCACCGGGCGAGTCGGTCAGCAGCGTCGCCAGCCGATCGTAGAACCCGCTCGACGACAGCACGGTGTCGACAGCGTCGACGGGGAACACCGACTCGAACGGCTCGCTGGCCCACGTGATCTGGCCGTCTGCGTCGACCAGAAACTGGTGGCCCTCACAGGCGCCGTCGTCGTCGACCCTGGCCAGTGCCCGGGCCAGCGCGTACTCGCTTTTTTCCTCGTGACCGCCCACGAGGCCGATCACCTTCTCGATCAGGAACCCGGCGCTCTCCGAGGGCGTGCCCCGATCGACGAGCGTGTCGACCGCGTCGAGCAAATCGTCGTCGACGGTGGCCGGCGGGGCGTCCGAGTATAAGACGACCGGAGCCATAGTGGCGCTCGCGACGACCTCCGCGTCGATGTCTGGAAGCGACGCGTTCAGGGCGAGGCAATCGACCGTGCCGGCCTCGATTCGGTCGAGAACCTCACTCCGCTCGGTCGTCTGTTCGACGGTCAGCGACACGTCCGTGTCCGCCGCCGTCCGGACCGTCCGTGTGACCGACGGCTCGTCGACGCACAGCAACTCGACTGAACGCGCCTCGCTCGTTCGTGCCCCCAACTGCTCGTCACTCATCTTTTGCTGTCCCCTCTCACACCTTGATTACTACTGTGCCATCGTTGCATCAGCATAAAGATTCGTGTACCATAGCGACCCCTGCACAGCGAAGACAGCCCGGAGAGCGACGAGGGCGACGGACACAGATCCGGAGGTTCAAACGGGGGGACGACCAAGGCGGGTGTGATGCCCGATTCGACGGCCGACGAGCGTGACTGGGGGGAGTATTTCGCGTTCGACGAGCCGTACGCGAACCAGGCCGACGCGATCGAACGCGCCATCGAGACCGGGGAGTCGCGGGGCTACCTCGCGATGGAAGGCCCCTGCGGGACCGGCAAGACGATGGCCGCGCTCACCGCCGGCGCGCACCTGCTCGACGACGGTCAGTACGAGCGGATCGTCGTCGTCACGCCGGTCAAACAGCAACTACAGCAGTTCGTCGAGGACCTGCGAGCGATGAACGCCGGCCTCGACGAGCCACTGGCCGGCATCTCGCTGGTCGGCAAACCGGACCTCTGTCCGTACGGCCGCGAGGGGCTCTTCCCCGAGGACACCGGCGTCCACGACCGGTGTGAGGACCTGCGGGAGAACACGGCCCGCCTGGTCGAGGCCGACGCGAAGGGGACCGACCACGCGCCCGCCAGCGCCGCCATCGAGGCCGAAGTCGGCGACGACGAACAGTGGTGGGACCCCCAGATCGCCAGCGATCTCGCGGCGGCGGCCAGACCCGACGCCGTCGACCAGCGGACACTCGGCGAGGAGGTCCTGTCGACCGGCGGCGCCGACTCGCCATATCGACCGACCCAGCCCGCCGCGCCGGACGAGATCGCCGAGAGCGACGATCCCCCACTCTACTGCCCGTTCGAGGCCGACTGGTACGCTCGTAACACCGGCTCGCCGATCGACTTCTCGGTCGGTGCGAACAACGTCGTCACGGCCGAGGACTACCTGCCGGCGTCGGTCGAGTACGGCACCTGCCCGCACCGCGCGATGAGCGTCATGCTCGAATCGGCCGACGTGGTGATCGGCAACTACAACCACCTGTTCGACCCGAAGACCCGCCCGCTGCTCGCCTCGATCCTCGACGAGGACACCTTCGTCGTCGTCGACGAGGCCCACCGCCTCGAAGAGCGCGTGCGGGACCTCCTCTCTGACCGCGTCGGCAAACAGACGCTCACGCAGGCCCGCAACGACCTCACGCAGTTGCTCCAGCGCGCCCGCCAGACCGACGACCACAGGGAGCAGGTCGAAGAACTCCTGGAAGCGCGCGAGGTGCCGCTCGAAGCAGTCGAGCAGGCGCGAACGTTCTACGACGACGTGCTCGACTGGCTCGACGACCGGGTGCGCCAGTTCCTCGACGGCGAGTTCGAGGGCTGGCGGACCGATCCCGGCGTGCTGCCCGAACACGATCACGAGGTGCCGCTGCGCGATCCCGAGGCCGTCGAGCAGGACGAACTGACCGCGTGGGCCGAGCGCGAGGGGTACGAGGGCGGCCTGTGGCGATCGCTCGCGAAGATCGGCGCGGCCGTCGAAGAGGCGATCGACACGCTCGGGCTGACGCGCACACCGGTCTGTGCGGCCGTCGGTTCGATCATGGGCCAGTGGTGGGAGCGCGACCACGCCGGCTTCCTCCGGGAGATCGAACTGGAACACTCCCCCGCCGACGACCGACACGTCGACGCGGACTACGAGGCCGCCTACACCCCCGGCCTGCTCTGTTACAACTGTATGCCGTCGAGGGCACTTGAGCGGATCTTCGACGAACTCGGCGGCGGGGTGCTGATGAGCGCCACGCTGGAGCCGATGGACGTGTTCACCCACGTCTCCGGACTCACGTTCCTCGAGGAGGGCGGCAAAGACCGCGATCCGAGGGTGGTCGAGAGCGCGACCTACGATCTCACGTTCCCCGAAGAGAACAGGGCCTCGTACCTCGTGGACTGTCGCCCCTTCACCGCGCGCAATCGCGGCGAGCCGGAGACGATGCGTCCGCTGGGCGAGGGCTGGAACCCCACGCGGGACGAGTACGCCCACGCGTTGCGGGCCCTGGCTCGCTCGCCGGGCAACGTGCTCGTCGCGATGCCGAACTACCGCGAGGCCGCCTGGGCCGGCGCGTACCTGGACGGCGTCGTCGACAAGCAGGTGCTCGTCGACGAGTCGTCCAGCAACGAGGAGACCGACCGACTGAAGCAACGGTTCTACGGCGGTGCCGGGAAGGTCCTCGTGACGAGCACGCGCGGGACGCTCACCGAGGGCGTCGACTACGACGGCGAGAAACTGTCGACCTGTGCCGTCGTGGGCATCCCACTCGTCAACATCGGATCGCCCCGCGTGCGGGCGGTCCGGCGGGCCTACGGCGACGCCTTCGGCGAGGACGTGGCCTTCGAGTACGCCTTGACGGTACCGGCAGTCCGACGCGCTCGGCAGGCCATCGGGCGCGTCATCCGGGGCACCGACGAGGTCGGCGTCCGGGCGCTGGTCGGGCGGCGTTTCTGTCCCGGTGCGCGCCACTCCGTCTACGAGTACCTCCCCGAAGGCGAGCGTGAGGAGTTCACGCGGATGACCCCGGATTTTCTGTCCGATCAGCTAGATCAGTTCTGGCGTCACTAGCCCAGTTCCACGGGACACCCCTGGATCTCGCCGCCGCGCATCCCGTCGGCGAGCCAGTACGTCGACAGCAGCACGACCACGAGTGCCAGCAGGGCGAACTCCAGGCCGTCCAGCGGGAGCCAAAGCAACGAGGTCGAGATCCCGAGCAGGGAGAGCAGTCCCAGCAAGATTGCGGAGCCACAGGCCGCACAGCCGGCCCCAAGCGCACCCAGCACCGCGCCGGCGACGCTCCCGCCGCTCTGCTGGAGCGACAGGCCGTGCTCGCGGAAGTGGTAGGCCAGCATCGCCACGTTGACGCCCAGTGCGAGCGCGACGACGACGAGCAGACCGCCCTGGACGCTGGTGTAGGCCGATCCGACGAAGGGGTAGAGGCTGAGGAGTGTCTCGGCTTTCGCCGCCGCCGAGATCGGTAGCGAGAGCGTGTCGAGGACGAGTGTGACGTTGAGCGAGCCGACGAAGAGCGTCAGTGCCACGAGTCCGCCGGCCAGGGTGACCACCGCGTAGGTCGGAATCGTCACGACGAGACGCGCCGTCCGACCCATCAGCCGCCAGTCGGCGCTGCGGGTTGGGAGCCTGACCATCGCGATCACCCCGTGAGGACGTTCTCGAAGACGGTGAAATCCTGTGCTCCGCTGACCGTCGTCTGGTACTCGCCGTTCCTGAAGAGGTAGAACGTCGGCGTCCCGGACGCGCCGGCGGCCTGCCCTGCATCGAGGTCTGTCTGCACCGCGTCGGCGGAGGCGTCCGATTCCACGTCGGCGACGACGGCGTCACCGTCGACGTCGGTCCGGCCGTTCAGGAACGCTCCCGTCCGGTCGAGGACGTTGTCCGTCGAGAACTGGTCTTGCTGGTCGAAGTAGTGACGCTTGAGCGCCCACATCGCCGCGGGGTCACGCGCGAAGGTTGCCTCGAGTGCGTGACTCGCGGGTTCGCCCCACGGGTAGACGACCGGGTACCCGCGGAAGACGTATGCCACGTCGCCGGTGGCGACGAGATCAGATCTGATCTGCGGGAAGGTGTTCCGGTCGAACCGTCGGCAGGTCGGGCAGGACGGGTCTTCGAAGGCGACGATCACGCCCTGCCAGTCCCGATCACCCAGCGTCGGTTGGTCGTTGATGCCCGTCGCCGACTCGTGATCGAAGGTCACGTCGGCGCTCTCTCCGACCAGTCCGGAGGTCGTCGTAGCTCCATCCGAGCCGCTACCGCCGCCGCCGTCGTCCCCGAGACAGCCAGCCAGCCCGGCGAGGAGTCCGCCAGCAGTGCCGACGAATCGCCGTCGCGTCCGTTCGTCCATACACACTCGTGGGCGTCCCCCCTCAAATCGCTTCGCCGGATTCCCGACCGAATCGCACACGAGTCTCTTCCAACTGTTCGGTCTCCCGTCGTGTTCTGATACCCGACCAGCAGCTGTGACGATGCAGAAAGCATATATGATATCGTGTGAGTGAAACAATGGATGCCCGAGTGCCAGAACTGTGGAGAGTTCGTAACGGAGCAGTACGTTCGGGTGTTTACCCCCGAAGGATACGACGGGCCGAGGGTGTGCCCATACTGCGAGGACAAGCTTCGCGATGGCGCGGACGTGCGCGAAGCACGGTCGTCTCGCCAGTAATCACGGTCCGTTTTCGGGAAGTACTCAAGGCCAGCAGCGCTAGCGCCGTCCATGAACGAGATCGACGTCGAGACTGTCGATGAGATCGACGCCCCTGCAGGCGTCGACGCGCCGAGTTACGTCCTCTACGGCGGCAAGGGCGGTGTCGGCAAAACGACCTGTGCCGCGGCGACGGCGCTCGCGAGCGCTCGTGACGGAACGGCCACGCTCGTGGTGTCGACGGACCCCGCCCACTCGCTGTCGGACACGCTCGGGACCGAGGTCCCCGCCGATCCGGCACGCATCCGCGAGGACGTGCCCCTCTACGCCGCGGAGATCGACCCCGAAGCGGCGATGGGCGATGGGCCCCTCGGGATGGACGGCGATCTGGGTGGGCTCGAACAGCTCCTCGGGGGCGACGACGCGAACCCGCTCGCCGGCTCGATGCCGGGGTCCGACGAGGCTGCGGCGATGCGGCTCCTCCTGCAGTACATGGACGACGAGCGCTTCGAGCGGGTCGTCATCGACACCGCACCGACGGGCCACACGCTCCGACTGCTGGAACTGCCCGACGCGATGGACTCGATGCTGGGCAAGCTCCTGACGTTCAAAGAGCGGATGTCGGGGATGCTGGAAGGGCTCGGCGGGATGTTCGGGGACGACACGAGCGAAGAGGAGATGGAACGGGACCTCCAGGCGCTGCGCCAACGGATCGAGCGGCTGCAAGCGGTCCTGCGCGACCCCGCCAGGACCGACTTCCGGGTCGTCATGGTGCCCGAAGAGCTGTCAGTGATGGAATCGGAGCGGCTGCTCGACCGACTCGACAGTTTCGGCGTGCCAGCCGGGACGATCGTCGTCAACCGCGTCCTGCAGGACCTCGACAGCGTCGTCGACGCCGAGGTACCGCCCGACTACGTGGGCCCGAACCACGACGACTGCGAGTTCTGCGCGCGCCGCTGGTCGGTCCAGCAGGACGCGCTGGCCCGGTCACAGGACCTGTTCCGCGGCCACGACGTGCGCCGGGTGCCGCTGCTGGCCGAGGAAGTCCAGGGCGAGGAACTGCTCCAGGTCGTCGCGGCCTGTCTCGACTAAGCGGAGTACACGTCCGGCGAGCGCTCGTACTCCAGCGTTTGTTCGACGGCGTCCGCGACGGCCTCGCCCCACTCGCGCTCGACGAGCCACAGCGCCAGGTCGATCCCGGCGGTGACGCCGCCCGCCGTCAACACGTCGCCGTCGTCGACGACTCGTGCGTCGACGACCCGTGCGTCGGTCGCTTCGAGGTCGGCGGTCGCGCTCCCGTGGGTCACGGCCGGTCGCCCGTCGAGCAGTCCCGCGCGGGCCAGCAGCATCGCGCCAGTACAGACCGACGCGACGGTCGTCCCGGCCGCGTGGCAGTCGGCGATCGCTTCTTGGACGACGCCACGCTCCGCGGCGGCCCACGCCCCCGTGTCCGCCCGCTCGACCCAGCCCCCGCCCGGCACGACGAGGTAGTCCGGCGGGTCCGCAGTGTCGAGTCGCCCGTGTGGAGTGACCAGCGTGCCCTTGCTCGCCGTCACCCGTTCGACTGGCTCGGCGGTCACCTGCGTGACCGAATCGAGCGGTGCGCCCGCGTCGCTCGCGGTACGGAGCACGTCGTACGGCCCGATAGCGTCGAGTTCCTCGAACCCGTCGAACAGGAGCACCGCGGCGGTGGCGTCGCTCATACCCAGTGTATCGCGCGCCGCGCGCAAAAGCGGTCCGGCACTCAGCAGTTCTCCTGAACGGCCCGGTAGTGTTCAGATAAGCCGTAGACGGGATGGAGTGAGAGACACCGAAAGCCCTCGTGCAGTTGTGGTCCCGGGACCCACGCTGTGCGCGCTCACAGGAGTTCGCGTGCTTACGGGGTCCGGGTTCCCGCAACTGCACTCGCCCTTTCATCCGCCAGGGTTCAGACGGTGACACAGCCGAATCCTGGCGGATGAAAGGGCGAGGCGCGGTAGCCGGACCTGCGCCGGCACTATTCGACCGCAAGGAGAATATCCGGCACAGGTCCGGCTAGCGTGCCGAGGGCTTTCGGTAGTCTCGTGAACGTAGTGAATGAGAATTCGAAAGTCGAGCGAAGCGAGTCTTTCGGTGCCTCGTAATCGATTCTCTCGGTTTCTTAGCTGAACCGCGTCGACGACCCCGGGCCTCAGCGGTTCGCCTGGACGACCAGCACGCGCAGGTCGTTGACGTTCGTCCCGGTCGGACCGGTCCCGATCAGCGCGTCCCGCGTGCCGAAATAACCACCGGCGTCGTTGTCGTCGAGCGCCGATTTCGCCGCCGCGGCGTCCTCGACCGTCTCACCGTCCACGATCGCGCCCGCCACGTCGCTCGCACCGTCGATACCGTCGGTGTCGATCGCCGCAACGACGGCATCGGCCAGCAGGTCGCTATCGGCCTGTTCGATCGCTGCCGCGAGCGCGAACTCCTGATTGGGACCGCCAGAACCGTCGCCAGTGACCGTGACGGTCGTCTCGCCGCCCGAGAGGACGACCGCGGGCGGGTCGATCGGGTGCCCCGTCGCGGCGATCTCCTCGGCGACGGCGACGTGGGTCAGCGCCGTCTCGCGAGCCTCGCCCCGAACGCGGGAGGACAGCACCAGCGGCTCGTAGCCGGCCTCGCTGGCCACGTCGCGTGCGGCGTCGAGCGCCCTCCAGGCGTCGGCGAGTGAGACAGTCTCGACACCGTCGAACACCGGGTCGCCGGGGCCAGGCGTCTCCGATCGCTCGCCTCGTCGACCGGCGTCCAGGTGCGATCGGACCGTCGGTGCGTCGATCTCGTATCGGTCGAGGACCGCGACCGCGTCGGCGTACGTCGTCGAGTCCGGGACCGTGGGGCCGCTGGCGATCACGCTGGGGTCGTCGCCGACCACGTCCGAGACGAGCAGGCCGACGACCGTCGCGGGCGCGGCCGCCGCCGCGAGTCGGCCGCCCTTGATCGCCGAGCAGTGCTTGCGCACGGCGTTGATCTCGTCGATGGTCGCGCCGGCCGACAGGAGTGCGTCCGTGACTCGCTGGAGGTCGTCGAGCGCGATATCACCGGCCGGCGCGGGCAGCAGCGCGCTCCCACCACCGGTGAGGACTGCGAGCACGAGCGTGTCCCCACCGGCGCGCTCGGCCCGTTCGAGCACCCGTCGTGCCCCCGATTCACCCCGTTCGCTCGGGATCGGGTGATCGCCGACGACGGTCTCGACGCCCGCGATCTCGGTCGCGGTGTCGGTGACGATCACACCCCCCGAGAGCTGATCGGCGAGCAGGTCCGACAGCGCCGACGCGACGCGACCGGTGGCTTTCCCGCCGCCAACGACGAGCACGTCATCGAAGGCGTCCAGATCGTAGACAGCCGGGCCGATCTTGAGCTGTCGGTCCGCGACTGTCACTCGTTCGCGGACTGCGCGGGCCGGATCGGCCGCCTCGATACCGGCCTGCAGACAGTCCAGCGCCAGTTCGCGGGCGGGCGTCGACGTGAGCGTATTACGGTCGTGGATCATGAGTGGATCAGACGAACTTTCGCAGGAGGCCGACCGCGAGGTCCTGCCAGCGACCGGGGAGGTGGCTGGCCAGGACGGCGACGCGAGCGAACTGGCCGACCGGGTAGCGCGGACGGGGCGCCGACGCGACGGCGGCGTCCCGGATCGTCAGCGCCACCTCCTCGGGCGGGATCGACACCGCGTTCTCGCTAACCAGCGCGGTGTCCTCGTAGATATCGTAGAGCCAGTCGTAGTCGGGCGAGTGGTCGCCAGAGTCGAGAGCCTCGCTTGCCCGGTCGGTGAATCCCGTCTCGACGGGGCCGGGTTCGACGAGGACGACCTCGACGCCGAAGCCGGCGACCTCGCTCCGGAGCGCGTCGCTCATCGCCTCCAGCGCGTACTTCGAGCCCGCGTACGCGCCCGCTCCGGGGGTCGTGACCCGGCCGTAGACACTGGAGACGTTGACGATCGTCCCGTCCTCACGGTCGCGCATGTGCGGGAGCACTTCGCGGATCAGCCGGTGGGGGCCGTAGACGTTCACGTCGAACTGCTCGTGTAGTTGCTCGGTGGTCACGTCCTCGACCGGTCCGTAGTGGCCGTACCCGGCGTTGTTGACCAGACAGTCGATGTGACCCTCGGCCCCGATCAGGGTCTCGACGACCCGCTCGCACTCTCTGGCGTTGGTCACGTCCAGTTCCGCGGTCTTGCAACCGGCGTCCCCGAGCCCGTCGAGATCGGACTCGTCTCTGGCCGTCGCCCAGACCTGCCAATCGTCGTCGAGAAAGGCCTCGGCCGTCGCCCGCCCGATCCCCGAGGAGGCACCCGTTATCAACACCGTCTTCGTCATACCGAAGGCCTCTCCCCCCGGGTAGTTAATCCTCCCGTCACGGACTGGCGCCTCGTGTCCGTTGTCGATCACTGAGGAAGTGTCCCCGGATGGAGCCCCGAAAGCGACGGTTACAGCCCCTCGATACTCCGGAGTTTCTGCTCGACTTCCGGGGGCGCACCGCTGGGGCCGTCACGGACGCGATGGTCCGGGATCAACAGGGGCGCGGGGTTCTCGGCCAGCGCCTCCCTGACCGTGCGCTGACTGTCCTCGTCGTCCGGTTCCAGTCCCGCCATGCGCGCGACCTGCTCGACGCTGCCCTGCTCGCCGTAGGGGATCCCGCGGACGGCCTCAAGGACGCTCCGCTGGTCGGTGGAGACGGTCAGTCCAACGTCCACGTCGCGGAAGTCGTCTTCGTCGCTGTTGAGATAGCGTTCGATCCGGTCCAGCAACTCGTGGTCGGACGACGCGTCGTCGTCGGGGACAGTCGGGAACGACAGCTGGATGATCTTCTCGCCGGCCGCGCCGAACTGCACGTACCGGCCGAGAAACTCCGAGTCGCGTGCGTAGATGCCCGCATCTGCAGTGTTCATACCCCGCAATCGCCCGGTCGGGCCTTGAAGATTCGGTCGCCGGACAGAGGAACTTGGTGGACAAGATCAGGCGAAGAGGGGGCTGTGTGATCGACACTTCCGTGGAGAAGCACCGTCGCCAAGGACAAGTCTTATGTGCAACTCTGTCCGTTAGTGTACATCAATGGGCGATAGTGAGGAGATAGCACCGGCAGTCCAGTCGATCCTTTCGGCGGCTCGCGAGCGGGGTGGGGCCGACGGCCGGGTCGACGTCGACGCCCGGTCGCTGACAGATGCGTTCGAGACCGCGGAGCAGGACGGCCGCGTCCCGACGATCGCGGAGGTAAAGCCGACGAGTCCGACCACCGACGGCGAGCGCACCGACGACCCGGCCACACTCGCCGAGGGGATGGTCGACGGGGGTGCGGCGGCCATCTCGGTGCTGACCGAACCTGAACACTTCGGCGGGTCGGCCGAGACGCTCGAACGGGTGCGGGCGGCGGTCGACGTACCAGTGCTGCGCAAGGACTTCGTCCTCCACGAGGACCAGATCGACGTGGTCGAAGCGGACCTGATCCTGTTGATCGTGCGCTTCCTCGACGAACCGGGGACCGACGATCTGGCGGACCTGCTCGAAGCGGCCCGCGACCGTGGCTTTCAGGTGCTCGTCGAGACCCACACCGCCGACGAGCTGGAGCGGGCGATCGACGCCGGTGCGACGATCATCGGCGTCAACAACCGCGATCTGGCGAAGCTCGAAGTCGACCTGGACACTTTCGAGCGCGTCGCCGCCGCGGCTCCGGAAGGCGTCACCCTCATTGCCGAAAGCGGCATAGCCAGCCCAGAGGACGTGCGGCGGATGCGGGCGGCGGGGGCCGACGGACTGCTCGTCGGCTCGGCGATCATGGACCACGAATCGGACGCTGCCGGCGAGTCGGCAGACGTGACAGCCAACACGCGACGACTGACAGAGACAGATGAGTAGCGAATCCAAGTTCGGCGACTACGGCGGACAGTTCGTACCCGAGGCGCTGATGCCGGCCATCGAAGAGCTGACAGACGCCTACGAGCGGTACGTGATCGACAACGATGACGGCTTCATGGACGAGTTCCGCGAACGGCTCGCGGACTTCGGCGGCCGGCCACTCCCGCTGCAGCGCGCGGACCAGCTCTCCGAGCGCTACGACACCGAGGTGTACCTCAAGCGCGAGGACCTGCTGCACGGCGGCGCGCACAAGCTCAACAACGCGCTCGGGCAGGTCCTGCTCGCGAAGTACATGGGCAAAGACCGGATCATCGCCGAGACCGGCGCCGGCCAACACGGCACCGCGACTGCGATGGCGGCGGCCCACCTGGACATGCCCTGCGAGATCTACATGGGCGAGACCGACATCGCGCGCCAGCGCCCCAACGTCTTCCGGATGCGGATCAACGACGCCGAGGTGAACCCGGTGACGACGGGCCGCGGAACCCTGAAAGAGGCCATCTCGGAGACGATGCGCGACTGGGCGACGACCGTCGAGACGACCCACTACGTCATCGGGAGTGTGGTCGGCCCCGCACCGTTCCCGGCGATGGTCCGGGACTTCCAGTCGGTCATCAGCGAGGAGGCCCGCGAGCAGATCCAGGACAAGACCGGCGGCCTCCCGGACGCCGTACTGGCCTGCGCTGGCGGCGGGTCGAACACGATGGGGACGTTCGCGAACTTCGTCGACGACGAGAACGTCGAACTGTACGCCGTCGAGGCCGGTGGCTCCTCGCTCAGCGTGGACGAGGAGTCCGGCGTCGCACCCAACTCCGCGTCGCTGTCGACCGGCGACGAGGGCGTGCTGCACGGCGCGCGCACGAAGCTCCTGCAGGACTCTGACGGGCAGATCATGGAGTCTCACTCGGTCTCTGCGGGGCTGGACTACGCCGGCGTCGGGCCGGAACTGGCCCACCTCGTCGACGAGGACCGCGTGACCCCCGTCAACGTCGACGACGACACCGCACTGGAAGCGTTCCACCGCCTCTCCCAGGACGAGGGCGTCATCCCGGCACTCGAAACGGCCCATGCCTTCGGCTACCTCGAAGAACATCACGAAGAACTGGGCGACACGGTGATCGTCAACGTCTCCGGCCGCGGGGACAAGGACCTCGAAACCGTCATCGAGGAGACCCAGGAGCGCGACCTCGATATCGCGCCAGACATGTCCATCTTCCGCCGAGTTGGAGGCGGGATCTAGATGGGACTGGAACGCGCCTTCGCCGACGAACCGGCGTTCGTCCCCTATCTCGCCGCCGGCGACCCGAACTACGAGGACTCCATCGAGTACGTCGAGGCGCTCGCACGGGGCGGCGCCGACGTGATCGAACTCGGCCTCCCCTTCTCGGAACCGATCGCAGAGGGGCCGACTATCCAGGAGGCCGTCGTCCGCTCGCTGGAAGCGGGCATGACGCCCGACCGGTTCTTCGAGTTCGTCGAAGAACTGGACGTAGACGTGCCGCTGGTCTGCATGACCTACTACAATCTGATCTATCAATATGGCACGGAGCAAGGCCCAGAACACTTCGTAAAGAAGGCCGCCGAGGTCGGCATCGAGGGGTTCGTCGTCCCGGACCTGCCCGCAGAGGAGGCCGGCCCGCTCCGCGAGGCCTGCGACGAGTACGGACTCGACCTGATCTTCATCGTCGCGCCGACAACGAAGGGCGACCGACTCGCTTCGATGATGGACCAGACCTCGGGCTACGTCTACGTGCAGGCGCGCCTCGGTGTCACGGGAGCCAAGGACGACGTGGACGACGCCACCGAGGAGAGCCTCGCCCGCATCAGCGACTGGGACGTGCCAAAGGCCGTCGGCTTCGGGATCAAGACCGGCGACCACGCCGAGCGGATCGTCGGCGGCGGGGCCGACGGCATCATCGTCGGCTCCGCACTCGTCGACATCGTCGCCGAGGGCCACGAGAACGACGACCCGGTCGACGAGGTCGCGGACCGTCTCGAAGCGAAGGCCCGCGAACTCAAAGAGGGGGCACTGCGGGGCGCACAGAACCGGCCGCAACCGGAAGGAACATAATCGTACTTGCCACACGTTCCCATAACATGAGCGCAGGGAAAGCAGACCGACTCACACGGATCGGGACAGGGGGGCGCTACGTCATCGTCCCCATGGACCACGGCATCACACTCGGGGCCGTCGACGGCCTCGTCGACATCGAATCGACCATCGACGCCGTCACGTCGGGCGGCGCGGACGCCGTCCTGACCCAGCGCGGCGTCGCCGACCGCGTCCACAACAACAAGAACGACGCGGGCTACATCACCCACCTCAACGGCTCGACGACGATCGGTCCCGACGAGAGCGACAAGCGCATGACCGGTACCGTCGAGGACGCGATCCGAGCGGGCGCCGACGCCGTCTCCTTCCACATCAACGTCGGCAGCGAGCACGAGCCCGACCAGATCACGCAGCTCTCGAACGTGACCAGCAAAGCGGCCGAGTACGGGCTGCCCGTCCTCGCGATGGCCTACGCCCGCGGCCACGACGTGCGCGACGAGGATCCCGAACTGTTCGCCGAAGATCTGGGCCACGCCGTCCGACTCGCCGAGGAACTGGGCGCGGATATCGTCAAGACCGCCTACAGCGGCACCCCGGAGACGTTCGAGCGGACGGTCGAATCGACGCGCTTGCCGGTCGTCATCGCCGGCGGGTCGAAGGGCACCGACGAGGAGACCCTCGATATCGTCCGTGGGGCGATGGACGCGGGCGCCGCGGGCGTCTCGATGGGTCGGTCGATCTTCCAGCACGAGGAGCCCGAGAAGATCGCCCACGCGGTCGCGAGCGTCGTCCACGACGACAGCGAGGCCGCTAAGGCACTGAAGGCCGCCGGACTCGCCGTCGAGGCCTGATTCTCAGAGGATCTCCGGCAGTTTTCCCAGCCCGTCGAGCCGGTGGGTCGGTTCCGGGTCCGGCTCGGCCGGGACCACGCCCGTCTCGTGTGGGACCCATGCCGACCGAAGACCGGCGGCGTGGGCCCCGACCACGTCGCCGCCGTGCCGGTCGCCGACGTAGAGCGTGCACTCGGGTGCCGCGTCGAGATCCGAGAGCGCACGCCGGAACGGGGCGGGGTCGGGCTTCGGGTGGACACCGGCCGCAGGGTCGCAAAAGACCGCCGTCTCAAAGGCGTCGGCGATGCCCAGTGCCCGGAGTTTCTCGCGCTGGGTCGTCTCGCTCCCGTTCGTGATGAGGCCGACCGGGTATCGCCGGCGGACGTACTCGAGTGCCTCGCGGGCACCGGGCCGGAACGAAACCGCGGTCGGGTCCCGGAGCTCGACGGTCGCCGCCGCGACGGCCGAAATCGCGTCCGCACGGGGATCGGCGCCGACGTTCGCCGCGGCGGCCGCGTAGAGGTGTTCGTGGAATTTCCGGTCGGTCTCGGCCGCCGGAAGCGCCTCGACGTCGACAGCCCGGACATCGTCGAACGAGCAGAACGGCGCGACCCCGACCCGGTCGAAGGCGGCCGAAAGCAGGTCTTCCCCGTCCTGCTGGGCGACACAGAGCGTGTCGTCGAGGTCGAAACAGACGGCGTCGAACGCTCGCATCGACGATAGCACGTCGCACCGACGCAAAAAGGTCCCGTCACCGGGCCGCGACGCTGTTGGATCGAGAGTCGTCATCCGCCAGCACGTCGTGCAGCGTGGTGTCTGCCTCCGGGTCACAGTTGAGCGCGAGGAAATCGGCGATGTTGGCCATCGCCAGCTCCAGTTCGACGACGATCGTCTCCCGGCCCGCCAGTGCGAACGCCGTTCCCAGATTGATGCTCGTCGTCGTCTTGCCGACGCCCCCCTTCGTCCCGGCGACCGCGTGGAGCTGTGTCGGAGGCACGAACACCAGCCCAGAGTAGGCGACTCCCAGACATGATAGTAGGGGACAGTTCACGCCGCCGGAACAGGGGTAGTGGGGAGGTTCTCCCGTTATCAGTCGTGGTACCGGGTGGCAAATGTGCCGGCGACAACGGTGCTTCCTCGCGTCCCGGGCGTGCCCGCCGTGAGCGACACCGGCACAGGATCGGCCGCATCCGCCACGTTCAAGCGGGCCCGTATCGAGCAAGCGAGTATGACACGAAGCGTCTGGCTCAAGGCCGACAGCGAGGTCGGCGACTGGGAAGCGCGAAAGCGCCGCATCACCGCCGGCCTCGAGGCCGGCGTTGACTGGGTACTGGTCGACGAACACGACGTGGCACGCGTCCGCGACCTGGGCGAGGTCAACGTCGCCGCGTTCGCCGGTGGCGACGTCCACGTCATGGACGCCGAAGGCGAAGCTGCCGAACCGGACGCCCGCATCGTCGGCAAGGACGGCGAGGGCGACGGCACCGTCGACCTCCCCTCCGATTTCTCCGGCTCTGCGGACCTCTCCGCGCTCCGGCAGGACAGCGACCTCACGCAGGGCGGGTACGTCCGCATCCGCTCGAAGGAGTACGAGGAGTTCGCCGAGGCCGTCGCCGAGGAAGCCGACTTCACCATCGTCATCGGCGACGACTGGCAGATCATTCCGCTGGAGAATCTCATCGCCCGCGTCGGCGACGACACGAACCTCATCACCGGCGTCCAGACCGCCGAGGACGCCAAGACCGCCTACGAGACCCTGGAGCTGGGCGCGCAGGGCGTCCTGCTCGACACCGACGACCACGACGAGATCCGCCGCACCGTCGAGGTCCGCGACGAGGCCGGCCGCGAGCAACTGACTCTCTCGTGGGCAGAAGTCACCGACATCGAACAGACCGGCTCCGCTGACCGCGTCTGCATCGATACGGGCTCGCTGATGGAACACGACGAAGGAATGTTGATCGGCTCGATGTCTCGCGGCCTCTTCTTCGTCCACGCCGAGACCGCCGAGTCCCCCTACGTCGCCTCCCGCCCGTTCCGGGTCAACGCCGGCGCGGTCCACGCCTACGTCCGCACGCCTGACGGCGGCACCAAGTACCTCTCGGAACTCCAGAGCGGCGACGAGGTCCAGCTCGTCGACACCGACGGTAACACCCGCGAGGCCATCGTCGGCCGCGCCAAGATCGAGAAGCGCCCGATGTTCCGTGTCCAGGCCGAGACCGACGACGGCGACCGTATCGAGACGCTGATCCAGAACGCCGAGACGATCAAGCTACACACGAAGGAGGGCCGGACCGCCATCACCGACGTGGAACCCGGCGACGAACTCCTGCTGTACACCGAGGACACGGCCCGCCACTTCGGTGAATCGGTCGAAGAGTCGATCATCGAGAAGTAAGACAGAGCGGAGCGATACCCTGCTAATCCCCACCCCCGTCCGAACGACGACTAACGGAGCGCAACGAGAGTCGTCCATGACTTCAGGTGGGAGTCACAGATCAGCAGCGGGCACGCCAAGTGGGGACGCGACCAGCGAGAGATCTTCGACGAGTACGGTGTGACAAACACGACCGAGGCCGACCGCCCCCCGAAATCGACCTGCTGAATCACACCGACACGAGGCCGCGACAATCAGTGCAAACTCACCCACGTAGCGACTCGATCGGGCCGGTATCATCGCCTACCAGTTGTTCGAAGACAGCCATCGCAGAGTGGTCATCGACGATACCGTTCGTGAGTCGAGATCCCTTCTGACCGTCGCCGAGCCGGTTCGACAACTCGGACAGCGACCGTTCCGCGAGGTAATGTGTGGTGATGGCCGCGAACTCCCAGGCATCCTGGACGTCCGCGAAGGCCACCAACGAGGTCCCCCCTTCGCCGTCCGGTCCGCCGACGGACGAGGGGCCGTCACGGAGGATCACGGCGAAGCCGTTGGCGTCGTTCGCTTCGACAGGCTTGGTGTAGGACGTCCCCATGCTGACGACGTACTTCACCGGGACAATCTCGAGGTGGATACTGCCCTTGCGAAGGCGCATCTCGACGTGCTCCCAGCCAGATGCAGGCCCGATCATTCCAGCTCCGCCGTACACCAGTGACAGAAATCGATGTCTTCGTCCAGTTCCCGGCCGCAGTGGGGACACTGCTGGCCCTCCTCGATCGCGGCGGCGGCGTTGATCTCGGTGGCGATCCGGTAGGCGTCCAGCACGCTCAGCAGCGTGATCGCCAGCAACGCCAGCTGGGCCCCCAGGCTCAGCGCCCGCGCCATCTCTATCGAGGCGGTCCAGATGGCCTCGGGTGTCATCGCTGTCGCCGTCGGTACGGCCGCCTCGGGGACGAGCAGCGACGTGGCGAGCATCAGCATGCTGAACCACAGCACAGCTCGCAGCCACTCCCGGAGGTAGAGGTGCCCGAGACCGGGCGAGAGAAACGCCAGCGCGGCGGCCAGCCACGGCCGCTTCTCGTCTGTCTGCGTCACTGTTTCCCGGAAAATTCCCACCGAGGCACCTTAAGCTTGCGTTCGACCTTTTTACTTCGGGGGGTCGCCAGCAGCGACCCCCATCTGCACACGGGCACGAAGGGCCCGTTCGCACGGTCAGCGAGACCGCAGGTCTCGCTCGACTCGCAAAAACGCCCTCAGAAGCGCGTGGCGCTTCTGATGGGCTCGCGAGAACACCGTTCTCGCGAACGGCGTCCTGCGGTCGCCCCGCGACCGTAGGGCTCGTCAGAGCTTTGCTCTGACGGCGATGAAAAACACTCTCCGAGCGCGCCTGCGGCGCGCTCGAAGTGAACCGGCGGCAAAGCCGCCGGATGCTAACCCCAGGTACAACTGACCTGTGCCTACCGCTCGCTCGCCAGCTGCTCGACGAGCGTCCGCAGCGTGGCCAGGTCGTACTGGCCGGGCGCGGTCGCGTCGGCGGGGTCGACCGGCGCGTAGCCGATCCGGGAGCCATACAGCGGCGCGACCGCTCGCGAGTGACGGCCGGCCTCGCCCATCGCCATTGTCGCCACGGTCTCGCCGGCCTCGTCGAGTCGATGCGTGGCCGACAGCAGGGCGAGCACGTCGCTCCGGTCCTGGGCGGTCGTCGCGATCTTGCCGACGTCGCCGTGCTCACAGGCCCGCCGAAGACGGTCCACGATGGCGTCCTCGGCGGGCGTCGCCTCGAAGTCGTGGGTCGAGACGACCACGCTCGCGCCGTGCTCGCGGGCGTGCGAGACGACGCGGGCGGCGTCGTACTCGCCCTCGCCTTCCAGCGCGGCCAGTTCCACGTCGACGGCGGTGACGGCGTCGTACTCGACGGCCGTCTCCAGCGTATCCAGTCGAGCGGCGTCGTCTCCGGCCTCGCCTCCCTCCCACTCGACGCGGTTGGTCACGAGCAGCGGCAGGTCGCCGTCGTAGTCGTCGAGCATCGCCAGCGGGTCGGCGGCGAAGTCCATCCGGAGTTCCATCCCGTCGGCGTCCTCGCGGGCGACCGGTTCCGCAGCGAGGTCCGAGCCCGCAGCCAGCAGCGTAAACGAGTCGAAGTCCATGGCCGTGCTACAGCCGTCGGCAACTAAGCCTGTTCGTTCTCCGGAATCGCGTCGACCGGGACGTGTGTCGCCTCGTACCCCTCGGCGCTGGGACTGATCTCGTCGACCGCGTAGAAGCGGATCCGTCGTTCCTGCTTCGTGTTCACGAGCGTGTCGTAGTGTTCGGCCTGGTAGCCCGGTTCCTTCCCGTCGGCGAGTCGCTCGTCGACCCACTCGCGATGGTCGTCCAGCCGTCCGCGGGCGATCTCGCGAGAGCGTTGCGGTGCCCCGTTTACGCGTTCGGAGAGCGCCGACAACAAGTCGTCGTCACGATCGTAGCCCACGGAGTCCCGGCCCGCGACCATCGCCGCGACCGTCGTCGTTCCCGTCCCCAGAAACGGATCGAGGACCGTGTCGCCGTAGGTCGAGAACATCGAGACCAGCCGGTAGGGCAGTTCGAGCGGGAAGGCTCCCGATCGTTCACGCAGGCCCTCGTCGACGGCCTGGGTCTCACCAGCCAGAGTCCAGAGGTCTGAGAACCACTCGTTGCGCTCCTCCCAGAAGTACGCACTCTCGTAGCGGGCGTCGTCGCCGGGCGGGAACTCCCGGCGCTGACCGTTGCGAAAGAGCAGAACGTGCTCGTGTTCCAGCGTCGGATAGGCGTTGGGCGGGAGCATTCCCGAGCCCATGAACTTCGTCGCACGGTTCGAAGGCTTGCGCCAGAGGATGTCGGGCAGTGCCCTGAGTCCGTGCTCCCGGAACCGGGTCGTGATCTCCGCGTGGTTCGAGAAGGAGCGAAAGCCGTCGCCGATCGAGCGGGTGGCGTCGCCGACGTTGATGCAAGCGATCCCACCCGGTGCGAGGACGCGGACGACCTCGGCCCACACCGAATCGAGCACGTCGTGCATCAGTTCGAACGCCCGGTCGCCGTCGCCCGATTCGAGCGCGTCCCCGACGGCGGGGTCCAGCGTCGCGAAGATGTCGTCCCACATCTCGATCATCGGATACGGCGGCGAGGTCACGACCAGGTCGACACTGTCGTCGGGCAGCGCCAGGTCGCGAGCGTCGCCGGTCACGACCCGATGTGTCGTCTCCATAGAACGGGTCTCGGAACGAGCCTCCTCTAGTCTTGCGGTTCGAGAAAGCGCAGCGAATCATACGGACCGTTGTCGACGTTTCCCCCCAGTCGACCACACGCAGTCGTGCCGCCGATCTAGGACAGACAACTGTCCGTATCAGTCGATCAGCCGGCGGTCGCCGACCGCCGCTAGATCATGTCCTGAATCTCGTTGACCTTCGCGGCCTGTTGCTCGTTGGCGGCGGCGATCTGCTCGATCTCGTTGGCGACCTCCTCGGCGCTCTCGGCGGTCATGTCGACCATGCTGGCGACCTGCTCGGTGGAGGCGGCCTGTTCGTCGGTCGCGGAAGCGACCTCCTCGGCCCCCATCGCGGCCTCCTCGACGGCCTGGTCGATCTTCCGGAGGATGTCGACGGCGGTCTCGACCTGATTGAGCCCCTCCTCGACCTGCTCGTTGGCGTGTTCGATGCTCTCGACGGTCTCTTCGGTGTCGGACTTGATGTTGGAGACGACCTGCTCGATCTCGGCGGCGTTCTGCTGGGACTCCTCGGCCAGCGACTTGACCTCGTCGGCGACGACCGCGAACCCTTCGCCGGCCTCGCCGGCGCGGGCGGCCTCGATCGAGGCGTTGAGCGCGAGCATGTTCGTCTGGTCGGCGATGTCGTTGATCACCTCGACGATCTCGTCGATCTCGTCGATGCGGTCGCGCAGTTGTTTCACGTCCTCGGACACGTCGGTGTTGGCCTCGTCGACGGCTTCCATCGCGCCGATCGCGTCGTCGGCGGCCTCCCGACCGTCGGCGGCCAGTTCGCGAGCCTCGTCGCTGACCTGCTTGACCTGACTCGCGCTTGACGCCACCTCTTCGACGGTCGCAGAGAGGTTCGAGACCTCACTGGCCACCTCGCGCATGTTGTCCGACTGCTCGTTGGCGAGTTCGCTGATCTGCTGCGAGCTATGTGAGACACTCTCGGACGCCCGCAGTAGTTCGTCGATCGCACCACCGAGTTCGCCCGCCGCGAGGCTCCCACCAGAGGAGATCTCCACGCCCCCGTCGGTACTTCGTTCCGGATCCATAGAGGAAACAGTGTTAGCCACCGGATTAAACGTGACCTCTCAGTTATCATGGCTGATTATGCCGTGGCCGTCGTGGGCATCGAAAACGGCGTTCAGATGGCCAGACGTGACACTGGAACGAAAAACGGAAAGCTCGACCTGCAATCAGGCCATCGGGAGGCCCTGCTCGGCCTCCAGCAGTTCGTGGTAGCGGTTGCGGATCGTCACTTCGGAGATGTCCGCGACCTCGCTGACGGCGGCCTGCGTGGTCTTCTCGTTCGTGAGGAGGGCGGCAGCGTACACCGCGGCAGCGGCGAGGCCGACCGGCGACTTCCCGGAGTGGACGCCCTGTTCTTTCGCGTTCTGGAGGAGCTGACGCGCGCGGTGCTCGGCCTCGTCGGACAGTTCCAGCGAGGAGGCAAAGCGGGGGACGTAGCTCTCGGGGTCGGCGGGCGCGACTTCCAGGCCGAGTTCCCGGACGACGTAGCGGTACGTGCGGGCGATCTCGCTCTTCTCGACGCGGGAGACCTCGTCGATCTCGTCGAGACTGCGCGGGACGCCGGCCTGGCGCGCGGCGGCGTAGACGGAGGCCGTCGAGACTCCCTCGATCGATCGACCGGGGAGGAGGTTCTCGTCGAGCGCACGCCGGTAGATGACCGACGCCGTCTCGCGGACGTTCTCGGGCAGGCCCACTGCGCTGGCCATCCGGTCGATCTCACCGAGCGCCTGCTTGAGGTTGCGCTCCTTGGAGTCGCGGGTCCGGAACCGCTCGTTCCACTTGCGGAGACGCTGCATCTTCTGGCGCTGCTTGCCCGACAGCGAGTTGCCGTATGCGTCCTTGTCGCGCCAGTCGATGTTGGTCGACAGCCCCTTGTCGTGCATCATGTTGGTCGTCGGTGCGCCGACGCGGGACTTCTCGTCTTTCTCGCTGGAGTCGAACGCGCGCCACTCCGGGCCGCGGTCGATCTCGTCGGACTCGACGACGAGTCCGCACGAGTCACAGACGGTTTCGCCGTGCTCGTCGTCGACGACGAGCGTGCCCGAGCACTCCGGACACGCCGTCCCCGTGGTCTCCTGTTCCTGTTCGTCCGTCTCTTCCTGTGTCGCCGTGCGCGCTCTCGATCGCGTTCTGGTGTTTGAATCGCTCATTGTACGAATGCGGGCGCTATCCGGGTCTGTGCCGAGAATCACTACCCCCGTCCCATGCCATGTGACGGGCAGTAACGCATCGGTGAACTATCGACGATCCCGGACGCTCGATTGGTACCATCATCGTGGTTTCGATACCAGTTTAAATCTGTCGGAGTGGAGATCTGGAAACCGGTGTCAACGGGTCGAGCGTGGTGTTTGGGAAGGTATAACGTACCCATTCAAATAGTAGGGGGAGAGCGACTGGAACGGAACTGGTCAGCGTCACAGAAGTGTCATACGGACAGTTATAGGTCTGTACCAGATCGACCGCACGTCGTCGTGCAGTCGACTGGGGAAACGTCTACAACGATCCGTATCAGTCGGCCTCGACCGACTCCTCGACCTCGCCGGCGTTGCGGGACTCCTCGACGGCGGTGGTCAGCGAGACGTTGAGCCAGCCCATCGATGCCAGCCCGCCGACGATCGTCACGGCGTTCTTGACGGCGTGATCGACGATCGAGATCGCGAGCGCGACGGGGGCTGCGACGGTCGTCAGACCGACGACGATGAGCGTGAACGCCCCCTCGTAGAGGCCGATTCCACCCGGTGAGAGCGGCAGGATCTTCGCGAGGTTCCCGACGCTGACGGCGAAGAAACCGGCAGCGACGAGCGACGCGGAGAGCTCGATCCCGGGGAACGCGACGAAGACGACCAGCGCCGTCACGACGTCGACCACCCAGATGGCGAGGCTCCCGACGCCGACCCTGAAGAAAGCCCCGCGATCACCGACGACCGTCTCCACGTCACCGACGAACAGTTCGACGACGCCCGAGACGTACTCCGCGTAGGAGTCGTTGCTGAGGGCAGTGACGGTACGGTGGACGAAATCGCTGTCACGGCGGGCACTGGCGACGATCACGACGACACCGGCGATCGCGGCCGTCCCGACGACGGCGGCCACCCTGAGTGCCGTCCGGGCCGCCGCAGCGGGATCGAGCGTCTCGCCCCCGATCGTGACCGGCGGCACGTCGGCCGCAATCGCCCGAGCGATCTGTTCGGTCCCACCGGTCAGGACGAGGCCGACGAGTACGCTCCCGGCCAGCACCGTGATCGCCAGCAGGTCGAAGACGCGTTCGACCGCCAGCGACGCGAATCCGGTCGGATATGGGATGCTACGCCGAGCCTTGACGACGTACGCGCGAACGCCGTCGCCGAGTCTGGCCGGGAAGACGAGGTTGCCCGTCTGGCTGATGAAGATCGCGCCAGTGAGGAACCACGTGTCGCCGTCGTGGCCCTGTCTGTCGAGGATGTCCCGATAGCGCAGGCCACGCAGGGGCCACGACAGCAGGTACACAACGCCCGAGAGCGCGACGATGCCGACGTCCGCCGCGCCGATCGCGTCGAGCACGGCGGCGGGATCGAAGACGACCGTGACCGCCAGCACGAGCGCGGTGATCACCAGCAGTGACCCCGCCGTCATGCTCACCTTGCGGCTGAGTCGGGGGCTGACCGACAGCTGCCACCAAGTCCGGAGGATTTGGCTCCCCATGCCGAACACGTCCCGGATCAGATCGACTTTCGAGTCGCCCTTGGGTGTCCAGTCGACGGCGAACTCCTTGACCCGGTAGCCATCCCGCTGGGCGCGCACGAGCAGTTCCGTGTCCCAGAACCAGTGCTCGTCCTCCACGTCGTCCAGCAGGGAAAGCAGCGCGGTGCGGTCGAACGCCTTGAAACCACACTGGTGGTCCTGCAGGTCCGAGCGAAGGAACACGCGTACGAGCGTGTTGTACCCGAGACTCGGCACGCCGCGCTTGGCCGGCCGGTCGGCCCGGTTCTCTGGCATCCACCGCGACCCGGTCACCACGTCGTAGCCGTCCGTGCGGATCGACTCGACCAGTTCTTCGAGGTGGCGCATGTCCGTCGCAAGATCGGTGTCGAAGTAGACCAGCGTCTCGCCCTCGGCACGATGGAACGCGTACTCCAGCGCGCCGCCGCGCCCCAGTCGCTCCTCGGCGTGGATGTGCCGAACCCGATCGTCGTCGTCCGCCATCTGCGAGGCGATCTCGGGCGTCCGGTCGTCGCAGCCGTCCTCGGCGACGATTACCTCGAAACTCCCGTCGGGCAAAAAAGCGGCGAGCGTCGACAACGTCGTCTCGACGGTCTCCCGAATGGTATCCGCCTCGTTGTACGCCGGGAGGACGACGCTCACCTCGACGGAACTCATTGCTCTCACTTCGCAGGGGGAGCGAAAAGTACCTTCTGTTCGCTGGCGGTCGTCAGGCCCGTGTTTTTTATACGAGTAATCGAATCGTAGGCCAAAGGGGGGTCAAGGGAAGTGGTACTGGGTCCGATCGTCGTCGTCGCGACAGTCACCGGTGCCATCTTCTACGCCGGCATCGCCGTCGCTATCTATCGAATCGGGGATACGCCCGGCGACCGCCTCTACGTCGTCGCCTCGGTCGGGGGCGTGATCTGGGCAGGGACCTACGCCCTCTCGTTCGTCGTCTTCGACCCGGCGTTGCGACTCGCACTCGAGATACCACTGTGGATCGGGCGGCTGCTCGTTCCGGCCGCGTGGTTCCTGGCCGCGTTAGCCTACACCGGCCGTGACTCGTACATTACACCCTTGCTGACGGGGTCGATCGCCGTCCCGTCAGTCGTGACGCTGGGACTGATCGCCACCAGTGACGCCCACGGCCTCTTCTGGCGGTCGTACGAGATTGTCGAGGTCCTGGGGCTCGCCACAGCTAGTTACGACCCCGGTCCCTGGCTCCTCCTGCAGGTCGCCTTCTCCTACGTCCTGATCATCCTCGGCCTGCTCGTGATCCTCGAGTTGTTCCTGACCAGCGAACTGTACGAGAACCAGGGTCGGATCTTGCTCGTCGCCGCGGCGCTCCCGTCGGTTCTGAACGTCAAGTGGCTACTGGGGTTGCCGCCCGCGCCGACGCTGGATCTCTCGCCCATCGCGTTCGCGGTGACAAGTGTCGGGATCGGCTACGCACTGGTCAGCCACGATCTGTTCTCGCTGTCGCCGGCGACCAGGCGGGCCGGCCAGCGGGCGGCGATCGACGACTTCGGCGACAGCGTCTTGGTCGTCGACACCGACGACCGCGTGGTCGACCTCAACAAAACGACCGGGGAGACGCTGGGCACGCCCAAGAGCGAGGCGATCGGGCGGCAGATCGGGGACGTACTCGACGTCGAACGCTTCGACCCCGCTGAGACCGACACCGTCGTGGTGGAGACGGTCGCGGGCAACCGCGAATTCGACGTGACGAGTTCGGCGCTGACCGACCGCCGGAACCGGGTGATCGGCTGGACGCTCCTCCTGCACGACGTGACCCGCGCCAGGCGCCGCCAGCAACGCCTCTCGGTGCTCGATCGGGTCATGCGCCACAACATCCGCAACTCGATGTCGATCGTGATGGGCTGTGCAGAAGAAATCGTCGAGACCGGCGAGGGCGAGCAGACCGAACTGGCCCGGACAATCGAGCGCGAGTCCGCCCAACTGGTCGACCTCAGCGAGACCGCCCGGACCGTCGAGCGGGTCGTCGGACGGGAGAAAGAACAGGACCACGTCGGCGTCGCAACCGTCCTCCGGGGCGTCCGCGAGCGACTCCTGGACGGCCCTGCATCGCTGTCGATCGTCATCGAGACGCCCGACGACCTGCTGATCGAGACCGACCCCGTCGTGTTCGAGGAAGTCGTCTTCTACGCGGTGCGGTACCTCTGTACCGATCTCGACGAGTCGACGGCGATCGAACTGGTCGCGGTCGACACCGACGAGTGGGCCGAGATCGCCGTCGTCGGCGAAGACATCAGCGTCCCGGCCCACGAGCAGCGCGCGATCGAGAACGGGCGGGAGTCGCCACTGGAGCACACCGGCTATCTCGACCTCTGGCTGGTGAACTGGGGCGTCGAACTGCTCGGCGGAACGCTTGCCTTCGACGAACAGATCGAGACCGGACAGACGGGCGCGATCGTCCTTCGGATCCCCGATCTGGGATCGCTATCCAACGACGGAGAGACGCTCGAACCGGCCTGATCGTCTCGACGACGACGGAACAGTCACTCGGCCTTCCCGGCGACGGCCAGTTAGTCAGCGTTGCCCGGCGACTCGGCGGTGACGAACGCTCCGAGTGCGTCGTCGACCTCGGCGACGGAGTCGTACGGGCGGGAGACGACGATGTCGCCCGCCGTCGAGCGACCGATGCCCGGAATCGCTTGCAGTTCGTCCATCGAGGCCCCGTTGAGATCTAACGGATAGGGGACGCCGGTCACCGAGCGGTAGCCGTGGTCGGTGAGCGCCACGTCGATCGTGCGGCCGAGTTCGCGCTCGCCCGGAATCCCGACGAGCAGCGGATAGGTCCCGAGCTGTCGGCCGAACGTCTTGCCGTCCTGGTGGTACTCCAGTGTGACATCGGGAAGGACGGTCCCGACCGGCGCGACGCGCTTGAGCATCGGATTGTCGATAGTCTCGCGCACCTCGCGCTTGTACTCCTGGAACAGTTGCTTGTGATCGTTGGCGATCTCCGCCCCGGTGTCGGCCATGTCGGTCCCCTCGAAGGCCATCACCTGTCGGATGTTGATCCGCCGGAGCATGTACCCCTCGTCGTAGACGCGCTGGAGGAACCGCTTGTTGTGCTCGAAGCTCTCCCGGCGCTCGCCCTTGAGGCCGTGGACGAGATTGATCCCGGGCAGAAGTTTAGGCAGGCGGTTCGGGGCGTCGCTGCCGGTGCTGGGGCCGCTACCGGGTTCCTCGCCCGGCCGAAAGCCAGCTTCTTCGTTGACGATCCGAACCGCCTCGAAGCACTCCTCGGCGGAGACGTTGAGGTTGTTCTCCTCCTGGACGAGCGGGTCCGCCGATTCGAGACCGAACGCGGCGGTGTCGCCGGGCGTGTTGTGCTCGGCGATGACGCGAATCCCCTCGCGAGCCTTCTCGGGCCACTTCACGATCGTGATGGGGTTCATATTGTCGAGATGCAACGTCTCCAGGTCGGGCGCGACCTCGCGGATCCCCCCGTAGAGGTCCCGCAGGGCGTCCGGGTTCGGGGCCTCGCCGTCGCCGCCGTAGGCGAGGATGTCGGCCTGTCGACCCAGTCGGAAGTTCGCGACGCCGCGGTTCGAGAGGGCATCGACCTCGTCGACGACGCTCTCGGGCGGCCGGAAGTCCGGGTCGCCGTACATCGGCTCCGTGCAGAACGAGCAGCGGTAGGGACAGCCCCGCGACGTTTCGAGTTCGGCGATGAGGTAGTCGGGGTGGTTGGGGTGTTGCTCGACGACGAACGCACCCGCTCGGGCCCAGCGAGTCTCCTCGGGGACGCCGCGATAGCGGTCCTCGAACCCTTCGAGGCCGTTGTCCACGAGGTCGTAGGCGGCGGCCTCCACGTCGGCCATGGCGAGGAAGTCGAAGTCCAGGTCGTCGCGGGCGGTCTCGCTGGCCCCTTCGTTGGCCTCCCCGACGCCGAAGCGGACGGGCCCGCCGATCATCGACGTGCCGTCGGCGGTCCAGGCCAGTTCGCGAACCTCGTCTGGCTCTGCCGGCGTGCCCCCGACGTACTTTCCGGGGACGGTCATCCCACCGACGTAGATCATCAGGTCGGCCGCCTCCACGTCGCGCCAGCGGCGATTCTCCTCGCGCAGGGCGTCGATGGTGTGGTAGGTGATCTGCTCGCGCGGGACGCCGGCGTCGACCAGCGCCCCGGCAGTGTAACGCGGGTACGTCGAGATGTACGGCGGGACCCCGAAGTGGGCGGGCTCGTCGACGTAACCGTCGACGATCGTGACGGCGAGATCGGCGGGGTCTGTAGTCATACCCTCGGGTACCGGCTCGACGCCTAAAACGGTGTCTGGTCGGGACAGCGAGTCGTGGTCCCTGTCCATGTGTAAATGGTCTCAGAAAGACCGAGGTGCACAGTAATCTCGTTCGGACACGTCAGAGCCACTCGTCGAGCCACGCACGATGGACGGCGACGGCGTCCTCGCCCGTCAGTTCGGGATAGCGCGGACGGGTGACTGCGCCCGTCGAGTCGACGGCCGACTGGACGACGGCGGCGATCCGGTCGGCGACGGGGACCTCGGGCAGCGGCCGAACGTCCGCGTAGCCCGCGCGGAAGGCCCCTCGAAGCGGGGCCGGATCGTCGACGTACCAGTTCGCCACGAGGTGCTCGACCTTCGCGATAGCGAGGGACGGATCGGCCGCCAGCGGATCGCCCCAGTCGGTGATCGCGGCGATCTCGCCGTCGACCAGCAGGGCGTTGCCCGGCCGGAGGTCCCACGGCAAGAGTCTGGGTGTCCGAGTGGTCTCGGGGCGCGTCTGCAGGGCCGACTCGATTTCGGAGCGGCGGTCGTCGAACGCCGGTGGGAGCGCAGCGAGGCCCTCGCGAGCGTACTGTCGGGCGAACTCGTCAACCGACGGGCCCGTGGCTTCCAGCGATCCAGTCCGAGCGAGTGCGAGGGGGCCGGCGGTGTCGAAACGGAAGGCCTCGTGTAACTGTCCGAGAATCGCGCCGAACCGCCGGGCCAGTCGCTCGCGCGCATCGCCCCCGATGTCGGTGAACCGCTGATGAAGGTCACGACCGGCGACGTACTCGGTGACGAGATACCCCCGGCCGCCGAGACGCCCCCGAGCCAGTAGCGCCGGGACGGGGACGTCGGTCCGGTCGCGGATCGCCGACAGCAGCGACGCCTCGACGTGGGCCACGTCGGGATCGTCGGTCAACTGGACGACTGCAGCGGGCCGATCGGCGTAGTGGGCGACGATCGTCTCCTTGTGGTTGCCCTGTGGCGGGAACGTGATCTCGGCTGGGTCCTCGCCCTGGACGACGCGCCGGAGGACCGTCCGCGCGTCCACGTCGACCGTCGGGTCGGTCATAGCAGCCCACCTGGTTCGTCGGCACCGTCGAGCACGTCACCGAGGTCGTCGAGTCGGTCGAGCACGTAGTCGGGTCGATACGCGCCCGGTTCGTCGTCTCCCCCGGGATACCAGGCCGCCAGCAGGCCCGCGCCGTGTGCGCCGGCCACGTCGTACGACAGTGAATCGCCGACGTAGACGGTCGATCGGGCCGACGTCTCGACGGCCTCACAGACGGCCTCGAACGGCTCCGGGTGTGGCTTGCGCCGCGGGAGGTCACCGGCGTACACGACCGTGTCGACGCGATCGTCGAGCGCGAGCGCCTCGACTTTGGGTTCCTGCCGGCGTCGCGGGCCGTTGGTCATGATCCCGACCGGGCCGTGCTCGCGGGCGGTCGCGAGTGCCGACTCCGCGCCCGGCAAGAAAGAGACTGCGCTCCGGTCGACCGCAGCAAGCAGGCCCGCCGCGAGGTCGTCGGCCGGCACTCGGCGGTGGCCGTACTGGGCGGCGAGTCGGCGAAACCCGGACGCGAGATGCGACTGCTCGTCGTCTGGACCCGGCGGGCCGTCGAGGGCGGCCCAGAGTTCGTCGGCACTGCCGAACGGAGCCACGTCGACAGCCTCGAACGCGGCCCGGAACAGCGATGCCTCGTCCTGGTGGCTCGTACAGAGCGTCCCGTCCAGATCGAAGACCACCGCTGTCGGCGTCGTCATGGCCGGGAGTTGTTTCCGAACGGTCAAAAGCCACGTGGCGAGAGAGAGCCAGCGTCGTACGGAGTACTGTCGCTATGTGCCGGTGATCTCCGACCCCGTGCCGGCGATCACCGATGAGAGACGACAGTAAACCGTCTCAGGACTCGTCGCCGCCGTCGGTGACTATTTCGGTTGCTGTGTCCGAGTCCTCGTTGAGGAATTCGGGTAACTCGTCGTCTTCGGCGGATGAACCCTCGCCGTCCTCGGGTTCCCAAATCCAGTCGTTCGCGGTGTATTCATGGCACATGGTGACACACCACTAGAGGCGACGGATTCCGGCAAAATATGCTTTTTCGTTAGTCCGGAGGTTGGCCGCCAGACCGGTGACGATGTCGTTCGATCGGTCGGGAGCGTGGCCGTCCGACCAGCGTTCGCCGGGAGAACTTTTTTAAATTCCTCGGTACATGTAGGAATGATGACAGCGCATAGATCGCTGGACTGTCCAGCATGTGGGGCAGAGTTCGACCAGCGCGTGGAACACGGCGTCACGATCGATCACTGTCCGAGCTGTGGCGGTGTCTGGCTCGACCCCGGCGAACTCGAACAGCTCACCGGCCACGGGAGCCACCACGATCGGGACATCGACATCGACATCGAAGACGAGGAGGAAGAGGAAGTCGAAGAAGAGGACGGAGGGATCCTCGGTACCCTCGCGGACGCACTCGGCGGTGGAGAAGGCGAGTTCGAGGAGGAGGGCGAGTTCGAAGAAGACGAGGAGTTCTGACGCCACATTCGCGGAAACCGGACGTTTGAAGCCGGCGAATCACGAACGTGGCCCAAACGATGGATGCCGAGCGCCGGATCGTCGACGCCGACGAGATCCCCGCAGATGGGACCGTGCTGTTCACGATGCGTAACGGGACCGACACCAAAGAAGCGATCCTCCTGGCTCTCGCCGACGAGATCGTCGCCTTCGAGAACTACTGCCCGCACTGGCGGGACGTGCCCCTCGACCGTGGCTCCGGAGCGACGCTTCGCGACGACGAACTGGTGTGCGAGAAACACGGCGCGACGTTCGAGACCGATTCGGGGTACTGCAACTTCGGCCCCTGTGAGGGCGCGGTGCTCTCGGAGATCGAGGTGGCCGTCGAGGACGACGCGGTGTACCTGACGGAAGACGGCTACAGCGTCGAGAAGCTCGGACCCGCCGAGGACACCGACCTGTCGTCGGGCAGTCGTATCGGCTTCTCGGGCAATTGAACCAGCGGCTGCTGGTCGTTCCCCGAGCGTCACGCGCCGGCCTCTAGTCGATCCGGAACGCGGGTTCCTCGATCGCCTCGCTCTTGCACTCGGGACACCTGCTCGGACGGTTCGTCAGGTCGTCGAAGTCGTCGAACCCACAGCGCTCGCAGGTCGGGGGCGCGACGAGCAACTGCTCGTCTGTCGAATCGAGCGACCGAGCGATGTGCTCGACGTGGTCGAGGGCGTCGCTGGTCTGTATCTCGAACTCCCGGGCGATCGCACCCGCAGCGAGGGTCTCGGCCCGGAGTTGGTCGGCAATACGCTGGCGCGTCGTCCGACTGACTTCGCGCATGGTATTCGTTGGCATGCGGTAGGTAAAATACTTTCTGCGAGACGGGCTAGCAGACCACGGAGCGGGATTCGGGAACGACGACGCAATCTCTGCAACCGTGAGGGACGGCGTGGAGACCTCGAAAGCCCTCGGCTGGCTCCAGTCCCGGGACCGCTACTGCGCTCGCGTGGCGTGCTTGTAGGGTCCGGGTTCCCGGAGCCAGCCTCGCCCTTTCATCCGCCAGGATCGTAGATCGCTGAACAGCCTATGCCCTGGCGGATGAAAGGGCGAGGTTCGGTCGCGCCGTCCGGGGCGGCACTATCCGACCGAAGAGAGGATATCCGGCACAGACAGCGCGAGCGATCCGAGGGCTTTCGAAGTGGTTACAATCTCGATGTAGTTGAGTACGCTTCCTAGCCGAAGTTCTCGATCTTGGCGTCCTCAGTCGTCCCATCGGCGGCGTCGATGGCCGCCGTCGCCGCGTCGATGAAGTCCGCAAAGCCGTAGACGAAGATCTGACCGCCCTCTTCGAGCGCCGACGCAGTCGCGTCAGTCAGGTCGGCGTCCCCGTCGAGGATGCGGACGAAGCCGCCGTCGTCCTCGATCGCAGCGAGGCGGTCCTCGTGGACTGGTGCGTCGTCCCGATACACGATGGCGGCGTCGTTGCCCTCGTCGAGCGCGCGCTCGGCGATGCCGACGGCCGGGCCGACACCCGGACCACCGGCGAGGATGACCGCGCGTGCTTCGTCCTCGTAGTAGTCGCTGCCGAACGGGCCGGCGACAGTGACGGTGTCGTCCGCCTGCAGATCGGCGAGGATCGGTGCGACCGTCCCCTCGGGATCGATGCCGACGGTGATCTCGAACGTCCCGTCCACGTCGGGCGAAGAGATCGTGTAGAAACGAGGTTCGTCCTCGTCGTCGACCTCGAACGTGAGTTTGACGAACTGGCCAGGTCGTGCCGAAAAGCCGTCGGGCGTCTCGATGTCGATCGCCACCGTGTCGGGGCCGACTTCGCGGACGGCCACGACGCGACACTCGGTATTGTCCATGGGTAGCGTTGGTCCATCCAGTGTTTGCCGGTTTCGATCCGGCATCGACCCCAGTCGGTGTAAAAACTGACTCGGAACCGAGTATAACTTTTCTTTCGTCGACACACTGAAACACCGGCGAGCGTCGTGCCAACGGTTTACAGAAGGTTTTTCCTTGGGCGATGGATACCCGAGGCTAGAATGCCCGAAGACCTCAACTGGGCCATCGGCGGCGAAGCCGGCGATGGAATCGACTCTACCGGGAAAATCTTCGCCCAGGCACTCTCGCGGGCAGGTCGGCACGTCTTCACCTCGAAGGACTTCGCGTCGCGTATCCGCGGTGGATACACGGCCTACAAGGTCCGGACGTCCGTCGACCGCGTCGAGAGTGTCGTCGACCGACTCGACGTGCTCATCGCCCTGACCGAGCGCACGATCGACGAGAACATGGACGAGCTCCACGAGGGCTCGGTCATCATCTACGACGGGGAGCGCACGACGATGCAGAACGTCGAGATCCCCGACGAGATGATCGGCCTGGAAGTCCCCCTCAAGCGCCTCGCGGAGGAGGCCGGCGGCGCGATCATGGCCAACGTCGTCGCGCTGGGCGCGGCCTGTGAAGTCACTGGCTTCCCCATCGAGAACCTGGACGAGTCTCTCGAGAAGCGCTTCGGCGACAAAGGCGAGGCGATCGTCGAGAACAACAAGAAGGCCGCCCGCGCCGGCCAGGACTACGTCCAGTCGGAGTACGACCACGACTTTGGCTACGAGATGGCGACGACGGACAACGACTACGTCCTGCTCAACGGCGACGAAGCCATCGGCATGGGCGCCATCGCCGGTGGCTGCCGGTTCTACGCCGGCTACCCGATCACGCCCGCGACGGACGTGATGGAGTACATGACCGGCCGCGTCGACCAGTTCGGCGGCAAGGTCGTCCAGGCCGAGGACGAACTCGCCGCGATCAACATGGCACTCGGTGCCGCCCGCGCCGGCGCGCGCTCGATGACGGCCACCTCCGGTCCGGGGATCGACCTCATGACAGAGACCTTCGGGCTCGTTGCGACGACCGAGACGCCGCTGGTGATCTGTGACGTGATGCGCTCGGGCCCCTCGACCGGGATGCCGACAAAGCAGGAACAGGGCGACCTCAACATGACACTGTACGGCGGCCACGGCGAGATCCCCCGCTTCGTCGTCGCGCCGACCACGATCTCCGAGTGCTTCTGGAAGACCATCGAGGCGTTCAACCTCGCCGAGAAGTACCAGACGCCCGTGTTCCTCGTCTCCGACCTCGCGCTCGCGGTCACCGAACAGACCTTCGAGCCCGAGACGTTCGACATGGACGAGGTCGAGATCGACCGGGGCAAAGTCGTCGACGAGGACGCCATCGACGGCTGGCAGAACGAGAAAGACCAGTTCCAGCCTCACTTCCCCGCCGCCGACGGCGTCTCGCCACGTACCTTCCCCGGGACGAGCGGCGGTGCCCACATGACGACGGGGCTCGAACACGACGCGCTCGGCCGCCGAACCGAGGACACCGACGTACGGATGGAACAGGTCGAGAAGCGCGAACGCAAGGTCGAGACCGCTCAGGAGGAAGAAGACTGGGACTACCGCGAGTTCGGCGATCCCGACGCGGACACGCTCGTCATCTCCTGGGGCTCCAACGAGGGCGCGATGCGGGAAGGCCTGGAGATGCTCGACGATGACGGCATCGACGTGCGATTCCTCTCCGTCCCCTACATCTTCCCGCGCCCGGACCTCAGCGAGGAGATCGAGGCCGCCGACCAGACGATCGTCGTCGAGTGTAACGCCACGGGGCAGTTCGCCGACGTGATCGAACACGACGTGCTCGAACGCGTCGATCGGGTCAACAAGTACGACGGCGTCCGCTTCAAGGCCGACGAACTGGCCGCGGAGATCAAAGAGGCCGTCGCCGGAGAGAGCGAGGTGAAAGCATGAGCTCCGACATTCGATTCACGGACTTCAAATCCGACAAGCAACCGACGTGGTGTCCCGGCTGCGGTGACTTCGGGACGATGAACGGCATGATGAAGGCGCTGGCCGAGACCGGCAACGACCCCGACAACACGTTCGTGGTCGCCGGCATCGGCTGTTCCGGCAAGATCGGGACGTACATGCACAGCTACGCGCTGCACGGCGTCCACGGCCGCGCGCTCCCGGTCGGCATCGGTGTCAAACTCGCCAACCCCGACCTCGAAGTGATGGTCGCCGGCGGCGACGGCGACGGCTACTCCATCGGCGCGGGCCACTTCATCCACGCCGTCCGCCGGAACGTCGACATGAGCTACGTCGTCATGGACAACCGTATCTACGGCCTCACCAAGGGCCAGGCCTCGCCGACCTCCCGAGAGGACTTCGAGACCTCGACCTCGCCGGACGGCCCGAACCAGCCCCCGGTCAATCCCAAGGCGCTGGCTCTCTCTGCGGGCGCGACGTTCATCGCCCAGTCGTTCTCCTCGAACTCCCAGCGCCACGCCGAACTGGTCCAGGAAGCCATCGAACACGACGGCTTCGGCTTCGTCAACGTCTACTCGCCGTGCGTGACGTTCAACGACGTCGACACCTACGACTACTTCCGTGACTCCATCGTCGACCTCGACGAGACGGACCACGACTCCACCAGCGCCGATCAGGCCAAGGACAAGATCCTCGACGGCGACAAGGAGTACATGGGCGTCCTCTACCAGGACGAAAACTCCGTGCCCTACGACGAACGCGAAGGCTTCGACCAGAACATGGCCGAGATCCCGGACGGCGCACCCGACGGCGCGATGGACCTCGTGCGAGAGTTTTACTAAACCACCTTTTTCCGCTTCGGGTTCGCGCGAGGCGCGAACCACTCGCGCAAAAACGTGGGCGAAGCGAGTCGCGCCTTCGGCGCGCTCGCGGCGAATCGCGCGAACGACCGGGTTCTTCGAACCATTCGTTCGCGCGAATGCTACGACGGAATCCGGTCAGTATCGATAACGTACTGACCAAACTGCGTCGGCGCGCGCTGTCGCGCCCTCGTGGCGCGACGACATTGCGTGAGGGACGAACGAGCGAAGCGAGTGAGTCGGCTGGGGAGGCGTGTGGCGCGGTGCTGTCCTGTGGTGCTGTCCCTGGTGGAATGAACGGGCGGGGCTCGTCTCGCGGTCTCTGCGTCGGCGCTATCCGAGCGAACGTAGTGAGTGAGGATATCCGGCACAGAGACCGTCAAGCGGGGCGAGGGCGTTCAGTTGTCAGTCACCGATGCTTCCCGAACCACGCCGTCGCGAAGTCGACGAGCGACTGCTGATCCAGTAGCGTCGCATCGGCTGCACCGACCGTGCCGGTCCTCACGTCGGTCTGTGATTCGAAGGCCCCGCCCACAGCTTCGAAGTCGTCGGTTCGGGTTTCGATGTCGGTGCACTCAACGAACGTGCGCTCACCGTTGCGAAGAATCGGCACCTCGGCGTTGACGACCGTTTTCGGGAAGTTCGCTCGGTGTTCCGCGAGGTGGAGTGACGTGTTCGTGTCGTAGTCGGTTCCCAGCATCAGGACGCGTCCACCGCGGTCGTACACCGCACCCAACGGCGAGTCGTCACCGAGGCCGTAGTCGAAGCTGTGATCGGCGACGATCTCGTCCGCATCCTCGCCCCACGCCGCGAAGGAGTAGATCGGGTGGCGACTCCGGACGGTACCGGGATAGGTTCTGAAACACTCCGGGATCGCACCCACGGCGCGGGTCGGCGTAATCTCGGGGCGATACGCGGGGCGTTCGTCCCTGACCGTCTCGACCCAGTCGTCTGGCACCGGCGGGTTCGACCACGCTGCCGGGTCGCTGTACTGTCCTGTGTGGGTCGGGACGACGAGCGTTCCGTCGTCGGTGACGGCTGCCTGGAGTGCGTCGACGACCGCCGGCGCGCCGCCGGCGACCCAGCCCAGCGCGCTCAGGGAGGCGTGGACCAGCAGGGTGTCGCCCGCCTGGACGCCCAGCTCCTGGAGGTCGGTGGTCAGCGACGAGACCGTAACGGGATCGTCGACGCGGTCGACGGCTTCGCGTTCGCCCATAGCGGGTCTTCACGCGAACGGCAATTGAGTGTTCTCGTCGGGCCCGGGAGCGAGCGTGGGGAGGATGCTCGCTCTCGCAGCAGGAGCGCGCCTCGGCGATCCACTGGCCTGGGCAGCGCGACCGGCACAGTGATTTAGGGGGCCGGCCCAATCCCGAGATATGGCCAACGCGGACGACGGAGAGACGACTCTGTCACCGGACGAGGCGTTCTCGGTGCTGGGCAACGAGACGCGGCTCGCGGCTCTCCGGGCACTCGGCGAGTCCGACGAACCGTGTTCGTTCTCCGAACTGCACGACGCCGTCGACGTGGACGACTCCGGACAGTTCAACTACCACCTCGACAAGCTCGTGGGCCACTTCGTCCGGAAGACCGACGACGGCTACGAACTCCGCCAGCCCGGGCGGCGCGTCGTCGAGGCGGTCCTCTCGGGGGCGGTCACGGAGACGCCGACGTTCGACCGGACGCCGGTCGACCAGCGGTGTGAGTACTGTGAGAGTCCCGTCGAGGCTCGCTGGCGCGAGGGGAGCGTCGAACTGTTCTGTACGTCGTGTGACGGCAAGTTCGAGTACAACCGCTCGGCCCAGGCCGAACCGGGGTACCTCGGTCGACTGACGCTCCCACCGGCGGGACTGCGCGGCCGGGACGCCGACGAAGTCGTCCGGACTGCCTGGACGTGGACGCAACTGGAAGTGATGGCCTTCGCCAGCGGCATCTGTCCCCGTTGTTCGGCGACCGTCGAGCACGACCTCTCGGTCTGTGAGCGCCACGACGCCAGTGACGGGCTCTGTGAGAGCTGTCACCGTCACCACGCGGTCACCACGCGCGTCCACTGTACCAACTGTATCTACAGGAGCGGGGGCGCAGCGCTGCTCGGTACGCTGACAAACGTCGACGTGTTCGACTTTCTCACCGACCACGGCCTCAACCCGGTCCGCCCCGAGGACATCCACCGCGTCAATCAGGCCCACGAGGACTACGAAGAAGCGATCCTCTCGACCGATCCGCTCCGGGTGCGATTCACGATCGACGTGGACGGCGATCGACTGGCAGTGACCGTCGACGAGGACCTGCAGGTCGTCGAGACGACCCGCGAGTGACGGGTTCGATCAGGGCTTGCCCGGCAGCACTTCGGGTTCGCCAGATCGATAGATGTCCTTGCCACCGCCTTTTTCCACGGAGGTGTCCTCGCTTCGCTTCGGACACCCCCGTAGAAAACGTGGTCTTGCTGAGCGTAGCGAAGCGAGGCTCGGGAGAGCGTGCTCTCCCGGCGGTGAAAAGCGGGATTCGCGCCGAACGCGAATCCCGTGAGAACGCCTCTCTCAGGGCTTGCCCGGCAGCACTTCGGGTTCGCCGGACCGGTAAATGTATTCCACGGCCACACCTGTCAGTGGTGAGTCCACGAGGGTCGCGTACTCCTTGGCTCGATCGAGGTACTGCTCGGTGATGTCGACGACACGACGGTAGGCAGCCTCGTCGTCCGGCGCCAGCAGGTACTCCGCAGTGACGGGGGTCAGTTGCCCCTCGCGGCGGTCGTCGTCGTAGTCGTCCACGTCGTCGAGCCAGACCTGCGCGCCGATGATCGCCAGCACGATCGATCGGGCGAACTCGTCTTCGATGTCGAGCCCGCCGAGTCGATACAGGTCGATCATCGCCTCGTACAGCACGCCCACGCGGGCGTACTGGGTCTTGATGTAGGGCAGTTCGCGCTCCTGGTCGGTGAACAGTGCTGCGACGTCCTCGTCGGTGAAGTCGGCGAACTTGTACTCCTCGCGAACGTCGGCGAGCGCAGACTCGTCACCGTCCTCTGTCGCTTCCATCAACTGGCGGAAGTGGTCGTCGCGGTCCTGGTGGGCCTCGCTGTAGTCGACCGCCCACTGGTAGGTCTCCCCGACGAGGGACGGCAGGTCGTCGAGAATTCCCGTCATGTGCTCTTCCAGTGCCGCCTGTGCGACCTCGGCGACGCGACGCATCGAGTCGGGTTCGAAGTCGACCTCGAAGTCCTCGAACTCGTCGTCGTTGACCGCGTCGCGCATGTCGCCGTCGATCAGCGCCTCGATGGAGAAGCGGGTCATCTGCTCGGCGCGGACGACCATCTCGCGAGGCGTGAGGTCCTGCGAGGGACCGGCTTCGAGTGCCGTCTCGTCGACCGCCGGCACGCCGCTGGCGATCTCGTCGGTCACCGGATCGGTCGTCGCCCGCTGGCGCGCCCGGCGGTAGACGTATCCCAGCGTCAACTGTGCCGGCAGGACGAGTTTCGTGTCGTAGTCGAAGTCGACACTCTCCAGGTCGAACGCCTCGGCGAGGGCGTCCTCGACGAGTCCGAACACGTCGTCGATCATCCGCTCAGTCCGCTCGTCGATCTCGCGTTTCAGGGCCAGGCTCCCGTAGTCGAACACGCCGGCATCGGCGTAGTAGCCAAGCACCGCTCGAAGCGCCGTCGGGAGTCGACCGCTGTTCGCGAGTCGCCCTGCACCTGTCTTGAGCATTGAAACCACCCGCGGACATCTCGCCCGCACTGTCGAAGTGCTGTCACGCAGGCGGCTTTACCCTTTCGAGACGCCGGGCAGTGCGACCAGTATGTTCCAGCGTGTCATAGAACGGCTCTCAGTGCAGTTTGTTTCTGGCTAATGGAAGATGAACGACCCGTTCAGTGTGCGTGCTAGTAATTCGGGTGGTTAGGGATGTTTCGTGGTAGAATGAAGTTACGAGTGGTACTACGAGAGCGACCGAGCACTGAACGCCCTCGGTCCGCTCGGCGGTTCTGTGCGGGATATCCTCGCGGTGCTCGGATAGTGCCCGCGCAGAACCGCCGACCGTCCCTTGCCCGTTCATCCACCAGGGACAGCACCACAGGACAGCACCGCGCCACACGCCTCCCCACCCGATTCACTCGCTTCGCTCGTTCGTCCCTCGCGCAGTGTGATCGCTCCCCTGCGCTCGCGAAAGCGCGCGCCACCGCAGAAGGGTCAGTAGTTCACCCTTACTGATCAATTGAGGAGAGTGACGAGTCGGGTGTGGAAGCTGTTCTATGACACGCTCCATTCAGCAAGACTCATTACCGGCACGTGAAATCTGTGGATATGAGCGAGCGTTTTGACGTGGTCATCGCCGGGGCCGGTCCCGCAGGGGCGCAGTGCGCCCGCGACCTGGCCGCACGGAACTACGACGTCCTCGTCCTGGAAACCGAGCCGGAAGCCCAGTTCCCACGTCAAAGCAACAAGTCGACAGCAGGCACGTTCCCGTCGATGATGGCGTCGTTCTCGATCCCGGACGACGTGGTCATGCAGTACACGGACAACGTCGTCCTCGAGTCGCCCAACAACTACTACGTGCAGGACCAGGCGGGCGCAGTCCTCGAATTCGCCGACTTCAAGCAGTTCCTCGTTCGGGACAGTCGCAAACACGGGGCCGAGTACCGCTTCGACTCGCGCGTGACTGCCCCGATCACCGACGACGGTGAGATCGTCGGCGTCAGCTACAACGGCGACGAGGAAGTGTATGCCGAGATCGTCGTCGACGCGACCGGGCCGGCCGCGCCTCTGGCGAAGAAGCTCGGCGTCTGTAATCTCAAGCGCAAACATCAGGCGATCGGTGTCGAGTACGAGTTCGAGAACATCGACGTGAACCATCCCGAGTTCGCCGATCTGCGAGACGCGATGATGCTCCGACTCGATCACGATCTGGCCCCCGGTGGCTACTCCTGGATCTTCCACACCGGCGGCCGCTCGGCGAAGGTCGGGCTCTGTTACATCCAGAACGACTCGCATCGCGAGTACGCCAAAGACGGGATGGGCATCGACGACTACCTCGAGTACTGGCTCGACCGGGATCCCCGCTTCGACGACGCCGTCAAACTCGAAGAGAAACAACACCGTGGCTCGGCACACATCCAGCGGCCGTCCTCGATGAGCACGGACAACTTCATGGCGATCGGTGACACCGTGCCGACGATCGATCCGCTCTGGGGTGAGGGTATCCACAAGGGAATGAAATCGGCCCGTATGGCGGCGATCACGGCCGACGCCTGTCTCACGCCCGACGAGCCCAACACCGACGCCGAGACGATGGCGACCTACGACAAGCTCTGGCACAGCGAGGTCGCACCGCGAGCGCGCGAGCGCCTCCTGATGACCGAACTCCTCTATCTCGTCTCGAACGACCGGTACGACCAGCTGATGTCCGACCTCGAAGACGTGGGTGCGGGGACGCTGGCACGGGTCAACGCCGGCGAGAAACGGGCGATCTCGAAGCTCCTGCACCTCAAGGATCTCCCGACGCTGGTCAAGTACGCCCGCCGTCGCCTGAGCGCCTGAGGCAGGATCGTGTCGTCGCGTACTGGAGATCGCTCCGACGGAGTCTCGGAGATCACCGGGACGTGACTCCGACGGTCCGTCTCTGTTCCGCGGGGAGTTCAGCACCTTTTTCTCCGGCTGGGCGATCTATTCGGACATGGATTCCGGGCCGTCCGTGATCGGCGTGGTCGGTGACGCCGCCGACGACATCGCCACGACACTCGAAGCTGCTGGCGGACGAACACGAACTGGGACCGCCGAGTCGGTCGTGTCGTCCGACCCCGATGCGGTCGTCGCTGTCGGCGAGACGGCAGCGCTCGATGTCGCTCGCCAGCGACCGTCGATGCCGCTGGTACCCGTCGACGCCGGTCGCGGGCTCCGGTCGGTCCCGAGCGGTCGCACCACGGCGGTGGCAGACGCCATCGTTGCCGGCGACTGGGAGCGCGAATCCCACCCGCTGGTCCGCGTCGAATACGCCGGCGAGACGGTCGCACACGCGCTGACGGACGTGACACTCGTGGCGAGCGAGGCCGCCCGCATCTCCGAGTTCTCGGTGACGGCAGGCCGAGACCACGTCGGCCAGTTCCGGGCCGACGGTGTCGTCGTCGCCACGCCCGCCGGGACGCCGGGCTACGCGCGTCGCCTCGGGACGCCGGTCGCCGCCGCCGGAACCGGGATCGTCGCCGTCGCCCCGATCGCACCCTTCGCGACGAATCCGGACCACTGGACCGTCCCGGACGACCGACTTCGAGTGACCGTCGAGCGCGACGACGCCGAAGTGCGGCTCTTCGCCGACGATCGATCGGTCGTGCAGGTCGCCTTCGGCGAACCGGTGACGCTCACGACCGAGCAGTCGATCGAGGTGGCGCTCCTCGCAGCGAGCCGCCCGCGATTTCCGTGAACGGAGTATAGGGAGTCGCGCAGGATTGCATCGATTCGGCTAGTCCGAATCGACAGACCGTGACCAGCCGGAGTGTCTGGGGCCACCGGCTGGCTACGCTACTCCCTAAACTGTCGCGTTTTGTCGGGAATCGTCGCCACGGGAGAGACGATCGCCGGTACGCGTCTACAGTACTCTGTACGAAGCCGATGTCACTCGGTTCGTCCGCCGACGCCCGCGAGAATTGGAAAGACACTAATGGGCGTCGAACACAGTCTCTTCTATGGAGCCGTTCGTGAACATCTTCGGGCAGCTGGACGCACTTCACAGCTTTATCGAACCCGTCCTGCTCGCACTCGTGCTCGCCAACATGGTGACGCGATATCTCGCCCACAACCGTCACGTCGAACAGAACGAGGACGGCGGTGCCGACGCCGTGAGCCGCTTTCTCCCGCACGAAGTGATCAACGGCCTGCTGATGCTGGCCTCGTTTTACTACACGACTGTCAACTACCACGGCGGTGTCATTCTCTCGATGTTCGTGGCCGGCCTGCTGGTCACCGACTTCTTCGAGTTCGAATCCCGGAAGGTCGAGGCCCGGCGTGAACTCTCACTCGACCGGCCGAAAGCGTCGCTAAGTCTGTGGGCGCTCGCGCTGCTGTACCTGGGCTACCAGATGCTGTTCACCGGGACGATCGGAACGGTCGTCTAATTCGGCCGCTCCCCCTCATCCGAAGATCGTCCTTCGTTGTTGTTCACCGCTGATCGACGTGCGAACGCTGTCCCCCTGCTCTGACGACTGTTCGATCGTGTATCCCTCGATTTTCGATGGGGGTATCATACGATGATTGTCTTGCTGTCTCTGTAAGCCAGGTTTACTCGATGGCGACGAAAAACCGGACAATCCTCGGTGGCGCGCACTGTCGCTCGGGGCGTGGCTCCAACGGAGTGAGAACCACGATGCGAGCGGGAGCGAAGCGACACGTGAGCGAAGCTAGTCTTCCGGTGGATGAGTGAGGGAGTGGAGCGACTGAGCGAATCGGTTGGGGGCCTGTGGTGCGGTGCAGTCCTGGTGTCCTCCTGAACGCGATGAAGGAGGGCTCGGGAGAGCTTGCTCTCCAAGCGGAATGAACGGGCGAGGAACGGTGGGCGGTTCTGCGTGGGCACTATCCGAGCAACGCAAGGATCTCTCGCACAGAACCGCCGAGCGAGCTGAGGGCGTTCAGTACACTGAATCGCTAAGACTCCCCGTAGTAACTTCCTCCCACTAAACACCCCGAAGCACTCGTCCAACTAGCGTACCGCCACAACACGGCTCGAATCAGCCACGGACTTCGTTCCCCTCGTCGTCGGAGAGGGAGAGGGAAGCAGTCAGTTACTGCGCTCTGCCCAGGCGTCGCGCGCTTGCTCGAACAGCGGGATCAGGACCCAGAAAGCGAGCGCGCCCAGGATCGCGAACCAGAAGAGGACGTCCATCAACACCAGCGCGATCTCATCGTAGACGGTCAGTCCTTCGGTCGGGATCGGGCCGATGAGCTGTGCACCTTCGAAGCTGGGCGTGCGGTACCAGCCTGCGATGGTCATCCAGCCCGTCCCGCCGACCATGAGGGCGGTCAGACCTTTGATGAATTCGTCAGCCATTACCGAAATCTTCGGCAGCGTCGTCTTTAGACTTTCCCATTTCTTCGGTCCGGAACCGGGTCGCGAACGCGTACACTACCGCCCCGAACAGGATCAGGCCGATCCCCGCGAGGGCGACCACGGGATCGATCTCCGAGGCGGGGAGCGTCGCTCGATTCGTCGCCCTGTCAACGAGGACGAACCCGACGACGACGCTGAAGACCGAGAACAACGTCGAGAACACCGTGACGGTCTTGTACACCCGGAGCGGCACGACCACGTCGCGACTCCCCGCACCGTCGGCCTCGCCGGACTGTTCGTCTGTCATCGGCGACAGTAAGGGAGGCAGCTACTTATATCGGGCGAGACGGGCCACCGCTCGCGAGCCTGAGCGAGGAGTCACGCGGTACGGTGTCGAGGCGAAAAGCGGCGGTGAGACGGAACGTGCGACGGGAGAGCGGTGTTGACCGGTTACTTCGGCGGGCGCAACCGGTAGTAACGACGGTTGAGGTTGAACATGTACCCTTCCCGCATCGTCCGGAGGATCGCGTAGGTCATCGCACCGCAGACGATCGGGAACAGGAAGGCCAGGTCGAGCAGGACCATCGAGCCCATCGGGATCAGGTTCTGGATCGACAGTGCGGCGATCGTCAGGCTGAAGATGACACCGGTCATCCCGACCGCGGCCCAGAATGGCTGTTCGACGGGGCGTCGCGCCGACCCTTTGTTGAGGAAGGGGACGATCGCGACGAATCCCACGACGACCACGTTGGCCAGCACCCCGTAGGTCCGGTCGGCCATCAGTTTCTGGCCGCCCAGGATCGAGATCGCGGGGTTGAGATCGCCGAGCTTCAGCAGGCCGAAGGACCAGTAGAGGTACCAGTCCGGCAGGATGATCGCCGGCGTCTGGTTCGCGTTCGCGGGGTGGGGCATCTCCGGCGGGAGCGCCGCGGAGAGAAAGAGGATCATGCCCACGAAGAAGGAGGTGAGCGCGAGGTTGCGCATCATCTCGTGGGGCCAGGCCGGGAACGCGAGCACGTCGCGCTCGACGTAGTCGGACTGCTGGCGTAGATCCTGATCCTCACGGCGGGATCGCTCGAAGTACTCGTAGGTCAGCCGGGCGAGTCCCTCTGTGCGTTCCTTGCGCTCGTGCCACGTCGGTGTCTCGTCGTCCGGCGCGACGATACCGGTACCGCCACCGCCGTCGGTTCGAACGTCGTCGTTGGTGTTGTCGTCGGTCATGATTAGTGTGGTTCAGCGATGCCCTGCATCCAGACGATGCCGATGTGGACCGCGATGAGCGCGGTCGTGATGAACGGCAGGAAGAACACGTGCAGGATGTACATCCGTTGGAGTGTACTCTGGCTCAACGAGAAGCCGCCGAACATGAGCTGAGCGACCCACTCGCCGGCGAGCGGAATCGACAGCGCCATCTCGACGCCGATCTGGCCGGCCCAGAAGGACAGCTGGCTCCAGGGGAGCAGATAGCCCGTGTACCCGAAGACCAGCGTCAGCGAGATCAGCACGATCCCGAGGATCCAGTTGACCTCGCGGGGCTCCTTGTACGCGCCCGTGAAGTACACGCGCAGCATGTGCAGGAACACGGCCGCGACCATCACCTGCGCCGACCACCGGTGGATCGAACGCAGCAGGTAGCCGAGGTTGAGCTGGCCCATGATGAGCTGGACCGACTCGTAGGCCACTGTCGCCGTCCCGTCGGAGGCGGCGGCCGCCGGCGCGTAGTAGAACCCGAGCAGCGCGCCCGAGATCGCCGCGACGATGTAGGAGATCGTCGAGAACGAGCCCAGCGCGTACAGCGGGTACCAGTACCAGAACTTGTTGTCGAGGTTGTACTGCTCCGTGTGGCTCTTTGGCATCTGCATGTTGACCTTGTAGTACAGGTCTTCGAGCAGTTCCAGGTAGTCGACGATGCGCAGTCGCCTGTCGAGCCACATCAGTGTCGTGAGGTAGATCGACTCCAGGGTCGTCAGCTCCCTGGACTCCATCCAGCCTTTGTGGTCGTGTTCGTCTTTACGTTCCAGACTCATGGGTTACTGTGGGGGCCGCGGGAGCGCGACCATCGTTTTTTGCACTGGGTTGAACGGGTCGTACACCGACTGGTGGCACTGGCAGTAGACTTTGTTCTCGGCGTTGTAGTTCGCACTGCCGGCCAGTTGCTTGAAGCCCGGCACACAACAGAAGTGCGTACACTTGTTGATCCAGGCCATGATGTTGTCCTCGGTCGCGGCGTCGAAGTAAGTTTGGACCGGACCAGGGATATCAGAGTACGGGCCCTCGCCGTTCGCGATCTTCGGGACCTCAGGGCTCCGGAGCACCTGCACCGGAATCGTCTGAACGTCGCCCTCGGAACGCCAGGTCGCCGAGGCGGGCTTGCCCACGCCGGCGTTACCGATCCCGTTACCCCACTCCTCGTAGTCGTCGAACATATCGACAGTGAGCGGGTCACCGTCCGAGTACTCGGACTGCCAGTCGTAGCTCCCGGTCGAGGTGAGGAGCGTGTTGTTCTGGTCGGCCTGCGGGCGAACGCCCCCCGCGGTCTGGAGCCCGCAGTACTGGAGCATCTGCGAGGAGTAGGGGATCCCACTCCCGCCGAGGTCGTCGTTGATCGCGATACCTCGTGCGGGATCGTACTCGGGCCAGACGCCCTGCAGTTCGCCCCCCTCGATCGTGATGGGGAGGAGTGGCATTCCGCGCGGTGCCGGACCGGCGGTGTTCTCGATCGCGACGTACGTCGTCGAACCACCGCCGACCCCTGCAGAGGAGGTGGCGGTGTCGAGTGCCGCCGCCCCGCTGGCACCGACGCTGGACAGAGCGGCAGCCCCGACGACGCCCTTGACGAACCGTCGACGGCCAGATTCAGCCGGATACTTGTCTTCGTCTAGTGGCATTGTTATTTCTTGTAGTAGGGGTACACTGCGTGTTTGACGCTCTCCCAGGGGTCGTCGCCGCCGAAGGTCGTCCCGTCGACGTCCTCCTCGCGAATGTAGAGGTCTTCCCACTTCCGACGGCGCTTCTTGACGATCATCACGTCGGGGAGGAACTCCTTGCGGTACAGCAGCATGATGAAGGCGAGGTCGACGAAGATCACCGTCAGCACGCCGCCGAGGAACATGTTGGCGTTGATGAGACGTGGAGTCAACGCCGTACCGACGCCCGAGGCCCATCCGGCGAGGATGCCGTAGGTGAACAGTCCGACGAACACGACCTCGATGATCGTCAGAAGGACGATCGCGAGCGCCGCGGCCGTGGTCTCGCGTGGCTGCTCGTAGCGGTGGATGTCGCCGTAGTTCGAACCGGTCGATGACATCAGTTGTTCCCTCCTTTGGTGTTCGCGGATTCACCGTACTTCAGCACGTAGAACGTAAAGATCGTCGACAGAACCATCGCGAGTCCAGCGCCGAAGCCGACGTAGTGGGGCTGGATCGGCACGCCGGCCTCTTCGGGGTCGAGCGTCTCGACTTCCCCGCCGTCGCCGCCGTCGCCACCGTCGCCACCCGCGGTCGGGTAGTCGGTGCCGACGACGATCGCCCCTTTCATGCCGAGGCTCTCGTGGGGGACGCAGTAGTACTTGTAGATGCCGTCCTCCTCGAACGTGTGCTCGTACTGGACGCCGGTCGTGTCGACGGCGCTGCCCGAGTCCAGCGGCCCGTCACCGTCGGAGACGACGTTGTGGGTCCCGCCTTCTCCAGTCCACTCGAACTGGACGGTCGTGCCGTTGTCGACGTGGACCGCTGCCGGGCCGAACCCGTACGCGCCGCCGTTGGCTTGCGTACCGACCTGCACGGTCACCTCGCTGTTCCCCGTCTCGTCGACCGTCTCGTCGAAGTTATCTGTGGAGCTAAACCAGCTTCCGTAATCCGGTGGACCGCCGCCACCGCCGCTCTCGGTCTCCTCCTGAGCAGCGGCCGATCCGGTTGCGCTAAGGGCGGCCGCACCGCCAGCGGCACCCCCGGCAGTCCGGACGAACTCCCGCCTATTCATAGACGTCCGGAAGTCAGGACCGTGTTTGTATAAACCCACCGAATACCGCCAGCAGGCTCCGTTATCCCTCGCCTTGCCCGTTGTCACCGTCGCCAGCGCCCTCCGGTTCGAGAGCCGGAACGAAGTCCGGTCGCTCGCCGTCTTCCAGCCCGATGGCCCGGAGTCGGTCGCGGTACTCCTCGGAGCGAAAGCGGTCCGAGAGGCGGGCGTTGGCCACCACGAGAAAGAGGACCACCGCGATGGCGAGAAACGCCAGTCCGGCCGCGATCAACACGAGGGGGCTCCCCCCGACGTCGCCGACGACGCCGACCGCAGCGAGCACCCCACCCCCGGCCAGCACTAGCCCGGCGAGCAACTGGGTCCCCGCGATGATCTGGATCATCCAGTTTCCGAGTTCACTCCCGTCTTCCGAGACGTCCTCGGGCGCGGGCAGTGGTTCCTCGCTAGGTGCCTCGGGTACGTCGTAGTCGTCCATCGAGCACAGCGCGACGGTCGGTTTCACGTCTCGCAGGACCGTCCCGTGGCCCTCGACAGTGCCGTCCGGGAAGACGAGCGCGTACCCCTCGTCGGAGTACGCCAGGACGCGCTCGGGCTCGTAGTGGCGCTCGACTCTGGCGAACACTTCCCGCGTCGCCACCCGGGAGCGAAGATCGTCGGCGACCCGATCCAGCAGGTCGGGGCCGGTGATCCAGCTCTCTTCGTCGAAGACAGCCTCCCACTCGTCGGCAGACATCTTCGCCATGTCCGCCGGGCCGAAGTCGTCGAAGTCGTACTGTGCCTCGACCTCGCGACGCAACGCCTCGACCGACTCGTCGTCGTCAGTCTGTTCGGGGTCGATCTCGCTGTCGGCCGTCGCCCCCTGCTGGTGGCTCTCTGAAGCGTCCTCCGGCGGCGTCGAGTGCGGGTCGGCCATTGGCCGAGAGTAGGGCCTGAACGTTCTTGTGCTTTCTGACACGGACACGCGGTCGTCGTCCGTTCGGCACGTTTTAGCCATCCCTTTCCCTAGGGTCTGCCATGCCGGTCTCCGACGGTCTCGTCGCGACGGTCGTGTTAGTCGCCGTGACCGCCAGCCTCCCCTGTTTTCTCTACGGGGCGTACTACATCATCGAGACCCGACCGATCACCTGGGACGTGCTGATGCACCACCTGAAGTTCGTCGTGACGGGTCTGGTCCTGACGACGGTGCCAATGGTCGTCTGGATGCTGCCCCGCCTGCCCGACCAGTTCGGCGGGCTCTCGGCCCTGCACGCCGTCCTGGGCCTGCAGGCGTACGCTATGCTCCTGTTCGGCGGGACCGGGATCGTTCGAATCTTCCGGGCCAAGTACGAACACGATCTGTACAACGACTACGACGAGGACGTGTTACTCGACGAGATCGGTGGCGATCGTATGGACCACTGGCGCAGTCGCCTCCGGATCGGCGTCTTCGGCTACGTCATCTTCTGGCTGCTGGCCTACGTCGTCGGCGTCGCCCGGTTCGCCATCCGGTACGCACTCTGACGGTTCGAGAGTACCCCGGGCACGCGGGCGAGACGAGCGTACCAATAAAGTAGCTCTGCTGAGACGGTGACGTATGAGTGAGGCCGAGATCGACGAGGTGGACAAGGCGATCCTCTATGCCCTCCAGGAGGACGCGCGGAACATGTCGTCGGGCGACATCGCCGAGCGAACCGGAACCTCCGACAGCACCGTCCGCAAGCGGATCCAGCGCCTCGAATCCGACGAGGTCGTCAAGGGCTACAGTGCCGAAGTCGACTACCAGCGCTCGGGCTACCCGCTCCGGATGTTGCTCTTCTGTACGGCCTCGATCCCGGAACGGGGCGAACTGATCCCCGAGATCCTCGCGATCGAGGGCGTCGTCTCGGTGCAGGAACTCGTCACGGGCGAGCAGAACCTGCTGGTGACTGCCGTCGGAAAAAACGACAGCGACATCACCCCCGTCGCCCAGCAACTGCTCGACATGGGCCTGACCGTCGCAGACGAGGTGCTCGTGCGCAGTCACGAGACGACCCCGTTCGGGAAGTTCAATTCAGGACAGAGCGACTAGAGTACGACGCGGTCCACGTCCAGTGCAGTCGCACGTCGGACGACAGCCTCGACCGGGTCGGCCGTCCCGGCCAGATTGTCTGAGTCGCCGTCGAGCACCAGCAGCGCCGCCCGCTTGCCCGGTGCGACGACGCCGCAGTTCAGATCTGTGATCTCGGCGCCGGCAGTCGTCGCCATCCGAAGGACTTCGCGCGCGCTCACGTCGAACTGTTTCGCCGTGAAGGCCATCTCGCGGAACATCGACGGCTGATTCAGCATGACGTTGTCCGTCCCGAGCGCGACAGTCGTGTGATCGAGCAGGTCACGGATCGGCGGGCGACCGACGTCGAGGACAGTGTTGGCCCGCGGACAGACGGCGATCGGGACCGACTGGTCGGCGACGCGGTCGAGGTGCTCGCGTTCGGCGTGGACCATGTGGACGAGGAGATCCGGTTCGAGGTCGAGCGCGGGGTGGATGTCCGTGGCGTCTGGTTCGCCGGCGTGGATCGCGAACGGCAGTCCTCGATCGCTGGCCGTCGCACGCTCACGAGTGAAGTCGGCGTCGTTCGCACCGCTCGCCCCGAACCCGTCAGCCACGTCGAGGACGGACACGTCGTCGCTGCCGAACACGAACGGATCGATCCGCAGTGGTTCGCCGGCCTCCCGAAGCGCCCGGGCACCCGAGACACCGAACTCCCGGAAGTCCAGACACGAGACCGTCCCGGTTTGCTCCATGAACCGGAGCGTGCGACGCATCGCGGTGACGAGTTGCGCACGGTCAGCGGCCGCGAGCCGGCGGTGTTTCAGGCTGTCGGGCGGTACGACTGCCTCGTCGAGCGAGAGCCCGACGGCGGCGTCTTTGGCGACAGAGTCTCCCAGGTGCGTGTGGGCGTTGACGAACGCCGGAAGCACGATATCCGTCGAGTCGGTGGCCGTCTCCTCGACGGCCGCGATGCGGTCGTCCTCGACGACCACGCGGCCACGAATCGGTTCGAACTGTTCGCCGGCGAGTATCGTTCCCTCGAAGGTTTCCATGGACTGTCTCGACACTACGAACGATTCGGTCGCGGACAGAGATATATCGAACGGTTCCGTAATACTACCGGATCTATCGACGGCAATGGCGCTGTCGACTCCCCGACTGCCAACTCGGGCGCCGACGGACGATGGCTCCGTAACACCGCCACGAGGTTCTAAAACCGGGAGACTCGCCGCTGTAGTCGTGAGGGCGGTCGTCCAATACCGAGTGTGACTCTCTCACACGACTCCAGAAACATAATGTTCTATAATACTATTCTTGCGAACGATCTGGTCGAATAAGTAGATTTAATACACATTATGTTCGTAGCAGTGGGTGAAGACGACCGAAAACAGTCACAGGGGGTTCACCACCGCCGTGGCAGTGCTCGGTCGCTGATGGAACAAACGATGTCAGCGAACACCCAGTCGACGACCGTTGGACAGCTCTCGACGCCGAGCAGTACGGATTCGCGCCTCGCGACGGTACTGACACGACTCGTCTGGCTCCTGTTCCTCGGGAGCCTCGGCGCGCTGGCTGTCCGGCTCACTTCCGGTTCGGGCTGGGCACTCGACGGACTCGTCACCGTCGACGGCCTGACGGTCCTCATGTGGGTGGCGGTCACGTTCTTCAGCGGGATCGTCCACAGCTACTCGAGACGCTACATGGCCGGATCGGAGACGATCGATCAGTTCTTCGGCCGCGTGTTCGCGTTCACGCTGGTCGTGATGGTCTTGGTCGCGGCCGACCACCTCGTCCTGTTCGGCCTCGCGTGGCTCGCGATGGGGCTCCTGATGGCCGGGCTGATCGGCCACGTCGAGGGGTGGCCCCAGGCCCAGGCCGCGGCGGCAGTCGCTCGCCGCTACTTCATCGCGAGCACGGCACTGCTCGCGGTGGCACTCGGGACGCTGTGGTGGACGGCCGGCGTGACCACTGTCTCCGGGGTCGCCGGGGCGGTCGGAACACTCTCGACGCCGACCGTTCTGTTCGTCGCTGGCGCGCTGCTGCTGGCCGCGATGCTCCAGTCGGCGCTCGTCCCCTTCCACACGTGGTTGCTCTCGTCGATGACGGCGCCCACGCCCGCTTCCGCGCTGATGCACGCCGGCTTCGTCAACGCCGGCGGGCTCCTGCTGGTGCGCTTCGCCCCGGTGGTCACCGTCGAATCCGGCGTGATGCTCGTGATCGCGTCCGTCGGCGCGGCCAGCGCCGTCCTCGGGAAACTCCTCAAGACCGTCCAGACGGACGCGAAGACGAGCCTCGGCTGCTCGACGGTCGGCCAGATGGGCTTCATGATCATGCAGGCCGGCCTCGGGTTTTTCGGCGCCGCGATCACCCACCTGATCCTGCACGGCTGCTACAAGGCCTACCAGTTCCTCGCCGCGGGGGACCAGGTCGCCCACGAGCATCCGGAACCGACGAAGAAGACTGGCTCGACTGGCCTCGCTGGCATCGCCGTGATCGTCCTGACCGCGCTCGCGGGCGGGGGGCTGTTCGTCCTGTTGACCGGCAAAGGGCTGGCACTCGATAGCGGCCTCCTGCTGGTCGGGATCGTCGTCCTGACGGTCCTGCACGCCGCCCGCGAGATCGTCTCGGAGGCGTCGCTCCCAGTGACGGTGCGCTACGCCGCGGTCCCACTGGTCGCCCTCCCTGCGATCGCCGTCTACGCTGGGGTCTACGGGATGATCGAGGGACTCGTCGCCGGTCTCCCCGCCGTTGAGTACGCCGCCGCACTGACCCCACTTCACGGACTCCTCGGCGTCACCTTCCTCGCGGCCTACCTCGCCGTCGAGACCGGCGTCTACAGACGTAGCACGCGCCTGTACGTGGCGCTGCTGAACGCGACCACCGCGCCCACCGACACGCTGCTGACTTCCACGGAGGACTACAATGAGTACTGAATCAGGGATCGAGGCAAGTATCGACACCGCCGCCGAGACGGTCGGTTCCGTCTGGCCGCTGCATTCGTTCGTCACCGCGAACCCGCTGTCGGGCTTCGAGGAGCAGCCGTTCCACGAGGCCGTCGCCGAGGCCGAGGACGTGCTCGGCGGGGACGGCTATCCGAGCGTCGACGTGTTCCGTCACGCCCTGGAGGCCGGCAAGATCGACACCGAGACCCTGCGTTCGGAGCTGTCGGCCCACGGCTACCACACCGATCCCGAAGTAGCGCTCGACCAGATGGGAGACGACGCCGAAGGCGAGACCGACACCGCGACCCCGTCCACCGACCGCGTCGACGCGGTCCTGACCAAGTGGCTCTCGGCCTTCCTCGATCAGGGGCAGGCCAAGTGGTCGATGCCCGACCGCGAGCAGGGGTTCTACGAGGCGTTCCGCTCCGTCGGGGCACACGACGGCGAGATCCCGGATCAGGGCGCGATCGCCGACCTCCCCGAGGAGCCGGCCGACGCCATCCGCGAGGTGCTCGCCGACTACGATCTCGGACAGTGGCAGGACGTCTTCGAGTTTCAGCTCGCCGCCCTGCCGGGGTGGACGGGACTGATCAAGCAACGCGAGCGCGACGGCAGCGCCTGGCAGTCCGAGTACCCGATCACGCTCGCGGGCTACCTCGCGGTGCGCCTGACGCTGGCCGATCAGTTCGACGCGCCGATCGCGCCCGCCGAGGCACCTGACGGACACAGCGAGTCCCACGCAACTGACGAGGGCGAGGTGCCCTTCCCCGAGGTCTGGCTGTCTGCCTGGGAAGCGACCTACCGCGGCGAACTGGTCGGAACGCTCACCGACGCGAGCGAATCGATCGCGGCGAGCGAGGACGACGGCGGCCGCCCGGACGCCCAGTTCGTCTTCTGCATCGACACGCGCTCGGAGATCGTCCGCCGCCACATCGAGTCGACCGGGAACTACGAGACCCACGGCTACGCCGGCTTCTTCGGCATCCCGATGGAGTACGAGGGATACGACAGCGAGGTGTCGGTCGACGCCTGTCCCCCGATCCTCGACCCGGAGCACCGCATCTCCGAACTGCCGGCCTGCGAGGAGACGCAGGCCAGCTACGATCGCTGGTCGAGCGTCACCGGGGCCGCGAACAAGGCCATCAAGACGCTGAAGACCAACCCCGCCACTGCCTTCGGCTTCGTCGAGAACACCGGCAGCGGCTACGGGCTGGCGCTCGCGGCCCGCACGCTCGTCCCCGGGCGTGTCCACGACCTGTTCGACACCGTCGACGACGCGGCACCCGACGACCACGAGGTCGGCGAGCCCATCGTCGACCACCAGCACACCTACGCCGGCGACCTCCCGGTGGGACTGAGCCACGAGGAGAAAGTGGAGTACGCCGCGACCGCCTTCGAGCTGATGGGGTGGGAGCAGTTCGCCCGCCTCGTCGTCTTCGCCGGTCACGCCAGCGAGACGGCGAACAACCCGTTCGATTCGAGCCTCGACTGCGGAGCCTGCGCCGGCAACCCCGGCGGCCCGAACGCCCGCGTCCTCGCCGCGATCTGCAACGACGACGCCGTCAGGGCGGACCTGCGCGAGCGCGGCCACGACGTGCCCGAGGATACCGTCTTCGTCGCCGGCGAACACAACACGACGACCGACGAGATCGAGCTGTACGACGGGGACGTGCCCGAGAGCCACGCCGGGGACCTCGAACAGCTCCGCGCCGACCTCGAAACCGCACGCGAGGGCGCGACGGCCGAGCGCGCCGCGGACATGGGCGCTGACACCGAGTCGGGCGTCCGCGAGACCGAGCGCCGCGCCGCCGACTGGGCCGAGACCCGTCCCGAGTGGGGACTGGCCGGCAACGCCGGCTTCGTCGTCGGCCCGCGCGAGTTGACCGACGATCTGGATCTCGACGGCCGCGCGTTCCTCCACTCCTACGACTGGCAGACTGACCCCGACGGCGACGCCCTCGAAGCGATCGTCGCCGGGCCGATGGTCGTCACCCAGTGGATCAACACCCAGTACTACTTCGCGACGGTCGACAACGCGGCCTACGGCAGCGGCTCGAAGGTGACTCACAACCCCGTCGGTAACGTCGGCGTCTACCAGGGCAACGGCGGCGACCTCATGACGGGCCTCCCGCTCCAGTCGCTGAAGGCCGCCGACGACGAGCACTACCACCAGCCCCTGCGCCTCTCGACGGTGCTCCACGCGCCCGTCGAGCGCGTCACCGACGTGCTGGCCGACAACACAGCCGTGACGGAACTGCTGGACAACGACTGGCTCTCGCTGACCGTCGTCGACCCCGAACAGGACCACCGCGCCTTCGAGTACGACGCCGAACTGGAGTGGACCCCGATCGAGGACACGGCAGCCGTCGAGGCCGAGCCTGCGAACCCGACGGCGACCGCCGACGATTGAGACGACCCGCAGTGCAAGCGCGGACGATTCGCCCTACTCCCAAGGTTCGCCGCTGGCGAGGTCCACGTCGCTGTCACCCTTCTCCGACGGACAGATGTCCGCCAGCACGCACTCGCCACAGTCAGGGTTGCGCGCGTCACACACCGCGCGCCCGTGGTCGATCAGCAGATGGGTGAACTGCTGCCACTCGGACTCGGGGACGATCGGCATGATATCCTCCTCGATCGCTTCGGGGCGTTCTTCCTCAGTGATGCCAAGTCGCCGAGTCAGCCGCTGGACGTGCGTGTCGACGACGATCCCCTCGACGATGTCGTGGCCGTGCTGGAGGACGACGTTGGCCGTCTTGCGACCCACGCCCGGCAGGTCCGTGAGACCGGACATCGAATCCGGTACGTCGCCGTCGTACTCGTCGACCATGATCTGACCCGCCTCCGTCAGGTAGCCCGCCTTGTTGTTGTGGAACGTGATGCCGTAGATGTCCTCGGCCAGTTGCTCCTCGTCGGCCGCGGCGTAGTCCTCGGCGCTCTGGTACTTCTCGAACAGTTCCTCGGTGACTTCGTTGACCCGCTCGTCGGTACACTGCGCCGAGAGGACCACCGCGACGAGCAGTTCGAGCCGGTTCGCGTAGTGCAGCGAGATCGTCGAATCCGGGTACTCCTCGTGGAGTCGGTCGATCACTTCTTCGGCCTGCGCCTCGCGCGTCTCCAGCGTCGTTCCCATAGTCGTGGGTACGGCCGGTGGGGCTTGAGCGATTCGACTCTAGCAAACAGTTCTGTGTCGACGGCTGCTGACCGGGGCACCGCGAACAACCAGAAAGCCCCTGGCGTGCTCGGCGGCCGGGACTCGCTGTGCGCTTCACTCGCTTCGCTCGTTGCAGTGCTTACTTCGTCCGGGCACACCGAGCGCACCAGCCCCTTTCAGTCCCACCCGCACAGACTGTCCAATCAGCCGATACGGGTGGGAATTTCTAGGTCTGCGTGACTCTCGGGAGTCACTCCCGTGTCTCCATCAGATCGATCCGAGCGCTGCGGTCAGGTCGTCGATCGGAACCGACCCAGCACCATCGTCGTCGGAGCGCCACGCGAACTGGATGCGGCAGCGCTGGTCGACCACGAACAGCGCGCGCCGGGGTCGCCAGCCGTCGGGAGTCTCATCCAGTACGCCGTACCGCTCCGCGAAGAAGCCGTTGGGGTCGGCCAACAGCGGGAAGGGCGTATCGAGATCGGTGGCCAGCGCTTCCACGTCGTCCAGCGGGCCGACGCCGATGCCGAACACGGAGACGCGATCGATCACGCTCGCCCAGTCGACGCCAGCGAGTGCGTCGAGCAGGTCGGCAGTGCCCGATCGATCAGCGGGGGCGAAGAACGCGACGACGACGGGCGCTTCCTGGGCGGCCGCCGAGAGCCGATAGGTCTGGTCGCCACTGGTCGTCGGGCGCGGGAGGTCGAAGTCGGGGGCGGGGTCGCCAGCGTCGAGCATACTCCGACGGAGGGGCGAGCCGATCAAGAAAGCCCGGGCTGTAGACTGTCGCCCGAGGCGAACGCTGCACTCATACGGACGGTTGGAGACATTCCCCAGTCGACCGCACGACGCGTGCGGTCGATCTGGTACAGACCGACGACCGTCCGTACGACCCTGCCGACGGTAAGCCGATCCTGTTCGGGGAGGGTCTCGCTGCCGGGCGTGTAAGCCGGTCTGAACGGCGACAAGGATGGTACTGTGTGTCTCTCACGATCGTCGCGATCGGTGTGTGAATCGTTTCAATTGCGACGACAGGGGCAGAACCCTCAACTATCCTGCCAGCGACAGTAGAGCCATGTCCCAGACGCCGTTCCTCCGTGGCGAGCACGTCACATTGCACCCCGAGACACCCGCCGACGGACTCTTCGTCACGTCGCTGTTGAACGATCCGCGCGTTCGGGCCGGGATCGGCCACTCGACGCCAGTGGTTCGGGAGGACCACGAGGAGATCATCACTGACGCCGACGACGGTGAGTCCCACTTCCTGATCCGCGTCGACGGTGAGCCGGTCGGGAGCTGTTCGCTCCACGAAGGCAGCCATCCGTGGGGTGTCGGCGAAGTCGGGTACGCGGTCCACCCAGACCACTGGAACGAAGGGTACGCCACCGACGCCGTCGACTGTCTCGCCCGATACGCCTTCGAGGAGCGCCGGATCAACAAACTCGGCGCAGACGTGTACGCCACGAACCCCGCCTCCGCTCAGGTACTGGAGAAGGTCGGCTTCCAGCGTGAGGGGACGCGCCGCGAGCACGCGTTCGTCGACGGCGAGTACGTCGACCTCCACGAGTACGGCCTGCTGGCCGACGAGTGGCGGGAGTGAGCAGTCACGGACGGCGTCGGTCGCCTGTGAGTTCGTGACACACTGGGGAAACGTTCAGGTGAGAGTCACCACTGCACTGTCGTATGCCCGGCCCAGTGTTCATCGACGGCGACGACGTCACCTTACGACCAGTAGAGCGCGAGGACCTCGACTTCTGCCAGCGGGGGCTGAACGACCCCGCCGTTCGCGCCGGTCTCGGAGCGACCGATCCGATGACGGCAGACGACGAGGAGTCGTGGTACGAGAACAGGGTTCTCGAAGGCGACAGCGTGCAACTGCTGGTCTGTGTCGACGAGGACCCGGTCGGCATGATCGGCTTTACCAACGTCAACGAGAAGTGGGGCACCGCGGAACTGGGCTACTGGCTCGCACCCGAGTACCACGGCAACGGTTACGCGACCGCGGCCGCCCACCTGCTGGTCGAGTACGGCTTCGACCAGCGCCGCCTCCACAAGGTGTACGCCAAGGCCTTCGCCCACAACGAGGCGTCCCAGCGAGTGCTGGAGAAGGTCGGCTTCGAGCGCGAGGGCGCCCTCCGTGAGCAGGCGTTCGTCGACGGCGAGTACGTCGACGTGTACCGCTACGGCCTGCTGGCGAGCGACCAGTAGCTGTTCAGTTTGGCGAGACTTACCCCAGTACTGCCGACTGTGCCCGGCGCAGGTAAGTCAATCTTGTCCGTGAAGGGTCTCTCTTCGGTCTCGTAAGCCAGTCTGAAGGCGAAAATGGGATGACAACGGTCGGTCGGGTTTATTTGTTATTTGGTTAACTAGTTCGCCGAACACCGCGGTCCCCAGCCATGATCATCGACACACCTCGGCTCCGACGACCAGCGGATCGTGCACGAACACTGTTCGGACAGCGAGGGCGACGATGAGCGACAGGCTCCGCGCGCTGGCGTTCGCACTCCTGTTGATCGGGAGCGTCGTCGGACCCTCGGTCGGCACCGCAGCGGTCGACGGCACCGCCGGTCCAGCCCAGCAGTCTCAGCCCACAGAGGACGAAGTCGACTACGAGGCCATCGGCGACCGACTGCAGGCACTCGCCAGCGTCGAACCCGACGCCGAGGTCTCGCTCTCCGACGAGCGCGAGGAGGCCGCCCGGCAGGGCGCAACTGCGGGTACGAGACTCGCACAGCAACAGGGGATCAACGTCACGCAGGCCCAGCGCCAGGCCGCCATCGACGGCGCAGTCCGCGCGGCCGCACAAGTACAGAACGCCTCGATCGAGCAGGTCCAGGCCGCCGCCCGCGGCGCGGCCCAGGGGGCACTACTCCAGAGCCAGCGCGCCAACGTTACGCAGCTCCAGGCCGGTATTTACGGCGCGAGTGCCGGCGCGCTCTCGCAGTTCCAGCAGGCCAACGTGACGCAGCTTCAGGCGGCCGCTTACGGCGGTGCCCACGGTGTCGTCGCCCAGCACCAGCGCGCCAACGTCAGCCAGCTTCAGTTCGCCGCGGTCGGATCGGCGGCGGGGGCCGCTCGCAGTGCCGGACAGGTCCAGCGGGCGATCGTGTCGCAGATTCAGGAAGCCGCCCAGGGCGGAGCCTACGGCTCGCTCGTCCAGCGCCAGAACGTGACGGTCACACAGATTCAGGCCGCCGCGTTCGGGGCCGCCGGCGGCGGTGCCGCGAGTGACGCGGACACCGACCCGAAGAAGGTTCAGGAGGCCGCGATGGGGGCGGCCCGGGGGTCGCTCGTCCAGCGCCAGGAAATCTCGATCACGCAGATCCAGGCCGCCGCCCGTGGGGCCTGTCGCGGCGCGCTCACCCAGAGCCAGAACGTGAGCGTCACCCAGATCCAGCAGGCCACGATCGGGGCCGCTGAAGGTGCGCTCACCCAGACCCAGTCGGCGACCGTCCGACAGGTCCAGGCGGCGGCCCACGGCGGTGCCAGCGGTGTGCTCGTCCAGGTCCAGTCGGTCACGATCGTCCAGATCCAGCAGGCCGCCTTCGGAGCCGCACAGGGGGCCGCACGCACCGCGGCCCAGCAGCAGATCGTCAACGTCGAGCAGATCCAGGCCGCCGCGGCGGGTGCCGGCCAGGGGACGATCATCCAGGTCCAGCAGATCAACGTCGTCCAGATCCAGATCGTCGCCGATAGCGCCGCCAGCGGAGCGCTGATCCAGTCTCAGGACGCGACGGTGAACCAGATCCAGTCTGCCGCGATCGGTGCGAGTGAAGGGGCGATCTTGCTGACCCAGCGCCAGGAGATCACGCTCGAACAACTCCAGCGCCGCACCGAGCGCGCCGCCGCCGACACCGTCACCATCGCCGTCGAAATCAACGTCGAGAACGACGTGACGATCAACAACTACGCCAGGGGCGCGGTCACCGAACCCGAACCGGACGAGGACGAACCGGACCGCCTGCGCAGCCTCTTCGCCGCGACCGACGAGGAGACGCTGTTCCTGGCCAACCCCAACGACGTCGCCGTCACCGTGACCCTCACCAGCGACGGCACGCTTGAGACGATCACGCTCTCGCCGGGCGAGTCGGCGACCCGACGGCTCGCGGCCGGACAGTACGCGCTCACCGCCGAATCGGCCGACGGCCAGACTGTGCGCCTCGCCGGCCGGAGCAGGCTCCGGTTCGCCGTCGGCCCGGAACTGCGTTCGCTCGGCGTGTCGGTCGACGACCAGACGCTCGTCGTGGAGAACCCCAACGACCAGCGCGTGACGGTCAGGGTCGCTCGCGACGGCAGCGTCGTGGCGACGTTCGACGTACCCCGCGACTGGACAGTCACACAGCGCCTCGACCCGGGCACCTACACTGTCACCGCTCGGGCGGCCGACGGCCGGCGTGCGCAGGTCGACGGCGACGACAGCGTGACGGTCACGATCGAACAAAACGTGATCGACCTGAACGCGTCGCTGGACGGACGGACGCTCAGCGTCGAGAACCCCGGCGACCGGACCGTCACCGTCAGCGTCGGCAGTGCGGCCGGCCGGCAGTCGTTCGAGGTCGCTCCCGGCACGACAGAGACAGTGACGCTCACGCCCGTCGACCCCGTCGGTCACGTGGTGTCTGGGACCGCTCCGGACCGCAAGGTCTTGGTCAACGGCCTCACGAGCTACACCGTCTTCGTCCCCCTACCGCCGACCGTCGACCTCGCTATCGGCGTCGAGGGACGGAACGTCACCATCGAGAACCCCAGCGACGCGGCCGTGACCGTGACGGCGTCGAGAGACGACGGCGTGAATCGGACGATCGAAGTGCCCGCCGGCGAGCGTGTCACGCAGTCGCTCGAACCGGGGAACTACACGCTCACCGGGCAGGCCCCGGACGGACGGCTGGTACGGCTGAACGACCAGTTCAGCCTCGCGATCGAGATCGAAACACCCCCGCCGGAACCGCTCCCGCCGGTCGACCTGACCGTTACCGTCGAAGACCAGAACGTCACACTCGAGAATCCCGGACCACCGGCAGTCGATATCACGGTGGCCCCCATCGAGGGTGACGAGAACCAGACGATCGACGTGCCCGCGAACGCGACCGTCACGGAACGTCTCGCTCCCGGCAACTACACGCTGACCGGTGAGAGCGATGATGGCCGAACTGTGACGCTCGACGGCCGTACCGACCTCACTGTCGAGATCGAAGCGCCCCCGCCGGAGCCACTCCCGCCGGTCGACTTGAACGTTACCGTCCAGGACCAGAACCTCACGCTCGAGAATCCCGGTCCGCCGGCCGTCAACGTGACGGCAGTCCCGGACACCGGCGCGGAGAATCAGACTATCGACGTGCCCGCGAACGCGACCGTCACGCGATCGCTCGAACCGGGCAACTACACGCTCACCGGCGAGAGTGACGATAATCGGACTGTGACGCTCGAGGGTCAGACCGCTCTCACAATCGAGATCGAAGCACCTCCGCCGGAACCCCTCCCGCCAGTCGATCTGAACGTTACGGCCGAAGATCAGAACGTTACGCTGGAGAATCCCGGACAGCCGGCCGTCAGCGTGATCGCAGCCCCGGACACCGGCGCGGAGAATCAGACGATCGAATTGCCCGCGAACGCGACCGTCACGGAACGCCTCGCCCCCGGCAACTACACACTGACCGGTGAGAGCGCCGATGGCCGAACTGTGACGCTCAACGATCGTGCCGACCTCGCGATCGAGATCGAAGCACCCTCGCCCGAGATCGACCGCACGATCGACGCCTGTCGCAACGTCACTGCACCGGGTCGATACCAACTCGTCGGCGACATCCAGGCGACCAGGGACGCCTGCATCCGGGTCCAGACGAGCAACGTGACGATCGACGGCAACGGTAACGAGATCAGCGGCGAGAACCCGGTCGACGATCCGGGCACCTCGATCGCGGGGATCTACGTCGAGGGCAGCACCGAGTCGGCCGGTCCCGACGCCCCGGCACGCTCGAACGTGACGATCCGAAACGTCACGGTGAGCGGCTACCGCGCCGGCGTTGACGTGTTCGGCGTCGACGTGAGTGGGCCGGAGAACGTCACGGTCCAGGATTCAGTGTTCCAGGCCAACAGCGTCGGGGTCGATCTGGGCGGCCAGAACGCGACCGTCGACAACGTGACGGTCGAATCGAACCGCGTGGGGATCAGCGTCGTCGACGGTGGCAACGTGACGGTGAACGACTCGCGACTCCGCGAGAACACCGTGGGCCTGAACACGTCCGGGTTCAGCAACGTCACGCTCCGCTCGTCTGTCGTAGCCGACAACGAGGAGAACGGCGTCGTCGCCAACACGACCACGTCGCTCTCGCTGGCCGACGCGGTAGTCCGCAACAACAGCGGCGAGGGAGTGGTCGCGCTGTTCGGGCAGTCGCTGAACCTGTCCAACGCGACCGTCGTCGAAAACGGCGACGCCGGCGTCCGGGTCAACACCACCGCGACGACCCTGATCGACGACGTGAACGTCTCCCAGAACGGTGCCGACGGCGTCCTCGTCGAGGCAGCCGCCACCAACGCGACGGTCAACCGGACGCGGATCGCCAACAACAGCGGCGTCGGGATCGACGCCCGCGGACCGGACGGTCGCCTCGATGTGCGGGACTCGGCCGTCCGCGACAACGGCGCGGGCGGTGTCCGCATCGCTCGAACTGCGACGCTTTCCAACGTCAGCGTCCTCGACAACGGGGGCCCCGCGTTCGACGCCCTGGCAGGGACGGCCAACGCCACAGATCTCCGCTTCGGACCGTCGACGACGGCCACCTTCGAAGAGCAGTCGGTCGCACTCGATCCGGTCGAGCGGTCGGCACTCCCGGTGCTCCCGACCGATGCGACAGCCGTCGGTCCCGGCCTGAACGTCACCGGACTCGACGGGGCGGTACAGCTTCGCTTGAGCTACCTCGCCGACGAGGCCAACGAGTCCGTCGAGCGCTGGCGACACAACGGCACTGCCTGGGCCGTCGACGGCACCGACGCGACGCCCGGCGACGGCGCGATCGAGGGAGCGATCGACCGGAACGGGACGTACGCCCCCGTCAGGCCGCCCGAGGAGCCACTCGGCGTGACCGTCACGGTCGGGAACCGTCTCGTCTGGGTCGCGAACCCGACCGACCAGGCGCTGACGGCCACCCTGACGAACGCCTCCGGGACGGTCCGCGAACGAACCCTCGGACCGGGTACGAACGAGTCGATCGCCGGCCTCGACCCCGGTCAGTACACGCTCACCGCCGCGACCGAGGCCGGTGAGTCAGTGTCCGTCGACAACGACACGGAACGGCAGTTCACGCTACCCCCGGACCTCCAGTCGCTGTCGCTGGCCGTCGGTACCGAGACCCTCACGGTCGAGAACCCCAACGACGTAGCCGTGACGCTGCTGGCCGAAAACGAGACCGGCCAACCACTGGTGGTCACGATCAGCGCCGCGACGACCGAGCAGATCGAACTCGCCGTTCTCGATCCCGGCAACTACTCGGCCCGCGCCGAGACGGCCGACGGGCGCGACGTGCCTGTCGACGGCCGCTGGAACACCAGCTTCGAAGTGCCCGTGACGGCAACGCCGACTCCGACCGCTTCACCGACCGAGACGCCAACCCCGACCGCGACGGCTACTGCGACGGCCACCGAGACGGCATCGCCCACTTCGACTACGACCGCCACAACCTCACCAACCCCGACGACAACGGACACCGCATCGCCAACTCCGACTGCGACGGACACTGCGTCGGCAACCCCGACCAACACCGCGACGGAGTCACCGACTGCAACCGTCACCTCGACCGAGACAACGACGGCATCACCGACCACGACAACGCAGAGCGAGACTGTAACGGTTGCTCAGCAGGGTGAGGACGATTCTAGTGGCGTACTGTCGACGATCGTCGAGGCGTTCGACGCGCTACTGGGTTGAGGCGGATCGCCGGTACAGAGCGACAGTAATCCGTCTGCATCGCGATGCTCCTCGGCGGTACGTCGGACCGCACAGGACAGCAAGACAGCTGTGCGGCGTCGAGCGCTCCGTGCTTCACCCGTGGAAGACAGCCACACGCCACCGTGAGGTTCATGCGGGCGAGCGGACTATCCTCTGGCAATGTCGATCGAACTGTCGGGCGCGCACACGACGGCGCGCGTCATGGTCGAAGACGAGTCACTGGTCGAGGAGAACTGCCTCGACCAGATCCGAGAGCTGATCGACCATCCCGCCTTCACCGAACCGGTGCGAGTGATGCCCGACACCCACTGGGGGGCGGGCGCACCGATCGGGTTCACGATGGCACTCGGCGACCGGATCGTCCCCAACATCGTCGGCGTCGACGTGGGCTGTGGGATGGCCGCGGTGAATCTGGGCGACGAGTTGCCCCTCGGAGACGAGGAACGCGAGCGCCGCGTCCGGGATGCGATCCCCATGGGACAGAACGTCCACGACTACGACGACTCGGTCCACCTCGTCGACGAGTTCCCATTCGAGCGGGCCAACGACGTGTTCGAGCAGTTCGCGGCGAGTTTCGAGGACCGATTCGGCACCGAGATCGACCCGATCGAGTTCGACTTCGAGGGCTACGACGGCGACTACTTTGAGGGGCTGTGCCAGCGAGTGCTGGCCGACCAGCGCCAGAGCATGGGCTACGTCATCCGTGGCGTCGGGACACTCGGCGGGGGCAACCACTTCGTGGAGTTCGCCCGCGCCCAGACGACCGGCGACTACTGGCTCGTGATCCACAGCGGCTCCCGGTACCTCGGGAAGTCCGTCGCCGAGTACTGGCAGGGGAAAGCGACCGAGCGACGTAACGTCGCCACCATCCGCGAGTCGCTGCCCGCGGAGTTCCACGACTACCTGAAGTTCGACCCCCACGAGGTCGACGAGCAGGACCTCTACGCGTGGGTGACCGGCGGCAAAGGCGAGTCCCACCTCCGGAAGGACGCGATCCGGGCGGACTTCGACGGCAGCGAGATCGAGGACGTGTTCGACCGTCTGGGCGACCTCCGGCCCGACAGCGGCGAGCGTAACACCGATCTGGACTACCTCGAAGGCCGGGAGGCCCACGGCTACTACGTCGACATGCTGTTCGCCCAGCAGTACGCTCGCTGGAACCGCACGGTCATGGCCGACCGGATCTGCGAGGCCCTCGGCGTCGAACCGGAAGAGCGCTTCCAGTCGATCCACAACTACGTCGACTTCCGCGACCTGACGATCCGCAAGGGCGCGACGCCGGCCCGCGAGGGCCAGCGCCTCGTCGTCCCGTTCAATATGGCCGAGGGATCGCTGCTGGCCCGTGGCGAGGGCAACGGCGAGTGGAACCAGACGGCCCCCCACGGCGCTGGCCGGGTGATGGGCCGCGGCGAGGCCCACCGAACCGTCGACATGGACGAGTTCGAGGCCGCCATGGACGGGATCTACTCGGAGTCGGTGGTCGAATCCGTGCGCGACGAGGCTCCGATGGCCTACAAGTCCGCGGACGCCATCACCGACGCAATCGAACCGACCGCCGAGGTCGTCGACTGGCTCGCGCCCGTGCACAATCTAAAAGCGAGGTGAACGCTGGGGATTCGCTCGGCCTACTCCTCGGGGACGAAGACGTACATGTGTCGGATGTCTGCATCGTAGGACAGCGTCCCCGGCGGATAGCGGCCGAGTCGCCAGACGATGTAGAGGTCGCCAGCCGAGCCGGCCGTGTTGAGCACGAGGCCGAAGAAGGCGGCGACGGCGAGCATCGGGATCGGAACGAACAACAGCGGGACCAAGAGCACGTCGAGGACGAACAGGGGTGCGAGGGCAACGAGTCGCGTCTCTTCGCAGAGCTGGAACTGGTGAAAGGCGGCAGCGTAGAAGGCGCCCATCTGCGGAACGAAACCGTACGAGACGTCGTAGCCCTGCCACCGGAAGACCAGTCCGTGGAGGAGTTCGTGGAGCACGGTCACGACTGCGACAGTGGCGACGAAGACGAGTCCGAGAGCGATCGGGATGGAGAAAGTAAACCCGTCCGCGGTCGCCTCGTACCCGAACAGCGCCGGGAGTGCGTCTCCCTGGCCGATGCGTAGCAGTGAGCCGAAAGCGACCAGCGCGGCGACGGTAAGGACTGCCGCGATCGCGACGAGGACGACCATCGGGTAGCGGAACTCGACCGGTTCGGCGTAGCCGTCTGGCGTCTCGGGCAGCAGCGTATCGCCGGGAACGTGTTCGCTGGTGGGCATATCGCCGACGACGACAGTCGTCCTGAAAAGTATCGGGGCGTTACAGTCCGAGTTCTCGCCCGAGCACCAGCCGCTGGATCTCGCTGGTCCCCTCGCCGATCTCCATGAGTTTGGCGTCCCGGTAGAACCGCTGGGGGGCGAAGTCGGTCGTGTAACCGTAGCCGCCCAGCACCTGGACGGCGTCCTCGGCGACCTCCCGGCAGATCTCGCTGGCGTCGAGTTTGGCCATCGCAGAGAGTCGGCCGACGTCCTCGCCGGCGTCGTACTTCGTGGCGGCCTTGTGCGTCAGCAGGCGCGCCCGCTCGATCTTGCGGTCCATCGCGACCAGCATGTCCCGGACCGCGTCGAAGTCGCCGATCGGCTGGCCGAACTGCTCGCGCTCCTTGGCGTAGGAGAGCGCCGCCTCGAACGCCCCCTGTGCCAGACCGACCGAGAGAGCGGCGATCGAGATGCGCCCGCCGTCCAGCGTCTTCTTGGTCTGGTCCCAGCCGTCGCCGGGGTCGCCGAGGATGCGGTCCCCGGGGATCCGACAGTCCGAGAACCGAATCTCGCAGGTCGGCGAGGCGTTCAGGCCCATCTTTTCCCACTCGGTCGTCACCTCGAAGCCGTCATCCGCCTCGGGATCGACGATAAAGGTCGAGATGCCGTCGTAGCCCGCACCGGGATCGGTGACGGCCTTCACGAGAATCGATCCCGCGACGGAGGCGTTGGTGATGAACTGCTTGGTGCCGTCGAGGACCCACTCGTCGCCCTCCCTCGTCGCGGTCGTACTCATGTCGCTGGCGTCGCTCCCGCTCTCCGGTTCGGTGAGCGCCCAGCTCCCGAGGTACTCGCCGTTGGCGAGCGGCCGGAGCCAGCGCGCTTTCTGCTCGTCGGTGCCGAACGTCTCGATCGGCTTGGCGGCCAGCGAGGTGTGAGCGGCGAACGAGAGCCCGATCGATCCCGAGACACGCCCCAGTTCCTCGGTGACGAGCGCGTACATGAGCTGATCGCCACCGAGTCCATCCCACTCCTCGGCGATCGGGACACCGAGCATATCCAGCTCGGCCAGCTGGTCGAAGATCTCGGCGGGGAAGCGGTGTTCGTCCTCGATCTCCTGGGCGATCGGTTCGATTTCGGCCTCGCAGAAGTCCCGCACGGAGTCGCGGATCATCCGGTGTTCGTCGGGGAGGGTGAAGTTCATGTCGCGAGTTTTGTTGCGGGCAAACATATAGCATGGTGGCGGACGGAAGAGATCCGTGCCCACCGGTACCATCCGACCCAGGCAGACGGTCGCGCGGAACCGAGCGACTAGTCGGTCATCTCTTCCATCCAGTCGACCGCCGCATCGACCGACTGGAACGCGCTGATCTCTTCGATGGAGGGCGCATCGATCTGGTTCTCGACGGCCATGGCCTGGAGGTTCTCTGCGACGAGCGCGAGGTACTGTAGCCCGGTCGCCTCCGACGCCTCGTTCCAGCCCTCGGAGATGAACGACTGGATTTCACCGTGGACGACGACGTCGTCAGGTAGTACTGGAATCGTCCCGATCTTGGCGGGTGGGTTGTGAACGTCCATCCACGCCTCGTTGATTTCTTTCATCGTCTCCAGGTCGCCTTCCCACGATCGAAGGTCCCAGACGACATAGGACCCACGATCAGCAGGATCTATCGGCAATTCATCGGAAACATCTACACTCATACAACAGAAACCGAAGGTGGATCGTATTTAATTCCCATCCGCAAATTATCAAAGGTGAATAAAGCGGTGAAACCGAACGGCACCCCACCCTGGTCAGAACCACTTTGAAGGTGGCCGTCGTGACTCACGACACATGGCGTTTCGACGGCTCCTGCGCGGTCGCGTTCCCTGGGCGACGCTGGAGGGTGTCACCAGGGAGGTGATCGACCGGTACGGCGAGCCGTCGGCCCGCGTCGAGTTTCTGGACGCGAACAACTGGCTGTCCACGCCGATGGCGGTCGACGACCGCTGGTTCGTGAAGGTGATCACCGAGCAGAACTCGCTGGTCCACGCGCTGCTGACGGCCGGGCGAAATCTCGGCGCGTTCTCCTCGGGGACGGAGGGCTTCTTCGAGCACTTCGGGACGCCCTACCAGATGGCCGAGCACGAACTGGAAGCGACCAGGACGATGCGGGAACTCGGAGTGAACGCACCCGAGCCAGTCGAGGCCTTCGAGTACGAGGGCCACGGCGTCCTCGTGCTGGAGTACATCCCCGAGTTCACCGTGCTAGAGGAACTGCCGCCCGCGCTCGTCGCGGACCACGCCCCGACCGTGTTCGACTTCCTCCACCGGATGCACGACGCCGGCCTCGCCCACGGAGATTTCCGGGGCGAGAACGTCATCGTCGCCGACGGCGCGCTGTACTTCATCGACGCGACGAAGGTCAACGAGGGCGCCATCGAGGACGCCCGGTCGTACGATCTGGCGTGTGCACTGGGCGCGTTGACGCCGCTGATCGGTGCGCGCGCGGCCGTCGGCGCTGCCGCCGAACACTACACGCCAGCGGAGCTCCTGGCCGCTCGCGAGTTCCTCGATTTCGTGAATATCCGACCCGACCACGACTTCGAGGCAGCGGGGCTGAAAGGAGAGGTCGAGAAGCTGGCGAGCGAGTGATCGGTCACGGTCGCACGAACACTTGTAGATTGTCTCGGGACGTGCCGTCCCGAGGGTCGGTGCGCACCGGTCCATCGTGACGACGGTCCGTATCAGACGTCGTCCGGCCGAGTACGCGACGTAATAGCGATTCCCCCGAGCACGACTGCGCCGCCGATCACGGTCCAGAGCGAGGGGACTTCCGAGAGTAACAGCAGCGCCAGCAGCGCACTCCCCAGCGGTTCCACGAGGAGCGTGACGCTCACGAGACTGGACTCGATGTGGGCCAGCGAGTAGTTGACGAGCGTGTGGCCGAGGATCCCGGGACCGATCGCCATCGCGAGAAAGAGGAGCCACTCCCGGTTCTCGTAGCCGAGGAGTGGCGACCCCTGGACGAGCGCGACGGCCAGCAGCGCCACGGCGGCGACGCCGTAGACGACGGTAACGTACGGGAGCAGGGGAAGCCGCTGGCGAAGCGAACGCCCGGCCAGGACGTAGCCCGCGGCCATGAACGCGCCCACCAGCGCGAGCGCGTTGCCGTACAGGGGACGCGCTCCGACGGCAGTCCCACTGACGAAATCGCCAAGCGACATCACGACTACCCCCAGGATCGCGACCACGACGCCCGCGACCGTCCGCCGGGTCACGCGCTCGTTCAGCAGGAGCCACGCGCCCGCGACGACGAAGATCGGCTGGGACTGGACGATCGTGACGCTGGCGGCGACGCTGGTCCACGAGAGGCTCTCGAACCACGTCGCGAAGTGGGCCGCCAGCGCCAGCCCGGTGACGCCCGCCGCGAACAGGTGCCGTTGCGAGAGCTCGCCGAGCCGGTGGGCGTGCCGGTCCAGCGTCAGCGGCGCGAGCAGTACCACTGTCAGGAGCACCCGGTAGAACGCGGCGACCACTGGCGGTGCACTGCTCCAGCGGATCAGGATCGCGCTCGTGCTGATCGCGACGGCGGCGACCGCGAGCGCGAGTCGTGGACTGGTCAGCCGTTCTCGCACGAGAGCTACGAGGGGCAGGGAGTGCTTGAACGCTCGGAAAACGAGCGAGCGCAGCGAATGATACGGACGGTTGTAGACGTTTCCCCAGATCGACAACTTTCCGTATGACTGGAACGGAATACTGTCGGCTGTAAATCTGTGCAGAATTTCGCCACCCGAGGTGGCGACTATCTTGATACGGTTTATTGTAGTCTCTTACCGGTGATCGCCGGGACGGGGTTGGCGATCACCGGTAAATAGCTACAATAATCCGTATGAAACGGTTACAGCCGACAGTATCAAGCCCGTCGCTCCACCAGCGACGGTATGGAGAAGGCACCGGGCGGGACGAACGTCGGCGTCGACGACCCCTACGCCCACGTCGACCGCTGTGACTTCGTCACCGACGAGGGGAAGTGTCGGTGGGCGGTCGAGCACGGACATCACGACCCCGAGTTCGCCGACGCCCGCAGTGCGGAGGATTTCCAGTGTCCGGTCGTGGCCGGCGAAGACGAACACGACCCGAGCGGTACGGCCAGTGACGATGACGGCACCGACAGCGAACCGGACGGCCGCTGGGACTGGCGTGACTGCCCGCACTTTCGGTGTCGCGAACACGACCGCGCGTGTGCCCGTTGCGGGCTCGAGGAGCGTCGGATGGCCCACTCGGACGAACGGCCGTTGCTGGAAGAGCACCACCTCTCCTATCGCGAGGCCAGCGACGCCGAGCTGAGCCACGAGATCACGATCTACCTCTGCCGGTGGTGTCACGCCAAGGTCCACCAGTCGTGGGCCCGAATCGACGACGACGTGAACCCGGATCCCGAAGCTATCGCTGCACGCGAGGGACGGCGTTCCCGCGAACAGTCGGAACTCGGGTTCGAGTCGGCAGCTGACCGGTACGAGACCGACGAGTAGCCCGCTCGCGCCACCCCAGATATCAGTACTGATATTCCCGAGTCACGGTTAAGACCCCACTGTGTGAATCGTCCTCAAACGCGCATGGAACTGACCAAGCAGACGCTGGGGCAGTCTTACGTCGTCGCCGCAGGTACCGTCCTGAGCCTCACGTTGCTTGGTCACGCTGTCGTCGCGCTCGAACACGGCTGGCTGGCCCTCGTGCTGGTCGCCGGTGGGCTAGTGCCGTCACTGACGCTGACGGGCGCACACTTCTGGCTCCCGGCCAGCGGTATCGAGGGCGATCAGGTGTGGCACGTCGCCGAGTGGAGCGGGCTCGGCATCGGAGTCCTGACCCTGTGTAACGTGGCGGTCCTCGGGTTCGGACTGCCGCTCTCGGACCTGGGACCGGTGTTGCTCGCGACGAGTATCGCGATCGGTGGCGTGGCCGGCGTCCTGATCGGGACGGCACTGGAGCTTCGTCACGCGAACACGCGGCTGCGACAGAGCAACGAGATCCTCAATCGCGTCCTGCGACACAACCTCCGCAACGACCTGACCGTGGTCCTCGGGCACCTGGGGGAACTGGAGGGGAACGTCACCGGCCAGCAGGCCGAGCGAGTCGAGCGTCTCAGTCGCAAAGTCGACGAGATCGTCACCACGACCGAGAAAGCTCGCCAGGTCGACGTTGCACTGGGTGCCGAACACCGGTCCCAACGGCCGATGGATATCGTCCCGCACGTCGAGGAACGCCTCGGCGCGGTCGAAGCCGCGTACCCAGACGCGACCGTCGAGACGACGCTACCCGACTCGGCGTGGGTGTACGGCGACTGGCTCGTGGGGACGGTGCTGGACAACGTCGTCGAGAACGTGATCGTCCACGCAGAGACCGCCCCCGTAATCGAAGTCGGCGTCAGGCGAAACGGCGACACTCTCACTGTCTGGATCGCCGACGACTGTCCTCCGATCCCGGACAACGAACGACCGATGTTCGATCGCGGTGTCGAGACGCCACTGAACCACTCGACAGGCGTCGGACTGTGGCTCGTCCAGTCGATCATGGAGAGCTACGACGGCGACGTGTGTCTCGGTGCCAGCGAGGCCGGCGGGAACCGGATCGATCTCACCTTCCGAGCCGCACCCAGCGACGACGAAGGGGTCGCCGAACGGCTCGAGCGCGTGGGGCTGTGACCACGTCGACCGGATCGGCGAGCCCCGACGACAGCCCGTATCAAGAGATATATACGGCCCGGCGGCCACCTTTCCGGTAATGACTCGGATCGCCGTCATCGACAACCATGGCCAGTTCACGCACCTCGAACAGCGTGCGCTGCGCGACATGGGCGTCGACGTGGAACTCGTCGACAACGAGACGCCACCCGAAGAGCTCGACGCCGACGGCCTCGTGCTGTCCGGTGGCCCGGACATGGATCGCATCGGCAACTGCCCGGACTACCTCGACGTGGACGTGCCGATCCTCGGGATCTGTCTGGGGATGCAACTGATGGCCGACCAGCTCGGCGGACGAGTGGGCTCGGGCGAGTACGGCGGCTACGCCGACGTGACCGTCCGCATCGACGACGACGACGACCCGCTCGTCGGCTCGCTCGCCCCCGAGACCCGCGTCTGGGCCAGCCACGCCGACGAAGTCAAAGAAGTCCCCGACGGGTTCGAACGGACTGCCAGTTCCGACGTGTGCGGCGTCGAAGCCATGAGCAACGGCACGGATCGCTTCGGCGTCCAGTGGCACCCCGAGGTCGCCCACACCGAAGAGGGCGAAGCCGTCTTCGAGAACTTCCTGTCGGTCTGTGACGGCCGGTAGGGCCGAAAGTCGACGACTCGACCGCAATGCGACACGACCGAGTACCTTTAAACAGTTCGGTGGACACTCGTAACCAATGACAGCGACGCAAGGCAACCTCGCGGGCCTCTCGCGATTTATCTTCCGGGCTCCGCGGTGGTACACGAGCGTGACGTTCGCGCTGGTGCTGGCTGCGGTCACCGGGATCGCTGCCTTCGACTCGCAGTTCATCCTCGAAGACGCCTGGCAGGGGGTGTTCTTCGTCGGTATCCCGACCGTCGTCGCGAGCGTGAGTACGTCCTACGTCGACAACAAGCTAGGCGGACAACTGACGCCCAATCACGCGTCGCTGCTCGCGCTGTTCTGCGAGTTGATCGTGATCGCCTTCCTCGTCGGAGCGGGGGCGATATCGGCGCTGACGATGTTCGATCAGGAGTTCGTGCTGGACGCGCTGCTGGTCAGTCTGGCGGGCATCTTCGCGCTGCGTCTGCTGGTGGTAATGGCCGTCTCACGGCATTCGCTGCCGATCGCGGCGATCCCTGCGGGTGTCCAGACGGCGGCCGCGGCCGCGCTCCTGTCGGTCTACACGGGGACGACCTCGGTACTGCTGGACAACCCCACGTTCCAGACGTGGCTCTCGCGCCCGGAGCAAGCACCGCCGGAGCTACAGTTCGTCCAGCCGATCGACTTCGGCCTGCTGGCGCTGATGTGTGTGCTGTACGCCGGGGCGGTGTGGCTGTTCCTCGTCCTGCTGGACCGGCCGTGGCGCTCCAGTCTCGGCGTCTCGGTGCTCGATTTCATCCAGGGATTCATCGGCCACATCGCCGAGGGGACGCGCGAACTCGAGGACTTCTTCGAGGATCTGGGCGAGGAGGCACTCGTCCCGGTGACGGTCTTCTCGATCCGTCGCCCCGACGGCGAGGAGAAGGCCCGCTTCGTCCTGCCGATGATCCACCCCGGACCGATGGGCGAGATCGGTGGCGGCAACCTGCCAAAGCGCGTCGCCGACGACGCCGACGGCCTGGCGTTCCCGCCGCACGCCACCGCCGGCCACGACTTCAACCTCGTCACCGAACGCGAGGTCGACACGATTCTCTCGGCCGCCGAGACCGCCTTCCAGCGACTGGAGTACACTGACCAGGCGACCCCGGGAAGACGCGTCCAGCAGGGCGACGCCTCGCTGCTGGGACAGGCCGTCGGCGACGACGCGCTCCTCGTCTCGACGTTCGCGCCGGGCTTCGCCGACGACGTCGAGTACGCTGTCGGTCTCTCGACGGCCTCCGAAGCCAGGGCCGGGTCGCTGGACGACGTGATGCTCGTCGACGCCCACAACAGCAACAACGGGCTGGAAGGCCCGGACCTGGGCCACGTCGTCCCCGGGAGTCAGCGCTCGTTCGACATGATCGATGGCGCCGGCCGCCTCGGCGAGGAACTGGCCGCCGCCGACCGCGGATCGCTCCGCTGTGGCGTCGCCTGGGACGAGACGCCCTGGGAACCACAGGATGGCATCGGCCCGCTGGGGATCCGCGTCGCCGTCTTCGAAGTGGCCGACGTACGGACGGCCTACGTCCTGATCGACGGCAACAACATGGAACCCGGACTCCGCGACGAGGTCGTCGACGCGCTCGACGGCGTCGACGACGCCGAGGTGATGACGACCGACACCCACATCGTCAACACCGTCGAGGCCGAGAACCAGGTCGGTCAGGCCATCCCCGACGAGGAGCTACTGGCACTGATCGCCGACCTGACCGAGCAAGCGATCGCCGACCTCGAACCCGTCGAGGCAGGGATGGCCAGCGAGAAAGCCACCGTCACCGTCTTCGGCAACGACCGCACCGAGACGCTCGCCTCGACGGCCAACGCCGTCGTCTCGCTGGGGGGCGCACTCGCGATCACGTTCCTGCTGACGATCCTCACCGTCAGCATCGGGATCTTCCTGTTCACCGGCGCATGAGAACACTTAGGTGCTGTCGACGTGACACCTCTGTCAGGTACGGTCGAAGGATGACCCAGTAACGTATTTTCTCGGCGCTCGCGCCGTCCCGAGTCACTCGTCTCGTTCTGTCGTCCGACAGCGCCGTGTCCTGCGACAGCGACTACACCCCGACCTAATCGACAGATGTCACTACCCGATCACGCGGACCGATCCCCAGAACACACCTGGGACACCGCACAGATCTACGAAACGCCCGCCGACTGGACCGACGCCCGCGACGCCCTCCAGTCCGACCTCGAGGCCGGCGACCCACCAGCGACAGCGATCGAGGACGCTGACGACGCACGGGACCTCGTCGACACCGTCACCGACTGGTACCAGCGAAACCAGCGTCTGGAACTGTACGCCACACTTCGAGACTGTATCAGCGCACGCGACGCCGCCAGCGACAGAGCAGCGGCGGCCCGCGAGCTATCGAGCGCCGTCGAAACGGCCGTCGCCCAGCGGCTGGACCGAGTCCGCCAAACCGACGAGCAAACGCTGGACCGGATCGAGAGGGCGCTCGGCGAGCGGGCCCGCTACTTCGAGTCGCTCCGACAGCAGGCCACCCACCGGCGCGCCCCCGAAGTCGAGGCGGTCGTCGAACGCTTCGCCGAACAGCGCTCCAGCGCCGACCGCATCGTCCGCGCAGTGACGAACGAGGACTTCGAACCGCCGACCGTCGAGACGCCCGATGACGAGGAACGAACGATCACGCAGCGGCGGTACCGCCGTGAACTGTCACGGCCTGACCGGGCGTATCGACGGCGCGTCTACGAGTCGTACCTCGACGAACTCGCGGCCTTCGAGGGGACGCTGGCGACCGCCTACGACGAGAAGCTCTCGGCCGCGAGTGCGCTCGCGGACGTGCACGGCTTCGACTCGATCCGCGCGATGCAGTTGACGAACCGGACCTACCCCGAGAGCGGCCTCGAAGTGCAGTTCCCCCCAGAACTGCACGACACGATGATCGATGCCGTCGCGGAATCGCTCGGGCCATACGAACGTGTGCGCGACCTGCGCGCCAACCGCCTCGGGATCAACGCAGTTCGGCCGTGGGACACCGAGGTCTCGCTGGCCGACGCACCCGAACCGGAGGTCGATTACGACGACGCGGTCGAGCACATCGTCGCCGCGCTCGCCCCCCTGGGCGAGGCGTACCAGCAACGGGCGCGACAGTTCTTCGACGACCGGCGCGTCGACGTCTACGAGTGTGCAGACAAGCGCAGCGACATTCCCGCCTTCTGCCCCTCGTCGGCCGACGACGGAGCCTACGTCCTGCTGAACTACCAGCGCGACGTCCGGACGATGTTCTACCTCTGCCACGAACTCGGCCACGCGCTCCACGTCGAGCACTACCGCGACGAACCAACGATGTACGCCACTGGCCCGCGACCGATCTCGGAGATTCCCAGCCTCCTCCACGAGATCCTGCTGGCCGAACACCTCGTCGAGACGGGCGGTCCGCTGGCCGCCCACGCACGGAACAGGTTGCTCGAATGCATCGAAGGAAACCTCTACGACCAGACGGCGAACGCGGCGTTCAAACGCCGCATCGCTGCCGCCGTCGATTCGGGCGAGACACTGTCGGCCGACCGGATCGCCGAGGCGTATCGTGAGACCCAGACCCGCTTCGACCCCGCGCAGGACCAGTGCGAACACTCGCGCTACGAGTGGCTCACCGGTGCACTCTACCGCGAGGCGTTCCATCACTACCAGTACGTCCTCGGCGCAGTCGGGGCCCTCCAGGTCCGGGAGTCACTGCGGAACGACGACCTCGACGCGGCGGCGTATCGCGAGTGCCTCTGTTCGACCGGTCGCGTCGACCCGCTCGAACTGTTCGAACGTCTCGGTGTCGACCTCACGACGAGTGCCCCCTACGAACGGGCGACGGCGGCGTTCGACGAGTACGTCGACGAGTGGGTGTAATGACTGGTGGACAGCAACTGAACAACTGTAGTGGCGCGTGCTGTCGCTCGCTCCGTCGAGCGATGAAATCACGCGAGGGACGAGGAGCGCAGCGTAGCGAGCACCGCAGTCGGTTGGGGAGGTGTGTGGTGTAGAAGTGCGGTGGTTCGGTGGTGTGTTGCTGTGCGACCGCCTGGCGGATTCCAAGGGCGAGACACGGTCGCGGGTGGTGCTCGGCCACTATCCGAGCGACGCGAGGATATCCCGACCAGCACCCGCGATCTGGCAAGGGCTTGGAGGGTGAGTCCTCCGAAGAGTACTGCCGGAGCGGAGTTTGTATCGAGCAAGAACACCGTAACGCAGAGCCTCGCGAATTCTTTCTCACTCCGTTCGCAACGTCGCCGAGGAGCGAAGCTTCTCGTGTTCTTGTTCACTTCCTTCGCAAGAACGCCGAGGAGGAGATTTGAACTCCTGTGTCCTGAACGGACAGTTGCTCTCGAAGCAACCGCCTTGGCCGGGCTAGGCTACCTCGGCTCACTTGTCCGTAGCGCGAAGTGCTCTTTATCGGTTTCGATTCGCCCCCGGAGTGTGAACCGTTGGACAGCGCCACGGAACTGATATGCTCCACGGAGCCGATCAGGGGACACGAGCCCCGTGATCGGAAGAGGGCGACCATTCGCCCGGACGCGAATCGGTGCGCGTCTCTCTGGAGCATTATGACTCCGACAGAAATATTGTGCCAGACTGACAGAGGAATTTATGAACCTCACTGAAGCCAGCGACGTGTGTTCGACGGTGCTCGACGAGATCGGGTCGGCGGTCATCGGCGAGCGTGAGTTCTTCGAGACGGTGCTGCTGGGCGTCGTCGGCCGCGGGCACGTGCTGCTCGAGGACGTACCGGGGACCGGCAAGACCCTGACCGCGCGGACGATCGCCCAGACGCTCGGCCTCGAGTTCTCGCGCATCCAGTTCACGCCCGACCTCCTCCCGGCCGACATCACCGGCACGCACGTGTTCAACGAGCGCGAGCGCTCCTTCGAGTTCAACGAGGGGCCGATCTTCGCCAACGTCGTCCTCGCAGACGAGATCAACCGCGCCCCGCCGAAGACCCAGTCGGCGCTGCTCGAAGCGATGGAAGAGGGACAGGTCACCGTCGACGGTGACACCTACGACCTCCCCCAGCCGTTCTACGTCATCGCGACCCAGAACCCGGTCGAGATGGAGGGAACCTTCGAACTCCCCGAGGCGCAGGTCGACCGCTTCCTCGCCAAGACGTCGATCGGCTACCCCGACGACGACGGCGAGTTCGAACTCCTCCAGCGTCGGGCCGGCCGGAGCGAACAGAGCCCCTCCGTCGAGACAGTGCTCACCCCCGAAGACGTGGACGACCTGCGACAGCTGCCGGAGTCGATCACCGTCGAGGACGACGTGTTGCGCTACATCTCGAACGTCGCACGGGCGACCCGTGAACATCGCCACGTCGACGTTGGCGTCTCCCCACGCGGGACCCAGCGCCTCTTCGAGGCCGTCCGCGCCCGGTCGGTCATCCGCGGCCGAGAGTTCGTCACGCCCGACGACGTGAAAGCGGTCGCGCAGGCGGTGATGGCCCACCGCGTCGTGCTGACGCCCGAGGCTCGCGTCGAGAACGTCCAGGAGGCCTCGGTCGTCGAGACCGTCCTCGACGACGTGCCCGTGCCGACGGTCGCCCGGCAGTAACGACACCGTCGCGAGCGAATCCGAGAGAACTGGACGAACCGTTGCGCATCGAGAGCGTTCGCGTCCCACGCTTCAATAGTTGCTAGTCACCGGTCCAGCAGGAAGGTAAAGAGGATCGCCGCGACCAGCAACAGGACGACGGCGGTCGTGGGCTGGCCCGAACTGGCGACCTCGTAGACGAGGTAGCCGACGATAGCGACGACGGCACCGACGGCGACCGTCGCGACGGTGTGAAGGCCCTGAGCGCGCCACATCGTCGCCGCCGATCCGAGTTGCCGGCCGAGCCCGATCCCGTGCTCGCCGGCGTCCCACGCGACCACCGCGGCACCGGCCGCGACCAGCATCGTGATCGGTGGAGAACCGGCCGCGCCGGCAAGCAGGACGGCGGCGAACAGCCCCGCTGAGCCGAGTCGATGGAGCAAGCGAGAGCCCCGCAGGACGCCGATCGGGAGCAAGACGACGCCGACGAGTCCGGCGGCGGCCGCCGGGAGCGTCGCGGCGCTGGCAAGCACCGCGACGAGGGCAGCGACCGTCGTGAGCGCGACCGACGCGCGACCAGGTCGCGGGTCGAAAGTGTCGATCTCTGTGGCGCTCATCGCAGCCCTCCCGTCGAGCCGGCCAGTGCGCGTTCGAACGACTCGGTGCCGTCCCAGTCCACGACCGGGATGGCACGCTTGCGGAGGTCGGCCAGCCGGAGCGATCGCCTGACGCTGGCGAGCTGGTGGCCGGTCGTATCGTGGGCCGACGAGTCCGGCGTCACGACGGTCGCCCGGTGGCCGTGAGCGTCGAGCCGGATCGCCGAGTCCGCGACGAGGTCGTCGGTCAGCGGCGAGAACAGGACGACCTGTGCGTCCGAGGACGCGCGCTGTTTGATCCGCTGGACCGCGGCGTAGATGTTGGTGTCCTCGTCGGGCGCCGACGGCGACAGCGCCGGGTGCGTCGAGAGGAGTTCCCGCGCTTGCACGCGGTGGTCCGCACCGTGGCCGGGCGCGAGCCAGCACTCCGTCGGCGACAGCGCCGTGATCCCCACGTCGTGGCCCTCGTCGGTCAGCGAGACGTAGACGTGGCGGGCCGCCTCGATGGCCGCCTCGACGGCTGTCGGCGCGTAGGGATCGGGCGCGGTGTAGGCCGCTGCGCGTGCGTCGACGATCAGGATCACCGAGACGCTGCGCTCGACCCGGTACTGGACGGTCGTGAGCTCACCGGTCCTGGCGGTTCGCTTCCAGTCGACCCTGCTCAGCGGGTCGCCCGTCCGGTACTCACGAGTGGCGTAGAACTCGACGCCCGGGCCGCCGGAGTCGGCGGGGAAGCGGCCGGTGTGGCGCGTCGTCTGGGCCCGGAGCGGGAAGTCGACGGCCGTGCTGGGTAGCGACGGCTCGCAGTCGACCGTATCGGGAGTCTCGACGGTGCCGAGCCGTTCGGTCGCCCCGCTGGCGTCGCGGGTCAGCACCGTCGTCGGCTCGAACTCGTGGTGCCCGCGCCGGGTCCGCAGCGAGTACGAGAAAGTCGTCTCTCCGCCCGACCGGAGTGCCGTCGCGTGGCGCGGCGAGCCACTCTCGACGGTCATCTTCGCCGGCACGCCGTCGACCAGCCGCAGATCCGGCAGCAGCCGGTCGCTCTCGTTGCACACCGTGACGGTCACCTCGACCGTGTCGTCGGCGTCCGGATCGGTGTCGCTGATCGACCGTTCGACGGCGAGCTCGATCGGCGGTGGCGAGGTCAGTTGTCCGTAGCCGGCGAAGGCGATGCCGAAGGCGCTGGTCAGCAAGAGACCGGGCTGGCGGGTCAACACGCCGAGCCCGAGCGCCAGCAGCGCGAAGACGGTGACGCCGTACCAGCGTCGGGTCTGTCGGTCCTCGACGGTTCCCGGTTCGATATCGAAGGCGGTGGCGGTGTCCTCGTCGCGCTCCGACTCCGAGACCTTGGTCCCAGTCGGGACCGAGCCGAACGACATCAGGCGTCACCTCGCTGGTCGGCGATCGAGTCGAGCTCGTTCGCGACAGCGCGAGCGCGCCGCCGGAACGGTCCCTCACCGTAGAACGAGCCGGTGACCGACTCCCGGAGCGACGACCCGGTGCCGCTGACCGACGCGAAGAACTCCGCGGCGAGCTGGTCGTCGGTCCAGGTGCCCCGATCGAGCTGTCGCCGAGCCTCGGTCTGTGAGAGTCCGCGGTACCGGGTCAGGACCGCCACGGCCGCCGCTTCGAGGTCTTCGCGGACCTTGAGCGCGCGCCGATCACCGCTGGACGTGCCGACCGATGGCGTCCGGGCCAGCAGCGCATCGAAGTCGTCGCCTGGCACCCCGACGGGACGACCGCGCTCGGGCTCGGGCAGCGTCCGCTCGCGGGAGTCGCGGTTGAGCCACAGGTACGCCCGATAGAGCCCGGCCAGCACCGCGATGGTCGCCAGCACCCCCGGCAAGAGGGCCGGCAGCGAGACGACCGAGACCGCACCCGGCGCGAACGCGAGAACGAGGCCGACGACAGCCGCCCCCACCGCGACCGCGAGCAGGAGATAGCGGCGGTTCACGCGTCCTCTCCCTCCGACCGGATGCTGTCCAGCGCCGACTCGGCCCGGGATTCGCGCTCGCGGGTCGCCGGCCGCTGGCCGTACCGCACTTCCTCGAAGAGATCGGTCAGCGTCCGGACGGCCTGCCGGTCGAACCCGTTCTCTATCGCGCGCGAGGCGATCTCCGCCGGCGTCCGTGTCTCGCGGTCCGGGTCCGGCACGTCCGCGGCCAGTTCGCGCCACGCCCGGTAGACCGTGTTCGAGGCGTCCACGTCGTCCAGCGAGTGTCGCGGGGGGGAGGTGAACGCCCCCGACGACTCCGGGTCACCAGCGAGCGATTCGCCAGTCGATACCGAGGGCTCCGAGTCCTCGTCAGAGAGGACGGTGTGCAGGAGTAGCACGACGACCCCGATCACCACGACGAGTCCGAGTCCGATCAGGACCACCGGGAGCGCATCCAGCGTCACGTCAGCAGCGGCCTCGACGCTCGAAGAGCCACCGCCCTGCGCCGTGGTCGGTCTCTGGGCGAGAGTGGGGTCGTCGAGCGGGTTGATCTGCATCCACGACACCATCTGTGGCCCGAACAGTGCGATCCACGCGAGTCCGGCCGGAACGATCGTCGTAAGGGCGTGCTTGAGGATCGTCCACGTGCTGTCGATCCCGTCCTGCCAGAGTTCGTGGACCACGTAGACCAGGTAGGCCACTGCCCCGCCGGTAAGGATCAGCGCCAGCAGCGGGCTGAGCCAGTCGAACACGTCGGGACCGGTCGTCTCCGGAGAGCGGTCGGCCTCCGGATGACTACTGTATCCGTGCCCCTCCGCGTCACCCATGCCGGCATCCTCACCACCACCTGTGCCGATCGTGGTCGTCCGGGCTGGACTGTCCATCCCTGCCGCTGCCGCCGAGATGGCCAGGACGCCGAAGACGACGACCAGCAACGGGGCGATTCGGTCCACGTTCATTGCCTTGTAACCGTACATCCACGTACCTAAAATTATAGGTCCGGATCGGCAGACTCGACCGTCTCGTCGGGTGCGAGGCGGTCGGCGGCCGCCCGTGCCCGGCGCTCGCGTTCCGTCGTCGGCGGGTGACCGCTGTAGCGGACCTCGCGGAAGACGTCGGTGAGGTCGGCCACGGCGTCGGCGTCGAGACCGTACTCGACCGCTCGACTCGCCACCTCGCTGGGTGTCTGCGCGGGATCGACCCCACCGGTCGTTCGCGCCAGCGTGAGCCACGCCCGGTAGACGTCGTTGGTCGGTTCGACGTCCTCGATGGTGTGGCGCGAGGGCCGCTTGTTACCGCCGCCGTCCTCCATGGCCCGTCGTTCACTGCTTTTTCCGCCGACCAGCGCGGCCGCGATCCTGCTGGTCGACCCCGAGCGGTCCGACAGCACGACGAGCGCGACGATGGCCGCCAGCGCCCCGACCACCACGAGCGGGATCGGCAGGGTGGTCATCGTGATCGACGGCCCCCCGGGCGCGTCGCCGACGAACGCCCCGGGTGAGGAAGTCGAACCGCCGAGACCGCCGCCGCCGTCGCCCAGCAACGACACGAGGATCCACATCATGAGCACGAACCCGAGGAGCGCGACAGTCGCCATGATCAGGCGCTTGGCCCCGTTCCGGAGGTAGTCGAGCAGCGAGTCGAGTCCGTCCTGCCAGACGAGGACGATCGCGTAGACGATCGGGATCGTGACAGAGAGGACGGTCACGATCGAGAGCGCGTGCTCGACGACGAACGGCGGGAGAAACGAGCCGCCGGGACCGTTGTCGGCCGACAGGCCCGTCGCCGTGCCGTTCCCGGCACCGATCCCGGTGTTCGAGCCGAACCCGACCCCCGACTCTGCGCTGGGGGCGAGTTCACCCGACCCGTCGGCGCCGGTCCCGTCGAGCCCGGCCGCCGCCGTCGCGACGACCAGAACCGCCAGGAGAGCTGCGAGCGCGAACCGACGCTCGATCGTTGCCATTGACCCGCCTAGGGGATCGACTTACTTAATTTCACGTGCACTACCGGTCTGTTGTCCAGTTACGAGTCCCCGTCACGCCCGGGCTCGCCGTATCCCCCGCCACCGGGCGTCTCGATCCGGACGACCGTCCCGGAGTCGACCGGCCGTGTGACCTTCGCTGGTGCGCGCTCGCCGTCGACGAGGTTCTGCCCGGTCGCGCCGTCCCCGCCACCCGCTCGGCCCGCAGGCGGTGTCCGTCGCCGGTCGGTCAGCAGTGACACCGTCGCGTCGGTCTCGACGACGATCTCCCGGACGAGTCCGTCACCGCCGCGGTGACGCCCCGCGCCGCCGCTACCGTCCCGGAGCGCGTACTCGCTGACACGCAGCGGATACTCGGCTTCCAGCGCCTCGATCGGCGTGTTCTGAGTGTTCGTCATCCCCACCTGCACGCCCGAAGCACCGTCGCGGGTCGGCGTCGCGCCCGCGCCCCCGCCGATGGTCTCGTAGTAGGTGAACGCGGGGCCGCCGACGACGAGGTTGTTCATCGTCCCCTGGCTCTCGGCCGGGACGCGATCCGGCGCGGCCTCGGCAAGCGCCGCGAAGACCACCTCGGTGACCCGCTGGCTGGTCTCGACGTTGCCCCCGACCACGGCGGCCGGCGGCGTCGGGTTCAGGAGCGACCCCTCGGGTGCCGAGACGGCGATCGGATCGTAACAGCCCTGATTGGGCGGGATTTCGGGGTCGGTGACGCACCGCAGCACGTAGTAGACGGCGCTCTCGGCCACCGCCAGGGGCGCGTTGACGTTGCCGGCGACCTGTGGTGCCGTGCCCTCGAAGTCGACGGCGATCGACGCCCCGTCGACGGTGACGGTCACCGCGATCACCACGTCCTCGTCGGTGAGCCCGTCGCCCTCGACCGTCCCGCTGGCCGCGTACTCACCGTCCGGGATCGTCGACAGCTCGGCCCGCATCCGGTCGCGGGAGTAGTCGACGACGGCGTCGAACGCGGCGAGCAGGCGGTCGCCGTGAGTGTCCAGGAGCTCACCGATCCGCCGTGCGCCACGCTCGTTGGCCCCGAGCTGGGCCTGCACGTCGGCGCGGCGCTCCGTCGGATTCCGGACGTTGGCCAGCAGCAGGTCCAGTACGTCCTCGACGATGGCACCGTCCGCGACGAGCCTGACCGGCGGGATCCGAAGCCCCTCCTGCTGGATCTCTCGTGCGCCCGCAGGCATGCTCCCGGGAGCCATCCCGCCCACGTCGGCGTGGTGGGCTCGCGAGACCGCGTAGGCGACGATCTCGTCGGCACCATCTCGCTGACGCGCTCGATCCGACGCCGCCGAGGCGCTCGCCCGCTCGGCCCCGATCGGCGAGACGAAGGTCACGTCCGGGAGGTGGGTCCCGCCCGCGAAGGGGTCGTTGAGCGCGAACACGTCGCCAGGTGTGGGATCGCGATCGCGGATCGCGTCGACGGCGCGGGGCATCGCGCCCAGATGCACGGGGATGTGTTCGGCCTGGGCCACGAGGCGGCCGTCGGCGTCGAACAGCGCCGTCGAGCAGTCCCGGCGCTCGGTGATGTTGGGCGAGTACGCGCCCCGGATCAACACCTCGCCCATCTCCTCGGCCACGCTCTCCAGTTGATTGCGAAGGATCTCCAGTTCGACGGCGTCCAGCGGTGCCGGCGCGTCCGAAGCGTCGCCGTCGGTCATCGCGCCACCTCCAGCAGCAGGCTCCCGTCCTCGTCGACGCCGAGTTCCCACTCCGGAGGACAGACGACGGTGCTCTCGCCGCCCTCGACGATCGCCGGCCCCGTGACAGTCGTCCCGGGGGAGAACGACGGCCAGTCGTAGATCGGCGTCTCGTGGACGCTATCGGCGAAGGCCACCTCGCGCGTCCCCGTTCGCGGGTCGTCGCCGCCCTCGAAGGTCCGCGCCGGGACCGTCCCGTCGATCGTCGCGGTGACCCGGCAGTTGACCAGTTCGACGGTCTCGTCGGCCAGTCGGTAGCCTCGCGCCCGCTCGTGGGCGTCGTGGAATCGCGCTCGCAGGTCGGCGAGCGAGATCGGATCGCCCACCTCGACGGTCAACTCGTGACTCTGGCCGGCGTACCGGAGGTCGGCCTGCTGCCGACAGGTCGCGGCCTCCGGGTCGCTGGCATCGGCGAGCACCCGCTCCCGGAGGGTCGCGTAGATCCCCGCAATCGCGTCCGTGTCGGCGTTCCCGAGTGGGACCCGATGGGTCTGGACCGCGTCGTGGTGTTCGTCGGCCGCGAGCAGGCCGAACGCCGAGAGAACGCCGCTGGCGCGAGGGACGACGACGCGCTCGACGCCGAGTCGGTCGGCCAGCGCCGCGGCGTGCATCGGGCCGGCCCCGCCGAAGGCCACCAGCGCGAACCGCCGCGGGTCGTGGCCGCGCTCGGTCGTCACCCCGCGGATGGCCCGCGTCATCGTCGCGTTGGCGACGCGGTAGACACCGCGAGCGGCGTCGACGGGCCCGTCCAGGTCGGCCGCAGCCGCGAGGTCCCCGAGTGCGTCCTCGGCGGCGTCGGCGTCGAGTTCGAGGGCCGCGCCCAGCGTCGTCTCCTGGCCCAGATAACCGAGCACCAGCGCGGCGTCGGTGACGGTCGGCTCGGTGCCGCCGCGCCCGTAGCAGGCCGGCCCGGGGTCGGCTCCAGCGGAGTCGGGCCCGACCCGGAGCGCACCGCCCGAATCGACGCGAGCGATCGACCCGCCGCCCGCGCCGACGGTCTCCACGTCGACCATCGGCACCCTGACGGGGTGGCCGCCGACGTCGGCCCCCGTCGTCCGCTCGGCCGAACCGTCCCGGATCAGCGACACGTCGCTGGAGGTCCCGCCCATGTCGAAGGTGATCGCGCCCGCGGTGTCGTCGGGTTCGAACGCCGACGCACCGACGACGCCCGCCGCCGGGCCGGACATGACCGTCGTCACAGCGCGCTCCCAAACGGTCGCGGCGTCGGCGATGCCGCCGTTGCCCTGCATCACGCGAGGCGCGGGCAGGCCCCGATCGCTCGCCCTGTCGGTCAACCGGTCGAGGTAGTCGTCGAGGACCGGCGTGAGCGTGGCGTCGGCGACCGTCGTCGCGGTCCGCTCGTACTCCCGGAACTGCGCGAGCACCTCGTGGCTCGCCGACACCGGCGCGTCGAGGGCCGCTCGAAGCCCCTCGGCGATCCGGCGCTCGTTGTCGGGGTGGGCGTAGGCGTGCAGCGTGGCGACCGCGACCGCCTCGGCGTCGATCCGTTCGGCCAGCGCCTCGATCTCGTCTGGCTCGACCGGCGACTCGATCCCGTCCGGTGTCGCACGCTCGTCGATCTCGTAGCGACGGTCCGCGGGTACCAGCGGCTCGGGACGGCGAGCATCCAGATCGTAGAGACTGGGGCGGTCCTGGCGACCGATCGCGAGCACGTCGGCGAACCCCTCGGTCGTGACCAGCGCCGTCTCCGCACCCGTCCCTTCGAGCATGGCGTTGACAGCGACGGTCGTGGCGTGGCGAAAGCGCTCGACAGCGGCGGGGTCGACGCCGGCCCGCTCACAGGCTCGCTCGACGCCGGCGAGGACACCCTCGCTCTGGTCTGCCGTCGTGGGCACCTTCGCCGTCGTCAGGTCACCGTCGGCCACGACGACCACGTCGGTGAAGGTCCCGCCCACGTCGACGCCCAGTGCCGTTTCGTCCATACAGACTGGTCGGCCGGCCGGAGATAAACAGTTGGGGCCGGGGCAGCGTTCGCGCGCTTCAAATCACGTTTAAGCTACCGGGGAATCTTAGGGGCCGCCACGGAGAGTCTCGTGTATGCGAGGACACAGGATCGCTGCCCTGCTGGCCGCGCTGGCACTGATCGCGACGGCCGCCGCGACCGGCGTCAGCGCACAGACGACCACGGCGACGGAGTCGGTGACGGGTGCGTTCGTCTACGAGGGCGAGCAGTTGACGATCGAGGCGGCACCGAGCCAGCAGCTCCGGGGCGAGACCTCGCTCCCGGCCGGGAGCAGAGTGACGGTCCGAATCCAGTCGTCAGACGCCAGTTCGCCCTTCATCCAGCGAGTGGAGACGACGGTCGGCGAGGACGGGAGCTTCACTGCGACGGGCGATTTCAGCCCCGTTGACCCGGACACCACATTCGAGGCGACGCTCAGGTACAACGGGACGACGATCGCCGAGACGACCGGCCGGGTGGTCGGCTGTGCCGACGACTGCACGCAGACACCAAGCGAGACCGACCGTTCGACGACGTTGCCGACCGACGAACCGGGGTTCGCCAACACCATTATACAGGTCCAGCAGGGCCGGACCGTCGAGATACCGGTCGCCGTCGGAGAACGCGGACGGGTCGCCCTTACGATCGGTGACGACGACGCCAACTACTGGCTCAACGCCACCCTCACCGACGGGGACGACGACAGCCGCGTGATCGTCGTCTTCGACACCGCTGCAGCCGGCACGGATCGCGCGTCGCTCTCGCCAGCCGACGACGCTGACCGCGTCGAGATCGACGGCGAGACGACACTGTCGGACCCGCTCGATCCGAGCGAGTACTCGCTGACGCTGTATCGGTCCGGCAACCACGAAGCGGAGTTCGATATCGGGACGGTCGTCGTGGTCGAAGCCGGTACGGCGACCCCGGCCAGCAGGTCGGCCACGCCGACGGCCCCGCTCGACGACACGACGCCGTCGCGGGACCGGAGCGTCGATCTGGGCGGACTGGGCGCGCTGTCTGTCGGCCTGCTTCTGGGCGTCGTCGGTATCGTACTCTTGCTCGGGCTGGTGCGACACTGACAGGGCCGATCGGGTGATCGTTCGCCCAGAGAAACACATAGTTTCTCAATAGTAAATAAAGCGTCGTGTGAATACCGATTGCAGGTAGTCGTTTATCTCGTTAAACATATGGAAACTGTTAATAGTAACGCCCGGTCATCGGCATGCGAGAAAGTTCCAATTGATGTCACGTTCCAGCCCTCCAGCACTCGTGTTGACCGCGATACTCGTCGCCGCGCTGGCGGCCGGCGTCGCGGCTCAGACCACGACCACGGCCGCACCGACAGGATCGTTCACCGAAGACGGGACACTCACCCTCGAAGCGGGCCCGAATCAGCAGATCCACGGCACCACCACACTCGAAGCGGGCTCGGAGGTGACAGTCCGGATCCAGTCCGAGAACGCCAGTGACCCGTTCCTCGCACGGCCAACAGCGACAGTCGACGAAGGCGGTGCCTTCACCGTCACACAGGATCTGAGCGACCTGTCCCCGGGAACGGTGGTCACGGCGACGGCCCGTCACGACGGCACCGACCTGGCGGAGACGCGCGGTCGGATCGTCGAGTGCTCGGGGGCGTGCACTGCGACGGCGACCGCCACCGAGACACAGACCGCCACACGGACCGACGAAGTCGTGATCGAGTCTGGGACAACGGTTCGTCGGGGGGAGGTCGCCCGGCTCCCGATCTCGTTCGGTGACCGCGACAGCGTGTCGCTGACTATCGGTGACGACACCGACGGCTTCGAACTCGAGGCTACGCTGACCGACGGCGACGAAGACGGTCGCGTGACCGTCCTGCTGGGCACCACGTCGATCGGCCGGTGGGAGCAGATCGTACGACCGGCCGACGATCGAGACCGGGTCCACATCCGCGCGGAACGTGGCACCGACCACGGAATTCCACGAGGGTCCTACGACGTGGCACTCGCAGCCGACGAGAACGCACCGGTGATCGACACTGAGACAATCGAGGTTCGGGAGCGGGCGGCGTTCGCGACCGACGATCCGGGCCTGCACGAGGCCGTCGTGACGGTCCGACAGGGCCGCTCGGCAGAGATCCCCGTCTCGGTCGGTGATCGCGATCGGGTCGCACTGGTGATCGGCGGCCAGGACGTGAGCTACTGGCTCAACGCGACGCTCGTCGATGCCGACGGTGACGGACGTGTCGTCGCCGTCCTCGACGGGTGGGCAGCAGGCCACGAGGCACGGGCACTCACGGCGGCTGACGTGGACGACCGGGTAGTGATCGACTCGGAGACGACGCTCGGGGACACGATCGCACCCGTCGAGTACGACATGCGACTCTACCGGGGCGGCGACCACGACGAAGCGGTCGATGTCGGGACGCTGTCAGTCAGGCGCGCCACCGAACCGTCGACGACCGCGGACGCCAGAGTCCAGTCCATCGCGACCGCCCGTCGCGGCCAGTCGGCCGAGATTCTGCTCTCGGTCGGTGACCGGGACAACGCGTCGCTGACTATCGGTGATGACACGGACAGTTTCGGACTCGAAGCCACGGTGACCGACGGCGACAGCGACGGCCGCGTGGCGGTTCGTCTCGACACCACTGCAACCGATGGGTCGGGGCGCACGATCGATCCGGTCGACCGTCAGGACGAGGTACACATCCACGCAGAACGGGGGACCGACGATGGGGTTCCGGTGGGATCCTACGACGTGGCACTCGCGGCCGACGAGAGCGCACCGGTGATCGACACCGGGACGCTGACCGTCCTGGAGCGATCGATATTCGCGAACGACGATCCGGGCCTGGCCGAAGCCGTCGTGACGGTTCGACAGGACCGTTCGACGGAGATTCTCGTCTCGGTCGGCGACCGAAACCGAGCCGCTCTGAGGATCGGGAACGAAGACGAGGGCTACCGGCTCGACGCGACGCTCGTCGATGGCGACGGTGACGGACGTGTCGTCGCCGTCTTCGACGCCGGGGCGGCAGGAACAGGAGAGTCGACACTGGTCGCGGCCGGCGGGGACGACCGGGTGTCGATCGACTCGGAGACGACGCCCGAGAACGCGATCGAACCCGACGAGTACGATATGGGACTCTACCGGCCCGACGACGACGGGGACGTGATCGCCGTCGGGACGCTTTCGGTCAGGGAGGCCGTCGCGACGGTGACGGCCGACGAGCCCGCGACGACGAGTGAGACATCCGAGCCCTCGACAATCACGCGTTCGGAGACGCCCGCCGTCGCGGACACGACCACCGTCGCAGACACGGCGAGCGCTCAGCCCGACACGACCACCGGTGCGGACGCCACCAGCGAGAGCGGACCGACGACGACGGCGAGTGGCCCGGGCTTCGGCGTCCTCGGGATCCTCGCGGCTGCAGCACTCATCGTCGGGAGTGGACTGGTCGCCGTGAATCGGGACTAGCGCTGGAGGAACACGAGCGCTAGCGTCGCGACCACCACGGCACCGAAAAAGAAGAGGACGCCGGGCTCGACCACCTCGAAGACGATCCACGCGAGCGATCCTTCCGGTGGCGCGAGCGCGGCGTCGGGACTCGCGGGACCGACGCCACTGGGCGGCTGGATCTGCTGGCGCATCAGGCGCTCTGCGCCCCACTGGACGAACAGCGCGGCCACTGCCAGCACGCCAAGCCCGCCGACGACCTCCGTCACCGACTGTTCGATGGCGGGCGTGCGAGCGTCGTCGCCGACGAACACCAGCGGGTCGCTGGCCGGCCCGTAGACGGTCATCTCATTGCCCTTCTCGGAGTAGACCGTGTCCACCGGTTCGATCAGCTCCGCGTCTTCGAGATTCGAGACGTGGTAGTGGACGTTCTGGACCGACGTGTCGACCCGATCGGCGATCTCCGAGGGGGTGCGTGGCTCCTCGAACAGCGCCTGAAACGTGGCGCGACTCGTCTCCGAGGAGAGCGCGTCGAGCACTTCGTCGGCGTCCCGGTCAGTCATCTCCAACACCCGCGCACGCTCGCTCGTCGTCGCAGTCCGTTCTTGAATACGGTCGATGAGTCCCGACATTCTTTGGTATGTGGCTGTCTGTCGTCGATACACTAAGGGGTACGTGAAGCTTAAAACGAGACTGAACGACCCGGTTTCGACCTAGCCACTGGCGTTCGAGGCGTTCGCGAGCGCCTCCGCGGGCTGGACGAGTCCGTGACCGGTGTGGGTGTCGACGCCGGGCCGGCCCACGTCGCGGGCGGTGCGCTCGACGAGACGCTCGACGGCTGCCGGCGAGCGATCGGGGTCGGCGTCGAGGACGAGCGCGGCCAAGCCGCCGACGTAGGGGGCAGCCGCCGAGGAGCCGACGAAGCCCTCGGGGCGCGTGGCCGCGGGGAGCCGATCGGGTGCGACCACGTCGACGCCGACCCGGCCGTCCGTGGTCGGTCCGCGCGAGGAGAACAGTTCCGGGCGCTCCCGGCGCAGATCGTACGCCCCCACCGCGAGCACGTCGTCACCGGTCGCCGGTGCGGCGATGCTCCCCGACGGATCGCTGTACTGGAAGCGGTGGGTGGGCGAGACGAGTTCGAGGCGTGCACCGGTCGCCTCGTCGGGGCCGCGGACGACGACGAAGTAGTCCCCGCCCTCCAGTCGAACGGAGAGGCGCTGGTTGGGCACGTCGTCGCGTTCGTACGGTCGCGAGCGGGCGATCAGCTGCGTTCGCGTGCCGTTGGTCCAGTACAGCGACGCCGAGTAGCTCTCGTTGGCGTGGGCCTCGTCCCACGAGAGCCAGAGCCGCAGCTCGCGGCCGGCCTCGCTCCGGAGATAGTTGCGCGTCCCGCCCGCGAAGGCGAGTTTCCCGTCCCGAACCTCGTCGTACCCCCCCTCCCAGTGGCTCCGGGCGAGGTTGCCGACGGGCGCGACGAAGGTCGTGTTCGCGGCGCTGGCCCGGGCGGCCGCGCGGGCGACCGGCGCGGAGCCGTCGCCAGAAGTCCCATAGAACGACACCGGCGCGACGATCACGTCCACGTCCCGCTCGACGAGCCACCGGACTGCCTGCCGGTACTGGGCAGGCGTGTCGAACGTCGCGAGGTGGAGGTCGGCGTCGGGGGCCGTCCGCGCCACGAGTGAGGCCGCCGCGGTACCGTGTTCGTTGTGCCCGGCGTTGCGGACCGACTCGCCGCGACTGAACGACCGCGTCGCGACGATCTGTCCGGCGATCGTCTCGTGATCCGGATCGAACCCCGTCACGTCGACGACGCCGACGCTGACGTTCTCGCCGGTGATTCCCGCGTCGTGCCACGTGTCGAGGTCGTCACTGGCGACGACCGGCGTCGTACTGGTGCCGGCTTGCGTCGCGTTGCTCGCCGTCTCGGCGGTCGGGACCGACAGCGCGAGTCCAGCGATCAGCGCGGTCACAACGGCGAGTCCGAGCGCGATGCCCACCAACACGTGGGGCGTCTGTCCCCGCATCAGTCGATGCGTGTACCCGCCGTACAAAAACGGTGGTGAACGGTACGACGACGATTGAAGCGTTCCGTGCCGGTCCACGTCGCTCCCGATGATCGTTCCGACCAGCGGGCGTACCCGGGTCACGGCCACGCCCGGCCGCACGCAAACGTGAGACAGGATACATCACGCTCACCACAGCGAGACACCGTAAAATCTCGTTTAACCTTCCGTCGGGGCTACTTAGGTGTGGGCTGTAGCCGGAAGTGGCATGAACGCCAGCCCTCCGAGCGGGTCGGACCCGCTCGCCCGCCCTGACCGATCGCATCGTAACCGAACAGCCCTCCCGCGGGAGGTGTCCCGATGAGACGCCTCGCCGCCCTCCTCGCGGCGCTGCTGGTCGGCAGCGCCGTCGCGGCCGTGCCGGTCACTGGGGCCGAAGGAACGACCATCGACCACGACGGCGACGCGCTCACGCTGTCGGCCGGCCCTGCCCAGCAGATCAGCGGCCAGACCGACCTCGGGGCCGGTGAGAACGTCACCGTCCGCGTGACCCTCGACGATACCTCGACCCCGCTGGTGCTCCAGGAGACCGCGACCGTCGGCGCGGACGGTCGCTTCGCAGTGACGGCCGACCTCCACGTCGCCGAACCGGGTGCGACCGGCAACGTCACCGTCCGCGCCGACGGCGAGGAATTAAACCGGACGCCCCTGCGGATCACGGAGTGTGACGGTGACTGCGAGCCGGTGCCCACGGACGCGCGCGAGGACGACAGTCCCTTCAGCTTCGAGGGTGAGGCCATCACGCTGTCGGCCGCCGCCGGTCAGACGATCGACGGCCAGACCGACCTCACTGCCGGAGAGAGCGTCACCGTCCGGCTCCAGTCGACTGACACCGAGTCCCCGTTCCTCCAGCGTGCGACGACGACCGTCGGTGAGGGCGGTCACTTCAGCGTCGAGGCGAACCTCTCGGTCGTCGAACCGGGCACAGAAGCCCAGGCGACCCTGCGCGCCGACGGCGAGACGCTCGGCGACGCGGACGTGGTGATCGAGGGCGACGCCAGCGAGAGCGACGACTCGGCAAGTGAGGGGACCAGCCCCGCACTCGAATCGTCGATCGTCCACGTCCAGAACGGCCAGACAACCGCGTTCACCGTCGACTACGGGAGCGCCGACGTGGCGACGCTCTCGATCCATAGTGACGGCGCGGACGGCGAACCGACGTGGGAGATCGTGGCGACGATCCACGACAGCGACGACGACGGCACCGCCACGGTCCGGTTCGACACCCAGGCCGTCGGCAGCGACGCGCCGACGCTCTCGGCTGCCGAGGACGACCTGACGATCACCAGCGAATCGACGCTGGACGACGACGGCCTCGATCCGGCCGACTACTACCTCACGCTCGATATCGGTAGTCAGATCGACGACCCGACCGACATCGGGACGGTCGTGCTCACCGCCGGCGACGGTACTGCGGCGTCGAACGACGGCGACGGACCGAGCACCGACTCCGACAGCAGTGATTCGGAGACCAGCGACTCGGAGAACGCTGACTCGGAGACCAGCGACTCCGACGGCGGCGACACGGTGACCGACGCCCCACCCGCTGACGACGGCGGTATGCAGGACGCTAGCCTCGTCGGCGGCAGCGTCCTCGGCCTGCTGACGCTCTTTGGCGTCAGGTCCCGACTGCTGAGCTAGGGCGTCTCGACGCTCCGTCTACGTTCCCCACCCCGCTTCTCGGTGTTTTCGGCGTGCGATCGACGAGTCGATGACGAATCGACTGCCCAGTAGATCTGCGAATCTAACGCTGGCGTGTTTATCATCTATCGGTAATGTTGGCATAGCTATGTGGAATACAGGGCGCGAATTTATCAACTGCTTTACTCTACGTTGACTAAGGCACTGTCTAGATGAGGGAATTCCGTCGAGTTAGTGTCTCATCGTGTAGATTCAAATCAAGGGGGAGGCAAGATTCTCAATTGCACAGGTGATGGTCTCTCCCGGTTGTTTGTGCCGGAAGCTATCGAACCGGCTGTCCGAGTATCCCATGTGCCTCTCAAACAATCGAGATCGAGCGATACGGCTCAACTAGACAGTGCCTTGACCAAACTGATTTAAAGAATCATATAAATCAACTCTATATGGGCGAACGGCAAGGAAACGGGCCAGAATTCAACGACACCGAGCCCTCACCCGCAGAGATCCTCGCCCCAGCTCCAGTCCTCGGGCTCGGCGCGTTCCTCATTGGTGTCGGTCTTCATTTGCTTAACCCCATCAGCGTCTTCCCAACCCCGTTGAACTTCATTGGCGGCGGCATACTCGTCGTTGTCGGGGTCGGAATTCTCCTCACCGCCCTTCGAACGATGCATCAAATAAATAAATCACCACCTCACGAGGACGAACCATCGGAACTCCTCACCGACGGCCCCTTCAAGTACACTCGTAACCCGCTTTATCTCGGAATTATCGTGATATACCTTGGGTTGACTGGCCTTCTCAATAGCCTCTGGCCGCTGGCCCCTCTCCTCGTTCTCGTATGGTATTTTGATCGGGTTGCCAGACGCGAAGAAGCATATCTCGACTCGAAGTTCGGCGACGAGTTTAGCCAATACCGTGAGAACGTACGTCGGTGGCTCTGAAGCGTATCCATCTCTCAAGCCTCATGACTCACAGCCGATTACAAACCGCGTGCAGAACTCATCCGCTGTATTCAGCACGCGGTTCTTGACAAAAGGGACGAAGATTGTGCTATGCAGCGTTACATAGTTCGTCTGTATTGACCACACGGTTACTGGAGCATTCGCGCGAACGAGCGGTCCGTCAGGACCCGGTCGTTCGCGCGATTCACCGCAAGCGCTGCTGGAGGTCGCGACTTGCGGTTTTTCGTCCACGTTTTTGCGCGAACGGTGCGCGAAGCGCACCCGATACGGCAAAACGTGGGTTAGTCCAACTCGATTTCGAGCGCGTCCAGAATCGGCTCGAATCGGGACTGGACCTCGCCGTACTCCGTCGCAGGGTCGCTCCCGGTGACGATGCCCGCGCCGCCGTAGAGTGCGAGGTAGTCGTCCCAGGTCAGCCCCGACCGGATGCCGACGACGAAGGTCCCGTCGCCGTCGCCGTCGACCCAGCCCACGGGCGAGGCGTACCAGCCCCGGTCGAACGCCTCGACGTCCCGGATCACCTCGCTCGCCTCGTGGCGAGGCGACCCGCCGACGGCGGGTGTCGGGTGGAGGCGCGCGGCCAGCGAGAGCACGTCCGTCCCGTCGGAAACGGTCGCAGTGATCGGCCGGTGGAGGTGCTGCAGGTTCGTGATACGCTTGATCGCCGGGTCGGCGACGGTCACGTCCTCGGCGATCGGGCGCAGGGCGTCGGCGATAGTGTCGGCGACGATGCGGTTCTCGACCTGGTACTTCTCGTCGCCCAGCATCGCGTCCGCCAGGTCCGTGTCTTCGGCGGGGGTCTCGCCGCGGTCGGTCGTCCCCGCGAGCGCCTCCGTCTCGACGCGGCCGTCGTCCAGCGCGACCAGTGTCTCGGGTGTCGCTCCGAAGAACGTCCGGTCGGGGGTCGGCGAGAACGCGAACGTCATGCAGTTCGGGTACGTCTCGCGCAGACGCGAGAGGACCGGTGCGACCGGGACGGGACCGTCGAGGTCGGCGATCAGTTCCTGGGCCAGGACGACCTTGTCCAGCCCGTCGCTCTCGATGCGATCGATCACGTCCTCGACGGTCGCCTCCCACTCCGCTCGGGACATCGCGTAGTGGAAGTCGGTGGCGTCGGGGGAGTCAGCCGCCGGCGCGGCCTCGCCTGTCAGCCGGTCGGTCCACTCGTCGAGTTCCGTCGACAGCGCCGAGCGCTCGTGCTCGGGGACCGTCACTGTGAGCCAATTACCCTCGTCGGTCGCGACGAGCTGTGCCCGAGGCAAGACGAACGTGCCGCCGGGGAACCCGTCCCACGGGCTGTCGGCTTCGGCGTCGGTGGGCGGTGCATCACCGTCGAAAAACGAGAAGCCGCCGACGGCGCGGGGCGCGGCGACGGCAGGAGCGTCGGGACCGTCGACGACACCGAACAGGTCGGACAGCCGATCACCGGCGGTCTCGAAGCGGTCGGCACCGTCGACGGAGACGGTGGCCGTCGCCCCCGCGGCGAAGACGTCGGGCTCGTCGGGGTGGAGCCAGCAGAAGCGTCGCCGGCCGGGGACGACACCGGCGGCGGCGAGCGGAGTGACGTCGATTCGTCGGGACGCGGAGACGTACGTTTCGGCACCGACCGATGTCGGCTCAGCCTCGGCCGCATCCTGTCTACTCATCGGTTGAGGTTAGGAGTGCCTACATATATTTCGCTCGTTTGCGCAAGCGCCGGAATCGACCCCCGACGGGGTTTTGGGGACGACTGGTGGCGGTTATACGGATTATTCCGAGTAGCCTTCCTGGAGGAACGCGCCCTCGGTCTCGTACACCGACAGCAATTCCTCGATGAACTCCTCGTGGGACTCGTCGTCCTCCAGGTGGATCTCGATCCGTTCGTACAGTTCGTCGGTGATTTCGAGCGTGTGTGTCATGGCAGGGACTAGTGGAGACAACGGGGAGACAGGTTAAATAACTAACAGGCAATCGACCGATCACTCCTCGACGGCCGAGCGTCGCCGGAGCCTGACCGTCTCCGCCTGGTAGTCCTCGATGAACGACCCACGGCCACCGACGCTGACGACGCCCTCGTCGGTGTCGACGAGAAAACTGGTCTCCAGCGTGAAGTCGTTGCTCGTGGGCTCGACGAAGGCCTGCCTGATCTCGGTGATCGGACCGGACAGCAGAGTCCCGGTCTGGGTCTCGATGTCCGCGTACAGTTCGACACCGGCCTGCTCGTGCAGCGTCGCGTGCAGCGTGGCCTGTCGGAACCAGTCGTAGCGCTTCGGGAGCGGGTCCGGTTCGGTGACGTACAGTTCGGTTGCCGCGGGCCAGTACGCACTGAAGTACATTCCGAGGATCGATCCCGAGAGATCCGACTGGGAGACGGTGACGGCCTCGTGGTCGGTGTGGGAACCAGTCACGAGATCGGAGTCGCCGATCATCGCCGACTGGTCGTCGACCGTGTAGACGAGCGGCAGGCTCTCTTCCCAGTACCGAACGGCGTCCGCCGTGCCCGCGAACTCGCTGCCGTCGGCGTCGATCTCGTCGACCGCCCCGAGCAGCAAGAACACCAGTGCACCCCGGTCGCTGGCCGCCCGGAGTTCGGTTTCGACCTCGTGGTACACGTCCGCCGGCACCGCGACGAGGACCTCGTGCTGAGCGGCCGCAATGGCTTTCCGAAGCCGCTTGAGGGCAGTCTCGCGTGACTTTACCATCTGAATCTCCGGTGCCTGGGGCTGTGTCTCGTTGAACCGGGCCTCCAGCGAGGGTCTGATCGCGTCGAGCCGATCCGAGAGGTTCTGGATCGCCTCTCCGGGCGGGAGCGCCCGGATCGTCGTCGGCGAGGCGTGGTCGTTGACCCGGACCAGCCCGCGCTCGTCTAGGCGCTCGGCGATGTTGTAGACGGCGCGCTGGGTCACGTCAGTGGTGTCGGCGACGGTGCTCGTCGACGCTTCACCCTGTGCCAGCAGCGCGAGATACGTCTCTATCTCCGTGTCAGAGAGACCGAAGACGCTCAGCTCTTCCCGGAGTCTGGCGTCGTCGAAGTCGTCGGGTGAACTCATTACGCTGTGTGTTGACTGGCCGCAGTAAATTGATTGCCTATCTCGTCGCCCGGTGGCCGACGCTAGTCCATCGCGACGGTCACGTAGCCGCCGAAGTCGAGGATGACGCGCTGGGTTCGGTCACCGAAGACGGCCTTGCCGGTCGGGGATCGGCGTCGGCCGGGGAGGAAGACGTGGTCGCAGTCGGCGGCGTCGGCCGCGGCGATGATTCGGTCGGCCTGGTCGTCGTCGGCCACCTCGACCCGCACCTCGTACTCGACGGCGTCGCCGAGGGCGTCGTCGGCGAGGTCCTCGACGTTGCCCGCGAGCCCGTCGAGGATGGCGCTCTCGTCGTAGGTCGTGTGTTCGGCCTCACCGATCGCGTCCAGTGTCTCGGCCACGTCCTCGTACTCGTCCGACGTCACCAGCGCGAGGAGGACGAGGTCGGTCTCCTCGCCCACGGCGAAGGCGCGTGCTCGGTCGAGCAGGTCACTGTCACGGTCTACGTCTTCGACGACGACGAGCGCTCGTCCCATGATTTGTGATATACACTCCAAACTGAAACGTTAAAAAGATACCGCCGTTGAGAAGGTTTCAGACCAGCATATTATACAGAGGAGTCGATCAACCATGGTGTCACATCTCATAGTTATCGACCTGATAGTAAATTCGTCGTCCCTTCTGTGTGACGGGTTACCGAGGCCGTCCGTCGCAGACGGATTCTGGTCGCCGGTTTCCAGGTCGACCGCACGACGATGTGTGGTCGCTCCGGTACAGCTCTACAATAATCCGTCTCAGCCGAGCAGTTCCTCGAACGGGTCCCAGTCGGCGTAGAGACACGCCGCCGATCCGAGGAAGGTCACGGCGAGCATGGCGGCGCTCAACACGGCGATAACGAACGTCCCCGTACCGGGTTCGATCGTCGGCACCGACAGGGCGAGCAACGCGAGCATGACCGCACTCGACACGAAAAAGCCCCGCAGGACGGTCGTCACCTGTCGCCCCTCCCGTTCGCAGTCGCGCGGACCATGGCAACGACCACAAACAATTGGCTCCCGCCTGTCCAGTGGCGATCATCGCCAGCGGGCGACCGGGCTTCGGTCGTGTCGAGTGGGACGTTCATACTCACTTCTCCAGCGACGGTGTCTCGGCGTCGTCGACGCCCTCGAGCGGTTCGCTGTCCCAGTACTCGTGGTCCGGATCAGTTCGGAAGCAGGCCGCACAGCGACCGCCACCGGGCGATTCGGCCCCCTCGCCCAGCTCCGGCGACTCGGTCGTGCAGACCTCGCGAGCCTCCGGACAGCGGGTGTGGAACCGACAGCCCGACGGCGGGTCGACCGGATCGGGGATGTCGATCGACCGGACCGGCGGATCGGTCATCTCCTGGGCCGTCGGGTCGAGGTCGGCCGTCGCCCAGCGCAGCACCTTCGAGTAGGGGTGCTGTGGGTCGTTCAGCACTTCTTCGGGCGGTCCGATCTCGACGATCTCGCCGAGATACATGATCCCGATGCGACCGCCCGCTTCCTTCGCGAGGTAGCGGGCGTTCGAGAGGTTGTGGCTGATGAAGACGAAGGAGGTGTTGAACTGCTCTTGCAGTTCGAGCAGCAGGTCCATCGTCTCGACGCGGAGGCTCACGTCCAGCGCCGACACCGCTTCGTCGGCGAGGATCACGTCCGGGTTCATCAGCAGGGCTCGCACGAGCGCGACGCGCTGCTGTTCCCCGCCCGAAAGCTGGTGGGGGAAGCGATGGGCGTAGTCCTCGGGTGGCTGCATGCCGACCCGATCCAACAGGGCGAAGATACGAGCCCGGCGGTCCTCCGTGTCGGTGTCGGGCTCCCACTTCTTCAGCGGCGCTTCCAGCGTCGTCAGGACCTTCCGGTTGGGGTTGAGTGCCGCACCGGGATCCTGGTGGATCATCTGGAGCGCCCGGCGGATGTCTCCGTGCTCGATTTCGGGGTCGCCGCGGCCGTCCTTGGCGTCCCACACGTCCTGTCCGCGGTACGAGACCGTCCCCTCGGTGGGGCGCTGGACGCCGATGATCGTCTTCCCGAGCGTCGTCTTCCCGCAGCCGGACTCGCCGACGAGGGCGAGCACGTCGTTCTCGGGGATGTCGAGCGACACGTCGTCGACCGCCTGGACGGTCTCGGGTTCGTCGAACAGCGACGAGACGACGCCCTGCTCTTTCTCGAAGTGGACCGACACGTCCTCCAGCGACATCACCACGTCGTCCTCGTCGTCGAACGTGTTGGCCGCGGGACTCGCGCGGTCGCTCACGCGTCGGACACCTCCTCAAGATCGAAGGGGACGGCGTCCGCGGCCTCGTCGGTGTGGAAACAGGCCGAGCGGTGGTCCTCCTCGACGTCGACCCACGGCGGCGTCTCCTGGTGACACTCGCTGGTCGCCAGCGGACACCGCGGCGCGTAGTGACAGCCGTTCGGGACGTGAGCCGGGTTCGGGGCAGTCCCCTCGATGGGGCGCATCGTCTCGGTCGGTGCGTCGAGGTTCGGCACCGCCTGCAACAGCGCTCTGGTGTAGGGATGCTTCGAGTTGTGTGCGATCTGTTCTGCCGTCCCGACCTCCGCCAGTTCGAAGGCGTAGAGGATGGCCAGTCGGTCTGCCAGCCCCGCCACCAGCGGCAGGTCGTGAGTGATGAAGAGGATCGTCAGGTCGTACTTCTCCTTGATGTCGGCCAGCAGGGAGAGGATCGACCGCTGCATCAACAGATCCAGCGCGGCGGTGGGTTCGTCCATCAGCAGGACCTGCGGTTCGAGGATCAGCGAGAGGGCGATCAGCGCCCGCTGGCTCATCCCGCCCGACAGCTCGTGGGCGTACGAATCCAGCACCCGGTCGGGGTCGAGGTAGAGATCGGAGAGGAGCTGGCGGGCCCGCTCCATCCCCTCCTCGACGTCGTAGTCGTGGGCGTCCAGCGTCTCCTCGAAGTGCCCGCGGATCGACATCGTCGGGTTGAACGACGATAGCGCGCCCTGGAACACCATCGACACTTCCTCCCAGCGGAACGACTTGAGTTCCTCGGTTGGAAGGTCGAGGATGCTGACGGGGTCGCCGCCGTCCTCGGGGTAGTAGGTCACGTCGCCGGTCGTGATGCCGGGCTCCTCGACGGCGTCCATCATCGCGTTGGCGAGCATGGACTTGCCGCTGCCAGACTCGCCGACGACGCCGAGGATCTCGCCCCGGCGTAGGTCGATCGACACGTCGTCCAGGACCATCGCGTCGCGGTGCTCCAGGTCGTAGGTGACGCTGACGTTGCGGGCCTCGATCACCGGGTCCGCGCTGTCAGGGCCGCGCTGTGTTGTCTGTCCCTGCATTCAGATCCCTCCTCCTTCGTCGTCGTCGGCAGTGACTGGGCTGGGAGCCGTCGGGTTCGAACCCGAACCGCCAGTACCGCCGTCCTCGTCATCTACGACCGTCTCGGCGTGGCGGGCGCGGACGCGGGGGTTGAAGATTCGGTCGGCCCCCTGGGCCAAAAGCGTCAGGCCCAGCGCGAGGGCGATGATCGTCAGCATCGGCACCAGCAGCCAGTGGAACGCGGCGGGCGAAGAGGTCGCGCCGGCGCGGTTGACTGCGGCGTTCATCATCACGCCCCAGTTGACGCTGTTGTACGGGAGGACGCCCAGGAAGTACAGCCCGACCGAGCCGAAGATGACGGCGCGGGCCTGCTGGACGAAGTTCATCGTGATGTAGGGCATCAGGTTCGGGATGATGTCCCCGGAGATGATCGTCGGGGTGGACATCCCCATGATCCGGGAGGCCTCGACGTACTCGGCGTCACGCAGGGTCAGCACCTGCGAGCGGATGGCACGTGCCAGCCCCGCCCAGGCGTTGATCGTGATGAGCACCCCGATGACGACCGGACTCCCCTTGATCTCCAGCGCCGACGCGAGCACGATCGTCAGTGGCAGTCCCGGGATGGTCATCATGATGTCGGTGACGACCATCAGGACGCTGTCGATCGTGCCGCCCTTGTAGCCCGCGACCGTGCCGAAGAAGGTCCCGAGACACACCGTGAAGACGGCCCCGGAGGCGATCATGGTCAGCATCGACGGGGTCGCGTACACCGTCTGGGACAGCAGGCTCACGCCCGACGCGGTCGTCCCGAGGGGGTACTCGAGAGTGCGGAGCGCGCCGACCAGGTAGCCGCCCTGGTTGGGCGACGGTTTCGTCACCAGCATGAGACCCACCGTCCCCATCAGCAGGTAGAACAGGACGATGAGCACGCCAGACCGGGCGCGCCAGTCGTCCCAGACGATCCTCGCGGGTGCCAGGATCTTCTCGTCGAGCCACTGGCGACGGCGCTCGGCGTCGGTCATCGACACGTCGGCCATCTGCTGGAACTCCGAGACCGACGACGACCCGCCGTCGGCAGCGACGCGGCCGTTCGCGGCGTGGCCCGAGATCGCGCTCCGACCGGGATCGCGCTCCTCGTCAGTGAACTTGTTCGGATCGGCGACCGCGTCGGCATAGCCGCCGACCGGCTGATCGCCGCCGCCGCTCGCCACGTCCTCGGGAGCGTCGGTAGAGTGGCGATTGGAACCGTTTTCTGACCGCTCGCAGTCCGACTGCGAGCGATCAGGTGCAGACTGACAATCGTCTCTATCAGTACGATTCACGTGAACTCCCTCCTTTGGCACGGGGATCGAGGATCCCGTAGGTCAGGTCCGCGATGGTGATGCCGATCACCATCGCGATCGTGATGATGATGAAGCCGCCCATCATCAGCGGGTAGTCACGCGCGTTGATCCCCTGGATCAGGTAGAACCCGACGCCGGGGTAGGCGAAGATGTTCTCGATGATCACCGCGCCGCCGAACACGGTACCGATGGCGATCATCAGGCCCGTGTACATCGGCAGGATGGCGTTGCGAGCGACGTAGCGCATCGCGATCCGTCGCGTCGAGAGCCCACGCAGTCGGGCGACGCGCAGGTAGTCCTCGCCGAGCACGCGAATGGAGTTGCCCCGCATCGACAGCGCCCAGCCGCCGAAGCCGACCAACGCCATCGAGGTGATTGGCAAGGCCCCGTGATACAGCACCGACAGCAGGAAGGGGCCGTTGAACCCGACGGTCAGTTCCGAGGCGTAGCGCCCGCCTGTCGGGAACACCTCCATCCGGTAGCCCAGATAGGAGATGAACAGCAGGGCGACGACGTAGCCCGGCGTGGAGTTCAGCACGAGCCCGACGCCCGTGCTGGCCAGGTCGAAGTTCGACCCTTCCCTGTAGGCCATGAACGCGCCCAGCGAGACGCCGACCGTAAAGGCGAGAAACAGCGCCGTCGCCGTCAGGAAGACCGTCCACGGGATCGCGGAGCCGATGATCTGCATCACCGGCTCGCCGTAGCGGGTGGACTGACCGAAGTCGCCCTGCAGCATCGCCACCATGTAATCGTAGTACTGGACGTACAGTGGTTCGTTGACCGCGATGTTCGTCTGGGCGGCGATGCGGGCGTTGATCTCGGACATCGAGAGGTCGCTCCCGCCCTGCTGGATCGCCTGCGAGCGCAGGTAGGCCAGCGGGCCACCCGGGAGGAGCCGGATGAGGCCGAAGCTGGCCGATATCACCACGTAAACGGTGAGTACCGATTGCGCGAGGCGTTTCAGTACGTGACTCATATTCTGGTCCCTACTCGTTGGCCGTGGATAGCTCCGAGACGAGGTCGGCGGGCGTGACGGTCTCGCCGTCACGTTCCTCCTCGTGGAGGACCGGCGACTCGAACTCGCTCGGGAGGTTCCACGCGTTCAGTGCGTCCCAGCTGTTGAAGATCCAGTCGAAGTGGAAGTACGGATACGACTGGTCGTAGCTCGCCCACCCCTGCAGCCCGACGACGAAGTCGCCGTTGGAGTAGTCGCTGCCCCAGTAGGTGGAGTTGTCGAGCATCACGGCCTCGGCCTCGATGCCGAACTCCTGGAGCTGGGCGACGATGGTGTTGACACCCGAAACCCAGTCCGAGAAGCCCGACGGTCCCTTGATCGGCAGGGTGAGTGGTTCACCGTCCTTCTGCCAGGTGCCGTTCTGCTTCGTGTAGCCGGCGTCCTGGAGGAGCGAGGCGGCCTTGTCGGTCTGGGCGGTCCCGGGGCCGTAGGTGTCGAACTCCTCGGTGACACCGTCGAGCCAGCCGCCCTCGATCTGGTTGTTGAACTCGCCGGTCAGCCCGCTCGGGTACGTGACCGCGAGCTTGGATTTGGTTCCGGCACCGGAGTTGGTCGCCGCGTTCTCTCGGTTGACCACGTGGGCGATGGCCTTCCGAACGCGAACGTCGTTGACCGGTTCCTTGTCGAAGTTGAACACCAGCCCCATCCCCCAGTGGCGCGGGATCAGGCTGACCTGCATCGAGTCGGGCAGCTGGTTCAGGCGGTTCTTGGGCATGAACAGCGTCGCCGACCCGTCGGTCTCGTTGTTGATCAGCGAGTTCCAGCGGCCCTGGTTCTGTGGCTTGTAGAGGTACTCGACCTCGGAGTAGTTGATGTTGCCCGCGTCCGGGTGGTCCTCGTACTTGGTCAGCAGCGTGCGCTGGCTGTCGGCGTCCTCGAACTGGAAGGGACCACAGCCGATCGGGTTGGGCGTGGTGTCGTTCGTCAGGTCACTGAGCGCCTGTGCGCGCTCGTCCTCGTTGGAGGCCTCGTCGAGCGCGGTGACGAACTCGCCGTAGGTGCCCTCGTGGGCGACGAGGTACTTCGGCTGGAGGTAGGCGAGCAGGATCGTCTCCGTAGCGGGTTCGGCCAGCGTGATCTCCACGGTCGTCTCGTCGGTCGCGGTGACACGATCCGAGACCGCGCCCATGTCTTCAGGGGCGACGAAGGAGCCGAGGGAACCGCCGTTGTAGATGTCGAGCTTGATCTGGTTGGCCACGTCCGTCGCGGTGACGGCGTCGCCGTTGTGCCAGGTCTGGCCCTCGCGAACCGACAGCGTCACGGTGTCGCTGGTGACTTCCCAGTCGGTGATCAGGTAGCCGGTCGTCTCCTGAGTCGCGAGGTTCTTCTTCATGAACCGGTCGAACAGCATCCGGCGAGCCTCGCCGAAGTTCTGGCCGTTCCAGGGGTTGTACTGGGAGTCGGCCGGGACGGCCCACTGCGCAAACGTGAGCCGGTCGTCGTCGGAGCCTTCTTTCGCGGTCCAGTCGCCCGAGCGCGGGAGCCACTCCGTGGGCCAGTAGAGCTGTGTCGGCTCGCTGCCGGCCTCCGGCACGTTCCAGTCGTCGGTCGACTGGAACGACTGGGCGAGCTTCTCCATGACAGGCAGCACCGGCAGGCTCTGGTTCGTGATGAAGGCCAGTTCCTGGATCTTGCGCTGGGCCGCGGAGGTCGCCTGCACCTCGGTGGCCGTCTCGGTGTCGGTGTTGGTCGTCTCGCTGCCACCGTCACCGCCATCACTGCCACCGTCACCGCCGTCCTCGGTGTTCGCCGCCTGCTGGCCGCCACAGCCAGCGAGACCGGCGATACCGGCCATGCTGACGGCGCTGACGAAGCGGCGTCGGGACAGTAGCGATCGGTTCTCGGGATCGGTATGATTATTCGCCATGTTCGTCTACTTCTGTAGGACACACCCACAATAAAAATTCCGGTAGAACATCTTCTTCGAGATTCTCATGGATTTAAGTAGAAGTCTCTCTTCTACATTCGTGAACGAAAGCAGACCGACCGCGTCTGCACGTCGTCGATCACGGAGCAACGATGATACCGGACAGCACGCACCGGCCGAAAACACCCGCGAACACCCTTCGAGCGGCCTTCGCGGGAGGAGCGCCGGTCCAGCAACGACGTACGACGAGCACAGCACACGCAGGGCCACCCGACCGCGAACGGTGGCTTCGTTCCCGCGGTCGTGCCCGCCGCAAACGAAGTCGCCGTTCGAACGCGGGTCACGAGCGCCACGGCCGAACGGCCGGTGACCACCGATGAGCGGAGCGAACGAGGACGAGCGGCCCGAATCGGTCGCGTCCGATCGACAGTGGTGGAAAGAAGCTGTCGTCTACCAGATCTACCCGAAGAGCTTCTTCGACAGCGACGGGGACGGCATCGGCGACCTGGCAGGCATTCGGCAGAAGGTCGACTACCTCGACGCGCTGGGGGTCGACGCGGTGTGGCTCTGCCCGGTGTACGACTCGCCCCAGGCCGACAACGGCTACGACATCAGTGACTACCGGTCGATCTACGACACCTACGGCGACATGGCCGACTGGGAGCGCCTCCTCGAAGAACTCCACGACCGGGACATCCGCCTCATTATGGATCTGGTCGTCAACCACACCTCCAGCGAACACGAGTGGTTCCAGCGCTCCCGTCGCGAGGAGGGCGAGTACACCGACTACTACCACTGGCGCGATGGCCGCCCCGCCGACGAGGCCGACTACCACACCGACGACGGCCCCGAAGGCGAGGTCGCGCCCAACAACTGGGAGTCGATCTTCGGCGGGCCCGCATGGCGCTACGACGAGGCCCGCGAGCAGTGGTACCTCCACCTCTTCGACGAGAGTCAACCCGACCTGAACTGGGAGAATCCCGACGTGCGCGAGTCCGTCTACGAGATGATGGGCTGGTGGCTCGATCGGGGCATCGACGGCTTCCGTATGGACGTGATCAACCTGATCTCGAAGACCCCCGGACTGCCAGACGGCGACCCCAACAGTGGGCTCGTCGGCGCGGAACACTCCATGAACGGCCCGAAGGTCCACGACTACGTCTCGGAGCTGGTCGAGGAAGCGATCCCGGACGAGTCGATCCTCACCGTCGGCGAGACGCCGGGCGCGACCGTCGAGGACGGCCGCCAGTTCGTCGGCCCCGACGGCGACGGCCTCTCGATGGTGTTCCAGTTCGAGCACGTCGAGGTCGGCCGTGAGGGGGGCAAGTGGAACGCCGGCGAGTGGTCGCTCGTCGAGTTCAAGGAGATCCTCGCGAAGTGGCAGGAGGGACTGGCCGACGACGGGTGGAACAGTCTCTATCTCAGCAACCACGACCAGCCCCGGATGGTCTCCCGGTTCGGCGACGACGGGGAGTACCGCCGCCGGTCGGCGAAACTGCTGGGGACGCTGACCCACACTCTCCAGGGAACCCCATTCGTCTACCAGGGCGAGGAGATCGGGATGACCAACGCCCCCTTCGAATCCGTCGACGAACTGCGGGACGTGGAGTCGATCAACTTCGTCGAGGACGCCATCGAGAACGGCGACGCCGAGAGCTACGAGGACGTGCGCGACGCCGTCGAGACGGTCGGGCGCGACAACGCGCGCACTCCGATGCAGTGGTCCGACGACGCGGCCGCCGGCTTCACCGACGGCGAGCCCTGGCTCAAGATCAACCCCAACTACGACGAGATCAACGTCGAGCGCGCCCGCGCCGACCCCGACTCGGTGTGGCACTACTACCGCGAGCTGGGCGAGTTGCGCGATGAGCGCGACCTGCTCGTCTACGGCGAGTTCGAGCTGCTGGCTCCCGACGACGAACAGGTGTTCGCCTACACGCGGACGCTGGGCGAGGAGCTGGCACTCGTCGTGCTCAACATCTCTGACGAGCCGACGGCCTTCGAAGTCCCGACGAGCGTCCCCGTCGACGATCTCTCGCTCGCGCTCTCGAACTGCGAGTCCCCAGAGGCCCCGACCGGCGCGTTCGAACTCTCTCCCTACGAGGCCCGGGTCTACCTGACGCCCACGACGCACAGCGACGAGACCGACGACCACGCGAACACGACTGACCAGACATGACTGGACAGACTCTCACGACACTCGACGAGACCGAGCGCGAATGGTGGAAAGAAGCCGTCGTCTACCAGATCTACCCGAAGAGCTTCGCGGACAGCGACGGGGACGGCGTCGGCGATCTGCAGGGAATCATCGACCGGGTCGACTACATCGATGACCTCGGCGTCGACCTGGTGTGGCTCTGCCCGGTGTACGACTCGCCCCAGGCCGACAACGGCTACGACATCAGTGACTACCAGTCGATCTACGACACCTACGGCGACATGGCCGACTGGGAGCGCCTCCTCGAAGAACTCCACGACCGGGACATCCGCCTCATCATGGACCTCGTGCTCAATCACACCTCCAGCGAGCACGAGTGGTTCCAGCGCTCCCGACGCGGTGAGGGCGAGTACGCCGACTACTACCACTGGCGTGACGGCCGCCCCGCCGGCGAGGCCGACTACTACACCGACGACGGTCCCGAGGACGAGGTCGCGCCCAACAACTGGGAGTCGATCTTCGGCGGGCCCGCATGGAGCTACGACGAGGCCCGCGAGCAGTGGTACCTCCATCTCTTCGACGAGCACCAGCCCGACCTGAACTGGCGCAATGCCGACGTTCGCGAGGAGATGAAGGACGTGGTCTCGTGGTGGCTCGACCGTGGCATCGACGGGTTCCGCATGGACGCCGTCTCACACATGTCCAAGACCGACGGTCTGCCCGACGGCGACCCCGAGCACAGCCCGACGGGCATCGAACACTTCTCGCACGGCCCCCACCTCGAAGCGTACCTTTCCGAGCTCTCGGCGGACGTGCTCTCGGAGTACGACATCACGACCGTCGCGGAGATGGGCCACACCTCCATCGAGCAGGCCGCCGACTACCTCGACGCCGACCTCGGGCTGGACATGATCTTCCAGTTCAGCCACATGGGCGTCGACGGCGGCTGGGACCCCGACACGGTGGGCGAGTGGGACCTCACCGACTTCAAGCGGATCATGACCGAACGCCAGGACGCGCTGGCGGGTCGTGGTTGGGACGCGCTGTTCCTGGGCAACCACGACCAGCCCCGTCTCGTCTCCCGGTTCGGCGACGAGGCCAACCACCGGCGGTCGGCGTCGCTGATCGCGACGTTCCTGCTGACGATGCGTGGCACGCCCTACGTCTACCAGGGCGAGGAGATCGGGATGACCAACGCCGACTTCCGGAGCCTCGACGAGATCGACGACCCACAGACCATCGGCCACGTCGAGCAGGCGATCAACGAGGGTCGAATCGACGCCTACGAGGAGATCCGCGAGGTCGTCAACCACCAGAGCCGCGACCACGCCCGCACCCCGATGCAGTGGTCTGACGACGACGGCGTGGGCTTTACCGACGGCGATCCCTGGCTCAAGTGCAACGACGACGCCACCGAGATCAACGTCGCCGCACAGGCCGAGGAGCCGTCGTCGGTTCTCAACCAGTACCGCCGTCTGATCGACCTGCGCCACGAAGAAGACGTGCTGGTCTACGGCGACTACGAACTACTGGTCCCCGACGACGAACAGCTCTACGCGTACACCCGGACGCTGGGCGACGAGCAGGTGCTCGTCGTCCTCAACTGGTCGAGCGACCCGGCGACCTTCGCGGGCGACGGCGTCGATACCACCGGCGCGGACGTGCTGTACGCCAACACCGAGACCCCGCCGACCGATCCGACAGCGCGCGATCTGGAACCGTGGGAAGCGGTCGTCTACCGGCTGTAGCGACCTGTGCTACTGCGGGCCGTCACGCCGCGATGGGGTTGGTCCCCTGGGGTGCCGAAACCGACCACAGCCACAGCCAGTCGTGCGAACAGTGACGAGAAGCCCGTCACGTGATTTCACGCACCGTGAATCGGTTCACGGTCGCCCAGTATCGTCCCAGCGAGAGAGTAGCTCCCCTGTGAGTCCGCCGATCACACACTGAACTTAGCACCTGCTCTCCCGTTCGACAGTCGCGGAACGAAACGTGACGGTCTCCTGTGAGATGTGGGTCAATTCAGCTCCACGTTCCGTGTATCAATTCTAAAATACTCAATCTCTCGTTCAAAAATATACATAGATACGGCCGCAGTCACGCACATTTTCGAGAACCGGGTAACATTCAAGCAAGCCAACAGCTATATAGTGTCTCAAATTGAGATATCTGATGAAGGAATGGCTCGATATCCACGGAGCGCCCGTGGCTCGACGTTGAAGTGCATTTCGTGCAACGCACCGGTGGTCGAAACGGTGGATGGTGTCTACGCGTGTGTGGAATGCGGGTCGAGCCCCATCGAAGGGCGTACGGAACGGTAGTGGGGGGTATAGATGAGTACAAAAAAACAGATCGGCAGTGAGACCGGCCAACGACAGCGCCAACAAGAGGAGGTGTCAGTCGAGACGGACCTGATCCTCCCCGAGGAGAGCGATCTGGAACCCGTCCTCAGTGTCGTCATGCCGACACTGAACGAGGAGGCAGGCATCGTCGAGTGTATCAACCGGATCAAAAACGCGGTCAAGGAGCTCCAGATCACGGCCGAGATCATCATCAGCGACAGCTCGACCGACCGCACGCCCGAGCTCGCCGCGGCCAACGGGGCGATCGTCGTCGAACCCGACGAACCGGGCTACGGCTACGCCTATCGCTACGCCTTCGAGCGGGCCCGGGGCGAGTACATCGCGATCGGCGACGCCGACACGACGTACGACTTCGAGGAGCTGCCGAAGCTCTTCGAGAAGGTCTCGCGAGGCGACGCCGACATGGTGATGGGCAGTCGGCTGGAGGGGGAGATCAAGGACGGTGCGATGCCGCCGCTCCACCAGTACGTCGGCAACCCGCTGCTGACGCGCTTCCTCAACGCCTTCTACGACGCGGGTGTCAGCGACGCTCACAGCGGGATGCGCGTGTTCAGCCGGCGGGCGCTGGCGGAACTCGACCTGGACACGACCGGGATGGAGTTCGCCAGCGAGATGATCATGGACGCAGGCGCGCGCGACCTCACGATCGAGGAGGTCCCGATCACGTACCACGAACGCGAGGGCGAGGCGACCCTGGAGAGTTTCCGTGACGGGTGGCGTCACGTCCGCTTCATGCTCCTGAACGCGCCGGGGTACCTGTTCTCGATCCCCGGACTCGTGTTCGGCGCGCTCGGACTGCTCGTGATGGGGCTGTCCTACAGCGGCGTCGAACTCGCGGGGCTGCACCTGGGAACCCACTCGCTGATCGCGGGCAGCCTGCTGACGCTGGTGGGCTACCAGATCGGGAGCTTCGGCGTCTTCGCCACGGTGGCCAGCGACCCGATCCGCCGGCCGAGCGATCGGGTGACGACGTGGATCACGGAGAACCTCCGGCTCGAACAGGGGGTCGTCACCGGGCTCGCGCTCTTTACGCTCGGGTCGGCGTACGCGCTCTACCTGCTCTTCGAGTGGGCAGCCAGCGGGTTCTCACAGCTCCCGCTGTTCACCAGCGACATCATCGCGTTCACGGCGATCGTCCTCGGACTGCAGACGATCTTCGGCTCGTTCTTCATGAGCGCGATCGCCGAGTGACGCGACGATGCTCCGGAACCGTTTTTGCCGCCTGTCGCCTCTCGACGGCCGACGTGAACACACTCACCGAGCGGACGGAGCAAACGGATGAGTGAACCGTCCGACGACGACCGCTCTGGCGCCACGGCCGAGCCGGGGCTCCTCCCCCCAGACCCGATCCAGCGCACGCTCACGATCGTGTTGCTCGTCCTGCTGGCCGCGTCGCTCACGGGCGTGGTGTACGTCGCCGCCAACCCGCCCGAGACGACCGACCCCTACACCGAGTTCTACGTCCTCGGACCGGGCGGCAACGCGACCGACTACCCGACGAACCTCACCGTCGGTGAGCGCGGCCGGTTCGTCGTCGGGCTCACGAACCACGAACACGGTACACAGCGCTATCGGCTCGAGGCGAACCTCTCCGAACAGACGATTCTCGACCGGTCGGTGACCGTCGACGACGAAGCCACGTGGGAGTCGAACGTCTCCTTTAGCCCCGAGTCGGCGGGTGAGCATCGCCTGCAACTCCGACTCTACAAGGGCCAGCGGGCGACTGGCGAACCCGACCAGACGCTCCGGCTGTGGGTCCGAGTTCGCGACGCCGGGTGAGACCGACGCCGGACCCGCGTTTTCGATTCGCGAGTGCTCAATCAGTCGGCGGCGACGCCGGCCGTTCCGTCGCCGCTGGTGACGCCGCCCAGCGCGTGGACGTAGTCGTCGAGGTCGAGCGCGAAAGTGGCCTCGGTCGGACGTTCGACCCAGAAACAGTCGAACTCCGTGCCGCGTTCCGCGCCCGATCCAGTGACGGTGTGAGTCCAGGCGTCGCGCGGCTCGTGGACCGTGAGGGCGTAGAAGTGTCGAACGTACCGCCGTGGCGGTGACTCCCGACGCGTCCACACGTCGGTGACGAGGTGGGTGAGCTGCCCGAACGTCGCGATCCCGCTCTCTTCGATGACCTCCCTGTACACGGCCTCGCGTGGCGTCTCGCCACCTTCGACCGTTCCCTTCGGGATCTGGAGCCCGTCGTGGCCCGGTCCCTCGAACACCAGCAACTCCGACCCGTCCCTGACGATGTAGGCACAGGCTTTCGTGACGTACGTGACGTTCTCGTCGGCCATACGACTGTGTGTCAGTCACGCACGTATAGTCGTGTCCGACAATGGCCATCTAGGAATATAACGTGTTGATATCCTGAATGGTGTGTGCGGTCGGCTCTCGTCGGAACCTGACGGTGAGGACTCGCCCAGGAGTGGGCGTAACGACTGCTTAGTTGCTGCCCCTGTGGGACGACTCGAACGGGGACGACATCTTGGCATTCGCGATCCCGTCGTCTGAACCCTCGAACGAGTCGATTCCCGTCGCGTCGGCGTCGCTGCAGGTCCCGGAAAACAGTTACAAACGTTACTGTTGATCGTAATTATCTATAATCAGAGTAAGCGTGAATTACGTGAACACAGCGACACGGTACGCGTCTTCGCAGTGTGAAACTAGTGACCATATTAATAAGCAGACAGATCAACATCGTAACTGATGGGTATGGATGGAGCCGACGACGGCAGTGATTCCGGGTCTGGTGGAGCCGGATCGGCGCAACCGCGCGCACTGATACACAAGAAGATCCTCGACATCGCGGCGTCGAACCCGACCGCGTCGACGACGGCGATCGCGGACGACGTGAGCGGTGCCTCCGAGAAACTGGTCGCACAGGTCCTCGACGAGTACGGCGATCCCGCCGACGACGAGACGAGCGGCGCTCCCGACGGCGAGACGGCCGTCGCCGACGGCGCGACCGCCGTGGAGAACGCGACCGGAGAGACCCCCGACACCGGCGAGCCGACCGAACAACCCGAACCGGACGAATCAAACACCGAACCGGACGAAGCGAACCCCCAGGAAAGCGGGGGCGAGACGGTCGACGCACCGTCGCAGTTGACCGAACGCCAGCGCGAGACCTTGCACGCGATCCGTGAACGCCCGACCGCGACGCAGGCCGAGATCGCCGACACGCTCGGCGTGAGTCGCGCGACCATCTCCAAGCGCGTCAACGACATCTCAGGGTTCGACTGGCAGTCGCGACGCGCGTTCGTCGACCGGGTACTGGACGAACCCGTCGCTGGCCCGGACGGCCCGTCGACGAACGGATCGGAGAAGGGTGCTTCGGCGACGACGGTGCAGGAGTTGGTAGAGCGCGTCAACACGCTCGAAGAACGTCTCGCCGCCGACGAGCGGTCGCAGTCCGGGGACGACGTCGACACGGAACTCCTGAGCAAAGCACTGCACGCCTGCATGGACGCCGAGTACATTTCCCGGGACGAAGAACTAGAGCTGTTCGAGACGGTGCTCGATGGGGCGTGACGGTGTCTGTGGTTGAGGGGTGGAACGTTCTTGGCTGCAACTGACGCACCGTTACTTCGCATCGCGACCGGTGAACACTGAAGCCCTCGCCGCGCTCACGGTCGCTGACCGGGATATCCTCGCTCGTGTCACTCGCTCGGATAGGGCCCGCTCAGGCGACTCGAACGGGCGCGAGCTCGGCTCGCCCTTTCATCCGCCAGGGACGTGGACTGGTTCACAGGCGACGTGCTGTTGACGACTAGCCATATTCGTACCAACTATATAATAATATGACAAGGAGTTTATAATAGTATTGCCCCTCATCATATTCAGCCCGATCCGAACCCATTTTACACCTCGATTTTTAGATGATGACGGTATGAAAGGTAAGCTCAATTGGAGGGGAGATCAGATATCTTCATTCTGGCTATTCGCAATTGCAGCAATGCCATCGGTAGTTGCGCTCGTCTTCTATCTTACTGCGGCATTCACTACGCCATTTGAAGTGAATTACGGAGAGGGTACCACATTATATTTGTCCACACATCTTGGGCAGTTTTACCAGCCGTTACAGGAACCACCATTCATACTCAGCATCTATCCACCAATCTACGCTACCGTCACAGCTGGTGTGACACAACTCCTTGACGATCCATTTTTTGCTGGCCGCCTCGTTTCTTTGCTTGCTGCAGGAATCAGTACTTTCTTTCTCATAACATCTATTAGGAATATTCGAGGAGATTGTAACACGGTTCTGCCGATCGTTCTTGGACTCGCATTCCTTCTAAGTCCTGTAGTAGGATTCAAATATGGGATTTTTGCGAGAGTCGACATGTTAGGAGTTGCATTTGGATCTGCAGCAATAGCGTTTTATCTCCGGTTAGAAGGCCAAAAACAACTCCTCACCGTCTCGATCCTGTTAGTTGCGATGCTTTTTACGAAACAGAGTCTCATAGCCCTCCCAATTGCGATTGCGGTAACGGAATTTATTAATCATCGATATATACGCTCAGTGAAATTTGGCATCCTCACAGGAATTATTGGTCTGTCGATACTCGGGGTATTGGTCGTTCTTTCCGATGGAGTTGCTTGGACCCATTTAGTAGAATATAACCAATCCGTTTCATTCTCAATCTACCATTCTTTGACACGACTGGCGAAGTTCGTCGCGGTCGTCTCTCCGCTGCTAGGAGCGCTGACGCTAGCAGGAATCTCAAATCGGTCAAAAATCTCACCACAGTCCTTTCCGTTCGTATATGTGACTGTCGCATTCATTCTAACGGTCTTCTATCTCACCCGATCTGGCACCTCACTTAACCACGCTCTCGAATTGCTACTCGCGCTTCATTTATTCGCTGGGCTTATTGTTCCAAAAGTGGGTAAGGTTTCACTGAGCTCTCAGTTTACAGCCGGTCAAATTCTCACAGTTTTCCTTTCAGCACAACTACTACTACCTTCAGTTGCGGCTGCGACCGTCTTAGCACCGGTTCAAGCACCAACAGGTGCATCTGCGGTGGCTTCAAATGTGTCTGAAATCAATGGACCTGTTCTCTCTGAAGATGTTGGCCTCACAGTCCATAGTGACCGGGCTATAACGAATGATCCATTGCTACTTAATCAATTGGCCGAGCAAGGTACCTGGAATGGTTCGCTACTTACCGAACGCCTCAGGCGTGGAAATATCTCATGTATTGTGTTAAAACGCACACTCGCAGAAGCAGAAGACAGTTACTGGACAGAAGATACTATTATCGCAATCCGACGGAATTACCAACAGAGTACTCAGATTGGCGAATACCATATTTATGGTCAAAACAATAGCAATGCCGCTTGTAACCAATAGGTTCACTCTCTTAACCTAACTGTCACCCAGATAAGCTGTCTAAGAGTTATCCTCAAAATCTGTAACTCGGAAAGCTACGAAGTACGGTATCGCTTTGACTATTCCGAATGGATATCTCCAGAGAGACTTCCACCCATGTTCTTGCCAACAGAGTACCCACCACGCTTTACAGAATCCACCCATATTCTAGTGAACTCGTTGCTTAGAAGTAGAGTTTACGGATGTTCTCCGCTTAGCAGTGGTTGTGAGAAATGGTAGAATATTGTAGCTAAGATTGAGAGCGGAGTTGTTTGGGATATTTGTAACGCTGTGGCGAACTCAACAAAATATCTGAATTGGAAGTTGAATCACTCTACAGAATTTTTATTTCACACATCGGTTGCGGGCTTGTGCAGGCCACGGTCGCGAACATGGCTGGGCTGGTCTTGACCAACCGGTATTAAATCCACCCTTTATTAATATATAATCTTTAGTTATATTATTCTATGTATTTCTTTTAATATTAACTAATCTACGCTATCCATCTCAAACTCGAGTCCGTTAAGTTAAATCCGACCGTGAACCCGTCGAAGACGACAGTGCCAAGTGGAATTTCTCGTTCCTACGATGATATGGAGAAATCACCGACAACCGCTCCAGATATCACCGGAAACTGACACCCATCCAGTATAGCTCTCGCTCACATCGCTCGCCTCGTTCTCGGTGTCTCACATTAAGCCTTCATTGATTACTTCAAAGAGGATAAACAGTGTGCAATCCGTCTCGGCTTCTTTGACAACAACAGAGTGTGATCAACTAGTACGACGAATCCAGCTATCCGATACTCATGCTTCCGGACCTGTTGATCAGTTGTCGGCGAATCGAATTTTGTGATGCCATTGTTACGACACTCTCCGAATAGCTGTGCCGTTGACCAAAAGCGACGATCGCTACGCGAACGTGCTTCACAGGAGGCTATCGAGAACCGATCGGTACACCTCGTGGGTCTCCGCAGCGGCGTCGGCCCACGTGAACTCTGCGGCGCGCTCGTGAGCCCGTTCTGCAAGCTCGTGCCGTCGCGCCTGATCGTCGAGGAGTCGCTCGATCTCCAGAAAGTGGTCATCGACGGCGTGGGGATCGTGCAGAAGAGCGGCGTCACCGACGACCTCCGGCACAGAGTACACGTCCGACGTGACGATCGCCGTGGAGGCTGCCATTGCTTCGAGGACGGGCAGGCCGAACCCCTCGTGCAACGTCGGGAAGTAGAAGACCGACGCGTCGTGGTAGAGGCCGATCAGTTCGTCCTCGGGCACGAACCCCGGCGTCTCGACGGCTGGCACGTCGGCAAGCCGCTCGTCCCACCCGCTGCCCGCGACGACCATGCGGCCGTCGAGTCGCTCGGCGACCTCGACGACCGCCTCGGGGTTCTTCCGCGGGGCCGCCAGCGAGACGTGCAGGACGAACGGGTCGTCCGTAGGGGTGTAGGAGTCGCGATAGTCGTCGTCGACACCGTGGCGTACGACGTGAATCGGCGTGTTTGTGACGTGGGGTTCGAGTCGCCCGCGAACGCTCTCCGAGATGGCGATGATCGCGTCGGCGCGCCCGAAGAGCTGGCGCTGGAGCCAGTGGTTGAGCGAGTAGAGTTCCGGTCTGACGGTGAGCTCTGGGTCGTCCGAGAAGTACAGGTCGTCTGTCGAGATGACGAGTGGGGTGTCCGAACGGAGGATGCGGAGGAGTGTGGGGAACTCGAATGCTTTGATCGTCTCCGTCGTGAGCGCGTTCACTTCGAAGAGGTGGACCACGTCGGCGTCGCGCCAGTCCTCCACCGAGACGACCTCGCGGTCGGTGAGGGCGTCTCGGAGGGCTGCGAGGTAGATGTGCTCGGACCCGCCGCCGGGCGTGAGCGTGAAGAAGTTGACGCGGAGCGGGTCAGACATTGTTACTTGTAGCCGAGGTGTTCTAAGCGGTCTTCGATCTCGTCTGGTACGTCGTCCGCTGACGACTCTTCGTCTCCACCGTAGTCACCGAGGTCCGCCCGGAGTCGCTCGACACGCTCTTCCAGTCCGCTGTCCTCAATCTCGGTTCCGTCGTCGGTGTCGACGACCCTGGTTCCGTCCTTGTCGTGGATGAGCATCGCGTCGTCCGTTCGCAACATGTAGTGCTCTTCGCCCCACGATGGCGGCACTTTCGCAGCAGTCCCCTGGGCGTCGGGATCGTACTGGCCACAGCCCACGCTCTCGGCGTAGACGGCCCGATCGTCGTCTTCGGAGAGTTCGAACAGGTTCTCACCGCGGACGTGACTCGGTGGCTCGATGCCAGCGATGTCGAGCAACGTGCGGTGAACGTCGAGGAGGCTCGCGACAGTGTCGGTCTCGCCTTCGGGGATTTCGTTGCCGAACGCGAGCGCCGGGACGTGCGTGAGTTCTTCGTACATCCCGTACTCGTGACCACGAATGCCGTGTTCGCCGAACAGCTCACCGTGATCGCCGACGATGAACAATGCGTCCCAGTCAATCGCGTCGATCACCTGCGGGAGTTCGTCGTCGAGATAGCGTGCTGCGCCCTCGTAGTTTCGGAGGTGACGTTCATGTTCCTCGTCGGTAACAGGGTCGTCGCGGAGCGTGAGTTCAAGTGGGTCGGTGTCGAGCGGTTCGAGGTCACAGTATTTCTCTGGCGGGTCGTATGGGTAATGAGTGGGCATCAGATTCGCGAACAGGAAGAGGTCGTCCGGGGGAGAGTCAGCGATAGAGTCGAACTCGTCGAGGAACCAATTGATATCGTTCGTCGCTTGGTTGACTGGCGGTGCGCGGGCCATTTCGAAGCCAGTCTTGATCGTCGAAATCGTCGGTGCATCAGATTCGACGATCGCTTTTACTGCCTGTGCATATTTGATCGGTCCGTCGTCGAGTTTCGAAAAGAGTTCATCCCAGTCGAACACCTGATTGCGTCCGCTAGGACGTTTTGCGAGTGCCGGACCACGGGTGAACGACTGGAACCCACGTGTGAACCCGAAGAACGGATCGATGTGAACGTTGTTGCTCAGACAATACGTGGCGTATGCGGCATCCGAGAATTGATCCGCGATCGTTGGATGATCTGTGTCGAGATAACGGTCATCGGAGATCGTCTCTGCCTTGGCAGGGTACAAGCCAGTGAACAGCGAACCATGCGCCGGGACAGTCCACCGTGACGTAGAGTGGACATTCTGGAACGCGTGGTCCGATTGATGTCTAAGCGTCGAAATCTCGCGATTAGCAGTGTCGTAGCGAAGCGTATCCAGCACAATGAGTCCAATTTTCATGTCTGCATCCGACTCCGAACAGAGCGTTACATCAATTACAAACGGAGCACAGATAAATCAGTTTCCACGGCGCTGTCTATTTGAGGGATTGAGGAACGAGGTGGCCGTAGCGAGAAGTGTCCATGCAACTCGCAGCCCTCCCCAAAGAAACGTTGGGCGAGGACAATCAAGACGTTTGGGAGGATGAGCGTACACCGACACGCGTCCAGTGGTTTGGGGTGCGTCTCCACACTGCGGGACTGTCGGTCAGGGAGACGGTCGCCATCTTAGACCCGCTAGGTGTCGATCGATCTCACGTCGCGGTCTGGAACTGGGTTCACACGCTGTCTGAAGCGCAGAGCGACACCCACCGATGGCGTCGCCGTCGTGGGTCGCGGTCAACGAGACACAGATGGAAGTTGACGGCAAAAAAGTGACTCTACGCCGCGATTGACACCAACTCAAAGTATTGCTTGAAATCGACGTGGTCGGCCGTCGCGGGACCGACCCCGCAGCGGCGTTCCTACATCGCCTCACCCACAAATACGATCTCACCGTCACAGAGTTTCTCGTCGATGCTGGCGGCTATCTGACTTCCCTCGCACGTCTCAAATTGAGCGGTCAGCTCAACTAACGAACTCGGAACCACATCAAAAAATGGATCCAGACAATTACCATGCAAATCGACCGCTTTCACACATACTGGCGGGGCAGTCAAGCGAGCGCCAGACATTGGTTACGACGCTGCAGACAACACTACAACCACGAACGGCCCAACCAAGCACTCGACAGACGAACGCCAGCCCAGGAGGTCCAGAACTAGACAGTGCCTTCCAGTGGATTTATCCATATCTAAGTTAGTATATTGGAACTATGTTATCAAAGGTCCGGCAGGCATCCTCGGAGCCAGACCTCGCGAAAACAGTGCTTCGGTCGCATTCGAGAGCCGTCTCCCACCTAATGAAGAAGGGGTATCCACTGGAGGCCGCGCTACACGTATGTTCAATCCCTGGGCCTGACGTGCTCACTGCCTATCAGAAACTGAAAGCTGACCATGATAGCGTCCTGGTTCGGGAAATCCAAGGAAACCAGATGAGCTTAGATATGAACGACGAAGGTATTTCGACTATCTTGGCCCGCTGGGGTTCTCGGGAAGAGCAGGCCGTCGCTGGCTTGCGTTCCGAACTGAAGCGCCTTCGGGATAAATCGAACGACGACGTGACCGTGCTGGAGTGTGGTGCAAACATCGGGTATTATGCGTTCATCGAGGCTGCGGTTCTGGGCGACCAAGCTGACATCTACGCAGTCGAACCTGACCCTCGAAACCTCGAATTGCTCTCTCGTGGAATTCAGGCGAACGATTACGAAGACCAGATCCAGGTTATACAGGGTGCCTTCGGAAATGAAACCCGAGACGCGACCCTCAACTTGAGCACAAAATCGAATTGCTCTCGGATCGAAGCGGCACCTGAGTTCGGGGCGACTGGCGACTCGATAACGGTTGATATGTACGCCGTCGACGAGTTCCTAATCGAGAACGATCTTCAGCCTGCGGATCTCGATGTAGTCCGGATGGACGTTGAGGGATACGAAGCTGAGATCTTGGAGGGGATGAGCGAACTGCTCAATGCTGACTCCAGTCTCGTACTTTTCATCGAACTCCATCGTCGGCTGCGGGACGAGAAAACACTGTCGTGGACCGTCGAAACACTTCGTGAGGCAGGATTTGAATGTTCCTTAGCTGTGTACGAACCCCGGTTAGAGGATCCCAAATATCTGGATGGTTTGATCGACCTTTTAGAAATTGATTGGGACGAGTGGGAAAACATTGAATTGATATTAAAGCGGTAACTCTTGGGACAGGACATCTAATAGTTCGTCTCCATTGAATCGCCATAAGGCGTAGGAATCTGGTGGTCACGTACTGCTTGATGTTGTAGACCGTACATATCAGGACGAACTCACGGTACCATTCACGTGCACGGACGGCGGAGCCGTTCGAGTGCTTGACCGAGGAGTTCACCGTTTCTGTCATTGAGCGCTGGTTGTAGAGATCGTCCTCGATTCGTGCGTTGTGCGCGTGGCCGTACGGAGCGAAGACGCGATGTTTCACGAGTGGGTGTATTCCCATGTCTCGGCGCGTCTCACGGGGTGGCTGGCTGTCGTAGCCTTTGTCCGCGGCAAGGGTCTGCAACTCACCTGCGTACCGGCGGGCGAGTTGCACACACACGTCCGCGTCGCTTCCTTCTCGGGTGGTCGTACAATGCACGTGCAAAATCGCTTGCGTCTCTGTATCGACGAGTTTTGTCGCTTCGACAATCTGAACGCGGTAGTTCGTGCAGTCGCAGTAGTGTTTGCTCGCTGGTGATCGCTTGTAATAGATCGCGTGAACGGCCACGTGCGGCGATGGCGAGTGCAGGTGTGCCGAGTGGCTCAGCAACACTCGCCAGACCTGCATCACGATCGTATCGAACCACTTATTCAACGTCGATGGATACGAGAGATCGTCAGCCTCAAGCCCGAGGATATCCATATTTGGCGGTATCACCTCCAGCCGATCGATAATCATCTCGTAGGTCTCGTCGAGGAAAATCCGCAGTCTGTGGAGGGAGATCATCGCGTACTCTGCGAAGCTGTCGCCGCCTTCTGGGGCGACAGTTTCGTCAGGATCGTCGCAATAGCTTTTTCGCAGCGACACAATCTCCTCGGTGAAGCGGGTGGTAACGTTCATCCAAACCGCTACTCACCCGCTTCAACTTCTTTGTTTTGCCGACATATATCGACGCAATCTAATAATTTAATGGTACTGTCGATGGAAACAAAAATGGTCCTACGCGGCGGTCGATACCGACTCAAATTTATTTTTTGAAATTGATATTTTTAGCCGCCGTGAGACCGATCCAACAGCGTTCACGAGAACAGAGCTCTCGTACAGCCCACAGAAATGGCAGATTCTGAGGACGCCGTTCCTCCACCCCTCACCGAGAAACATAATCTCGCCGAGACAGAGTTTCTCGTCGATGTTGATGGTGATTTGACTGCCTTTGCACATCACGAATTGAGCGGTCAGCTCAACTACCGAACCTGAAACCACGTCGAAAAGTAGTTCCAGACCGTCACCATGCCAATCGACCGCTTCCACACCTACCGGGGGCAGTCAAGTAATCACCAGACAGTGATTACGACACTTCAGACACCACTACAGCCACGAAGCTAAACCAAGCACTTGATGGACGAACGATAGCTGACGAGATCCAGAACTAGACAGTGCCACAATCAGTAACGACTACATCAATCGCTCAACAGACGAACGCCAGCAGACGAAATGCTAAACTAGACAGTGGAGAGTTCAGATAACAGCAAATATACATCCTTGACGATCACGTTCAAAACAGATGGATGGGTCTTCAGAAGATGGATCGGATGAATCCCTTGCTAAAATTCTCTCTGGAGGAATATTAGTATCTGGTAGCAAGATTATAGCGCTAGGATTCGGTTTTCTGACTCAGATTGTGATGGCTAGGTTGCTTACACAGACTGCATACGGAGAGGTTGTATTAGCTCTTGCGGTTCTTAATATTTCAGGATTGATTGCCACACTTGGTCTAGATGATGGCCTCATGCAGCAATTTCCCAAATATGAGGATGACAGAAAAAAGGCTAGAGGGGTTGTCCGTGCAGGTTTTGTGATTAGTATAGTTTCTGGATGTATAACAGGTGGCATGATATTCCTATCAGCACCAATCATTGCACAACATGTGTTTAACGAAAGTGCAATTACGCCATTAATTCGAATTGCATCAGCGGGCGTTCCATTTATTGTCATCAAAAATAACGCAGTGGCACTAGCGCGCGGTACGCGTGATGCGAAAACCCACGCAATAGTAAACCAACTTGTACAACCCAGTTCACGGATGCTCTTAATCGGTGGGTTAGTGCTGGGTGGCTTCGAAGCCGGTGGCGCTGTAGCAGGTCAAACGGGATCAGCAATAATAGCGGGCCTAATTGCAATTGTACTATCGTTGAGATTTTTACCAAGAATACGAGGGCCATCAGTAAGGATGTATCGCTCTGTTTTAACATTTTCAATACCACTAATCGCAATGCAAGGAATGGGATTTCTTAATTCGAATATAGACATATATATGTTAGGATATTTTTTAGAGTCGTCAAGAGTTGGCAACTATAATATTGCACTTCAACTGGGAAATTTGATGACTGCTGTTGTCGCGACTATTTCATTTCTCTTGCCCCCAGTATTGACCCGGCTTAACGAGGAAGAAAAATACCAAGAAATGCTATCAACATATCAGGGATTAACCAAATGGGTGGTGATGATCTCGATCCCAATTTTCACCGTCCTATTCTTTGCTCCAGATATTGTCATTAACTTATTATTTGGTAAAGAATATTCAGATGGAACTCTCGCATTAAGAATTATCGCTGGAGGCAAAATGTTTGCAATGATTGCAGGATTCAACGGTATTACGCTTGTCGCACTTGGCGATAGTCGTATTGCCTCATATAGAGTCTTTGTCGAAGTTATAGTAAATATAGCTGCTAACTACATATTGATTCCAATATTTGGCATTACGGGGGGTGCCCTTGCACTTTCTATTTCATCAGTTATTGGCGATATATTCGGCATGTCAATAGTATACTACAAGTATCGGCTACATCCAATCGATAAATACATTATCAAACCTGCCGGAATCATAGGTGCTGCATCTGTTGTTGGATGGGGAACAGCGTTATTAACCGGGTTGCCTGTTTGGACAACAATACTACTAGTTGGGCTTATTTATCCAGTTGTAATCGTGCGATTTGCACTGGAACAACGTGATGAGAAATTATTGCTGCTTTTCGAAGACCGAATCGGAATGGAGCTGACCCCTGTGCGCATGATTCTAAATAGAATTCAGAAAGATTAATTGTATTTTTTAGTTATCCAGAGGGCCATAGGACTCACATTCACAGCGTACATATTGATAGCCTTTAATTTGAATCAGACCGATGATTGCTCTATGACATCCATTGCAGTAGTGGTATTAGATACACTGCGATACGATCACTTTGATCAATTCGATTGGATACCTGGACAAAAATTCACAAACGCCTATTCGACCTCACACTGGACAATACCTGCCCACGCATCATTGTTCACTGGCAAGTACCCTAGTGAAGTGGGTGTTCACGCTAAATCCCCATCACTAGATTGTCCGGGAGACACTCTTCCAGAAATTCTTCAAGAAACGGGGTATACAACAAGATGTTATACGGCTAACGCAATGCTTTCATTCACCGATGGATGGTCTCGAGGTTTTGATCAATTCGTCCCTAGAGGAAGTATCAACCCAGATCATAATATCGATTGGTCAGATTTCATGTCTGGGTTAGATGATGATGAAGATTGGAAACTTCTACGAGCAGTGAACCACTGCATAAAATCAGATTCCCCCACCCTTACCGCACTCATTGAAGGCTTTGAAGAATGGCGAGATTCAGGTGCAGAAGGTGGAATGAACGATATTATAAACCGAGTCAAGAAGACAGACTTCGGCGACAATGAATTTGTGCTATTTAATACAGTTGAAGCACATACGCCATATCACGCACCAAAAGACAATTCAAGTGTGAATTACGATATATATAAATCATTTGATAATTCGATAGAGAATGAAGAGTATATATGTGCCGCATATAGACGATCAGTAGAATACCTGAATAAGAAATACCAGAAATTATTCCCAATCCTTACTGATAAATTTGACTATGTGATTACACTAAGTGATCATGGTGAGTTATTGGGTGAAAACAAATTCTGGCATCATGTCTTCGGTGTTTATCCACAACTAACACATATTCCTATTGTCGTTAGTGGAGATGGAATCAAGAATAAAACAAGACATAAAACTGCAAGTATTCTGGACGTGCATAAGACAATAACAGACCTAATTGGGATACCAATTGAGTCAAGAGGACAAAATTTGATTGATAACGATAAATCAGAAGATAGATTAATTGAGTATCATGGTTTGATACCATGGCACTACGAAACCCTCACGGAAAACGGAGTCGAATATGGATACTATGATAAGCCGCTTTCAGCGATCATAACCAGCGAAGGCAATTACGGGTACGAGACAATTAATGGAGGATTTATTGTAAGGAGCGAGGGTGAGAAGAAAAAGATGATCAGTCGATATGAAGAAATTAAAAGTTCGATTGATCGCCGAAATGTCAATGTTGTAGACGAAAATGTAGAAGCACAGGCTAAGTCACGCTTGGAAGAGCTCGGCTACGTCTAAGCATTCAATATGGACATTGTATTTACTAGTGGGAAAGGAAAGCTAGCTACACAATCAATATATCTCAGTCGAAGTATTCGGTCATATGGAAATTTTGATCAGTCTTTCGTATTTATACCTGAGTCTGAGATACAAAATATCGATGGGTCAATATTACGGGAATTAGAGGGGAAACATAGTATCATTACGGAGGATATTCCCATACCGGATTATCCAATTTCTGCAAAAATTCAAGGACTGATAGAAGCACAACGCCGTGGTGAGAGTGAGTATACATTATTGGTTGATACGGACACAATGGTACTGAATAATATTAGGATGGATGTAGACTCTGATCTGCTTGCAGTACCAATTAATATAGCTACTGACAAGTACTGGACATCATCTGACTCACAAGAAGATTGGGAGGCATTGTATGATCGATTCGGTTTAGAGATTCCAGAACATACAATTACAACAGTTGTAGATCAACAAAAAATAAGACCATATTACAATGCCGGTGTCGTAATTGCTCGGGACGCGATCGGGGAGCAATGGTTGGACTGGACCGAAGAAGTATTTCAATTTGCAAGTGATTCTAAGAAAAACGCGGACCAAGTGGCTTTAGGTTTATTAAGTCAAGATGTGGAGTTTCAAGAACTAGATAAGAAGTATAATTATCCAACCCATTCTATCAAATACCCTAGTAAGATTTGCATATTACATTATTTTGATCTGAGTTCGATAATAAGAGTGAGAAACGAGGATGTGAGAGGGAAAATCAGATATACAGGGGCTTACGATAGTATCAATACTGACCCAACGATCTGGGCGTTACTATATTCGTCGCATGGTTATAAGCCAATAATCCGGTCTAAAATAGGGCGCTGGATAAAACGGTCAAGATTACCCTCCCAGAATATTGTGAGGTGATATTTAATCAATAGAACCCATATTTCGTTACTTCCCGACAGAGGCAAACAATGCTGCTTGGAAGCCACAAAATAGTCACTTTTGTATAATTTGACCGCCAGCACATGAAAAACGATTCGAGACGGTAACAAAGGGGATCAACCATTCCATTCATTCTGGCGGGGCAATCAGAAGAGATCGAAGCAGTAGCTAAGACGCTTTAGACACCACTATGACCACGAGAGAACGAATCAAGCACTTGACCGATAAACGCCAACTGAAGAGAACCAGAAGTTGGCAGTGCTCACAACAGAGGTATTTATTAGGTTGTATATGAGGATTTTGTTAAGTATATTTTATTATATCCAGTGGAATAAATTACTGAGGAGTTTTTAAATATTGGCGTAGCAGTACTAAGCGCGCGCCAGTCATATTTCCCAGTTACAAAAACCCCATCCGTATCGAGATTGTGCGGAAGAAGAACGAGATACGCGGGCCCATGTTTTCCGTTACGAACCTCCCAAATTGAACTGTAACTTGACCCCGATGGTACTCCATTGACCTCTCCAGATATCTCTCCCCTGTAGTAGTCAACCTGTGCGCCAGCTAGATCATCTCCATAGAGAGAAACGTTAGTGCCACGGTTGTCGAAAATCCATACATGAGTCTGGACCCTGCAGCCGAGACACTCGCTGGCCTTGGATCGCTCAATGGGGTCCTCACTATTTGACAATCGCTCTTGACTCACGGAAGTACTCGGAGCGTAGCCCTTGGTAGCTACCTCTGAAACAACTCCGGTGTTGAGCAGCAAGAATACAGCCAACAGAGAAGCGAGCCCCACAGCGACGACGCGACCAGAACGAGAGGGGTGTCCGAAGCCAGAGTCCCTCTCTTCACCGAAATCCGACGCACGGTCAGTAACTCGCTTCCAGAGGCGCATCGGCACGCCAACGATCGCATCGGCACCGAACACCGCGAACGGCGCCGTGAACGTGAACACGATCATCATTACGCGAGCGGTATTGAATCCCGTGCTCACGGGAAGGAAGGCAGTCGCAAGGATGGCCAGGAAGCCAGCACCGAGCGCGAGAAACTCGTCGTCGACGACGCGTTCGTCACGAACCACGCGCTTCCACGCAATGTAGACAATACCAATGGCCATGAGCGCGCCGAATAGGATGTAAATCTGTCTCGCCGTCGAGATCGAAAACGAGCCGTAGTTCTTCGTGGCTGAGCGGACCGCAGTCCCCGAAAGCTCGTCCTGATAAAGCGCCTCGCGTAACCCACCAATGACGTGGTTCGGCAATGTTTTGAACTTCCCTCCTAGCCCCGTGTAGAGATACCACGCCATGGCGAACGCCGTGTAGAACGCGACGAACGACCAGCGAAGTAGACCAGCTCCTCCAGTCCGAGCAGCCAGCGCCTGGCCCTGTTTTGAATGCCCCCCGTCGGCTGTAGGGGTGGCTCCGACCCCCCCACCCTCCGATTCGGCCACAGGACGTTCGCGCCCTGGCCACAGTCGGTCGGCGACCCTGACCGCGATCAAGAGCAAGCCGGAGAAGAAGAACGCTCCCATGACCACCCATGCCGTCCCATAGTGCGAGACGGCGATCCCGGCCGCGAAGGCGAGGATCAGAACCCTACGAACGTTAGTGGGAATAACCTCGTCACTAACGGCAAGTGCAGTTAACGCGAGGAAGAAGACTGGTGTCGAAACCCGACCACCGTTCGGGTAGAGCGTGTAGAACGGGAACGAAAACATGAACAGACAAACACCGACGAGTGCCTTCCGCTCGTCAGTCTGTCGCCGGAACGCCGCGTAGAGTAGAACCGGCAACAGGGAGATAAACAGCGGGTTTACCACCTCAAACTGGATACTCATTGGGATGTCGGCGAGGATAGCGTAGGCCGGGTAGAGCACCCCGTTCGGTAACAGGGTGCCGATACCGTCACCATAGTTCACTGCCCACCGCCCTTGTTCGACAGTGATAGTCGATAGCTGGTGCCCAGCTGTGAACGGCCACAGGCCGCCGTGATAGAGCAAGGATGCCGAGACACTCCAGACCGCGAGCCCGTACCACTGGTTCGTCTCCGACCGCCAGACGAGACCGATAGGCAAAAGCGCGATCCCCAACAAGAGATAAAGCAAGACGATGTTCGAGTCGGTGACTTTCATGTAGACTGTCCCGAGAAGGCTCACGAACGGCAGCAACAGCAGTGCGAGGGGAAATGGTTCGAGAAAGTCTCCGAAAGGAATCTCGAGTCCGAACTCCGGATCTCGCCGCCAGACACTGGCTGCGATAAGCGTCGTAACGGAAACCATCTCGATCGCCAGCGGAAGCGGATCCATCGGGGACTCAAGTCCAAGCCTCGGGAGTATCAGACTCGCGAGACCGCCGACGGCCATCGTCACGATAAAACTCAGTCCGACAACGTACCCGACGACCGTGACGAGATCGTGGTCAATCTCTAAGTACGTGACGAGTAGCAACCCCGGAACGATAGTCAGGTACGCAATGGCCACGATCGGTCTGATGACCGAGAGAGACAGTCCGAGTGCTTCGACGGTGAAGACCAGTAGAAACATCGCCTGCAGGGCTGCTGCAGTGGCGAAGACATGATGACTCGTTATTCGCGACAATTGTCCACTCATATGTCTAACCGAGTCACTGTTCGATCGCTCTTTCGTCAGGATCAGCATAAGTATTGGCCATTGTCTCGTATATTTCCGTCAGTTCCCGGACGCGCTCTCGCCAGTTCCAGTCTGATGCTGCCGTAAGCGCCATTTCACTCATCCAGTCAAGACGCTCCTGGTCAGTGATCAGTCTACCGACCCGCTCGTGAAACCGCTCGTCCGGTGAGACGAGTTCTGCCGCGCCCGCGTCGGCCAGTTGTGCGGCGACATCTGGACCCTCTGAAACGACCATCGGTACCCCTAGGGCTGCATAATAGTACAGTTTCACCGGAGACGAAGCTCGCTGCAGCGGGGACGGTCGTTGCGGGTTGATCGCCAGCGACGACCCCGCGATGATGTCGTACGCCTCAGTGCCCGGTACCTGTCCGTAGACTCGCAGTGATTGGTAGTCGTGCGCCGCATCCTCCAGTGCCTCCCGCTTCGCGCCGTCGCCGATGACCGCGAGTTCGTCCACACCGTCGAATCGGGCGACCTCAACGAACGACTCCACGTCGAGTTTGGGATGTAACGTCCCGAGGAACGCAACTCGCGTCCCGTCGGTTTGTCGCGGAGTGACGGCTTCGACAGTCTCTCGAAAGTATCCGTTCGGCAGGACATTGAACCTGTCTCTCGACACCGACCACTCCTCGGTCGCTAAATCTGCCATCTGACCGGATACGGTGATCACTCGTCTTGCTTTCTTGATGCCACGCCCCTCTATCCAGCGGACACCTGCTTTCAGCAGTGTGCCGAACGGTTGTTCGGTATACAGCGGAGACGGGAACGCGAGGTCATGCATATCGAGCACATACTCCGAACAACCGACCAGCGAACCGACGCCAGCGAGCGTCGAATGCTCGAACTGAAGGGTTCCATCTCGTTCACTGACCTCCTGCTTTGCCCGTCGAGCGATCTTATACGCTCGTTTCGGCTGGTTGGTGACACCACCCGTCTCTACAGGGACCATGGACATCGTCACGTCAGACAGTCGGTCCGGGAGCGATCCGTCCGGTTCCGGAACCACGAGAACTACCTGATGTCCCGCTTGCTGTAGGCCAGCCGCCAGTGCAGAGACACGGTTTGTCCCGCCGCTCGGGTTACTGAGATCGCCCGCATGGGCGACGACGATAGTCATCAGATCCCCCCCTCTCTGGTGACCTCGTCCGCCGCGATGTCGATCTCTCGTCCTTGCCGAACGCCCGAGTGCCACTGCTCGACGAGATGATCCTCGGCTCCAAGAGCCTCCATATCTCTGAGGGGGCGCTCCTCGCCATCAGTTAACACATACAGTTCTCCCTCGTCGTCCGAACGGACGAATTTCCAGTCGGTCCCCCGGATCGCCTGCCGCGATTCGTCGGCAGTCTGTGTCCCGACGAACGGGCGTGTCTTTTCGCGGACTTGAGGCCAGTCCTCGTTGGCAACATCGGTCAGGAGCCGTGGGAGCGTTCGGAGCGAAATCGGTTCCGTGACTGAGTCTGATGGACCACCGGTAACGACAAGCGGTACGTGGACGTTCTCCTCGTACAGTTGGTCGTGGTGTCCGTACGTCCCGTGGTCACCGAACCCTTCGCCGTGATCGGCGGTGACGACCATGGACGTTTCTGTTTCGTCCGTGAATTCATAGAGCCATTCGAGACAGTCGTCAGTATCCCGAAGTGCATCGTCGTACGCGGTCACGAGTTGGTCGTGAACACGCGGAGAATATGGTTCGTCCTGTGGTTCGGCATAGAGACGGAGGTCTGCCTCGTACGTTCGCCACCGGGATTGAGTGCGACGTTCGTTTGCCGGGAGATAGGGGAAGTGTACGTCCAGCAGGAACAGCCACAAGAAGTACGGACTCTCGGTCTGATCAACCCAATCCTCCACCTCATCTACGAACGACCGCCACGGTTTGAACGTATTCTCGCGCTGTAACCAACTCAGCAAGAGGCGAGTCGCGACCATCGCCGTCGAACCCCCACTACTGACCATCCGCTCCCAGATACCCGCCGAACGATCCTTGTCCATGAAGTCCTCGAAGTACTCGAATCCCTGGTCGAACCCGAAGTACCGCGATGTCCAGGGGTTCGGAGTGAACGCCGCTGTTTCGTATCCCATCGCATCGAATCGTTCTGGGATCGTCACGCTCGTGTCTATCAGTTCGCGTATCCGTCCCTGTCTGTCGTTCGCACCGCCACCCTCTCGTCCCTCTCGGTCTGGGTATCGACCGGTGAACATCGCAGGGAGCGACTCTGGAGTAGTCGGTCCGGGTGCAATCGCATTTTCGAAAGAGATTCCATCTTCGGCAAGCCGGTCAAGGGTCGGCGTAGTGTTTCGCTCGTACCCGTGGAATCCGCAGTGATCGGCCCGCAGACTGTCGATCGTAACGAAGACCACGTTACGACTCATAGGTTCACCTTGTCAGAGGCCGACACTGTTGCTCGTTCAATCCGTTTGCGCTCGCGCAAGTGGCGCTGCCATTCTTCAAGATAATTGATTAACTGCTCCGAGTCAGCGTTGCCCACAGGTTGGTCGCCACCAGGACCGTGATACGCTACCTGGTCGGATGCCTCCGGTTCGCGCAGTACCCCTGCTTTGTCTCCGTACACCGCGTCCCGTCCACCCTGTGCGCTCTTCGCATACGCGAAACAAGAATCGGATAGCTCGGTACCGTCAGCAATATTCGACAGAAGGGTTGGCAGCGATCGAAGTGAGACTGTGTCAGTGCGTTTCTTGGAACGGACATCAGCTCCGTTTACGACTAGCGGAACGTGTACGTTCTCGCGGTAGAGGTACGGCTCGTGTCCGTACGTCCCGTGTTCTCCGAACGCCTCGCCGTGGTCGCCGGTGACGGCGATCACCGAGTCGTCGCCCAGGTCCTCGCGCAACCGCCCGAGGAACGCGTCGGAGTACCGGATCGAGTCGTCGTAGGCCGTCAGGAGCTTCTCGTGCATGTCGTCGGAAAAGGGCGTCTCGTGGCTCTGTCGCCAGAACTCGAAGTTCGCGTGGAACTCCTGCAGGCGAGACTGGTTGCGATGCTCCGAGCTCGATATATACGGGTTGTGCGCGTCCATCAGGAACACCCAGAGGAAGTACGGTTCCTCGGCGTCGTTCGCCCACTCGATGGCGTCGTCGTAGTATGACTCCCAGGGCTTGAACACCTCTTCGCGCTGCCAGAAGTTCATGAACACGCGGGCCATCGACGAGATACCGCTCTCTTCGAGGAAGCCGTTGAAGACGCGCTGGTAGAGCCGCCCGCGATTTTGCTCGTCCATGAAGTCCTCGAAGTGGTCGAACCCCTGATCGAACCCGAAGTGACGCGACGTGAACGGGTTGGGCGTGAACGCGCCCGTCGAATACCCCAGTCGCTGGAGTTGCTCCGGAAGCGTCTCACGAGCGTTCATGTGTGCGCGGATGCGCTCGCGACGCGCCTCGAGTTCCGACGCCGCCTCGTTCCCACGATCGACCGGCCACTGTCCAGTGAAGATTACGGGCATCGACTCCGGCGTCGCCGGCCCCGGCGCGATGGCGTTCTCGAACACCAGCCCGTCCTCGGCCATTCGATCCAGGTTCGGCGTCGTGTCTTTCTCGTAGCCCATGAACCCGCAGTGATCGGCTCGCAGGCTGTCGACCGTCACCAGGACGATGTTCGGCCGGTCGTCGCTCACGACTCGCTCACCTCCGTTCTGGCGTCGCGCACGGCGCGCTTCTCCTGCTCGGTCGCGACGTGCCGGGAGAGGGCGTCGCTGAACGCCGCCCGTCCCGCCGGTGACTCGTCAGTGCGGTCGTCGTGCTCGCCCGGATCCGCGGCGAGATCGTACAGTTCCTCTCGGTCGCCGTCGGCGAGGTACTTGCCCGACTGCGTTCGAACGGCGGCCCGACGCTGGCCGTCCGCGAACACCTTCGCGGTGACCCAGGGTCGCTGGTCGGCCAGGAGCGACGGCGCGTCGAAGGGGCCCTCGATACCGGCGATATCGGCGATCGTCGGGGCGACCTGGCGGAGTTCGACGGGATCGGCGACGCGGTCGGGGCCGTCGACGTTGCCCAGCACCAGCGGCACGTGGATCAGTTCCTCGTTCAGGTAGGGCTGGTGGCCGTAGCGGCCGTGTTCGCCGAACTCCTCGCCGTGGTCCGCGTGGACGACAAAGGCGGGGTCGTCGTCAGCCAGATCCGACTGCAACCGCTCCAGGAAGGCGTCACCGTACCTGGTCGAGTCGTCGTAGAGGTTCACCAGCCTGTCGTGCACGTCGTCGTCGAACTCCGGTTCCCACCCGCCGGTGAACATCTCGTAGTACTGCTTGAACGCGCAGTACTTGTCCGTCCGTGAACTCCACTGCTGGTAGTCGGCTGGGGGCATCCACGGGTGGTGTGGTTCCAGCAGCAAGACCCACAGGAAGTACGGTTCCTCGACACGCTCGCGCCAGGCCATGATCTCGTCGTAGAAGTCGCCCCACGGCCGCAGGATCTCGTCTTTCGTGGCGACGTTCTTCGCGAGCCTGACGTACGTCGAGAGCCCGCCGCCCTCGATGGAACTCCGGAAGATCCGGTTCCAGGCCCGCTCGACGACGCCCTGATCTTCGGCGAGGAAGTCCTCGAACCAGTCGAACCCGTCGTCGAACCCGAAGTACGACGAGGCGGGCGGGTTCGGCGAGAGCGCGCCCGTGCTGTAACCCGCGTCGGAGAGCACTTCGGCGATCGTCGGGCGCGAGGTGACCTGTTCGCGCTGCTCCGTGTTGAACCCGATCTCCGGGCTGGCCAGCGAGTGTTCACCGGTCATCACTGCGGTCATCGAGGCGATCGTCGGGACGCCCGACGCGACCGCATTCTCGAACACCAGTCCGTCCTCGGCCATCGCGTCGAGCGCGGGCGTCGTGTCACGGTCGTAGCCCATGAACCCGCAGTGATCGGCCCGCAGACTGTCGTAGGTAACCATGACGATATTGCGACTCATGCTATCTCCTGTACCGTCTCGTAGATCGTTCGACACCGCTGTCCCACCGACGCCCACGAGTACTCTCCTGCACGTTGTCGAGTGGTTGGCATAATCGTATCGGATTCCCTGAATCTTTCGAGGGCGTCACCCATCGCATCGGCGAGCGCCGAGGGATCGCCGGGATCGACCACGAAGCCGTGGTCGCCGTCGTCGACGATCTCCGGGATCGCGCCCACCTTCGTACCGACGACGGGCGTCCCCGCAGCCATCGCTTCCACGACGGTCATGCCGAACCCCTCTTCGAGCGAGGGCATGACGAACAGGTCCGCGGCGGCGTACAGCGCGGGCAGATCCTCGGCGGGGACGAAGCCCGGGAACGAGACGGCGTCCGCGATCCCGGCGTCACTGGCCGCCTCGCGCACCGTGTCGACGTAGTCGCCGTCGAGTTCGTCCTCGCCGGCGACGATCAGGTCGAACGGGGCATCCCCGTCAGTGCCACCGTCCCCCGCATCGACGGTACGGTCCGCGAGGATGCCGGCCGCCCGAACGAGGTCCACGACGCCCTTTCGTGGCATGACCGTCCCGACGAACAGCAGTGTGGGGCCGTCACCGAATGCGTACGATTCACGAACGCGTTCGACGGCCGTCGACGAAACGTTCGTGAACCGGTCGAGATCGACGCCGTTGGGGAGCACCGACAGCGACTCGCGGTCCACGCCGCGGTCGGCGAACGCGTCGGCGATCCCCTCGTTGAGCACGGTCGTCCGGGCCGTGCGCCGAGCGAGATAGATGTCCGGCGACGCGACCGAGAGGATCGAGGGCGTCTCGATGCCACCCGAATCGTCGTCACCGATTTCACTGCCACTGTCACCTGTCTCGGGGCCTGTCCCCTGCTGGTCGTCGGTCAGCGCGTCGAGCCGGAGCTCGCCCAGGTGGGCCGTGTAGACGGTCCTCTCGCGGAGACCGGGCGCGATCGTCAGCAGGACTGCCGCCGCGAAGGGGAGGTGGACGTGGAGCACGTCGAAGGACCGGTCGCGGAGGTGGGCCAGCGCTCGGCGGGCGAAGTTCGTCCGGTCGCCCAGCAGTTGTCCGACGCCCACCGGCGAGGTTACCTGCTCGTAGGGGACCCGAGTCCACGGTTCGTCGGCCCCGGTCCACAGGTCGAGCCGCTCGAAGTCGACGCCCTCGTGTGTCGAGACGGCGTCCAGCCCGTCCCACTGGCGCTCGATGACGGTCACGTCGTGGCCCGCCGCGGCCGTCTCGTGGGCGAGGTGCCAGACGACGCCCGGGACCGAGCCACGGCCCTCGTACACCTGCTCGTGGCCGTCGTACAGGTGGACGACGTGCATCAGGCCACCTCCCGGTACACCGACGCCGACTGCTCGGCGATGGCGTCCCACTCGTAGTCGGCGGTGCTCGCGACACAGTCGCTCGAAGCGAGGCCCCGGGCGTCCCGAACGGCCGCCGCGAGGCTGTCGGGATCGGGGTCGGTAATCCGCCCAGTCACGCCGTCGTCGATCAGTTCCGTGGCCGCGTTCTGGGGGTGTTCGATCGTCACGGCGGGCGTGCCACAGGCCAGTGCCTCCAGCACCGTGATGCCGAACCCCTCGCGACGCGAGGGGAGGACGAACGCGTCGGCGGCTTTCAACAGCCCGAGCACGTCGTCGTACGCCTCGAGGAAGCCCGGGAGTTCGACGGCCGATTCGAGGCCGCGGCGCTCGACCATGCGTTCGATGCGGTCGAACTCGGGGCCCTCGCCGACCATCCAGCAGCGGAGGCCGGGCCACGTCTCGCGGAGGCGGTCGACTGCCTCGACGACGAGCGCGGGGTTCTTTTCAGGAATGAAGCGGCCGGCGAACAGGAGATCGACGGAGTCGTCCGCGGCGGGGGCGGCGTCGATCTCGGCCCGATCGATACCGTTCGGGACGAGGTACTCGCAGCTGGCTCCGCGTCCCCGCAGGTCGCGTCGGGTCCGCTCGGAGACGGCGACGTTGACGTGTGCGGTGTGCCCGAGCAGTTTCTCGACGGCCTTGCCGAAGACGCCCTTGGGGCCGAGGTAGTCGTACCAGTAGTCGTCCCAGACCTCGTGCCAGGTGACACACAGCGTCGCGCCGTCGGCCGCGGCCGAGAGCCGACTCGGGAACCCCGGGAAGTAGGGGAACGCCTGGCAGTCGATCACGTCGAGATCGGTCCGGAGCAGGGCCGGGAGCACGCGCGCGGCGAACGACAGCGCCTCGCTGATCTTGCGCCGGCCGTCGACGTACAGCTGAGTCGCGTCGCCGACGCCGTGGAGAACGACCCCCTCGCGTTCGATCACGGCAGGACCGTCCCAGTAGTGGAGGCCGAACCAGTGGACCTCGTGGTCGGGGGCGAGTCGGCGGGCGACCTCCCAGAGCCGTTTCTGGACGCCGCCGGTCTCCCAGGGGTGGACAGCGTCGTAGACGAAGCCGATTTTCACCGGTCCACACCTCCATCGAGTGATCCCGCGAGGAGACCGCCGGGACGGCTTCGCTCCAGTCCAATAAACAGGACGATGAACACGAGCACCCAGGCGATCCCCTCGCCCGTGATGAACCCGTACGTGTTGAAGCCGGGTCGCGGTGCAGTGGTGCGCGTCGCGAGGAGTTGCCCCTCGACGGCGAGGCCGACCGGCCCGCGTCCGAAGACGGTCTGGGCGGGGTACTGGAAGCCGATCCCGCGCTCGACGAGCGGGTACAGGAGTGGCACCGGTCCACCGTCGATCACGTCCAGCACGAGGTGGCTCCCGGTGAACGCCGTCACGAGCGGGGCGTACTGCCAGCCGCCGCGATACCAGCGCTCGGCGGCCAGGATCACCGCACAGATCGGGACCAGCGTCACCAGCGAATGCAACAGTCCCGGCTGGCCGAGGAACTTGTCGAAGTCCGCGAGGACGCTAAAGCCCGTGAGTCCGAACGTCGCGGGGTGGTCAAACAGGTCCCCGCGGAGTACGTACGCGACCGTCAGCGGGAGAAACAGGTGTGTCAGCAGGTCCACGACCCCATCCCCCCCAGAGCCAAGTCCATGCTGTGTGCTACTCGTCGAGATAACCGAGCGACTTGAGTCGGTCCTTGACCTCGTCCTCGTCGACTTCCTCGAAGTCGTCGTCTTCGGTCTCCTGTTCGACGCGGTAGAGGACCTCTTCGAGGACGTAGGTGACGTACTCCGCCGACGAGTCGAACTCCGTGCGCGGGAGCCGAGCCTCGACGCGCTCGACGATCCGCTCGGGCAGTTCGACGGACTGTGTCTGTTCCTGACTCATGCTGAATAGATGTGTCAGAGAGAAAATCGTAAACTCACATAATGGTTTCCCTTCACGTGGATCGGACGATAGATATTCGTTGCGCCGGATTGATCAAAGCACAGTTTCCTACAGAAAAGCTACAGCTTTCTGGCCGATTGCTCAGAGTCCCGCGATCCGAGGTAGTAGCCGGCCCCACCGACCAGCAGGACGAACACGACGGCCCCGGCGCCGAGGAGGAACGAGCCGTCGAACACCAGACCGAGGAGCGAGGAGTCGTCCGTTCCGTCGTTCTGCTGTGGGCCAGTGCCAGCCGTCGTCCGGGTCGTGCCCTCCTGCTGTGCCGTCGGCTCGGTTTCTGTCGACCGCGCTGTCGTCCCAGGGGCCGGCGTTGCCCCCGATGCGGTCTCGGTTCTCGTGGCTGTCGGCGAGGGCGTCAACGGCTGGTCGACCGAGACGGTCCCGTCGCTGTAGGTGTCGATCCGGATCTCCTCGGAGTCGCCATCGTACAGCGCGGTCGCGGCGTCGTCGAAGGCGAGAGCGGTCGTGTTGCCGGGCTGGCCGACGATCTCGAACGTGATCCGGGCCAGCGTCGGATCGTCGATACCCTGAACGTTCACCTGTGTCAGGTTGAGTCGGCCCGCGTCCGCATCGTCGTTCGTGATCGGCCGAGAGAAGTCACCACCCTCGACTGCGGCGACCCGGACGACGCTCGGATCGTAGGTGACGCTGGCCTCGTAACTGGAGACGTTGTCGGCGTGGGCCGTGAGTGTGACCGTGACGTTCGAGCCGGGCGTCGCCGAGGCATTCCCCAGGGTGACGTTCGTCGCGCCGTGGCTGGCGCTGGCGAGACTGCCGGCACTGGCGAGACAGAGCACGCCCGCGAGGAGGGCGACGACGAGGACGGCCGTGGAGCGAGTCGACGCTGCCATCGTCACAACCACGGCCCGTCGGTCGCTTGAAACTTTGGAGTCGCACTGTCGGCTGTCCACTCGTGCAGAGCGTCGCGACGCCGAGTCGCGAGTCGCTTCGAAGCGGGGCGCGTCGGCAGTGGGAGACGAGACATGAGAGAGAGACGAGAGTAGCCCGATCAGGCGGCGACGATGTCCTGCTGGATCTGGAGTGCGTCGCTCGCGTCGATGTCACCGTCGCCGTCGACGTCGGCCGCCTCTTCGTCGATGGACACCTCGTCGCCGACGATGTAGCGCTGCAGGAGGATCACGTCACCGGCGTTGACGGAGCCGTCACCGTTGACGTCGCCGTCGCCGGCCACCGAATCCTCCACGACGCCCTGCTCGCTGGTGATCGAACTGATCGCGTCACCGTCGGCGTCGTAGATCGCCGACTCGGCGTCGTCGATCGTGACGTTTGACTGGCCCGCAGCAGTGACGTTGAACTCGATCGTCGCGAGCGTCGGGTCGTCGACACCCTGGCTATCGCCCCGGGTGAACGTGACGACGCCGTTCTGGTTGTCGATGTTCTCGCTGGGTTCTCCAAGGTCAGCGCCGCGCACGTCGACGACTTCGAGCACGCTCTCGTTGAACTCGACCGTGAGTTCGTACCCCGCGACGTTGCCAGCGTCAGCCGCGATGTCGACCTCGGCGTGGCCCGCGACGGGTGCCGAGGCGTTCTTTACGTCGACAACCCGGGTGGTCGCTGGCTCGTAACTGACGTTCTGGGAGACTTTGTCACCGGTACCGCCGGGGTTCGAAGCCACGGTCGGCCCAGTCGCATTGCCCCACCAGTTGTTCCTGGCGTCGAGGATGTCGTCGCCGCGGTTCACGACACCGAACTTGTTGTTGTCCGCAATATTGTTATAATTGACAGTGACCGCTGCTGTTGTCTCGGCAGCGACCACAGTACCGTTACGGTTGCTCTCGATGTCGTTGTGCCGGATGTCGATCGTACTCAGTTCGCCACCGCTGGGAGCTTTCAACAGGACGCCACGCCGGGAGTCGTTGATACGGTTATCTCTGATCGAGACGTCCCGGACAGTCGTATCCTGACCGTAGGTGACCACGTAGACGCCGTTTTTTGCATTGTCGATCTCGTTTCCGCGAACGTCGATATTCTTCACAGTCGTGTTATCGCTGTTCGCGAGGATCTGGATCCCCCTGCGCTTGGTATCTGTGATCACGTTATCAGCGACGGTGACACCGTCGATCTCCGAGACGCCGTCACCACTGAGTACGTTGATACCGACGCGGGCCCCAGAGATCCGGTTCCGCGTCGCTCTCGAATCGGTCAGGAGCGCACCGTCTTCTCTACTCTGAAAGGCGATCGGAATCGTGATATCGGTGAACGAGTTGTCCGACACAGTCACCCTCTCGATCGCTTTGGTTCGTCCACTGGAGGGGAACACGCCGAGGGTCGTGTAGTTCCGAATAACGAATCCAGTGATCTCCACATCATCGGCCTTGTGAGTGAGCTCGAATGCTCCGGATTCTGTCCCACCCGAATCCATCACTGGAGCACCGCTCCCGGGCCCCGCGGTGGAGTTGCCCGGAACACCACGTAACGTGATATCGGGTTTATTGATCGTGACCGATTCGTTGTACGTCCCCTGTGTAACGTTGATCGTTGCCCCCTTCGGAGCCGCATTGACAGCAGTCTGAATCGAGGTATAGACGTTGTCGTTGTCAGTATTTTCTGCAGCGCCGATGTTCCCGTCGTTGTCGATTCGATCCTGCGTCTCGACGACGAAATCGCTACTCGACGCTGCAGCTGTACCTACGAATGCCGTCGGGACAGCCATCGAAAGCGTGACAATGATTACGAAAGCGATACAACTGTGCTTACCGAGATGCGAACCACCCATCGGACCACCTACCATTTTTGTCCCAGGTCAGTCTTATCAATGTTTCTATAGCATGTATGTGCATGCGGACAAACACGTAGTTAATATCCAGAACTGATGAGTGCAATAACAGGACTACTTCGGTTGAGAGACCGAGTGAGCGGGAAAGAGATTGAAGAGATGAACCGTGTCCTCAACCATCGAGGGCCAGACGGAGTGGAGACGAAGACACGCGGCCCGGCCGGGTTCGGACATCAGTCACTTGAGACGACACCCGAAGCGGACTCTCTCACGTTACCAGTTCACGACGAGACGTATCTCTTCACGTGTGATGCACGAATCGATAACAGAGACGAACTTCGATCGCGACTGGCAATCGAAGCAAATCGGGAAGTTTCAGACGCCGAACTCATTTTAGCGGCGTACGATAAGTGGGGAGAGCGATGTCCCGAAGCGTTGCTGGGAGCGTTCGCGTTCGCAGTCTGGGACAGTGAGGCGGAACGACTCTTTCTGGCTCGTGACCACATGGGCGTCAAACCGCTGTACTACTACACCGACGAAACCGTGTTCGCATTCGCGACCGAGATGAAGGCACTGCTCGCGCGAGAATTCATAGACGGCACGATCAATCAAAAACGGGTCGGTACCTATCTCGTCGGACACGATGACCAGAAAGAGCAGACCGCCTACGACGAACTGTATCGCGTGCCACCAGCGACCGCGATGACCGTCGAATCGCACTCTGTTTCGAAACAGACGTACTGGGAGCTTGACCCGTCGCGGGAACTCCACCTCGGATCTGACGAGGCGTACACCGAGCAGTTTCGTGAAATCTTCGCGGATGCCGTCCGCTCTCGTATGCGGGGGGCTCCCCCAATTGGTACGACACTGAGCGGCGGTCTCGACTCGTCTTCTGTCGCGTGCACGGCCGCACACTACCGAACGTTCGACGAGCCAGTTCACACGTTTTCACTGGTGTTCGACGATCTTCCAGCCTGTGACGAGCGGGAGTATATCGAAGCGGTCTTGCGAGAGGGGAGTTTCGAATCACACTACATTCCCGGAGACAGCAAGGGTCCGCTCTCCTACCTCGACGAGATTCTCTGGTGTGCCGACGGGCCGTTCGCTGGCACCAATATGTTCATGCACCGTGATCTGTATCGATCGGTCGCAGACCAGAATGTCCGAATCCTCCTCGAAGGAGTAGACGGGGACTCGGTCGTCTCACACGGCTTCCGTTATCTCGCGGAACTTGCGTCCAGCGGTCGCCTGCTGTCGCTGGCCAGGGCAGTCAAGGCGGCCTCCGAGTTCGAGCTGTTCGAACAGCGCTCGATCCGGCAAGTGCTGTGGCAATTCGTCGTGACTCCGCTGGCACCGGAGAGCGGTCGCTCCCTCTGGCGAAGAGTGCGAGGAGGCGAGGACGTCGTGGCTAACAACCCTATTATCGACAAGGCGTTCGCAGATCGAATCGGACTCCGACAGATGATCGAGCAGTCCGCATCGAGATTCGAGCCGGCACGGACTGAGCGACAGTTCCACTACAACCAGTTGCAGAACGGGGTACAGCCACGCTCGCTCGAACTGGCGAACAAGGTCGCTGGCTACTACGGTGTCGAGCCACGGTTTCCCTTCTTCGACAAGCGTCTCGTCGAGTTTTGCCTCGCACTTCCGGCCTCACAGAAATTCCACGTCGATGGAACGAGAATCGTGCTCCGGCGATCTCTGAGTGATATACTGCCGGACGCCATCGAAAGCCGGACCGACAAGGCGTCCAGCGCCGAGAACCTGAAACAGGGTCTCCTCCGTCGAAACGGGGAGAAGCTGACCGATCTCGTCGAAGAGCTCCCCGACCCGCTCGAATCGATGATAGCGTCGACAGAGCTAGCACGGGTACGCCAGTCCGCGAGAGAACAGGACCCGACGCTGGATGAGATAATGACACTCTGGCGGGTGGCAGTACTGTCACGGTGGATGTCTGACAACCAGTCCGATGAGACAAACTCTGCCCCCGCAGGACCCAAAAGGTGTGAGAACCACAACATTGATGTATCAAATTGAACGTTATTTATGTATGATCGAGAAATCGAAACAGGAATATTCTGCACCTCGGATCGTTGAATACGGGGACATCACCGAGCAGACAAAGGGGAACCCAGGGGATGGAGGAGACCCAAGTGGTCTCGTCGGCAGTCCAGCTTGACGCAGAATTCCGATCGTTCTGATGGCATTGTCACGGCTCTTTGGATTCGCGACTGAATTTCCACGTACCGTCGATCGAATCGTATATTCTGAACGAGCGATGACGGTCCCCTCGATACGCCTCGCCGAGCCGACCCAACACACCTCGTTCGACCGAACCAACGACGGTCAGGAAGTCCAGTTCTCGTGGCCCGAGACAGGCATTTTCAGCGTCAGTGATGGAGACGAGATCACGTACGACGGAGCCGGAGAGTGTACACCACAGGAGATGCGAAACGCGTTCCTCGGCGTCTGCCTCGGCACCCTCCTCGTCCAGCGCGGGTTCCTCGTCCTACACGGCAGCGTCGTCGAGATCGACGGCGAGGCGGTCGCCTTCCTCGGTAACAAACGCGCGGGCAAATCCACGTCATCTGCGGCGCTTCTCGCCCGCGGCCACCGCTTCCTCGCGGACGACATCGTCGCCGTCCAGTTCGAGGACGGACGGCCGATGGTCACGCCGGCGTTCCCGATGTTCAAGCTCGATCCCGAGGCGTTCGACGACGACGCGCTCCCGGCAGAACCGGCCGAGAACCCCGAGACGGGGTACGGGAAGCACTACTACGAGCTCACGGAAGCGTTCGACTGGGACACCAGTCCGCTCTCGAAGATCGTCCTGCTCGAACCCGACGACGGGCCGACCGAGCAGGAAGCAGTCAGCGGCCACGAGGCGCTGCTGAGCGTCCTCGAACACGCGTGGCCGGTCCGATTGCAGGACGCACCGTATGTCGAGGACGAGCAGGGGACCTTCGGCGATCCGGAACTGGATCGCTACGCGCGCCTCGTCGAGCACTGCACCGTCGAGCGTCTCTCGATGCCACAGGACCACGAGACGCTCGACGAACTCGGGCAAGATCTCGAAGCGGCGCTCGGCGTGAAGCAGACTGGGACGTGGTGAACGGAACCAAACGGGACGCCGTCCTGCCGGAGTGCTCAGATGAGGGTTCGACCGTGAGAGCGATGACGCACCGAAAGCCCTCGGCACGCTCCGGCGTTCTGTGGCGGATATCCTCTCTTCGTTCGGATAGTGCCACCGCAGAACGCCGGAACGCGCCTCGCCCTTTCATCCGCCAGGATTCGGCCGTCTCATAGTCTGAACCCTGGCGGATGAAAGGGCGAGCGTCGGTCGGCCCCTCCCGGGCGAAGTAAGCACCCACGGCGCGCAGCGAGCGCGAGGCCGACCATCGGGAGGCATCGAACCGCTCGAACGGCGAGTGAAGCGAGCCGTGAGAGCCCCGGAGCGGTCGAGGGACGCGAGGGCTTTCGATATCTTGGTGCCGTCTCTGGCGATTTCTTCACCGAACACGACCGGTATCAGGAGGCAAACTATTTTGGACTGGATCGACCTGTACCTAGCAATCACTATGGCACTCGACGGCGACGATAGGACGGCCGACACGGACGATGGACGGTTCGTCGCCAGCGAGGGCGTGCTCTCCTCAGAAGTCGACGACGAGGAGGTCTTGCTGGACACCGAGTCGGGAACCTACTACGGACTGAACGCAGTCGGGCGATTGCTCTGGGAACAGCTACAGGAACCCTGCACCGTCGAAGAACTGGTCGAGCGGACCGCTACGGAGTTCGACATCAGCCGCGAGGAGTGTCGATCGGACGTGGACGCCTTTCTCACCGACCTCGGGGAAGCGGGGCTCGTCGAGCACGCATGAGTCGACTGGCGCGGTTCCTGGCGCTGTCGCCGCGGCGACGGCGGCTGTTGCTCGCGGCACTCGGACTGTCAGTGCTTGTCAGGCTGGGGTTCGCGCTTACGTCGTTTCGACGAACGGCTGGACTGATGGGACGGCTGCCAGCGGGGAGTGGCACCCGGGCGCCGATCGCGGACATCCGCTGGGCCGTCGTGAGCGCGAGCAGGTACGTGCCGGGAGCCGCGTGTCTCACGCGCGCCGTCGTCGCCGAGACGCTCTGCCGGCGCTACGGCCACCCGGCGGACCTGCACGTGGGCGTGAATCGGACGAACGACGATTTCACCGCCCACAGCTGGCTCGTGAGCGGCGACCGTGTCGTCGTGGGCGACGACGTGGATCTCGATCGGTTCGAGCCGCTGGGTGTGCTGGACCAGCATGAGTGAGTGGTCGCTGCTCTGTCGGCTGACGACGCCGACTGACCCGCAGGAAGCCATCGAATGGCCCGAGACTGTCGACTGGGATCGACTCATCAGTCTCGCCGACGCTCACGGCGTCCTCCATCACCTCGGGGAGCGGTTGTCGACGATCGAGCGCGTCCCCGACGAGGTGCAGTCGAAACTCACGGCACGTCGGCGCGAGCGCGTCGCCCGCTCGCTCACGCTGACGAACGGGTTGCACTCGGTCCACGAACAGTTCGGCGACGCGTCGATCCCGGCGCTCCCGTACAAGGGCCCAGTGTTGAGCACCGTCGCCCACGGGGAGATCGCCGCACGACAGTACGTCGATGTCGACATCGTGGTCGCTCCCGAGGCGTTCGACCGGGCCTGTGAACTGCTTCGGGCCAGCGGCTACGAGCAGGTCGAGCGCCTCCGTGCACTCGGCGAAGCAGCGTTCCGGAACGGTTCGGGCGTGGTGGTCGATCTCCACCGGAGCATCCTCCCCCGGTACTTCCCAGCGACGCTGCCCGTCGAGTCGCTCTGGAGTCGGCGGCGAGACGTCGACGTGGGCGGGACGGCGCTCCCGGCGCTCGATCCGGCCGATCGCTTCGTCGTGCTCGCCGTCCACGGGACGAAGCACTGCTGGTACAAACTGGCGTGGACCCACGACGTGGCGACGCTGCTCGTCCGCGACGAGACCGACTGGACCGAGGTCGTCACTCGGGCGCGCTCACTCGGAGCGCTCCGGCACGTTCGGCTGGCCTGCTGGCTGGCGAACCATCACTTCGGCGTGCCGACGCCGGACGCGATCGACGTGACGGCCGACCCGGATGTGGCAGCTCTCGGTGTAGAACTAACCAAGCAGCCCGAGCCGAGCGCGACGCCACCCACGGATCGAGCGCAGTTCCGGTGCCAGTGGCGGGCGCTGACCCGTCGTCGTGACAGAGTCCAGTACGCCGCTCGTCTGGCGACCATCCCGAGCGAGCACGACATCGAGAGCGTCCCGTTGCCCGCCTTTGCGACCCCGCTGTACCGTGTGGTGCGACCGGTTCGGTTGCTCGGCCGGTACGGTCGCGCGACTGTTTCACGATTGTTGACGGGTCCGTAATACCTAAGTGGCGACCGGCAGAAGTATTCAGTAATCAACATGGGTGCAACAGCCGTCGTCTCCAGTTCCGCTAGCGCGTCTTCGAGCGCTGCCGGAGTCTCTGCGAGCGTCACGTCGCTCCTGTCGCCGGTTGGAACGGGGATCGGTGGAATCGCGGTCGCAATCACGCTCGTGTACGTCCTAGCGCATCTCGACGTCATCTCGGCGAGCGAAGAGCGCAACGAGCACATCCGACAGACGCTGGTCGCGACGGCGATTCCGCTCGGACTGACGTTCGCCGGGATCGTCGCGTTCCGGACGATGCAGATCCTGTGATCAGCGGACCCGGACTTCTTCATCCGTAATCACGGTCTGTGAGGGAATGTGAAAGAGTCGAACCTGGACCGTCGTGTTCGTCACCGGGCTCGTGATCGTACCGTCGGTCTTCGCGAAGATCAGCGAAACCCCCGATTCGAGCGTCGGTGACCCCGTATTGTTCCGAAGCGGGTCACCTTCGTGAAGCACCCGGTACGTCAGACTCCCCTGCACACTCGACCAGTTCGTCGCGTCCGAGAACACGAGTCCGGACGATCGAGAGCCGACGACCATCTCGATTTGAGTCACGGGGATCGACTCGCCTTCGACGTGAGTGATCGTCAGGATGCGGACGGTCCCTGTCTGATTGAGGCGAAACTCGTCGTCGGCGTCCGAGAGTTCGAACGTCGCGTCGGGGGACAGCGGATTGGTCGACAGCGCGCTGAACCCGAACGCCACGGTCGCGGAGACGACGACGACGCCGAGGGTCACGAGGAGAATGGTCCGCGTCTCGGCCCCCGAGTCCGGCGTCTCCTCGGTCATCGTCAGAGGAACGACCCCTGCATCGGGATGATCGCGAACAGGAAGACGTTCAGCACGCCGTGGGCGACGGTGATGAAGACGAGGCTGTCGAGATAGTCGTACAGCAACCCGTACACGAGCCCGATCACGCCCGCGAAGAGTACCTCGGCGGGGACGCCGTAGCCCGAGTGCATCAGTCCGAACAGGCCGCTGGCAATCAGGAGTCCGGGCCAGCGGCCGAACTCGGTCTGGAGCCGGCGCTGGAGCAGTCCACGAAAGAGGTACTCCTCGACGAAGCCGACGAAACAGACCATCACGACGGTGATCATCGCGAGCTGTGCGACACTCCAGGTGGGGATCAACGCCTCGGACTGGAGGATCGCGGCCTCGACCTCCGCGAGCAGCCAGCCGACCGGGATCGTCACCGGGAGCAGGAGGAGCCCTCGCTTCCAGCCGAAAGAGACCGATAAGTCCGGGATCGACCGGTCCACGTAGACCAGTGCCGGCACGAGCGGGCCGTAGATCAGCGGGAACCAGTAGGCCGTGAGCTGGAAGAACACCGGCATCCCGAGGTTGACCAGTCGGAACAGCGGGACCAGCGCCAGGACCATCACGAGATCGGCGTCGTCACCGTACTGCAAGAGCCCGACACAGAGGAGCAGCGTCGCGAGGTGCGCCCAGATCGACGGCCAGGTCCGTCCGAAAAACAGCAGCGTCTCGCTCGCGACGATCGCAGTCAGGATGGCCCACAGCGAGAGCACGAGCGCTGGGCGATTGGTGCGTCGTTCGAGGGCCGACCAGACGGCGCTTCGGGCGGTCTGTACGTTTGGAACGTTCATAGAACGGAACAGTTCAGTCGAGTATCGCTACGTGCGTCGAGGAGTATAAAGAACGCGGTAACTCGTGATTGTTCCCCAGTATCGCGTCTGATATTCGGAGGGGTGCAGTTTTTATACCCGACGTCGATTGTCGTGGTATGAGCGTTCGTGACGCCGCCTCGTTCACCCTCGATCTGTTCGTGATATTCGCACTCGGCCTCGTCTACGTCGCCGGACTCACGGCGAAGACGACCGCTGCGTACGCGACCCGCTGCTGGGAGGCACTCCGGGCCTCCGCCGGCTGGAACGTGCCGGAATCGGCCCACAAGCGATAGCTATCGGCGCGACGGGATTTTTGCGGTGACGATTGTGACACTGTAGCACCCCAGTGGAAACTGGCACAAGCGCTCGTTCGTCTCACCGTAGGGTATCGGCGGCGCTAGTCACCGGCGCTGTCGTCGGTCGACCGGTCCGGCAAGAGTGCCGCAAGCGCTGTCGATCGCGATCGACCGTTAATCCCTTCGCCGGGCGGCGAGGACTCCGGCAGCGAGGAGTGCTGCGATCGCGAGGACGCCCCCGAAGCCGGGACCGCTCTCGGTCGTAGTCGGCGTCGGCGTTCCGACGCCCTCTGCACCGCCACCTGGGGTCGTCGCGGTCGGTTGGGCACCCCCGCTTGCCGTAGTCTCGGTCACCTCAGTCGGCGTCGCAGTGGGCGTCGCGGTCTGCGTCGGCGTTGGCGTCGCGGTGGGCGTTGGTGTCGCGGTCGGCGTTGGTTCGACCGACAGCGAGCCTGCCGAGACGTTGCCGACGACGATCTCGTACTCGCCGACCGATTCGACAGTGACGGTGAACGTCTCCGAAACCGTCTGGTTGGTGCCGACGGCGACCGTGCGCGTGTCGAGGACACTGTCGTTGGCGGTCACGTCGACCGTGACGTTGCCGTCGCGATAGCCATCGTTTTCGAACACCGCACTGGCGTCGACAGCCTCACCGACCTGGATCTCGGTCGCGCTCAGGTTCGCGTCGGTGACGGCGATCGAGGGTTCAGCGGTCCCGAGAGCGAACGACGAGAAGCCAGTGGTCGTCGCCGTGAACAGGTTCCCACCGCGATGGGTGGTCTCGACCCCCTCCCACGAACCGTCGTGGTACCGGTACAGCAACACGTCCTCGGGCGACACACCGAGTTCGTCGAGCCGTTGCTGGGAGAGACGGAAGAGGAACTCGCCCTCGCGGATCTCATCTTCGCTGGCGTTTCGGAAGCCGACCGTCACGTACTGGAAGACGCGGGTGGTTCTGTCGACCGCTGGGGTCGCCATCGGTGACTGACTCGTGTTGACGTCAATCCTGACGTTCGTCACGTTGGCCGCGCTCGTGACGTTCAAACGAACGAACGGCCCCATGCCACCACCGTTACCGAACGGCAACACGACTTTCTCCCCGGCGAAGAGTTGGTCGAGCGACACTGCCGCGTTGCCGTTCCCGAATGCAAGGGACGGTCGAACGGTCCCGTTCTCCCACGGTCGCTGGGGCGGGCCACGGTCGTCTTCATCGTCGCCCGGTGGTCCGGGCGGGAAGCCGCCCGGTGGCCCTGGCGGGAAGTCGCCGCCGGACGCGTCGAGTTCGATCGTGCCGGTCGCGGTGCTCGTCTGGGACTCGTTGTCGTCCAGCGTCGAGACGACGACGTAGCGGTAGTCGGTCTCCGAGAAGTTCTCGAACGTGTCGACGGTAACCGAGGCCTCCCTGTCTTCGCCGTTGACGACGGTCACGGAGGCGTCGATACGCTCGTACTCGCTGTTGCTCTCGCCCCCGACCGTGATCGGGTCAGTGTTGGGCTGGTCGGCGTCCAGTTCCTCGGCGAAGAACTCGATAGCGCTACCCGCGCTGACCGGGCGTCTGACCTCGCCGTCCGTGAGGTCGTTCCCGTTCAGGGTCGTCCCCGACTCGACGCGAGCGACGCCGTTGAGCTCGTTTATCGAGTGTTCCAGCTGGGTATCCGAACCGACCGAGAAGTCGGGACCGAGCGCAGACTCGTTGACCACGAGGTCGAACCGGCTGTCCTCGAACGTGGACGCCCGATAGATCGCGACCGCGTGCGTGACCTGACCGTCGGCGCTGGCCTCGAAGGCGTCCTCGGTGTCGACCTCGAACATCAGATCGTCACCGGGTTCGGCGTCGTCTTCCGCCTCGACATCGGCAACGTCTTCCTGGACAGAGAGCGTGTCGGCACCGACGAGCACCACGTCACCGTCGACCGAGATGTTGCCGTCGTCGAGCCCGGGATCCCCGCTCGTCGCGCCCGTCTCGATCCCGGCTCGCTCCGGCTCGTGGACCGCGGCGAAGACGACGTAGTGGCCCGGCCCGAACGAAGCCGTCCGCGAGAGGCGACCGGAGTCGTCGAGCGCGGCGTCGTTGTCGAGCAGCCGGAAAGAGGCGTTCCGGTTCGCCGCGTCGACGTCAGAGAACAGTTCCAGTGCGCCCATCGACGTGGTCGGCACGCCGTCCTCTGACTCGGGGCGGAGCCGTGCGGCCACGAGTTCGACGCGGTCCTGCCCGTCGAGTTCGTCGAAGCCCGTGCCGGCGGCGAGGTTCGCGTCGAAGGCGATCGTCACGTCCTCCCCACGCTCGTGTGCGCCCATCGGGTTTCGCTCCCCGTCGAAGGTTCGGACCAGGGACAGCGAGTCGACGCCGTCGTTGTCCGACGTGAACGCGTTCCCACTGCCGAGCCGTTCGCCGAGCACCGTCGCCGGTTGCGTGACGGTCGTAGCGGCGTCGGTGTCGTCAGTCCGGAGCGTGAAACCGGCACGTTCCCATCCCTCTATCTGCCCGTCGTCGCTGAGTTCGAACACCTGCGCGTCCGGAACCCCGGACGGGTTGTCGACGCCGTTGGCCCCGAGCGCGACGCCCGAAAGAGCGGCACTCGAGACCAGCAGTATCGCGAATATCGTCGCAATGAGACGCCGCCCACCAATCATGTATTCTTGTTTTGATATCTAATCGGGGGATAATGAATGTTGTCCATGCGCCTGGTAGCTGCTGCGTACACACCGACTCCGCCCGGTGGACAGGTCAACGTCGGCGGAGCCCGAGTACGGCGAGCACCCACAGCACGACGGCCGTGAACGTGAACGTGAACCCGGGGCCAGTCGCGCTGGTCGGCGTGGTCGACGTCGGCGATTCGGGCTGGATGACGTTAGCGTTCGTCGTCGTTACGCCACCGTTCGCCTCCGTGGACGAGTCACCGTTCTCGGTCGTCCGCTCGTTCGTCGCGGTCCCGCCGCGTTCGTCCTCGGACGACCGTGTCAGTTCCGTCCGAGCGGTCGTTGCGGTCGTTTGCTCGCCCGCCACCGTCGTCGTGGCGTCCGCTGACTCGCTCGTCGCTCCCGTGGCCGTGGGCTCGGCGGTCCCGTCGTTCGTGACGCTGGTCGCCTCGGTCGCTCGGTCGTCAGTCACACTCGGTGTCCCTGTTTGGACAGCCGTGGTCGCCGTCGCTGCGACGGTCGAACCGCCCGACGCGTCGGTCCCCGTTCGCGTCTGTGCGGTCGGTACGACGGTGGACGGAGTCCCGGTCGTCGCTCCCGGTGTCGCCGTCCCACCGGCGGTCGTCCCAGTGGTACGTTCACGGACCGTGAGTTCCGTGAGGTCGCTGACGGCGAGCATCTCCGCACGCTGGCGGACGGTCGCGTCACCGCGGACGAGCACGTAGAGGTCGTACGCGCCGGGTGAGAGGCCGTCGGTCGAGAGTGTCGCCGTGTACTCGCCGTCGGCTCGCCATTGCATCTCGACCTGTCGCTCGACGGACGGCCCGCCGACGACGACCTGAACGGCGGCCAGTTCGGAGTGGCGCTCTCGCTGGCGCTCGGAGAGGTCGGCGCTCACTGTCAGCGAGTCGCCAGTCGCGACGGTCGCCGGCGCGTCGACGGTCACGTCGTATCCCGAGAGAACCACGGGGTACACCGCCTTCACCTCGTTGTCGGCCCGGATCGTGACCGCGTAGGTGCCGGCCTCGCCCGTACCGAAGTACTCGATCGTCTGTGTGGCGTCGCCGGTGTGTCTGGCGCTGCTGATGAGCTGGTTGTCCGGGCCGCGGAAGTACACCTCGTAGTCGGTCCCGTCGGGAACGTCCAGATCGACAGTGAACGAGTCGTCGCCGGTGACGCGCGTGATCGACTCGACGGTGTACTGACCGCCCTGATAAGAGACCGTCCGGTCGGGCACGTCGAGCGACGGGGTCCCAGTGATGGCATACCCCGGGACCGCCAGCGCACTCACACCGGCCGACGCCAGGAAGAGTATCACCGTGAGGAGGGCCATGGATCCACGGGGACCACTCATAGGCAAGCAGTCCGGTGAGAGCCACTCATATCTTTCTATCCGGTGGCCACAGACGGGTTACTGTCGCTATCTACCAGTGATCGTCGCCCGTGTCCCAGCGATCACCGGGAAGAGACGACAGTAAACCGTCTCACCGCAGCTGGTCCAGCGGCCGGAGCCGGAACAGGTAGAGGCCGGCCACCAGCCCGGCCACGACACTGACGGCGACGGCACCGACGAGGCCGGCGAGCAGGAACCGCTCGGAGACGGCGACGACGTTCTCGAAGCCGACGACGGCAGTCACGATCCGGTTGATCGCCCACGTCGCCGGGATCGAGGCCCCGACCGCCACCAGCCCGCCGACGAGTCCGATCAACAGCGTCGTCACGAGGACGAGCCCCAGCAGCGAGAACCGGGACATCCCAAGCGCCGTCAGCGCTCCCAGCGTGCGCCGGTGGCGGTAGACGTACGACAGCTGGAGGTTCGTCAGCAAGAGCACGCCGGCGACGACCGCCAGCGCGACGAGACTGACCCCGCTCGCGATGACGACTGCCTTGCCCTCGAGCGTCGCCCGGAGTTGCTGCTCGTTCGTTCGCACCGTGTACTCGGGATAGGTCGCCTGGAGATCTTCCCTGACGGCGCTCGCGTTGGCTCCCTCGGTGAGCCTGATCGAGACGAACGTCGCGCGATCGCTGGCCGTCGTGCCGGTCACCGCCTGGAGTTCGCTCAGGTGGAGCGTGACCGTCGGCGCGCCCACGAATCGTGAATAGGTCGACGAGATCCCGACGATCGTGAACTCGTGTTCGCGAGCGGTCGCCAGCGTTCCCCCGACGTGAATGGTATCGTTTACTGATGCGTTCAGCAACGCGGCCGTCCGGCTGTCGACGACGACTTCGTGGGTCATCGGCCCGTCGTAGCTCCCGTTGGCGTAGTGGATGTCGCCCCGCCGGAACCCACGGCCGGCCGAGAGCGAGACCGCGTTGTCGTTGGCCGGTGCGCCGGCCGCGATCACGGTCTCGTACTGACTCGCGTTTCGGCCGACGTAGACTGTCTGGAAGGCCAGCGGGGTCGCGACCGCGACGTCGTCCCGGTCGCCGAGTTCCGCTGCGATGGTGTGGGCGTCGACCATCGAGTTCTCGAACCCGCCGGCCGCACCGGGGCGCAACTCGGTGGGCCCGCCGGTCATCCAGAGATCCCGCCCGGACTGGGAGAACTTCTCCTGCCCGGTGTCGATCACGCCGGCACCGGTGCTGGCGAGTAGGATCGTCGAAAGGACGGCCATCGCGACCCCGAGGATCGCAAGGACGGTGCGGGTGCGCTCGTGGCGGAACTGCGCCAGCGCGATCCCCAGGATCGCCCGGTAACGACTGGCTCGACTCACCCCGACAGCACCTCCAGTACGTCTGTTCGCCGGCTCAACAGGACCGGATAGACGGCCCCGACGAGGCCGATCCCCAGGGCGACACAGAGCGCGTAGCCGACCAGCGAGAGATCGAACACCGCCACCGCATCGACGCCGACGGCCGTCGCCGCCAGTGCGTTCGCGCCGACGATGCCCAGCAGGCCGACACCGATACCGACGACACCGCCGGCGAGCGAGACGACGACTGTCTCGCTCGCGATGAGCACCGACCTGGATCTGGTCGAGAGCCCGATCGCGGCCAGCGTCCCGAGCTGGCGGCGGTCCGCACTGACCTCCAGCCCCATCAGCGTCGTGACGAAGAGCACGCCGACGACGACCGCGGCGACGAGCGCGGCGACGGCGATCGCCAGCGGGAGGTTCGACGTGGACACCTGCTGTGCAGAGAGTCCGCTCCGGGTCACGACGGTCGTCCGCGGATACTGCCCCGCCAGCGCCGACCGGACCGAGCGGTCGTTCGTGCTGACGAGCAACTGGTCGGCCGCGTCGCCACTCTCGCCACCGGTTAGCGACTGCAACTCGCTCAGGTGGACCAGCATCACGGGAACCGTCCCGCCAGCGGTCCGGGCCCCGCCCGCCGAGACGTTCGCGACGGCGAACGAGCGGCTCTCGTTCGTGGCGGCCAGTGCCAGTTGATCACCCTGCGAGGCGTTGGTCACCGTGGCCGCCGCGTCGTTCAGCACTGCCTCACCGGTCCAGCGCCCGTCGTAGCTCCCGTTGGCGTAGTAGGGATCGCCCGGCGTGAGCTCGCCAGCGGGAAGCCCGAGGACGGTCGTGTCGGGCGACGGCACCACGCCGACCGCGAGGACGTAGGTCCGGTCGCCCGTGACCCGGTCGCGGACCGGGACCAGTTCTAGTAACACCGGCGTCGCGTAGTCGACACGGTCGTCGCTCGCGATGGCCGCGCTCGTCTGGTGGACGTCCCCGAGCTGGAGTCCGCCGGTCGAGACTGCGATCGACTCGGCGTTCGACTGCTCGGGGACGATCCAGTAGTCCACGTCGTCGCTCTCGACGACGGACTGAGAGGCAAGTCCCAGGGACACGCCCGTGACGGCGACCATCAGGCCGACCGCGAGCCCGACGCCGAGAACGCTCAACAGCACGCGCTGGGGCGCGGTCTGGAAGCGGCCCGCGACGCGCTGGATCGCCAGTCCGACCAGCGACCGGAGCCGTCGACCGACCATCAGGGTCCCCCGTCGAGCGCTCCGTCCCGAAGTCGCAACACCCGATCACACACGTCCAGGGCCTGCTGGTCGTGGGAGGCGAGGACGACCGCCCGATCGTCTGCCACGTCGACGAGCAGGTCGAGTACACGCGCACCCGTCTCGGAATCCAGCTCGCCGGTGGGTTCGTCCGCCACCACTAGCGAGGGGTCGGTGGCCAGCGCCCGGGCGATGGCGACACGCTGTTGCTCCCCCCCGGAGAGTCGCCCGGGCCTGTGGGTCACCCGGTCGTCGAGCCCGACGGCCGCCAGCAGTGACTCTGCCCGCTGTCGGCGGTCACGCTTCGAGTGACCCAGTTCCACCAGCGGCAGTGCGGCGTTCGCCCGCGCACTGAGCGCGTCGAGGAGGTGGAACCGCTGGAAGACAATACCGACAGTCCGGAGCCGGAGCCGCGCTCGCTGTCGGCCCGAGAGCGCGGCCACGTCGTCACCGTCGAGGGTCAGCCGCCCCGCCGTCGGCACGTCGAGGCCGGCCAGCAGGTGCAGGAGCGTCGACTTCCCGCTCCCGCTGGGGCCGGCGATCCCGACGACCTCTCCGGGTTCGACGGCGACGGAGACGCCGCGGAGGGCCGTGACAGTCGGCGTGGCTGACCGGTCGAAGAACCCGCCGCCACCGCGGGAGTACTCACGTACGAGGTCGTCACCCTCGACGACGGGTTCAGCAGTCGAGGACGTCTCGGCGACGCCGCCGCGCTCGGTCATTTTGTCGTTGTTGTATCTGCCTGCGAGATAACTGTTTTCGTCGTCCGGCACCGTTCCGCTCGGAGCAGATCGAATATCAGTACTCAATGTAGTTTTTTGAAGTGATGTGTTGAGGCAGCTCCTCGTTAAGGTAGGTATCATTTCTAAAAGTAATCGATTACAGACGGTGCCGGAGCGACCCGGTTCTGGTACCGTCTGTTCAGACTTATTCACTCCTGAACGCCGTATAAAGTAGTTTAAACATCGAAATTCTGTTCGGAGAGACACGGTGCGCGACGCGGCGGCGGCAGAAGACCGGTTGCAGTCGCTCCCCGACGTTCGACGACTCTACAACCACTGAAATCGCTGATTCCCACCGGACCAGGAACGAAAGACGACGATCGTCGACAATCCTGCTCCAAAAATCATCAGCGATAATATATTCGATATACGAGAAGGCTCAAACATAATAATACAAATAAATATTATTAATTATCATCTCAGTGCTGGTTCAAATTCGACCGGCGGCTGAAGGAGATCGGGCTCCGCGAGCCGCGAGAATCGGCAACCGCGTGTCGCAGGGTGAAACAGCTCGACCAGTCGGTCGCGTCTGCGTGATCAAATCCGATTAGTAAACGTCCTGCATCGACCGATATGCTCAGAAACCGTTACCTATTCAATCCAGCGCAACGATGCGAGGAGCACCATGGGCCAGTCGTCAGAACAGTCAGTAGAATTGACAAGCATCTATCAGGACCTCGGTGTTCGGGAGGTCGTCAACGCCGCGGGCACGAAGACGCGTATCGGCGGCAGTCTGATTCGCGAGGAAGCACTCGAAGCGATGAACAGCGCCGCGAGCGGGTTCGTCGAGGTCGGTGACCTGCAGGCGCGAGCCAGCGAGTTGATCCGCGAGGTGACCGGCGCGCAGGCGGGCTACGTGACCTCCGGAGCGGACGCGGGGCTGTTGCTGGGCGCGGCGGCCGCGATCGCCGGGTCGGACGTGGCGGCGATGGACCAGCTCCCCGACACCGAGGGGCTGGCCGACGAGATCGTGGTGCCGCGAACACACCGCACGGGGTACGACCACGCCTTCCGGGCCGCGGGCGCGGAGATCGTCGACGTGGGAACCAACGACTTTCACCTTGGGACAGGTGCGACCAACGTCGAACCGTGGGAGATCGACCGCGCAATCGGCGAGGACACCGCCGCCGTCGGCTACCTCCAGAAGACGTACACCCAGCCCGACCTCGAAACCGTCGTCGAGGTCGCCCACGACAACGACGTGCCGGTGATCGTCGACGCCGCCGCCGAGGTCCCGCCGATCGAGAACCTCGAACGGTTCGTCGACACGGGCGCTGACCTCGTCGTCTTCAGCGGCGGGAAGGCGATCCGCGGGCCCCAGACGACGGGGATCGTCGCCGGCCGCCAGGACCTGATCCAGTCGATCGCGCTCCAGCACCTGGACATGCACGTCGCCCACGAGGTGTGGGAGCCACCGCGCGAACTGATCGACCCTGACAGCGTCGACGGCGTCCCCCGCCAGGGGATCGGTCGCCCGATGAAGGTCGGCAAGGAGGAACTGGCCGGGCTGATCCGTGCTCTGGAGGTGTTCGTCGATCTGGACTACGAGGAACTGAGTGCGACCTGGCGGCGACAGGCCGAGCGCGCCGCCGAGGCGCTCGCGACCAACGAACACCTGTCAACGACAGTCACCGGCGGGGAAGGCGAGAACGTCGCCCCCGTCGTCGAGGTGACGCTCGACGACACTCGCTCCGCGAAAGAACTGGTAGCGGCACTGCGGGCCGAAGACCCTCGCGTCTACGTCGGTGCCGACGGCATGGGCGACAACGTGATCGCGATCAATCCCATGTGCCTCGACGACGAAGAACTGACCTACGTCGTCGATCGGATCGAAGCCAACCTGTAGCGCCGGGTGGACCGCTACTTCTCTCGGTGGCTGGGCAGGCGACGAGAAGGCGATCACTGGCACTTATTGTCGCGCCACTCTATTGCTCGCGCATGGAAATCACGGACTACGACCTGTACGGGGTGCCTCCGCGGTGGCTGTTCCTGCGCCTGGAGACCGACGAGGGGGTCGTCGGCTGGGGGGAGCCAGTCGTCGAGGGCCGCTCCAAGACCGTCGAGGCGGCCGTCGAAGAGATCATGGACTCGTACCTGATGGGGAAAGACCCGCTGCGGATCGAGGACCACTGGCAGGCGATGTACCGCGGCAGTTTCTATCGTGGCGGCCCGATCCTGATGAGTGCGATCGCCGGGATCGATCAGGCGCTGTGGGACATCAAAGGGAAGCACTACGGCCTGCCGGTCCACGAACTGCTCGGCGGGCGCAGCCGCGACAAGATCAGAGTGTACCAGTGGGTCGGGGGCAATCGCCCCGAGGAACTAGCCGACGAGGCCGCCCAGCTGGTCGACGCGGGCTACACCGCGCTGAAGATGGACGCGACCCACCAGATGCGCCACATCGAGTCGCGTGAGACCATCTCGGAGATCGTCGAGCGCGTCGAACGCGTCCGCGAGGCCGTCGGCGACGACATCGACATCGGTGTCGACTTCCGCGGACGGGTCTCGAAGTCGATGGCCAAGACGCTCACCCACCGGCTGAGCGATCTCGCTCTCATGTTCGTCGAGGAGCCGGTACTGCCCGAGAACATCGAACACCTGCCCGCGATCGCCGAACAGACACAGGCCCCGCTGGCGGCCGGCGAGCGCCTCTACTCGCGGTGGGACTTCAAGCGACTGTTCCGGACGGGTGCGATCGACGTGATCCAGCCCGACGTGTCCCACGCCGGGGGGATCTCCGAGATGGTCAAGATCGCCAACATGGCCGAGACCCACGACGTGGCGGTCGCTCCCAACTGCCCGCTGGGGCCGATCGCGCTGGCCGCGTCGCTGCAGGTCGACACCTGCGTCCCGAACTTCTTCGTCCAGGACCACGGGTTCGACATCCACCTGCCTGCGACCGACCGGACCCACCAGTACGTCGCCGACGACCAGTTCGCCTTCGAGGACGGCTACGTCGAGGTGCTGGACGAACCGGGCCTGGGCGTCGACATCGACGAGTCGCTGGTCGAAGAGCGGGCGGAGACCGACGTGAACTGGCACAACCCGATCTGGCGTCACGAGGACGGCTCGATCGCCGACTGGTAGTCGTCTGCGGAAGGGGTCGGAATTAAACGGAGGATCGACTCTGCAGAGAACAAGGCACCGAAAGCCCTCGGCTTGCTCCGGCGTTCTGTGTGGGATATTCTCCCTGTGGTCGAATAGTGCCCACGCAGAACGCCGGACCACGCCTCGCCCTTTCATCCACCAGGATACGACTGGTCAATCGTCTGATCCCCTGGCGGATGAAAGGGCGAGCGCAGTTGCGGGAACCCCGGCGACGCAAGCACGCGAAGCGCGCGCAGCGAGCCGCGGGACCGCAACTGCGCGAGGGCTTTCGGTGTCTCTGCGTTCGAGCATGTACTTGCTTATCTGAGTCAGGGGCGAGAACGTGAACACTTATCACGCTCACCACGTTATGATCGGCCATGGCAACGGGGGACACCAGCGGGACCCTGACGGCACTCGGCAAGACCTTCAGGATCGTCGAGTACATGACCGAGCACGGTGGCAGCGTCCGCATCACCGAGCTCGCGACCGCACTGGACATCTCGAAGAGCACCGTCTACAAGCACCTGAACACCCTCCGATCGGAGGGGTACGTCGCCAAAGACGGCGTCGAATACAGGCTCAGCCCGAAGTTCGTCGACATCGGCGAACACGTGAAGGGGTCGTTCGAACCCTACACGCAGGCGAAACCAGCGATCGACAGTCTCGCCGACACCACCGACGAGACGGCCGGCCTCGTCCTGGCACACGACCGGGAGGCCGTCGACATCTACACCGCGATCGGGACCCACCCGGAGGCGTGTTCGATGGCGACGACGCGTCACCTCCACTGTAGCGCCCCGGGGAAGGCGATCCTGTCGACGCTGCCCGACGACACGGTCGACGAGCTCCTCGACGAACAGCTGGTGTCGCTGACCGAGGACACGATCACCGATCCCGGCCGCCTCCGGAGCGAACTCCGACGGATCGGCGAGCGGGGCATCGCCTTCGCTCGCGGCGAACAGGAGGCCGATATCAACAGTGTCGCGGTCCCCGTCGAATTCCCGGACTACCGCGGTGCGGTGTACGTCGCCGGGACTGCGAGTCGACTGTCGAGCAAGCGACTCGAAGAGGACGTGCCGGGGATGGTGCTGGGGACGGTCAGAGAGATCGAAGCCGCCGTCGAGTAACGGACTGTGTCTGCCGGACGAATGGAGAGGGCCGACGCCAGGGAACGGTGGCGTCGGCGATACAGTGGGGCAGTCATCGCAGGCAGAACGGTGTCCCACCGGACCGGCGTAGCCCGGTGACGTCGACGCGCAGTCGATACCACTGGGGAGTCTGGTCGTTCGCTGCCTGCACCGGATCGACACGCGGCGGCGCCTTTATTCTTTCGGGCAGAGCGTGGCGAATGCAAGCGCTCGTCTGGTACTGGTTGGAGTCGAAAAAAGCGCTAGAAAGCGGATCGCGAGGCCGAGCGCCTACCCCGAACACTCGGCGGGCCCGACGGCCTGGAAGTCGTTCCAGGGGGCGGGCTCGCGCGGACTCCACATCGTCTGGTCGCTCGACCACTTGTAGACGGTCCCGTTGTACCGGACCAGCTGGTTCGGCGCGATCTGGCTCAGCGAGTCGATGTGGGGAACGCAGCCGATCGAGTCGGCACCGGCAGTCGGCCCGTCACCGGCACCGTCGGCGAAGTTCCGGTTGACCGCCCCGAGGAGCGTCTCGTTGCGGTCGGTCGAGAGCTCCCACATCATCGCGCCGCCGACACCGGCGTTCTGGACCCAGTCAGTCTTCGTACCGATCGAGCGCTGATTCTCGTAGGTGAGGAAGATGTCGCGCTCGGCGTTGTACAGCCACGGTGCGACGGCGTCCTCGCTGTAGTGGTACTCCCACTCGCTACTGTTCTGGAGGGTCTGACGGATGTCCCAGTAGCTGTAGATACCGTAGGGGTTGTCGAAAGTCCCCCGCGGGAACGCACCGGCTTCGAGGGCCCGGTCAGGATCGTTCGTCGTCCCCATAGCCTCGGCGGCCGGGTTGGACTCGTAGAGCCCGCCGTCACCGCCGTCGGGAACGCCCGTGACCGAACGGCCGTAGGACGGCAGCCCGACGGAGACGTTCTCCGGAGCGAAGGCGGCCGTCCAGACCTGTGTCGCCTTGCGCACTGAGACGCGGTTGCCCTCGCTGACGGAGCTGGGGGCGTTGTCGTAGAGGTTCGCGAGGTGGGCCGTGTTCGACCGCGCGGGCCAGAAGAAGTCGTAGGCCATCAGGTTCACGTAGTCGACGTGCTGGGCCATCTCCGCGCGGTCGTACCCGCCCGCGAACCACGGCGAGGCCGGCACCGCGGCGGTCAGGAGCGCGTCGTCGTGGCCCCGCTCTGCGTATTCCTGATCCACTTCGGCGAAGAGACGGTTGTAGTTCTGCGTGTCGCTGTCACGCGAGAACTGGTGGCCCGACGGGGCCGTCCAGTTCTCGTAGTTCCAGGTTTCGCGCCGGCTCGGGTACTCCCAGTCGATGTCGATGCCGTCGAAGTTGTAGCGTTCCATGATGTCGACGGCCGACTCGGCGAACCGTTGACGCCGTTCCGAGGTCGACGCCGCCTCGGAGAAGTTGCGCGAACGCGCCCAGCCACCGATCGACAGCAGGAGTTCGGTGTCCGGGTGTTCCGCCTTGAGTTCGGCGAACCGTTCGAGTTGCTCGCGCTGGCCCTCGTTCGGGACGTAGACGGTCCCGTCGGGGCGCACGTCGAGGAACGCGTAGTTGACGTGGCTCACCTGGTCCCAGGGCACGTCCGATGGCTCGTAACCGCTCCCGGATTCGGCCTTCCAGCTGGCGTAGTAGCCCACGACGCGCTCGTCGTGATCCTGTACGGACGCGCCCGTCGACGGATCGTCGGGCTGATCGGGCGTGTCTGTCGGGGTGTCTGTTGGCGTGTCAGTCGGGGTGTCCGTGGACGTGTCTGTCGGCGTGTCGGTTGGCGTATCCGTCGGCGTGTCGGTCGGTGTATCGGCCGGCGTGTCGGTTTGCGTATCCGTTGGCGTGTCAGTGGGCGTATCCGTCGGCGTGTCAGTACCGTCCTCGTCGTCCTCGAACTCGTAGAAGATGTCCGAGTACGCCGCGGAGTCAGACTTGTACAGCGCCCAGAAGCTGAGCAGGCCGATGTCCTCGTCCTCGGCCCACTGGACGACCTCGCGGGCGTCGCTCTGGGTGAACGCCGACTCGCCGACGTTGGGCGTCACGCCGAGCATCTCGCGGCGCTCGGCGGTCGATTTCTCGGGGTAGACCGTGCCGAGCCACTCGACAGTGCCCTGACCCGCCGAGTCGATGATCGCGGGGTAGTCACCGGAGAAGCCCATCACCATGATGTTGACGTGCTCAATCTCGACGCCGGACGCGGCGGCGTCACTGACCATGTCACGTGCGGGGGCGTAGTTACGGTTCTCGATCCCGTTGCGCCCCGCGGGCACGGTGTAGGACACCTCGACCTCGGGATACTCCTCCTGGAGCATCGCGAGGGCGTCGTTGCGCATCCGGTAGACCGCCGGCGAGCGGTTCTGGGCGTTCTCGTCGTCGATGTCGATGTGTGTGACGCCCAGTTCGGTGACGATGCGCTCGTAGGCGCGTTGGACCTCCGTGGCGTTGTCCGCGTCGCGGGCAATCGTCCGACCGTCCCAGCCGCCCATCGCGACGTGGACCTCGACACCCCGGTCTTGGAGCGTCTGGATCTGCCCGGCGTAGTCCGAGAGTGGGCGCTGGCCGTCGGAGGTGAGCCAGCCCACGTCGACATCGCCGTCGGCCTCGCCGTCGCCGACGAACGAGATCACGACGCGGTCGGTGCTGGCCGCCGCGGTATTGCCCGTGATGTCGGCCCAGGTGCCCTCGTACGGTGCGAACGCGTCGTCCTCACCGGTGGGTTCGTCCGGCTGGCCGGGCGTGTCTGTCGGCGTATCAGTCGGTGTGTCTGTCGGTGGGTCGATCGGACCGATCTCGGTCCACGGACCCCACTGGGTGCTCCCCGGTTCGTCGCCGCGAGTCCACCAGTCGGCCTCCCAAATCGCGCCGTCGTAGACGACCCGGTCGCCGCTGGTGTAGGTGGCGCTCGGGTCCCACGCCGGCGGCTGATCGCCGCTCGGCGTGTCCGTCGGCGTATCGGTCGGTGTCGCCGTTGGCGTGTCGGTCGGTGTGTCCGTCGGCGTGTCGGTCGGTGTGTCCGTCGGCGTCGCGGTTGGCGTCTCCGTCGGTGTCGGCGACGGGGTCGGCGTCGGTGTCTCACCACCGGAACAGTCACCGATCTCGCTCCAGTAGACGCTGCTCTGTGTCGGTGCGACCGCACGCGTCGCGAGCTGTGCCTCGTACAGTGCACCGTCGTACGTGACCCGGTCGCCGGACTCGTACAGCGTCATCTGGTCGTACTCGGGAGCGTCCGAGCAGTTTGCTGCCGCTGCGATCCCTGTGATACCGCCTGCCATGCTCGTGATGACGAGGACGATCGCCATCGTGAGTGCTGACGTCTGTCGTCTCATGTTGTCGTGCTCGTACGTCCGGGCGACAGGACCCCAGCATCTGCTGGCTCTGACACGTGATCCCCACGCTCATCGAGTGACCCCCACCCGGACGCACGTTACTCATAGGCAAGCGCTGGTCCACTATAATTTTAATGGTCTGTTGGTAATTTTATGTTGTCTTCCGGCTATTGCACCACAGTTCGCTGTTTCACAATAGTAAACGTCGGTCGTCGGTACAGTCGAGGGAACCGAGGATCGACACGTCCAAACCGAACTCCTACGCTGGTCTGAATCGTGCTGCGACGATAGAGATGTATCGTTAAATGGGCTCTGCCAACTGAATGATACGCCTGCGCTGGCAGGGAACAGACGCCCTGGGAAACTAAGCCGGCCCCGCCAACGGCTTCAGAACGCCATACTATAACACAGGTATTGTCGTTATTCTATTCGACGAGTAGCGAACTTTTTCCACTATTATGAAACAGTACAGAGCGACAGTATCTGATCGACCGCGAACGAAGTGGATCGAACGGCGTACTCTGGGAATTAGAGCAGAGACAGCTTCGATACAGGACGGTATGAAGTAACATTTCGGCTTAATATGCGAGTTGTCGCGAGACTCCCTCTGTAGATGGGTCCAGTGGGAGAGATAGTCTGTCGGCGGCCGCTATTTGGAGTGTCTATGGGATCAAGTCTCGGCACCTATCGATACGTGGTGTGTTTTTGTACCCATATGGAGACTTTAGTGGCTGATTACGAGCGATGGCGGACACCGATAAACAGTCGCCATCGAAAATCACAGCACGCCCGATCACGAGACCGCAGTGCGATCGATCTGTACACAGTTGGTCCTCTCGAACAGCGACTCCCAGCGTCGGCGGATCTCGTGACCGAGTGACTACTCGACGACTTGGCCGTCCTCGACGCGCTCGACTCGCTCGTGCCCGCCGTAGGTGCCCGCCGCGAGTTCGACCGAAACGGTCTCGCCGGGCGCAAGCGTCTTCATCGTCCCGTTCTCTCGCTGGGCGTCCGGGTAGGAGTGGCCGGGATAGGCCGTCGTCGGTTCGAGGCCCGCGGTGTAGTTGCGCCCCCAGAACGGCGACTCGTCCATGCCGCCGAAGGCTTGCCAGTACCACAGTGCCTCGAAGTGCTCGGCCGGATACGACAGCGCGAATCCAACGTCCAGTTCGCTGTTGCTGACGGCGTACCACCCGTCGTCGACGCCCAGCAGGTACGCCTGATCGTGGATCTCGCTGTCGGTCGGCGGGAACTGCGACAGGTCGACGCTCTCGCCGTTCTCGCCCTCGGCCATCGGCCACGCGAACTGCTGGTCACCTGCCAGCCGATTCGTCGTGAGGTCGTCAGGGTAGTCGTCGATGTAGCTCTCTCCGGCCGGTACGTCGAGTCGCGCGTCTGGACCGATCAGTGGCCGGCCCAGTGCGACGTGGTGTTGCCAGACGTACTCCAGTTCGTACTCGCCCTCGTTGGTCACCGACTCGTCGATCTCCAGGCGAGACTCGCCGGCCGGCAGCGTGAGTCGCTGCGTGATGGCGAAGGGATAGCGACGGAGTCGGGCCGTCAGTTCAAGTGCGACCGCCTCGTCGTCGTCCCGCACGACCGCGGCGTCCCAGGGTATCAGTGCACTCTCGCCGTGGTGGTCGTAGCGATTCCCGGGGATCGACATCGGTCCGCCGGCGACCGGGACGTTCAGCTGCCAGCCGCCCGGATAGTGCTCGTTCCACGTCATCTCCGTCGAGGGAATGACGCGCTCACTCGGTGGGTCCCACTGGTAGTCGGCGTGATAGAGTACGTCCACGTCGGTGCGCTTGTCCCGGAACTCGAGGATGTCGCCGCCTTTGCCCGGCAGCACCATCACGCGAAGGTGGCGGTTCTCCAGGACCGCGGCGTCGATGCCGCGATAGGAGAGCTCCGTCGAGATACTCGGCCGCTCGTCGAAGTAGCCCATACCCCTCGCTTCACGCGGTCCGTATTAAAATTCCGGACCTCGGACAGTGAGGGTCCGCTGCACAGGCTGTGTCGGGGGCAGACACCCGCGAGGTTAGCCATAGAAGAGTGCAGAACGAAATGAAAGAGATCGGATGGAAATAAAAACCGCTATAGATCTCTGATTCGTTTCCACAGTCGGATTAATACCACTCATATCACCCGCATATGTCTACAGATTCTAGAATAAAACGTGTGTACTCAGACAAAGCCATCAACGGACGCGATATCAATAGCGCGCCGCGTCGCATCGGCTGTTTTTGATATCGCATTGAACGGTGTCCCAAATGCCAGTCCGGCCCACCACTATTTCACCGTGGGCCGCGAACCGTCCGGTATGTTCGAGACGATTCTGGTCCCCACCGACGGCAGCGACTGCGCAGCCCTGGCGCTCGATCACGTCGTCGACATCGCGCGCCACTACGACGCGACCGTCCACCTCCTGCACGTACTGGACGTGCGCGATCTGGAGAAAGCACCAGACGTCGAACCCCTCGAAGACGACGCGGCAACGCTCGTCGACGAGACCGAGAGCGGGATCGACGCGGACGTCGAGACGGTGACCAGTGTCCGGACGGGCTACCCCGACCAGGAGATCCGCGACTACGCCGACCAGATCGAGGCCGGCATGATCGCGATGGGGAGCCACGGCCGGACCGGAGTCCGGCGGTTCGTGCTGGGGAGCATCGCCGAGAAAGTGCTGCGACTTTCGGACGTGCCGGTGCTCACCGTCACGGAGAGCGAGGTAGGCACCCTCCCGTACGAGAACGTGCTCGTCCCCACGGACGGCAGCAGGGGCGCCGACGCCGCGGTCGGCCCGGCAGCCTCGCTGGCGACCGCCTACGACGCCACCGTCCACGGACTCTCGGTCGTGGACACGCGGGCGCTCGGCGCGGACGTTCGCTCGGACGTGCTCGTCGACTCGCTGGAGGACAACGCGCGGACCGCGCTCGACGACCTCGAAGCCGATCTGGCCGATCGCGACGTGGGCGAAGTCAGGAAAGAGGTCATGTTCGGAATGCCGTATCAATCGATCCAGAACTACGTCGAAGAGAACGCCGTCGACCTCGTCGTGATGGGTACCCACGGTCGAACCGGACTGGACCGGTATCTGCTCGGCAGCGTCACCGAGAAACTCGTTCGGACCTCACCGGTGCCGGTGCTCTCGGTCAGGATTCCCGAGAACGAGTAGTCACGTGGCGCAAGCAGAGCAGACAGGAAAGCCGAGGCCTACCGGGGTCTTCGAGCGTCTCCCTGGCACGTAGCGGCCGCCTTCGGTGATCGACGCAGACGCAGTATTATTGGTCAGGCTAGACTTTTGGCCGCTGGCAACGGAGATAGTGTATGGTCTCACGACTCACGAAGACGGCCGCGGCCGCCGGTGGCCTGCTCGCGCTCTGGATCGGCTGGGGCCTCTACAGCACGCGCAGCGCCGAAGACGTCCCCTACGAGACGGTCGACCAGATCGACGACGTGGAGATCCGCCGGTATCCGCTGTCGGTGCTGGTCGAGACGACCGCACCGACCCAGAGTGCGGCGTTCCAGCGACTGTTCGACTACATCTCGGGCGCGAACGAAGCAAGCGAAGACGTGGAAATGACCGCCCCGGTGGCCACGCACGGCGAGAAGATCGAGATGACAGCACCGGTGCGAACGCCGGGGAACCAGACCGTCTCGATGACCGCGCCGGTCCGTTCGGATGAAAACAACGACGGGACGACGATGGCCTTCTACCTCCCACCGGAGTACACACCCGCCAGCGCCCCGACGCCGACGGACCCGACTGTCAGACTCGTCGTGGAGCCGGCCAGAACCGTCGCCGCCACCCGCTTCTCGTGGTACGCCACCGCCGACCGGGTCGAGCGCGCACGCAGGCACCTGCTGGACGTGCTCGAAGACCGCGGGATCGAACCGCAAGAAGAGCCGTTCGTGTTGCAGTACAACGACCCGTGGACGCCGCCGTTCATGCGGCGCAACGAGGTCGCCGTGACAGTCGCCGACGAGTGGGACGAGTGATTACTCGATCTCGATCTCCTGACCGCTCTCGATCGGTTCTGACTTCCCGACAGTCACTGTCAGCACGCCGTTGCTGAGTGTCGCATCGACGGCGACGGCGTCGACGGCGTCCGGGAAGTGCACCCGCCGGGAGACGGACTCCCGGCTGCGCTCGTGGTGGATGTAGTTCGACTGCTCCTCGTCGACCGCCTCCTCGCGCTCGGCGTCGACGTGGAGGGTCTGGTCGGTGATCCGCACGTCGATCTCGTCTTTCTCGAAGCCGGGCAGATCCATCGTGACCTCGAACTCGTCGTCCCGATCGACGAGGTCGATCGACGCCGAGCGCTGCTGTGGCGACCACTGGCTCCAGTCCCATCGCCCGGACGACTCCTCGAACTGTCGACTCATGCGATCGAAGAACTCCTCCAGTTCCTCGAAGGGGTTGCGCTGTGACATGCAGTCGAGAGTCGCCCACAGTCGGGCTTTGTTATAACGAGATTTCCGGGGGCTGCGAGTCGATTGGGGAGGCTTTCCGGGTCGGTAACGACGGCTTTCGAACGGACGGCCGTCAATCAGTGCCGAGCGGGGGCTGATGACTGGTCGACTCGACCACGAGCGTGCGTTTTTCTCATCGATCGCGTCCCAAAACCATGCGTCGCTACTTTCACGTGAGCGGTCGCAGTTCCGGTATGGAGTACACGACACTCAGCTCCACGGGCATGGACGTCTCGAAGATCTGTCTGGGCTGTATGAGCTTCGGCAGCCAGGACGACTGGATGCTCGACGAAGACGAGGGGCGCGAACTCGTCGAACGAGCGATCGATCTGGGGATCAACTTCTTCGACACCGCGAACGTCTACTCCTCGGGCGAGAGCGAGGACATCCTCGGCGACGTGCTCGCGGAGTACGATCGCGACGAGCAGGTCGTGGCGACGAAGGTGCGCTGGCCGGGCGCGAAGGACCATCGCAACGCAGAGGGGCTCTCCCGCAAGACCATCGAGCAGGAACTCGACCACTCGCTCGATCGGCTGGGGATGGACACCGTAGACCTCTACCAGATCCACCGCTGGGACGACGACACGCCCATCGAAACGACCCTGCGAGCGCTGGACGATGCCGTTCGGCGGGGCAAGGTCCGCCACATCGGCGCGTCCTCGATGTACGCCCACCAGTTCCAGCGCGCGCTGCACGTCAGCGACCGCGAGAACCTCGCTCGCTTCGAGACGATGCAGAACCTGAACCACCTGACCTACCGCGAGGAAGAGCGCGAGATGTATCCCATCTGTGACCGGGAGAACATCGGCGTCCTCCCGTGGTCCCCGCTCGCAGCGGGCTACCTGACCCGTCCCCACGAGGAGTTCACCGAGACGACCCGCGGCGAGCACGAGGTCGACTACGGGACGCCGTACCACGAGGGGCCGGGCAGCCAGGAGATCAACGAGCGCGTCCAGGAACTCGCGGCGGAGAAGGGCGTCACGATGGCCCAGATCGCGCTGGCGTGGCAGTTCCAGAACGACCACGTCGACACGCCCATCGTCGGCACGTCCAGTATCGAACACCTGGAGGACGCCGTCGAGGCGCTGGACGTGAAACTGTCGGCGTCAGACGTGGAGTATCTGGAGGAGCCCTACGAACCGGTGGAAGTGTTCGGGTTCGAGTAAAGCGAGATTCCGACCGACGGGAAGAACCTCGTTATGGCGAGCGAAGTGAGCGAAGTGAGCGACACGCGAGCGTGGAAATCTGAGCGGAGCGAAGATCTCCGGGATGCGAACGCGGAGCGAAGCGATGCGTGAGCAGCGTGGATGAAGCGAAGTCAGCGATGTCGCCGGCCGTGCTACCACCGATGGTGGACGGAGTCGGCGACGTGTTCCTCGTAGATATCCTGCACGGCACCGTGGGTCTCGTGAGAGAGTGGGTCGAGATCGGCGGCCGTGGCGTTCTCGCGGACGTGCGTCGGCGAGGTCGACCCGGGAATGACCGTCGAGACGGCGTCGTGATCGAGGACCCAGCGGAGCGTGAACTGCGCCATCGTCGCGTCCTCGGGGACGAGGCGGCGCATGTCGTCGACCGCGGCGAGGCCGTCCTCGAAGGGGACGCCCGCGAACGTCTCGCCGCCCTTGCGACCGACACCGGCCTCGACGCCTTCTTCGGCGGCCCAGCGGCGGTGGTCGTCTTCGCCGAAGTCTTCGATGCCGTCGAAGGCATCTGCGAGCAGGCCCGACGCGAGCGGCACCCGGACGATAATCCCCACGTCCTCGGCGGCGGCCCGCTCGAAGAATCGCTCGGCCGGGCGCTGGCGGAGCGGGTTGAAGATGATCTGGACGGACTCGACCACGTCGTACTCCATGGCCTTGGTCGCCTCTTCGACCTTCTCGACGCTGACGCCGGCGTGATCGATCAGTCCCTCGTCCTCGAGATCTTCGAGCACCCGGAAGGTCTCGGGCTCGTAGAAGGCGTCCGTCACCGGACAGTGCAACTGGACCAGATCCAGCGAGTCGGTGCCGAGCCGATCCAGCGAGCCCGAGACCGACTCGCGCAGGCCGGCCTCCGAGTGGTGGCCGTCCTCGTCGGGGGCGGCTTTCGTCGGGACGTAGATCCGCTCTGCGTCGTCGGGTCGGTCGTCGAGTAGGTCGCCGATCAGCCGCTCGGCGCGCCCGTCGCCGTACACCTCGGCCGTGTCGATGGTGTTGACGCCGGCGTCGAGTGCCGTCTCCAGGGTTTCGAGTACTGTCTCGTCGCTCACGTCGTCCCAGACCGGGCCGACGTTCCACGTGCCTAGCCCGATCTCCGTGACCGCCATCTCCGTACTGCCGAGTGGTCGTGTGTCCATAGCTAGGAGAGGGACGAAAACGGGCAAAAAGCTGGACATTGCGGCAGGACAGCGGGGCGACCGGACCGTACTTACGCCGCCAATCGGAACGCGAGGCTGTACATTCGGCCGACTGACTCCGACCCGATATCAGTCGCGAGACGCTCGGCCCGCGCGGCCAGCGCCGCCCCTGCGTCGTCGGCGCAATCAGCAGCGAACGAAGCGGCCGCGTCGGCGTGAGCCGAGAGGTGGCTCTCGGTCCAGGGCACCGGCTCCAGCAGCGTCCGCTCGCGCTCGAAGGCCCAGCCTGCGCCGGCGAACAGGTCACGGAGGAACGACGAAGGGTAGAACGTCAGCGCCGGGCGACCGGTCGCCAGTTCCGCGGCGGCGTTCTCGACGGCGAAGAGATCGCGGACTGCGGCCGTCTCGGGGAGCGGGGCGTAGTCGTCGACGACGAGGTGGGCCCCCGGAGCGGCCACACGCTGGAGTTCGTCCGCGATCCGCGACAACGCCGCCGGATCGAGGACGTTGCAGAGGCCGTGGGCAGTGACGAGATCGACGGACTCCTCGGGCAACGGAATCGCACGGAGGTCGGCGTGGAGGACGGCCAGCCGGTCGCGCGCGGCCGGGTGGCTGTCGGTGTCTGCGTCCTGACCACCTGCGATGCGCTCCCGGGTCGTCAGTGCGTGCTCGCGGTCGTTCGTGACCGCGTAGACGCGGCTCGCACCCGCGTCGAGCAGGCCCGCGGTCGTGTTGCCGACGCCGGCACCGGCCTCCAGACAGCGCCGACCGTCGACAGGTCGGTCGTCGAGTGCCGTGGTGACCGTGCTCGGTACGTCCATGCCGACGAGTCAGTGGTGAAGCTGCTCGGGGACGGGACTGTCGTCGTGGCGCGAGCCCTCGATCAGCGACCGCTGGGCGGCCTCGTCCATCCCGTCGTAGTCGGCGGCGGCCTCACAGATCATCGTGACGAGCTTCGGGTCACCGGCGCTGACGACGCTCGTGAGGCCCTGCGAGGCGGCGAAGTCGAAGCGCTCGCTGATCTCGTCGGGCGCACAGACCGGCCGATACCAGTTACAGAAGGGGCGGTCCCGCTCGGGCAGTTCCTCGGTGTCGGGCCACGAACCCGCGGCGAAGGCCTTGATGCCGAGCGTGCCGATGTCTTCTTCGTTGGCTCGCTGCAGGACCGCCTCGTAGTCGTGCTCGCCGTCGTCTTTCCCGGCGACGACGGGGTTGAGCGGGAACATCAGTGACTCGAGGTCGTCGATGCGGTCGATAGCGTCGACGATGAGGTCCGGTCGGCTGTGACTCGTCAGCCCGATGTGGTCGATGATCCCTTGCTCCTGTGCCTCGCGGAAGGCCGTGAGCGCGCCGTCGTCGGCCGTAATCTCGTCGAGTTCGTCGTCGTATTCGAGCCCGTGGACCTGGTAGAGGTCGATCTTCTCGACCCCCAGCCGGTCCAGCGACTCGTCGAGCCGTTGCCACGCGCCCTCGTAGCTCCGCTTCTCGGTCTTGCACCCGAGGAAGATCTCCTCGCGGTGCTGGCGGAGTTTGGGGCCGAGCTTCAGCTCCGCATCGCCGTACATCGGGGCCACGTCGAAGTGATTGACACCGTAGTCGAGCACGTGCTCAACCATCTGATTCGCGCCCTCCTGTTCGAGCCAGTTGAGCGCGATCGTGCCGAACGTCATGACAGTGCTGTCGTGACCGGTCGTCCCGAGCGGGCGTGTCTCCATACACGGGGCTCCGGCCGGGACGAACATAATGGTTTTCAGATCTCCTTGATAGTATCAAATTAACTTATACTAAGTTTCTGTCATGGAACTCAGAATGACTTCCCCATTCGGACAGTTCCAGAGCGATTCCGGCACGCAGAAGACTCAGAGTGTCCGTTATAGACACCCCACGAGTAAAAAGTCGGTCGCATGTAGAACCACTGGGGAGCTCTCGTATCACAATCATCTGACCACACAATATAGCGTTCTAGGACCCTCTGGGAGGGACATAGAAGACACCTTTCCAATCCAATGTCCGATTCAGCTGCCAAACCAGATAGTGATAGTAGTCCTATTGTTTTCCAGAATAGACGATAATCAGACAGGATAGTCCTGCCTGGTCGGACCGTCAGTCGCCGGCTTCCTCGACGGTGTTGACGAGCGTCCCGATCCCCGCGACCTCGACCTCGACAGTCTCGCCCGGTTCGAGCTTGATGTCCTGAAACGTGCCGACGCCTTCGGGCGTCCCCGTCGCGACGATGTCACCCGGTTCGAGCCGGACTCGCGAGGAGACAAAGGCGACCAGATCGGCGACGGTGCGGATCATCATGCCGGTATTGTCGTCCTGCATCGTCTCGCCGTCGACTCGCGAGGCGATGTGGAGGTCCTGCGGGTCGTCGATCTCGTCGACGACGATCGAGGGGCCGACCGGCGTCGTCGACTGCATCGTCTTCCCCGAGAACCAGTCGAGCATCTCGTCGTCGCCGACTTGCAGCCCGAGCTGGAGGTCCCGCGCGGACGTGTCGTTGAGGATCGTGTAACCGGCGACGTGGTCGAGCGCGTCCTCGGAGTCGACGTGGCGGGCCGGCTCGCCGATCACCGCCGCGAGTTCGGCCTCGTAGTCGATCTCCTCGGTCACGCGGGTGTGATACGAGATCGGTTCGCGGTGGCCCACGAGCGTCCGCGGGAGTTTCATGAAGACGAGCGGCCACTCGGGCACCTCTATGTCCGACTCCTCGGCGTGGGCCTCGTAATTGAGCGCCGCGCAGAACACTGTGTTGCGGTCGGTCGTCGGCGGTTTGTGTGTGATCTCGTCGCGGTCGAACGTGTCGCCATCGACGCCCGCGGCGTCTTCGGGTCTGGTCAGGGCGTCCTGGAAGTCCTCGAACTCGCTCGATACGTCGGTGACGGTGTCGTCCCCGAACAGCCCGATGCGTTCCGTACCCTCAGCTTCGAAGCGGCCAATGCGCATGTTCAGATATTGTGAGAGGGGCTCTTGATTGTTGCTGTCGTTGGTCGCGTAAAAGACCCATACTTGACGACAGCAGTGGGGTTCTCGTTTGCTACTTCACTGCCCGGATAGACGCTGGCTTCGGGGGTAATACAGATTGAGAACACAATCAGAATCAGCAGGCCTTCCATCTGATGATTCAAATAAAAGGTAGTAGCGCCATAGTAACAATCGAGATGGTTTACACACCGATAACACTGCCATCATGCGATCGGGTGTGCTGATTTTCAAGAAGTACGATAATGACTTGCTATCGAATTTGTCAACTGTACGGGTTCCACGAATTTCTGACTCGAAACAGCTGATAGACAGGAACTCGGTTTCCCGTTCTTGATAGCCGAATTCCCGGTGGGGGATATGGGGCAATCAGAGAAGGGGTTCAGAAGTCTCGTCCAGTTATTCTAAACAACGATCTCCTCTCAGACGGAGAAGATAGTCATCTTATTATATGATCTTTAACATAATGAAGTGGTCAAAGCAGCGAAAATAACAAGAGTATTTTTGTTGGTACTTTAGTTCTCAAGTAGGGTCTGACCCTACGTTTGGTCGGACCCCGCCGTGTGATGCTGGGCATCATCTTTTCTTAATCTATTATTTTATTCTTTTGCATTTATTCTGTTGTTTCAGAACTATACTTTAGCTAGATAGTTGTCCACTATATCTGCAAGTCTGAGCTGAAGGAGGGGGTCTGTTACATCAAACAGTCGGTCTGGGAGATACGAATGTGTCGCCATCACGGTGATGCCGACATGGGTGACGGGGACATCGAGACTGTGTCTGGGAGAGGGCTAGATATACATCTATCGGGGGATTCATGAGACCGCGTCTGGTACTCTGTATATGGTCGGCCACACCATCTACGACTACAACGGCGAATCGGCGATCGTCACTGGCTCGACGAAGGGAATCGGTCGCGGTATCGCGGAAGGGCTCGCCGATGCAGGGGCGAACGTCGTCGTCAACGCACGGACCGAGGAAGACGTGACGACGGTCGCCGAGGACCTCGACGAGCGCAGCGAGGGCGATGTGATCGGCGTCACCGCGGACATGGGCGAGCCCGACGAGATCGAAGCGCTCGTTCAGACTGCGATCGACGAGTTCGGCCAGATCGACCTGCTGGTGAACAACGCCGCGGTCTGGCCCCGCGAGGAATCGCTCGTCGAGGCCTCGATGGAGGACTGGGACTTCGCGATGGACGTGAACGTCCGCGCCCAGTACTACGCCTCGAAACTGGTCGCGGCCCACATGATCGAGGAAGATATCCAGGGGTCGATCGTCAACCACACGAGCCAGACGGGGGACCGCCGGACCGGCCGTCGTGGGCTCTACGGCATCTCGAAGAGCTCGATCAACGGCTTCACCTGGCGGATGGCTCACGAACTCGCCGAACACGGCATCCGGATGAACGCCATCTCGACGGATCTTACCGAGACCTACCAGGTCCACTACGAGGCGGAGATGGCCGCCGAGGACGACCCCGACCGTACGAAGGAGGACGTGCTTCGCGAGTGGGGTGAGGCCCGGCCGATCGGTCGCATGGGTCAGCCCGAAGACCTGGCAAACGCGGTCATGTACCTCGCCAGCGACAAAGCGGCCTACGTCGTCGGGACGATCCTTCGGGTCAGCGGCGGCGGCAATCTGGAGTGATTCGATGAGATTCGTAGACACGCACACGCACGCGTGGGGTGCCGACACCGACGAACTCCCCTGGCAGGCCGAGGTCCTGCCGCCGGGGTGGGACGGGTCCTACACGGCGCGGGATCTGATCGGCGACATGGACGTCGCCGGCGTCGACGAGAGCGTGATCGTCACGACGCCGCTGTACGGCCGCGGCGCGCGCGCCAACGAGTACACGATGCGGGCTATCGAGGCGTTCCCGGACCGCCTGTGGGGCGTCGGCCTCATGGACTTCTTCCAGGACGACCCCGACAACGTACGGGCGGACCTCCGCCGGGTCGTCGGCCACGAGCGGATGCTGGGCGTCCGGATGCACGCCTGCCTGGAGTACGCCGAGTATCCGACAGAACTGAACCGAACGACCGACTGGATTCTCGACGACTCGCTCGCGCCGGTCTGGGAAGAGGCCGCAGCGCTCGATACCGCCGTGTTCGTGTTCCCGAAGGCCGAGCAGGTCTCGATGATCGCCGACCTCGCCGCGGCCCATCCCGACGTGCAACTCGTCGTCGACCACATGGCCTTCCCCGACGAGACGACCGACCCGGACAAGACACCGTGGACCGACTTCGAGGCCGTCGCCGAACACGACAACGTCGCCGTCAAGGTGAGCTCGTTCCCCCGGTCGGCAGAGAGCCAGTGGCCCTACGAGGACATGCACGGCTACGTCCGTAACCTGATCGAGTGGTTCGGCCCCGAACGACTCATGCTGGGCTCGGACTACCCCTGGATGGACGACTGGGCGGGCTACGAGGACTGTCTCTCCTGGGTCGAGACCGTCGATTTCCTCTCGGCGAGAGACCTCTCGTATCTCTCTCACCGGACCTTCGAACGCGTTCACGACGCGTAGACACGACGGACACAACCTTCTTTACCCACTCACTCGTTGCCGCAGGTATGTCATCCGACACGGAGCGAGCGGTGTATATCCAGCGCATCGACCCGGAACACAAGGACGACTACCTCGAAGCCCACGAGGACGTTCCAGAGGATGTCTCCGACGCGATGCGACGCGGCGGCGTCACGGAGTTCGAACTGTACGTTCGGGACGACCTTGCGGTGTGCATCCTCGAAGCGGAGGACATCGACGCCTACCTCGAGGAGATCGACGGTGACGAGGCCGTCGAGGAGTGGGAACGGTACACTGCTGAGTTCAAGCGTGAGGGAGTCGACGTCGACGACGCGGACGAACCGATCCCGTTCATGGATCGGATCTGGACGTTCTCTGCGAGTGCCGATCAGTAAGAGAACGGACTATCCAAGCTTCTGCAGTAGGTTTGGCGATTGCACTCCGGATCAAAACTGATCTGGTAATCGGGTTGTTGTTTAATCGTCCAATTCTATGAACGCCGTTGATTTAGCCGGCACAGTCATCGTCAGCATCAATTCGTCGCCTTCTATTCGGTGTGAGCTATTTAAGCTAGTTTCTGATCGCTGCTTCAAAGTACTTTCTTCAGAGACGAGCCCCTCGTGGTTCAGACGCCACGATCCAGATCTGTCATTATCAGTCCAGTTCGTGACCGAGATACCGAGGCGATTTTCGTTTGGATGCTCCCACGGTACGACAACGACTGGGTGGATGCTTTTTTCCGTTTCTGGATGCTCGATAGGCTCCATTTCCATGGGAGGGGTCGCCTCACGCAACCGTCTGCCAGCAGCGATACACTCCCAGTGGTCCTCCAGGACGCGAGCGGTTTCAAAGAGGTATGCTCGGTTGTCACTCTGTTCATCAGATAGTAGTTTTTCGATAAGGACGTTGCTGAACCAGCCCAACTGGACTCCGTAGGAGAACATCTGAGCGACCTTCGCAGAGAATATATCGTCTTCAATATCTCCCTCTCTGAAGACGCGACCAAACAGTAACGCATACTCTCCGTATATTGTGGGAAACAATGGAATGTCTTCCCCTTCTGGAGCCTGAAACATCAAGTTTCCAGAGAGCAGATGCAAGTACGGTTCAGCGTTCGATTCGCTCGTTAGTGCGGCCATAGACTCATCACCTTGTAACTGATCAACAATGGTAGCAAGCAACCGTTGATACGCTTGAACTCCATACGCGCCCCCACCAGGTGGATGATCATGCTCGGGATCGAAACAGAGCCGAGGTCCAGACGCCGAAATTTGATCTAAATAGACTCCAGCGACACCAATATCGTTGACGAGTCGCTCAACGATCTGTTCGACTTTCGTCGACCAGACGGCGGTACTGGGACACATCGGCAATAGCTGTTGTCCATTCCCGTATTCTTCGACATAGGGTAGCTGATTGGATGGTGAATAACGAGCAGACGATCGCATCGCAAGACCCGATTCCAGGTCATCACGGTCCCAAGAATCACTATTCATGTCTGCAATGCGTGCATTAATATACGGCATCACTCGGATATCCGCCTCGTCCTGAAGCCGTGTTACCATTTCTTCCCAGCGGTCTCTCGGAACGTAGTCCGGATAGCTAGTATCGAACGGAGCCTCGTGCCACCGATACCAATGAATACCCAACGAGACGGGCGACGTAGCTGCAAACTCACGGAGAAGTGCCTCATCATCGGTGACGTCACCCCTACCCGACCAGTATCGGACCCAGAGACTCATTTTCTTGAACCAAGCAGGGATGTCGTCTCGCTCTACAACTGGCCCATTACCGACCCAGGGAGCTTCCTGGAGTGCCCACTCTCGATACCGTTTTGCGGCTGTGTACCAGCCACCGGAGAACAGTTCGAATACGACGTCGTATCCACATTCGTACTCGGATTGATTACGCCCCATCTCTTCTGGGTGATGATCAACCTGGAAGGAGAGTTGACTCGAATCGACGGGAGATGAAACGTCAAACGTCTTTGGACGGCCGTCAGGATCGTGAAATCCAGCGTAGAAACCATGGCCCGAATTGACGACAGAGAAGAACTGCATCGTCCAATTGGCACTCGGGTACGTCTCTAGCTGTGGATGGTCCGTAGTAAGATCACTCTTCGCTGTCGGGTTGCGGATTCGCTCTCCCCATCCGTGCGGGAGAACGAGTTCGTCATCTTTTCTATCGCTTCCTTTTTGATGGACATCGCCCCCGGACGGGAAGGTGAATTCCCAAAGCGTTACCTTCTCACCCGAGAAAGAGACTGTTGGAGACCAGTGTGCAACAGTGGACTGGTGAGACAGTTGCAACTCAAGTTCGACCGTCGCTTCTCCTTGGTTAGAATCGAATTCAAGCGGAATCTCCTGCCAGCGGAGTACTGCAGTAATTTGCTTGTCACCCTCGGTAACTTCGTAAGTGAAAGAACCAACGTCGGGGGTGGAGATTGGGTGACCACGATCGTTATAAAACCTCAGTAGGCTGTCTACGTGTAATGATTGCCCCTCTTCATTGCGAAACTCGGCTACCCAGAAAGGCGTCTCTTGATTCGGATTGAGTTGGTATGTGACGGACTCTTCTCTGCTAGTTACTGATTGGAGAGTACAACCAGTATCTTTCGAACCGAATCCCGCTTGGATCTTATCACTGCTGATACGGAAGTCTGGCTCTGGGGTTGACTGCATAAAAAGCAAATATATCTATACCCTATTATATGTTTCCACCAGACCGGCCTGCCCGACTGCCGATGCCACTTTCGCCAGTAGCGCAGGCCCCAGAAAATGGAATGAAGCGATAGCAGGCATTGAGGTGCAGTCCAATCCGATCGCACGACTACAGTGCGATCGGCGTGAGATCGTCTCGATCGCTACGATAGATGACGACTGGGGCAGTTGGTCGATCAAGCAGTCTTCGAATAGAATAGTGGAGAACTGATAAGGAGACTGCGGAATCAAACCGAACCGAATGGTGTCGTCACAGGTCGGTTCGTGGTCCTCTTACCGATGGGATCGAAGTAGGTTTCAGAGTTCGCTGGCGGTTTCTGGTCTACTGGAGAACAAGGGCCGCTCATCCGAAGAGGTGGGTGACCCTCGATTCGTTAACGGCAAATGATCAATAGAATCAGGACGGCCGGTAAATGGCGAACGAACGACCCGTAAAATGCGCTCAGTTATCTGGAAGCGATTCCACATCCGATGCCTCTTGATCTTTCTCCTGAAACGTCTCCAGTTCTTTTTCCCCCTCAAGTTCCTTCTGGCGGTACTGTTTGCATACGTACAGTACACCAATATCAGTTATCGTGAGTATACCTAGCAACAGGAGATTAAAAAGCACAATGTAATAGGATCCAGTGCCGGGCGTGACGAATGCGAGAGAAAATACTGTGAGGACAAGCAGCATCATGATAATGGCGAGAGCAAGTTGCCAGAGGGGAGTGAACGCACATATCTTATCCCAGAATTTGACCATGCCTGATTTATTATTATCCTCATGCATTATGTACCTTTGGTCTCCGGAACCCTGTGTGTTCGATAGGCAACGGAAAGCCCCCAGAGCCATATCGTGGTACACTAAACGTGACAGACACTGTTCAGAATCGAACCAAGTATCGTCGCCCGTCTGAAAGACGGCAGTGGTTTCGGGTGGATCCCAGTTCTGGAGTGTGGAGGAAGGGAACAAAGCGTTTCTTGGAGGCATGATCGAGATGGCGTTCGTTACGGTTCCAGTAGATTCGGTGTGAGTCACTACATCACTATAGTTCGCTCACCGAGACAGTCCGAAAATTCACTGATATAAGCTCCGTGAGAAGTCCAACTGTAGTAACGATTTAAACGAATTGCACACCCATCGTACTGCTACCGTGCAATGGGGTGTACATTGAGTTCGACGGCTACGGCAGTGACAGACCTTGGCAGCGTTCGTGTAGCGACGATTCAGCGGTATCGGTGTGTGTTTCCCTCCAGATAGTCATTCCGTCTTGGCACTCATCTCGCCGACCCGCAGCGGCCAATAGCTCGCTGCAGGGGGTTGCATCGAGGGGGCATCAGCTTCCGGATACGCCCAGTTGTCAACACGGTAATAGTGCACCGCGGAATACTGACGCTGGGGGATCCGAGGCATCACCTGATTCGAGACCCAGGCCAGCTCTCGAATCAGTTATGTAGCTTCCTCTTGATCGGTCGCCCTCTCCAACTGTACCATTTTGTCCTGAACGTTGACCGTCTCTAACTCGCCGTCTGGGTTGCCGACAGGCATTGGAACTTCCCATTCTACCGGCTGATTCGTGACATCAATTCTGGCTTGCGCGGTCAGATCGTTGCGGAGTGTGAAGTACGGATGATCACCGCCGCCACCCCAGGCGTGAGTTACCATGTCATAATCATTATTCGGGATAACATCCCCCCAGAAGGTGGTCTCACCATGCTGCTGCAACTGTGCTGAGACTCCAAATTGCTGAAGTGCGCCCACGACTGCTCGTCCGTGAGCGAGCCACGTACCGCTGGAGGAAGATGCGACTTCCAGTTCGAACCGCTCTCCATTCGGAGTCATCCATTGGTCGCCTTCTTTGGTGAATCCCTCTCCTTCCAAGAGTTCCGTGGCCCGCTCTGTGTTTGCTTCTTGATACGCATACTGGGTGAAGTCGCCGGCGAGATCCCCGAGGTGACGTTCGATCGAACCAGTGGATAGACTGCATGGCACCTCCAGAGGCGTATTCTGTTCGGAGATGTTCGGCAATGCCTGCAGTACGTTTTGTCTATTCGCGACGTGAGCCAGTGCCTGACGAACTCGAACTCTACTCAACCACTCGTTTTCGAAATTGAAGCACATTGCCTCGCCAGTGTTCGTAGGGAGGACCTGCAGTTGAGCGTACTCTGGTAGCGCGCTCTTCTGCTCTGGCGGCAAGATAATTCCGCCCCCGTCAACGTCTCCGCTCAGGAACAGGGGTAACGTATCCCCGTCTCTGAAAATGAAGTCGACACCCGGGAAATTGATATCGTCGCCCGTGATGTGCCCGTTGGAGTAGTCCGAATACCGTTCAAAAACCAGTTCCGTTTCGCCCCGATCAGAAAATTGGAATGGACCGTTCCCAACCGGCTCTTCTAGGACGAAGTTGACGAGGTCTTCTTCGACAGATGAAATCTCGTCGTCGGTCGTCGCCTCTTCGATTCGCTCAGCATACTCTCCGAAGACGCTGTGTGGTTGATTTATCCTCCGCTCGGCGAACAGATTGTGTTTCAGCAGCTCTGGGTTGATTTCCGCTGAAACCGTCATTTCCACAGTGGACTCGTCGGCCGCACTGATAGAATCGATCGAGTTCCAGATCGGATCGTTGAATATCTTCTCGATTCGGAATTGTGTCACAATATCCCGAGCAGTGACTGATGATCCATCGTGCCACGTATAGTCCTCATTTAATTGAATTTCAATAACATCGCCGGCGGACACTTCGCTCGGGATGTTCCATTCCTGAGCGATAAGCGGGATGAATCCGCCATCTTCATCGTATTTTGCGAGCTGATCGTAGAGGAACTCCACACCCGGACCTTCGTTCTGTAACCGGTGTGGGTTGTACTGCGCGTCCTGGGGACGTACACGCGTGTAGCTTGTGAAACTGGAGTCGACGGGGTCACCACCGGCTTCCGTATTGCCAGTACTGTCAGTACCACCATCTGTACCACCAGTTTCCCCATTATCTGTAGCACCAGTTCCCCCATCATCTCCAGAACAGCCAGCAAGACCAATAACACCTGCACTGCCTGCTGTAACAATAAATCGACGGCGCGATTCATCAACTGACGATGTATATGCCTCTCTTGGCATACATCCACATGATAGCTTATAGCATATATACCCTTTGGTTAATCGGGGGACTACATCGGCTAAAACGGTAGTGGAACTATCCCAGCGATCACTCCAGGCATGTGCCCGGTTTTCCGCGAGAGGCAAGATGGAACTGTACTCTCTAGAGATGGACGGATACCAATGTTACCGCGTTACTCGCCCCTTCCCTCTGCATTCCAGCCGGAATGTTAATTAGTATCGTGAGCAATGTCTACACGATGCTTGAAACAATACACGAGCGGTTCGACCACCCAACAGTCGTCTGGTTCCTCATTATTGGTGTTACGATGTCCGTTGTTGGGATGACCGTCGATATGCTTGGCAGGCCGACTATCGCGGGATATATCGGTATGCTCTCGGCAATGATGCTACTCTTTGCGGTCATCACCTTCGTGCCGCTGTTCGTGTTGAAGAAGACATCACCGATGTTCATGGAATACGACTCCGGGAGTATCAAGAAGACCTGATTACCGGTGTGTCCTTTCGTATCGAAACGACTCACGACTGAAGTGAGCTATCCAGTTGCACAGTGAGAGAGCAAAGTTCCACGCAGTCCCGAGTTATCGAGGAAAATACGACTTCTCAATCAGTCGTCCGTCTGAGCGTTCGATTCCGTGCTGGCCGTGTTGAATACGTCCGAGTCAACCGCTCCCTCTTCGACGATCGGCTCACTATCCCAGTACTCGTGGGACTCGTCGTACTCGCGGAAGCAGGCTGTTTTGTGCTCCTCGCTGTCGTCGACGTGCTCATCGAGTTGTGGGCACTGTTCGGTACAGGCTTCACGGGCCTCTGGGCAGCGTGTATGGAATCGGCAGCCACTGGGTGGATTGACGGGGTCCGGGATGTCGATACCGCGTAGCGGCGGGTCTTCGACGCTCTCCTCCACTTCAAGATCGGCGGTCGACCACTGGAGCACCTTCGTGTAGGGGTGCTGTGGATCGTTGATGATCTGCTCCGCGGGACCGATCTCGACGATTTCTCCGAGGTACATCACGCCGATTCGGCCGTCGGCCTTCGCCGAAATGTAACGGGCGTTCGAGAGATTGTGGGAGATGAACACGAAGGAAGTGTCGAAGATGTCCTGCAGTTCGAGCATGAGATCCATGACTTCGACTCGTAGAGAGACGTCCAGTGCCGACACCGCTTCGTCGGCGAGAATTACGTCCGGATTCATGAGCAGCGCACGGACCAGCGCCACGCGCTGTTGCTCACCGCCCGATAACTGGTGCGGGTACCGCTTGGCGTAGTCCGCAGGCGGCGACATACCTACGTACTCCAGCATGCTTAGCACCCGTTCCTGACGGTCGTTGGGGTTCATATCCGGGAACCATCGTCTGAGCGGTGCTTCGAGGCTCGCCTGGACCTTCCGGTTCGGGTTCAGCGAGCTACCGGGGTCCTGGTGGATCATCTGCAGCGACCGGCGGACCTCGTCGAAGGGGATGTCGACGTCACCGTTGCCGTCCTTTGCGTCCCAGATATCTTGGTCTCGGTACTCGACGCTCCCAGCGGTCGGTCGCTGAGCACCGATTGCGGCTTTCCCAAGAGTCGTCTTTCCGCATCCGGATTCACCGACCAGTGACACCACGTCATTCTCGTAGATGTCGAGTGAGACGTCGTCGACGGCGTGGACGGTCTCGGGGTCCTCGAAGATATTGAATATTCCACCATCGGAGGCCTGTTCGAAGTGGATATCGACGTCTTCGAGCGAGACGACAGGCTCGTCGGACTGCTCGCCGACAATGTCGAGCCCATCGGCTGTCCCTTCGTCCCAGATCGACAGCGGGATCGCATCGGCCGAGTCCTGCCAGTTGAAGCAAGCGGCATCGTGTTCGTCCGTGACCTCGTGATAGCCCGGATCTTCCTGCCGACACTCTTCGGTTGCTATTGGACAACGGGGGTGGTACGAACACCCCTCAGGGACGTTCACCGGATCTGGTGCCTTCCCCTCGATCGGGTGCATCTCCTCGATTGAAGTGTCCAAACTGGGGACAGCCTGCAGTAGCGATCTAGTGTAGGGGTGGGCAGCCTCGCGGATGATCTCGTTCGCGGGGCCGATCTCGGCGAATTCGAAGGCATACATCACCGCCAATCGGTCAGCCAGTCCAGCAACCAGGGGCAGGTCGTGCGTGATGAAAACGACCGTCAGGTCGTACTTCTCCTGCAAGTTCTCCAGCAGACTGAGGATCGACCGCTGCATCAGCAAGTCCAGTGCCGCCGTCGGTTCGTCCATCACGAGTACTTTCGGCTCCAGTACCAACGACAGGGCGATCAATGCCCGCTGCTGCATTCCCCCGGACAGTTCATGTGGGTACGCGTCCAGCACCCGGTCCGGTTCCAGATATAACTCGGCGAGCAGTTCCCTCGCGTGGCTCATCGCCTGCTCCATCTTGTAGTTGTGCGCCTCGATAGTCTCTTTGAAGTGGTCCCGGATCGTTATTGTCGGGTTGAAAGAGCTCTGAGCACCCTGGAAGACCATCGAGATTTCTTCCCAGCGGAAGTGTCGCAGCTCCTCTGCAGAGAGGTTCAGCACGTCGACTGGTTCACCCTTCTCGGGATAGTAGGTAACCTCTCCGGAGAGGATACCCGGCTCGACAATCGCGTCGAGGAGAGCAGCGGCGAACATCGACTTGCCGCTACCGGACTCGCCGACGATTCCGAGGATTTCGTCGCGCTTGATATCCAGAGTAGCCTGGTCGAGGACGCCCGACTCGCCGCGATCCATGTCGAATGTGACACTCGCATCGCGGATTTCCATGATCGGATCGTCGACTTCGATCGCCGAGACATCAGTTTCTGCTCCTGCCGTCGTCGTGGTCGTGTGTTCTGGTTCGCTCATTGGCTAATTCTAATATTTGCGTCGGATTCGACGTTCAGATCTTCTTCCTCGTTCTCGGCCTCGGGACTAGACGTGTGACGGGCACGGACCTGTGGGTTGAACAGACGGTCAGTCCCCTGCGAGAACAGAATGAGGCCGAATGACAGGATCACGATCGTGATCATCGGGGCAAGCAACCAGTGGATAGCACTGAGAGTGTACAGCGCCCCGCCACTATTGTACGCGAAGTTCATCATCACACCCCAGTTGGCCTGGCTGAACGGGAGGATACCGAGGAAGTACAGCCCGACCGAAGAGAAAATTACGGTCCTGGCCGAATTGACGAAGTTGACCAGGATGTACGGCATGAGCCCGGGCAATATGTCCTTCAATAGGATCGTAGATGTTGAGATTCCCATCAACCGCGAGGCCTCGACAAAATCCTCCTCACGGTACGTTAGTACCTGAGACCGTATCGCGCGGGCCAGCCCCGCCCAGGCGTTGACCGTGAGGATGATTCCGACCACCCACGGACTCCGCGGTTGGAGGATAACAGCGAGGACGATCGTCAGTGGGAGTCCCGGGACCGTCATGAGGATGTCAGTGACCGTCATCAGCAATCGGTCGGCACTGCCACCCTTGTAGCCGGAGAATGTCCCGACCAGCGTCGCCATCACGGTGGCGAACACGGCACCCGCGACGATCATCTCTAGCATGGGGGGCGTCGCGTGGACAATCTGGGCAAACAGGTCGTTGCCCTGCGTGTCGGTACCCAGTGGGAACGCCCAGTTCTGGAACGGCGCGAGGAGTCGTGGGCCCTCCGCGGTCCGCGAGGGTTCGACGAGCCAGACACCAACGGTCCCCATCAGAACGTACAACAGGATAATAAACGAACCGACGCGCGCGCGCCAGTCACTCCAGATGATTTGGACGGGTGCAACGACCCACTCTTGAAGGGTCATCTGGTACCGCTCACCGCGAGACATCGTCCCTTCAGAGACTGTCTCGAAGGGCGCATCGATTTCTTCAGTCACCGATCCGCCATCAGGCACTGTACGGTCGGGTTCGTCAGTAGGCTTCACGGTCACCACTCCCAGTTCCGGCTCGAGGATCGATTTTGCCGTACGTCAGATCGGCGATGTAGATTCCGATCACCACGGCGACTGTGATGAGCAGGAACGCACCCATCATCAGCGGATAGTCACGGGACTCGATTCCCCGGAACATGTAGTAACCGATGCCCGGATAGGTGAATATTTCCTCGAGGATAACCGACCCGCCAAACAGGAACCCGATCGAGATCATCATGCCGGTGTACATGGGCAGGATCGCGTTGCGTCCAACGTACCGAAGCGCGATATCGTGCGGAGGGAGCCCGCGGAGTCGTGCGACCCGTATGTAGTCCTCACCCAGTACCCTGATGCTGTTGCCCCGCATCGCCAGCGCTTGGATACCAAATCCAGTGACGACCACAGACACGATCGGGAGGAACGCGTGATGGAACGCGTTCGCGAGGAACTCAATATTCATCCCGATCGTGACGTCCGAGGCAAACCGTCCGCCAGTAGGGAACCAACTGAGCTGGTAACCCAGGAGGTACACGAGCAGGACCGCCATGACGTAGTACGGGATCGAGTTGAGGAACGTCGATACGAGCGTGGTGCTCACGTCGAACCGACTCCCTTCGATATACGCCATCACAGCGCCGAGAGTGATGCCGATCGCGAAAGTCAGAGCCAGGGAAATTGCCATTACGAACACCGTCCAAGGTAACGCCTCCGCGAGAATTTCAGAGACGGGTTCGTTGTACCACATCGACACCCCCATGTTGCCCTGCAGTAGTTCAGTCATATAGTCGACGTACTGGACGTACAGAGGATCGGACGGACGGACGTTCGTGTACGACTCCACCATGGAGTTGATCCGCTGCATGTCCACGTCGGTACCCTGCTCTTGGATCATCTGGGCACGAATGAAATCAATTGGACCACCGGGCATCAGTCGGATGAGTCCGAAAGACAGCGATGCGACCGCGAATACGGTGAAAACTGCTTGCGCAGTTCGTTCTACGTAATAATTGTCAATCATAGTCTTGGCATGGAGAGGGCTTTGTCCCTAGTCCACTTAAGATTTGAGGGTTCGGTAGAGGGCTATACGTAACCAAGCGGAGGCGGGCCATTTCCTTGTTGCTGCACCATGTGAGTCAACTATCGGGAGACCCGGTCAGAGAGGGTGACAGAAATGCCGGAGAAAACTATTTATACGGCTGCAGAGAATTCCGACCAATGTCGGAGTTTCAACCGACTTGGAAGTCGCTAGACAGTCACGAGATACCAGACTGGTTCCACGAGGCAAAGCTAGGAATTTTCATCCACTGGGGCGTCTACTCCGTTCCCGCCTGGGCGCCGTCAGAAGCTGCTATCGACGGCGAGAACGCGTCACCCTACGCCGAGTGGTACCCCTGCTACATGTACGAGGAGGAGTCACCGACACAGGAGTATCACCACAAGCACTACGGCGACGACGTCGAGTACGTCGACTTCATCGATGATTTCACCGCCGCGAACTGGGATCCCGACGAGTGGGCCGACCTGTTCGCCGACGTAGGGGCGAACTACGTCGTGTTGACCGGCGAGCACCACGACGGGTTCCCGCTCTGGGAGACACACTATTCGAAATACAATGCGGCCGAACGCGGTCCGGAGCGCGACCTCGTCGGCGACCTCTGTGAGGCAGTCCGTGATCGGGATCTTCGCTTTGCCGCCTCCTATCACGCGAACCTCAACTACTACCAGCCGGGATACCAAGGTCGATTCGGTCACCCCGACTACCAGGGCGGCGGACTCTCTGCCGAGGACGCTGGCCCCGGATCAGAGTACGTCGACTTCATGAACGCCAAACATCGGGAACTGATCCGGAAGTACAAGCCGGACTTGCTCTGGTTTGACGTACCGATGGCCGACGCTGACCATCTAAACGCGAAAGAACTGATCGCGGATTACTACAATGCCGCCGAAGAATGGGACAAAGAGGTTGTTGTCAACGACCGGGCCTCCATCGATGCAGTCGGCCCGACGATAGACATCGAGGAAGACGACGACGGGGAGTTCCACGGTGACTTCGTCACGCCGGAGTACACGTCCTTCGACGAAATTCGTGAAAACAAGTGGGAAGCTTGCCGGGGGATCGGCAACTCCTTTGGGTACAACCGGGCTGAGAGTGACGACGATCATCTCACTCCCGAGCAACTCATCCACTCGTTCGTCGACATCGTCTCGAAAAACGGAAATCTACTCCTGAACGTCGGCCCGAAAGCCGACGGGACAATCCCCGAGATCCAGCGAGACCGCCTCGTAGCACTCGGCGACTGGCTGGAAGTAAACGGCGATGCGATCTTCGGGACCCGTCCATGGATAGTGGCCGAGGACGGCAACGCTGTCGAGGTTCGGTACACACATCGCGATGGAGACCTGTTCGCAGTTGCGCTTGAGTGGCCGGAAGATGGTTTATCGCTCTCCGTTCCGGCCCACGTTAATCTGTCTACTGCTCCGGATGCTGCGCTGTTGACGCCTGAAGGAGAGGTCACGGTGACTGCTACGTTGGCTGGCGACGAACTCGAGCTTACACTCCCGGACCAGCCAGCCACTGACCACGCGTACACAGTCAAGTTGTCCGATGTCGAGAATCCACGCGCAGAGTGACACGACTGCGAACGCGATTGAACGGTGACAGCGACAGCACTATATATCGTCACGGAGCAATATCCGCTATGGCACCGAAAATAACGCGGATCGAGAGTGTTGAGTTCTCTTATCAGCTCGAAGATGTCGGAACGGACCAGCACGGGTTTAACCTCGTCTACGATCCGGGCGAAGTGACCGAGCGAAAGCTGTTCGCGCTCACGATCCACACTGACACTGGGATCACCGGCGAGTACGTCGGGGGCAACTCCCCGGGGGCCGCTCAGATCAACACGTTTGCCGACTACCTCGTCGGCAAGAATCCGCTGAACCGCGAGAAACACTGGAGCGAAATCAAGCGCGCCCTGCGAAAGTACGACCGAATGGGGATGGGGCCCATCGACATCGCGCTGTGGGACTTTGCCGGCAAGTACTACGACGCCCCGATCCACGAGCTGCTGGGCACCTATCGCACCGAGTTCCCCGCCTACGCCTCGACGTATCACGGCGACGAGAACGGCGGGCTGGAAACGGCCGAGGACTTCGCCGACTTCGCCGAAGAGTGTCACGAGATGGGATACCAGGCGTTCAAGATCCACGGGTGGGGCGGCAGCGAGGGGTCCCGGGACCTCGATCGCGAGCTCGAGACCGCTCGACTGCTGGGCGAGCGCGTCGGTGACAAGATGGATCTGATGCACGATCCGGCCTGCGAACTCGAGACGTTCGCCGACGCCCTGAAGCTCGGGCGCGCGCTCGACGAGGCCGGCTTCTACTGGTACGAGGACCCCTACCGCGACGGTGGCGTCTCCCAGCACGCCCACCAGAAGCTGCGTCAGCAACTCGACACACCGATCCTCCAGACCGAACACGTCCGCGGACTCGAACCCGCGACGGACTTCCTCGCTAACGAGGCCACCGACTTCCTCCGGGCCGATCCCGAGTACGACGCGGGTATCACCGGCGCGATGAAACGCGCGAAGGTCGCCGAAGGGTTCGGGCTGGACGTGGAGTTTCACGCGCCCGGCCCCGCTCAGCGCCACTGCATCGCCGCGATCCGCAACACCAACTACTACGAACTCGCACTGGTCCATCCAGAGTGCCAGAACACGCAACCGCCGGTCTACGAGGGCGACTATTCGGACATGATCGACACCATCGACGACGGCGGGATGGTCGAAGTCCCAGAAGGGCCCGGACTCGGCGTCGAGTACGACTGGGACTACATCGAGGACAATCAGACCGGTAGCGTCCACGTCTACGAGTAACGACGCGCCACACTGTTTCTCTTTCGCGCCGCAAACTCACCAGGACGTGATCTCGACATCGCGCAGCGGTCGATCGAGCGGCACGTCGACCTGGCCGCCCGTGTAGTGCGAGATGTAGAACCCAACGATGATCTCCAGCGACCGCAGGGCCTCACGGCCCGTCGAAGCGTTCGTCGCGTCCCCGTCCAGGAGCGACTGAACGTGGCGAGCGGCGTTCGCGAACGCGCCCCGGTAGTCGTCGTCCCACGTCCAGGCACCCTCGATACCGGGCAACGGTTCTTCGACGTGCTCGCCGTCGTCGAGCCGCCAGTAACGCCACTCGCCGTCGTCGTTGTTCATGTACAGTTTCCCTTCGCTCCCGACGAACTGCAGCGTCATCGACGACTCGTCGCGCGGGATCGTGCAGTCGATCGTCGCGAACGTCCCGTCGTCCAGCAACGCGAACCCCCCACCGGCCGAATCGTCGACATCGCAATCGGCGTCCAGCGAGTCGACCGCCTGGTTCTCTCCGGAGATGTAGCCACTGACGCGTTCGGCTCTGGCGTCGAGCAGGTAGACGAGCGTGTCCAGCAAGTGCGTGGAGTTGCGCAACAGTTCCATCCGGAACTGCGTCGAGACCGAATGAATCTCACCGAGCAGGTTCTCCTCCTGGAAGAGCGCCTGGAGCTTCCGGAGCTTGTCCGTGAACCGAAACGAGTGGTTGACGACGAGTTCAGTCTCCGTTTCGTCGCAGGTCTCGATCATCGACTCCGCGTCCGAGACCGAGGAAGCGATCGGCTTCTCACACCAGATAACGTCGGGATCCGCGTCTGACTGCGCAGCGTCGACCACGTGATCGTGATGGAGGAGCGAGGGAGTACAGACGGAGACGATATCGAGGTCCTCGGCAGCGAGCATCGCCTCGTGGCCATAGTACTGACGGTCAGTCGGGATGTCCCAGGCCTCGCCGAACGTCCGGAAGTTCTCTTCGTCGATATCCGCGACGGCGACCAGTTCGATGTCTGCTGTCGCGTCGTAACCGCCCGCGTGACTGGCACGGATCTTCTCGGCTCCGATCGCTTCGGTGTCGTGCATACCGAGAATACCCATGCCCGCGATACCGCCAGTACCGATTATCCCCGCGCGATAGCTCATAGTTAGCTCGGATAAACCGTTTTACGGCCGGTGTTATGAAGATTGTGCCTCACCTGACAGCGAGGAGATTCGGGCCAAAACGCCAGTTCGAGGGGTTACACCGACGACGGAGGACGTACGGACGTTCCAGTGTTTCAGACGAGGTGGCGGGAGGTGGGATCTCAAGAACGTTCGCCTCGGCGTCGACCGGCCAGTCGAGATCGGTCACCAGTCGAAAGAGGGGTCGAACGGTTCGTCGCGGAATCGGGTCGGTATCGGTGGCGGTTCGAGTGACTCTCACGACGACTCGTACGCCTCGTGTCAGAGAGGGCCAGCAATCCCCTCATAACAGCTGGGCGACAGTCACGAGCCGACTGCAGCCACGAGACAAGCGCGGTGATCGAAGAGTGTAGAATAGCTGGACGAAGATTTATTATGAGTGGGCGATTGGCACTGCGTATGGCAGACGAACTCGACCCGACGATGGTCAAGACGGCCCGGACCACTTTTCGAATTCTGGAAGCGATCAAGGCACGTGACGAGGCAACGGTCACGGAGTTGACCGACGAATTCGACCTCTCGAAGAGTAGCATCCACAACTACCTCAAGACGCTCGAACACGAGGGGTACCTCGTCAGGGAGGGGAACTCCTACCGCGTCGGGCTCCGACTGCTCGATCTTGGCGGCTACGCGCGCCACAAGCAGCGCATCTACCAGTCGGCCAAGGAAGAGGTGACGAAACTCGCCGAAGAGACCGGCGAGATGACGAACCTCCTCGTCGAAGAGCACGGTCGCGGGATCTACCTCCACCGCGCGAACGGTGAACAGGCGGTCACGTCGGACTCCTACATCGGTCACCGGGTACACCTCCACAACACCGCGCTCGGGCAGGCGATCATGGCCCATCTCCCGACGGAACGAGTCGACGAAATCGTCGACAGGCACGGCCTCCCGGAGGCGACGAAAAACACCATCACCGAACGCGACGAACTCTTCGAGCGACTGGAGCGCGTCCGGGAGGAAGGGGTCGCGTTCGACGACGAGGCCCGTCTCGTCGGGCTGCGGTGTGTCGCCAAGCCGATCGTCAACAAGGAGGGTGAGGTCGAAGGAGCGATCAGTATCTCCGGGCCGACGAGCCGGTTCCAGGACGAGCGATACCGAACGGAGCTCCCGGAAAAACTCGAAAGCGCCGCGAACGTCATCGAACTCAACATCAACTACACCTGATCGGCGTCGAAACGCGCGACGGACTCCAGACCCTCGACAGCGCCACAACATAAACGACGACACACCGACAGTGTCGTTCAAAACGAGGTGAGGCGCTGCAGCGCCGGGATCGCGGCCTAGCAACGTTTCAATATAACTGTATTGGGGATGTATATCGAACACACATTTACCATTACCGAGTTGGTTACCAGTTTCTTTAGAGTGAGGTTTTGTTTTACTGGAGGCGATCTGAAGAGCACGACCGAGGTTCGACACGAGGGTGGCTACCGCGAACGCCTGGCCAGGCACAAATTCGATGGATATTCGGAAGATTTCAACGAGAATTGTGAAAGCCTTCGTTCGAAACGCGGGGTAGACAGCAACGAACGATACTACAATATGGCCCAGAATTACTGAACTAGTAAAGAATTTTAATGGGGCGTCAAAAAGAATTGCTGTAAGTATTCTGATTAGTACTGCAGAACTCGAAGTCGACCACATTCATAACAGAAGTACTCCTATTATTTTTGGTGAGACCCCCCGGCCCACAGCAATAACAAAAGTACTTCCGATATTATTACAGCTAGTCTGTGATCGGCCTCTCGGTTTCACTCGAGAGAATCCTATCCGGATCGAGAGTGTTTCGTAAAGAGAAGAAGGTATTATAATCGTATATCCCTTTCTGATCTTTTTTAGCTCGTTATACTATCGTTTTTGCTATTTTTATGTTCAGATGCTCGAATCAGATTGTACTATTTTCAGTAACGTGGTCGAACTGCGGAATAAGTAGTCAGTTTGATTTCGATAGGTCGAGAAGCCGTGAGTATGTTTGTCGGTTGCAGGCCGCTACGTCGACGTGTCGATGCGGGGATCGAGGACACTGTAGGAGAGGTCCTGTACGACGTTGCCGGCGACGCCGACCGCGATGATCACGAGCGTACCGCCCAGCAGGACCGGGAGGTCACGCTGGTCGACGGACCGGAGGAGCAGCGAGCCGAAGCCGTCGATACCGAAGACCGCTTCGACGACGAACACGGCGAGCACGAGGAGGGCGAGCGCTTCGGTGAACACCAGCGAGAAGATCGGTACGGCGGCGTTCCGCAGGACGTGTGTGGCGACCCGCAATCGGCTGCCACCAGTGGCCTCGACGAGGCGGACGAAGTCGGCAGTCGCGTACTCCGTGGCGTGAGCACGAGCGTAGCTGACGACCCCGCCCAGCATCGTCGTGGCGGTCAACAGGGTCGGAAGCAAGTGATCGAAAACCAGCGGCGTGCGGGGGATCACACCCCCGACCGCGAACGACACCAACAGCCCGCCGACCCAGAAGTTCGGGAGCGCAAAGCAGAGGTAGGCCGTCCCCAGACCCAGGTTGCCGAATCGGCTGTCGGGATTCAGTGCGACGTACAGACCGAAGCCGACGCCGACGACGACGGCGAGGACGAGCGCCGGGAAGACGTACATCGCCGTCCGCCCGGCCGCGGCGACGACCGTCGGGAACACCGGTTCGCCGGTGACGAAGGAGACACCCCAGTCCAGCGTCACCATATCGCCCATCCAGTCGACGTACTGGACGGGGAGCGGGCGGTCCAGCCCACGCGAGGCGAGGTACTCGTCGCGGACGGCGGCGATCACGTCTTCCTCGCGACCGGCCCACTTGAGCGCACCTACCTGTCGCTGGAGGACCCATTCTCTGGTCGTGGTAAAGAGCACGAACACTGTCGTCAGGACGGCCCAGGCTGCGAGTGCACCGAGGGCGAGGCGCCAGACGACGACACGGAGGAATCGCATCGACGCGGGCTAACGGCGGCGGATGTGAAAAAGACTTGCACGCATGGTGGTCCGAGATTCACTTTCCCACAGTATTGTGAATATCGAGAAATACTTTTGCGTCCGGCGTCCGAACGTCGAAGCATGAACACCAACAGTATCGGTAGCCGCGAGTCCGAGTACCCCTCGTCGTTCTCGGGTGCCACTGGCGCAACGCCCGGTTCGACCGTGACGATAGCAAGCACGCCGGCCACAGGACGGCGGGGAGCACCGATGTGACAGCGACGGACCCGGCGACGTACGTCGAGGCCAACCAGTCCGACCTCGTCGACCTCGCACTCGATCTGCTCGCGGTGGACACGTCGAACCCGCCCGGCGACACCACCGCACTCGCAGACCTGATCGAGGCGTATCTGGAGCCACTGCCCGTCGACGTGGCGCGACACACGGTCGATCCGGCGAAACCGAATCTGCTCGTGACTGTCCCCGGTGAGACCGACGACACGCTCCTGTACAACGGCCATCTGGACACGGTCCCGTTCGACGGCGGGCAGTGGTCGTACGCGCCGCTGGGCGAACGCGTCGACGACCGGATCTACGGCCGCGGGGCGACAGACATGAAGGGCGCGCTCGCGGCGATGCTGTTCACCGTCACCGCGTTCGCCGAGACCGGGACCACGCCACCGATCACACTACAGTTCGCGTTCGTCAGTGACGAGGAGATCGGCGGTGACGCGGGACTCCCCGCCCTACTGGACGCCGGCGTCCTCGATGCGGACGCGTGTGTCATCGGCGAACCGACCTGTGAGGCGGGCCGCCACTCCGTGACCGTCGCCGACCGGGGGAGTATCTGGCTGACGCTCGCGGCCCGCGGCGAGGCGGCGCACGGTTCACGGCCAGTGCTGGGCGAGAACGCGATCGACCGACTCTACGGCGCGATAACGACGCTCCGCGAGCGGTTCGGACAGCGTCACCTCGACATCGAGACCGACGTGGCGGCGATCCTCGAAGAGTCGGTCGCGTACTACGCGCCGACGATGGGCGAGGAAACCGCGCGTGACCTCTTCAGGTCGCCGTCGATCAATCTGGGGACGATCGAGGGGGGCGAAGCGGTCAACAGCGTCCCCCAGTCCGCCAGTGCCCAAGTCGACATCCGACTGACTGCGGGGGTCGACACGTCGGCGATGCTATCGGAGATCCGATCCTGCGTCGAGGATTGTGATGGGATCGCGATCACGGACGTGTCCTGGAGTGTCGGAACGGTCGTCCCGATCGACAGTCCGGTCGTCGAGGCGACCGCCTCGACGGCCCACGCAGTGAGCGGCGAGCGCGTCTACCGGCGCAGCGCGACCGGCGGTGGCGACGCGAAGCAACTCCGGAACGCCGGGATCCCGACCGTGGAGTTCGCGTTCGGAACCGACACCGTCCACGCGGTCGACGAGTACACGACCGTCGGTGCGCTCGTCGACAACGCCGCGGTATACGCGTCTCTCCCCCGAGCGTTCGCCGATGCCGTCGCGTCGGCGTGACAGCAACCACACACAGACAACGCTCAAGCGGAACCAGTGCGTGATCGAGGGCATGAAGTCCACTATTGGTTCGGCAGATCGGACCGGCACTGGTCAAGATCTGTCCGCTGTACAAGCTCGCCGGCGTCGATACCCTCCGATAGCGAGGCTGAGCTGATCTGGAGTGGTGTCGTTCTCGGTCGGGGCGGTACTATCGAGGATCTGTGAACGGCGTTTTCACTATCTTGGAACAGCCACACAATACTAATAGGAGTCGGCTCGAAAGTACACCTGTGACAATGACCGAAACCGACATCGAGCCCACTGCGACCGTCGACGCACGGGGTGCGGCGTGCCCTGGACCGCTGATGGATCTGATCGGCGAGATCAGAAACGTCGATACGGGCGCGGTGGTGTGCCTGCTCAGCGACAACGAGCAGTCGCTAAGCGACGTGCCCGAGTGGGCAGAGGAGGCCGGCAACGAACTGCTGGCGGTCGAAGAGGTCGACGACCACCACGCGTTCTACGTGGAGAAAGCATGACCGAACACGTCGTGATCGTCGGCGGTGGCACCGGCGGGAGCGTCCTCGCGAACGACCTCGCCGACCAGCTCGGCGCCGAAATCGACGCCGGCGACGTTCGGGTGACGCTGATCAACGACTGTCCGGATCACGTGTACAAGCCGGTGTGGCTCTACGTGCCCTTCGGCAAGCGTGAACCGAGCGACGCCAGGCGGCCGCTCGACGAACTCGTCGACGACAGGATCGACCTCCAGATCAATCGGGTCACCGACATCGACACCGACGAGGAGACGCTTCGATTACAGGACGGGCGAGACGTCGTCGAGTACGATCACCTGGTCCTCGCAACCGGGTCGACGCTCGCGGCCGACGAGATCCCCGGCCTCGCCGAGGGCGGCCACGACTACTACAGCGAGTCCGGTGCGACCGAACTCAGAGAGGAACTGCTCTCGTTCACCGAGGGACACCTGGTGCTCAGTGTCGTGGGTTCGCCCCACATGTGCCCGGCGGCACCGCTGGAGTTCGTGTTCATGGCCGACGACTGGCTCCGCGAGCGCGGCCTGCGCGAGGACGTGGAGATCACCTACACGTACCCGATCCAGCGGGTCCACGGGAATCCCCACATCGCCGAGTGGGCGCGCCCGATCATGGACGAGCGCGACATCGCGGTGGAGACGTTCTTCAACGCCGAGGAAGTCGACCCCGAGGAAGACGTGGTGCGCTCGATGGAGGGGACCGAGATCGACTACGACCTGCTCGTCGGGATTCCGCCCCACCGCGGGATCGACATGATCGCCGATGCCGGACTCGGCGATCGCGGCTGGGTCGACGTGGACAAGCACACCCTGGAAGCCGAGGCCGCCGACAACGTGTACGCACTCGGTGACACGGCCGCGACCGGCGTCCCGAAGGCCGGCAGCGTCGCGCACTACCAGGCCGGTATCGTCGCCCAGCGGATCGCCAGCGAGATCCGGGGATACCCGGCGACGGCGACCTACGACGGGAAGACGCTGTGTTTCATCGAGACCGGGATGGACGCGGCGTCGTTCGTCGAGTTCGACTACGAGAGCCCGCCGTCGCCGGCCGCACCCTCCGAGAAGCTGCACTGGTCGAAACTGGCCTACAACGAGTCCTACTGGCTGACCGCACGGGGGCTGCTGTAAGATGTCCGAACAGCAATCGATCGAACAACCCGAACTCGAGGCCGCCATCGAGGAGAACCCCGAGGCCGTCGCCGCGTTCGTCAGACGACTCGACGCAGTCAACGAGTTCCTCGACGTGGTGGCACTCGGCGAGGGTGCGATGACCGACGAGATGGTCGTCGAACTCGCCGACACGGGATCGACGCTCGCCGAGTCGGCCGACGAACTGGCGACCGACGAGACGATCGAGCTAGCTGAGACGACCGGCCAGAACGCCGACGAACTCAGCGAGGCCATGGAGACGCTGGTCGAACTCCAGCGCAGCGGCACGCTGGACGAACTGGCAGAGATCGCCGACGTCGTGTCGCTCCTGACGGCGGCCCTGGACGACGAGATGGTCACGTCGCTGGCCGGCACGGGGTCGGCGCTGGGCGAGGTGGCCGACACGGCCGCGGACGACGAGACCCGGGCGGGGATCGAAGCCCTGCTGGGGAGCGTCGGCGAGGCCCAGCGCGCGGAACCCGAGCGAGTCGGACCGGTCGGGCTGATTCGCAGCCTCTTCGATCGGGACGTGCAGTACGGACTGGGGTATCTGCTGTCGCTGGCGCGATCGCTCGGCCGTGCCGTCTCGCGTCAGTGAGCACGCGCTCGCTGATTGCTGGACTTTAGTATTGTACAATACTCGCAAATTTATTCCCCGTCCGTCGCGTACTCCCTGCTAGAGACAGCATATGATGACGCCGACAGAACTCCGCGCCGACATCCCCGCGCTACAGGACGGTATCTACCTCAACTACGGGGCGCACGGCCCCAGCCCCCGCTACGTCGTCGAAGCCGCCGACGCGTTCGTTCGCGAACACGAGTACGACGTGCCGATCGCCGGCGATCCCTACGAAGCGGCGTTCGCCGAATTCGATCGCACGCGCGAGACGGTCGCGTCGTTCGTCGGGGCCGAACCGGACGAGATCGCACTGACCGAGAGCACGACGGCGGGTATCAACGCCGTGGCCGGTGCGATCGACTGGCAGCCGGGCGACGTGGTCGTCAGGACCGATCTGGAACACCCTGCTGGCATCCTCCCGTGGCAGCGCCTCGAACGAGAGGGCGTCGAGGTTCGCGTCGTCGAGACGACAGACGGGCGCGTCGACCGCGAGGCGTTCGCGGCGGCTGTCGACGGCGCGCGACTCGCCTGCTTCAGCGCGATCACGTGGACCCACGGGACGCGCCTGCCGGTCTCCGATCTCGTGGATATCGCCCACGACGCCGGTGCACTGGCGCTCGTCGACGCCGTGCAGGTGCCCGGACAGACGCCGATGGACGTTCAGGAGTGGGGTGCCGACGCCGTCGCAGCGGCCGGTCACAAGTGGCTCCTCGGTCTCTGGGGCGGGGGCTTCCTCTACGTCGATCGCGAAGTGGCCGAGACGCTCGAACCACGGACAGTCGGCTACCGGAGCGTCGAGACACCGACGGCCGATCCCTTCGAGTACGCGGCCGGCGCACGCCGGTTCGAGGTCGGGTCCGCGAATCCCGCGCCCCACGTCGCGCTCCGGGAAGCGATCGACGTGCTCTCCGACGTGGGCGTCGACCGGATCGAGTCGCGCATCGCGCGACTGACCGATCGACTGGCCGACGGGGTCCCGGAGGACCGCCTCCTCAGTCCTGCGACACCGGAGTCCGGGCTGGTCACGATCGACGTTCCGGATCCGGAAGCGACGGTCGACAGGCTCGCCGAGCGGGGGATCGTGATTCGAGCGCTCCCCCATCCCGACGCCGTGCGCGCGTCCGTCCACGCAGTCAACACTGCCGACGACATCGAACGGCTGCTCGACGGGCTCGAAAGAGAATGGTAGGACTCGACCGCCGATCGGGTAACTGTCCGCTGTCTTCTTGGTTCCGACAGCAGTCGAAACGTGTGGGTGTCGTAACGGATTAGACGAGGAGCTGCACGTCCGATTCGGCCATGTGCTGGAGGGCGGTCGCCGCGCCGACGCCGACGGTCACGTCGTCGTAGAACTCGTCTTCGTCGTAGTCCATCAGGTCGATGGTCATCTGGCAGGCCTGGAGTTCGACGCCCTGTTCGAGCGACACGTCGATCAGTTCTTCGACGGTCGCGGTGCCGTTCTCGTCGATGCGCTTCTCCATCATCTTGGTGGCCATCCGATCCATGCCGGGCAGTGCTGCGAGCGCGTTCGGCATCGGCATGTTCGGGTTGCCCACGGCCGACAGTTTCAGGTCCCTGGATCGCTCCTCGTGGAGGATGTCCAGTCCCCAGAAGGTGTGGAACACGACGACATCCCAGCCGAAGGCGGCGGCCGTGCTCGCGAGGATGAGCGGCGGGTACGCCATGTCGAAGGTGCCCTTGGTCGAGATGATCGTCATCTTCTGGGTGTCGTCACCGACCTCGGTTTCGAGATCGGCGACCTGCGCTTCGAGTTCGTCGATGCGCGCCAGCAGGGCCTGTTCGTCCGTCGGCTCGCCCTCACTCGCTGTCGGTGTGTCGGTGCTCATTCTGCCGTCTTCTGGACGTAGTGTTTGTACACGTCGCCGTCCTCGACCTGTTCGAGGAGTTCGACGCCGTTCGTCCCGGTCGCCCAGCCGTCGATGTCGCTCATACTGCCCGAATCGGTCGCGAGAACTTCCAGAACCTCGCCGTCACCGAGGCCGTCGACCGACTGCTTCGTCTTGACGACCGGCATCGGGCACGATGCACCTTTCACGTCGAGCGTCTCCGCGATTTCGTATTCCGTGGTCATTGTTGGAGTACTCCGTTGATCTGTATTGGAGCTACTACACAATACCATTTCGATGGATAAAACGATGTCGATTCTTGTGAAGTGATTAAAATACTGTGCTGTCCCACCTCCTGAAAATATCTCGAAGGGCGTTAAAGGCCCACATATTCGGGCATTCGGGATATACTGGCCAGCATTATATTGTAGAGATTGTGGATTACTATGCAAACCCTTTTGTCGGTCCGACCGGTAGGTAGGGGTGTACGACATGAATGCCGAAGACTTCCCGACCCCTGATGTCGAGGTCGAGTCAGTCGAACCGGACACGCTGAAAGCACGCATCGACGCCGGCGAGGACGTGACACTCCTCGACGCGCGGATGCAATCGGACTACGAGGAGTGGCGGATCGACAGCGAGAACGTCGAGTCGATCAACGCTCCCTACTTTCACTTCCTCGACGAGGAGATCCCCGAAGACATCCTCGCAGACATCCCCGACGACCGCGAGGTCACGGTCCTGTGCGCCAAGGGCGGTGCCAGCGAGTACGTCGCGGGCACGCTCGCGGAACGGGGCTACGACGTGGACCACCTCGAAGAGGGCATGAACGGCTGGGCCAGCATCTACGAGACCGTCGAAGTCACCGACTACGACGGTGCCGGGACGCTGTACCAGTATCAGCGCCCCTCCTCGGGCTGTCTGGGCTACTTCCTCGTCTCGGACGGTGAGGCGGCGATCGTCGACCCGCTTCGCGCGTTCACGGACCGCTACCTCGCCGACGCCGACGAGCACGACGTGGATCTGCGATACGCCATCGACACGCACGTCCACGCCGATCACATCTCGGGCGTCCGAGCGCTGGACGACGAAGGCGTCGAGGGCGTCATCCCTGAAGCCGCCGTCGACCGCGGGGTCACCTACGCGGACGATCTGACGACGGCCGCCGACGGCGACACGTTCGAGGTCGGCGACGCCACCATCGAGACGGTGTTCACGCCCGGCCACACGACCGGAATGACCTCCTACCTGATCGACGACAGCCTGCTGGCGACCGGCGACGGGCTCTTTATCGAGAGCGTCGCGCGTCCCGACCTCGAAGAAGGTGACGAGGGCGCGCCCGACGCCGCCCGGCTGCTCTACGAGTCCCTGCAGGAGCGCGTCCTGACCCTGCCCGACGACACGCTGATCGGTGGCGCACACTTCAGCGACGCAGCCGTTCCTGCCGACGACGGAACCTACACCGCGCCGATCGGTGACCTCAGAGAGCAGATGGACGCCCTGACGATGGACGAGGACGACTTCGTCGACCTGATCCTCTCGGACATGCCCCCGCGGCCGGCCAACTACGAGGACATCATCGCGACGAACCTCGGCCAGAACGCCGTCGACGACGAGGAGGCGTTCACGCTCGAACTGGGCCCGAACAACTGCGCAGCGAGCCAGGAATCCCTGGCCGGTGACTGAACGGACCGATGGTCGCTGATCCAGTCGTCCCGTTCCAGGTGGCGCCCGAGCTGTTCCCCAACGGGATCGGTCGCTACGCCGTCGGTGGCCTGCTCGTCGGACTCGGTGCCGTCGTGATCTACGTCGGGACCGGGATCGCGGCCGGCGCGAGCACGTTCCTCGAATCGACCCTCTCGTACGTGTCGGGCCAGTCGCGCTTCCAGCGGTACGTCGCCTCGCGGGACTGGCGACTGGTGTTCACCGCCGGTATCGTCCTCGGCGCGGCACTGTTCGCGGCCACCGTCCAGTCCGGGCTGGTCACGAGTTCGCTCTATCAGCCGGGGACCACGGGAGAACTGTACGAGTTCGCGGGATTCACGCTCTGGCTGACCGACGTCCAGCCCTGGCGGCTGTTCTTCGGCGGTATCCTCGTCGGGATCGGTACCCGGGTCGGGAAGGGATGTACGTCCGGCCACGGCGTCTGTGGCGTCGGCTCGGCCTCGAAAACCTCGATCGTCGGCGTGATGACGTTCCTGGCGGTCGCGATCGGGACCGCCCAGATCGTCGCGGCACTGGGGGTGACGCCGTAACATGAGCGATCGCCACCCTCTGTTCAAGCCGCTGATCTTCGTCGGCGGCCTGATCTTCGGGTTCGGTCTCGGGTTCAGCCAGATGGCGCGCCCGGAAGTGGTTCTGAACTTCCTCACGTTCGAGGACTTCGGACTGCTCTTTGTCATGTTCGGCGCGGCCATCGTCTCCGGGATCGCCTTCGCGGTGATGCCCCGGATCCGGGAGAGCGCGCCGCTCACAGGTGACCGGTACGAGCGACGCCTCAAGCCGTTCGACCGGAACGTCCTGATCGGCGGGGCCATCTTCGGCGTCGGCTGGGGGCTCTCGGGCATCTGCCCCGGAGCAGCCTACGCGAGCCTCGGCGTCGGCAACGTCACGATCCTCTGGGCGCTGGCCGGCATGTTCGTCGGCGCGTACCTCCAGGGCTGGTGGCGGAGCCGATCGGCCGACGTCGACTCCGTCGCAGCGAGTGCTGACTGACACTGCACTTCAGATTTTCACATGGAACTCTCACTGGTAGCACTCTTCCTGATCGCCGGATTCGCGAGCCTGTTCATGGCGTGGGTGATCGGTGCCGGCTCCAGCGGCGCGACGCCGTTCGCGCCGGCGGTCGGCGCCAACGCTATCTCGACGATGCGGGCCGCGTTCGTCGTCGGCGTGTTCGGGTTCGCCGGGGCCGTGACGCAGGGGGCGAACGTCTCCGAAGCGATCGGCAGTGGCCTCGTTTCGGGGCCGAGCATCCCTGCGACCGGCGTCATCGTCGTGCTGGCGATCGGTGCCGGCCTCATGGCAATCGGCATCAGAACGGGCTACCCTATCGCGACGGCGTTCACGGTGACCGGTGCGGTCATCGGCGTCGGGATCGCGCTCGGCGGGGCGCCAGTGTGGCCGAAGTACGTCCAGATCGGGTCCGTCTGGATGCTCACGCCCGTTATCGGTGGGGGCGTCGCGTTCGCCATCGCGAGCGTCCTGCCCCGGACCGACGTGCCAGAGCGCTACAGCGTGGCCCTGCTCGCGGCGCTCGTCGGTGGCGTCCTCGCGAACGTCCGGTTCACCGGCCTCGGTCCGGACGGCGCACCGGGGTCCGTCGCAGGCCTGGCGGGCCGATTTCTCGGGGTGGACAGTGTACTCGTTTCGCCCGCAGTGACGCTCTCCGTCGCCCTCGCCATCGCAACACTGGTCCACTGGGACGTTAGCAGGGACCAGGCGGGCGGCCTCAGGCGCGTCCTGCTGACACTCGGGTCGCTCGTGGCCTTCTCGGCGGGCGGGAGCCAGGTCGGGCTGGCAGTCGGTCCCCTGCTCCCGCTGCTCGACGACGTTGGGGGGGTCTCGACGCTCGTCGTCCTCGCCGGCGGTGGCGCGGGGATCCTCGTCGGTTCGTGGACCGGCGCACCCCGTATGATCAAGTCGCTCGCACAGGACTACTCGTCGCTGGGGCCGCGCCGCTCGATCGCGGCGCTCGTCCCCTCGTTCCTGATCGCACAGCTCGCCGTCCTGCTCGGCGTGCCGGTGTCGTTCAACGAGATCATCGTCAGCGGGATCATCGGCAGCGGGGCCGCCGTCGGCGGACGGGACGCGATCGGTGGGCGCAAGATCCTCGTCACCGTGGGCGCGTGGGCCGGGTCGTTCGTGCTGGCGTTCGCGCTGGGCTACGGCTCGATCGTGACGATGGCCGGCCTGTGAAAATTTCGAGTGTTCAGGCCGTCCGCGGCGGCGGGACCAGATAGACGTTCCCGTCGGCCCGGCTGACGATCTCCTCGGAGACGCTCCCGAGCAGGAGTCGCCGCATCCGGCTCTGGCCGCGCGACCCGACGAGCGTGGTCGTGGGCCTGAACTCGGCCTCGGTGGCGAGGATCTCGTCGGCCGGGTCGCCGGATCGCGTCTCGATCGCGGTGTCGATGTCCCACCCTTCGAGCGTGTCGGCGAGCGACGCGAGCCGTTGCTCGGGATCGTCGTCGTCGGGCTCTTTCGGCGACTCGACGTGGACGAGTGTCGCCTCCTGGGTCGCGTGGCGGAGGTAGGAGAACGCGTCGAACGCTCGCTCGGCGTTCTCGGAGAAGTCGGTCGCGAAGAGGACGCGCTGGAACAGGTGTTCGCGCAAAACCTCCGGTGTCTCCTCGCCGCGTTCGATCCGGTTGACAAGTAGCGGGACGACAGTCGTCCGGGCGAGGTTCCGCGCGGTCGACCCGATCACGCGGTTCTCCAGCGGGCTCTTCCCACGCGATCCGACGATCGTCATATCTGCCCGGACGGCCTCGGCGATGCCGTTGATCCGCCGGTGGGGCGTCCCCCGGACGACGTGCTTCTCCACGTCGAAGCCTGCGTCCTCCATCACGGACTGATAGCGTCCGAGCGCCCTGTTTCGCCGCCCTTCGAGGTCCATCCCCGGCATGCCCGCGTGGACGTTCGAGGGGATGACCGTGACCAGGTGGATCGTCTCGACGCCGACGCGTTCGAGACACTCGAGACAGGTCTCGTTCTGGATGGCTGCTTCGCTCGCCGACGAGAGATCGGTCGCGTAGATCGCTCTCATGCGTACCCGTTGGCACGGCCCAGCAATATTGTTTTCGGTGTACAATATTAGTGCCGCGACCACGACGAATGACACGCCGACTCTCGACCGCTCGGCGGACGACGGGGTCGTCGGCAGTCGGTGATACCTGTCGGTGCGCGCGAGCGCCAGAAGAGCGTTAACTGTCGTCATTTCGCCGGTGCCGACACACCCTCGATATTTCCGTAACGTATGGAGATATTCCGATTGGTTAGCCGTGTGATCCGTTGCAGTAATATTGTGCGTCAGGTCCAAAACTGTTATTAGCCCCTGTCTGCTAGGCTTGCCCGAGTAGAAGCGCATGATATTCACACAAACGCACAAGTCAGACGGTGGGTCACGATGATCGACCCCGCAAGTCTGCCCCCGGCAGCGCAGGCGGCCGCACTCATCGGTGTGGTTCTCCTCGAAGCCATGGTGCTGTACGTCGGGTACGGCGCGGCAGAACAGGCGATCGGAGACAAACTGATCGAACGGATCAAGAACACCTGATATGGACGTATTCGGAATGAGTCTGGCGCTGCTGGCGCTGTTCGTCGGATTCGGGCTGCTCATCGGGGTCCTCTTTGGATTCTTCGGGATGGGCGGGTCCTTCCTGGTGACGCCAGCGCTGCTCGTGATGGGGTACCCGTCACGCGTGGCCGTCGGGAGCGGGCTGGCCTTCGTGTTCGGGACGTCGGTGATCGCGACACTGAAACACCGGGACCTCGGGCAGGTCGACTACAAGCTCGGCGTGTTGATGATCGCCGGGACGACCGCCGGGATCGAGGTCGGCAAGGAGATCGTCCTCCACCTCGAAGAACTCGGGATGGCCGGGTCGATCATCAGCGTCACGTACGTCGTCCTGCTGGGCGGCATCGGGGTCTTCGTCACCTACGAGGCGCTGAAGGGAGGCGACGACGACGACGGCGGCGTCGACCACGACGCCGCGGACGCAGAGATCGACGGCGACGACATCCCGGACATCGCCAGGACGATCCAGTCCTACCGCGTCCCGCCGATGATGACGCTTCGCGGGGGCGTGCAGGTGTCGCTGTGGATGATCCTAGGTGTCGCCTTCGCGACGGGACTGCTCTCCGGGTTCCTCGGTGTCGGTGGCGGCTTCATCCGGATGCCCGCGCTGTTCTACCTGATCGGCGTGCCGGTCCCCGTCGCCGTCGGGACGGACCTCTTCGAGATCGTCTTCTCGGGCGGACTGGGGAGTTTCCTCTACGCGATGGACGGCGGTGTCGACCTCTCGATCGTCCTGCCGCTACTGGCCGGGAGCGCCCTGGGCGCCCGGGTCGGCTCCGCCGCGACCAGCATCGTCGACGAAGGCGAGATCAAGGTCTACTTCGGGCTGATGCTACTCGGTGGGGCAGTCGCCGTGGCAGTCCGCGAGATCGGTAACGTCTACGACATCGGCGTGTTCGACACCGTCAGTCTGGTGCTGATCCTCGGCTCTGCGCTGCTGGTCAGCGGGGCCGTCGTCTACAGCAGCATCACTGCCCTGCGCAGCGAGGCGGGATCCTCGTCGACGATCGCCGACTGATACGGACGGGTGTCGACGGTTCCCCAGTCGACCGTACGACGGCGTGTGGTCGATCTGTGACGGACCGACAACCGTCCGTATGAGATCGCGAGGGTCACTGCTGGCGGCGGTTTTCGCTGTTTCTTCGTCGGCGTGTCGGCCGAGCTTGCAGCCAGCACGGTCGCGAGCGTCCCGACGAGGCGCTCGCACCACGAACGGATAGGATTGTGCAAACCACACACAAGTCTTTTAACTGCGTAGAGTGTAGATATCGCCATACCAATGCCAGATTCGATGTCGGAACAACTGCAGCAGGACATGGTGTGTGAGGGGCTACTGGAGTGTTTCCACGGGCTCAAACAGCTCGACAGGGATTGTTTCGCCGCGCTCGTCGAAACCGAAGAACCGCTCACGGTCGACGAGATCGCCGAGGCCGTCGATCGCGAACGCTCGACTGCGTACCGGTCGGTCCAGCGACTGCTGCAGACCGGCTTCATCCAGAAAGAACAGATCAACTACGAGCAGGGTGGCTACTACCACGTCTACTCGCCGACCGACCCGTCCCAGATCGCAGACGACATGCAGCGGATGCTCAACGACTGGTACGCCAAGATGGGCCAGTTGATCCAGGAGTTCGAGAACAAGTACGAGGACGCGGCGACGGCCCCGGCCGAAGCGAACTGATCGCTACCGCCACTTTCGAAGCGGTAACAGCCGACAGTTTTCACTCGTCCCCCGACGCGGCAAGTCGCTTCGCTGGGTGAGGTCGACTGCCGCCACGTTCGTATCTCGCGCTGTCGCCCACATGTCACGACGGGCAGTGGCAACTATCGATCCCAGTAGTATTGTGTGTTAGGTCCAAAACTCTTAATTACCGCTGGACCAAAGAAGGGAGTGATGACAACCGAGACCGAAACGGATTCCAGTACAGTCACGCCCACCGAACCGGTCCACGTCGATGGACAGGCAGAACTCGACGACCTCGTAACCGAACACGACGCCGTCCTGGCAGACTTCCACGCCGACTGGTGTGGACCCTGCAAGATGCTGGAGCCGATCGTCGATCGGCTGGCCGAAGACACCGGCGTCACGGTCGCCAAGGTCGACGTCGACGCGAATCAGCGCCTCGCCAGCGCCTACGGCGTTCGCGGCGTGCCGACGCTCGTCCTGTTCGCGGATGGCGAGCAGGTCGAGCAGGTCGTCGGCGTCCAGCCCGAAGAGCAGCTACGGTCCCTGATCGACGGCTACACGTAGATGTCCGGACAGACTCACGACCTCGTGATCGCCGGCTCGGGCGTCGCCGGACTGTCGGCGGCGGTCTACGCCGCCCGCGCCGATCTCGACCCGCTCGTCCTCGAAGGCGATGAGCCGGGCGGTCAGCTGACGCTGACGACCGACGTGGAGAACTTCCTGGGCTTTCCCGAGGGCATCGGTGGCATGGAACTGATCCAGCGCGGGAAAGAGCAGGCCGAGCAGTTCGGTGCAAATTTCCAGCACGGCACCATCGAGGCCGCCGATCTGGACGGCCGTCCCCACGAACTCGAACTCTCGAACGGGGAGGTGCTCCGGACGAACGCGCTGATCGTCGCGACCGGCGCGAGCGCGCGCTGGGTCGGTGCCGACGGCGAGGAAGAACTGATGGGCTACGGCCTCTCGACGTGTGCGACCTGCGACGGGGCCTTCCACCGCGGCGACGACGTGCTCGTGATCGGCGGCGGCGACAGCGCCATGGAAGAAGCGCTGTTCCTCACGAAGTTCGCCGACAGCGTGACCGTCGTCCACCGCCGGGACGAACTGCGCGCCTCCGAGATCATGGCCGACCGCGCACGAGAGAACGAGACGATCGAGTTCCGCTGGAACACCGAACTCGCGGAGATCCACGGCTCACAGGACACCGGCGTCACCGGCGCGACGCTCCTCTCGCACCCGGAGGGTCACCCGACCGAGAAGGCCGCCCAGGGCCGCGAAGTCGAGACCGAGCGCGTCGACGTGAGCGGGATCTTCTACGGGATCGGCCACACGCCCAACACGGGGTTCCTCGACGGGACCGGCGTGGAACGCGACGACGAGGGATATCTCAGGACTCGCTCGTCCGACGACGGGCGACCGACCGCCGAGACGACCGTCGAGGGTGTCTTCGCCGCCGGTGACGTGGCCGATCCGCGCTACCGTCAGGCGATCACGGCGGCCGGCACGGGCAGTATGGCCGCCCTCGACGCCGAGGAGTACCTCGATGCTCTCGACACGCAGGCGACCCAGAGCGTCGAAGCGTCGCCGACGCTCGGCGACTGACGTGGTACCGTGCCACGGTTCCAGAGAGAATTTTGCAGCGCTTCCCTGACGGTAGCAGATCCCGCACTCGGGTGTCGATTCGTCGTGGACGCGGAACAGAGCCGTCGTGTCTCAAGTCTGTGAGTCAACTCACTCACGGTGTGCGTTGGCCCGAAGAGGAGGGAAGTCACCGCCTCCGTTCGCTGGAGACGCAGGACCGCTCTACAGTCGGTACGCGAGACGCTCCCCCACGTCGAGGCCGTTGCGCAGCGCCGCGTGGAGACGGCCTTCGCCCACGACCCAGTCGCCGACGCAGTAGAGATCGTGCTCGCGGGCTGACTCGACGGGTCCGCTGGCGACTTCGCCCTCGGGCTGGGCGTAGCGCCACCCCTGGTGATCCCACCAGCTCGGTTCCTCCAGCCGGTCGTCGCCGATCACCGCGGCGGTCATCTGGGCCAGTGCTTCGACGTTGTCCTCGGGTGGGTCGTCGTAGTGTTCCCGGGACCAGTCGGGGCTGGCCTGCACGACCAGCAGCGTCTCGCCGTCGGGGACGTGGCCGCGCTTACATTCTTCGCGGGCGATCCAGCCCACGTCGTGGCCGTCGTCGGTGTTGATCAGCGCGTAGTAGGGACGCTCGATCTCGAACGGATAGTGGAGGACGGCCGTCCAGACGGTGCGATAGTCGACGGCGCCGACAGCGTCCGCGAGCGTCCCACGCAGATCGTGGGACCAGTCGGCTTGCTGGAGCAGTGCCGCAGTCTGGGGAGCCGGCGGGTTCAGAACGAGCGCGTCGAAGGGGCCCCAGCGTTCGCCGTCCGCGTCGGTCAGGTGCCAGCGCTCTCCCGAACTGTGGATCGTCTCGACGCGCGTGCGGCGGTGGACGGTGGCGTCGGTCTCGGCGAACAGTCGCTTGGCGATCTGTGTCAACCCCTGCTCGTAGCTCCACTTGTGCTCGTCGGCGTCACGACCCGGAGAGACCCGCCCGTCCCCGTCGAAGGTGTAGATCGGGTCGGCAACCTCGACACGACCGTCGGTCCCCGGCACGTCGTCGACGAGATCGTTGACGCGCTCGTCGTCGGACTTGAGGTAGTTGGCGCCGTAGTCGTAGGTCAGGTCCTCGTGGCGACGCGTCGCCGCGCGCCCGCAGACGCCGCCGGACTTTTCCAGAACCGTCAGTTCCGCGTCCGGGACGGCCCCGTCCACGACGTAACTCAGCGCCGCCCCACCGGCGCCCGCACCGACGATACCGATCTCGGTCATAGAGAGTGGTGGGGTCGCCACGCAGAAAAGTCGACACCCAAACGCTGTTCGGTCGCGGCGGTCGATCCCGTTCCTCGTCTGTCAGATATCCCTTCGAGGGAACGACTAGATTTATGCGATTGGGTGGCACGTTTTGACCTACCCTCCATGGAGTCGTCCGATCGCCCCCGCTTCGAGCGCGTCGACTGGTCCGAGATCGACACGGAACGACGGCTGGTGACACCAGAGCGAGCACTGTTCGTCCTCGGTCTGTGCGTCGTCGTCGGACTCTTTCTGTACGATTACTACTACGCCCACGTCTACCTCGTCGCACAGTGGGCCGTGACCCCGATCGACTGGGCGGTGCTGATCGGCCTGGTCGGGCTGGTGTCCTACGGCGTCGTCCCGGCCGCGCGCAACCGAGCGGCCGTCCGCAGAACGTACGAGTCGATCCGAAGCCGGCCCGTCCTCTCCGGTGCGCTCGCGTTTCTCGCCGTCTTCGGCGTGGTCGGCACGGTGCTCCCGGTCCTGCTGGGCCGGCCGGAGCTCCACTTCGGCTACGCGTACCAGCCGCCGGTGGGAGTGACCGTCGACGCCGGTTGGAGCCCGAACTGCTTCGGGACGATCAAACGGGGCCAGGGGATCCAGCGCTACTGCGAGGGGTCGGCCCTCATCCCGCTGGGGACAAACGGCCGGGGACAGCTCATGGAAGCGATGCTCGTCGCCGGCGCGCGCCCCGCCATCTACGTCGTGCTCTTCACCGCAGCGTTCATCGTCCCGCTGGCGACCGCCGTCGGCGTCGCCGCGGGCTTTCGGGGCGGTCGCCTCGACGACCTGCTGATGACCTACGTCGACGTGCAACTGTGTATCCCGGCGATCTTCCTCTACTTCATCGGCTACATGTACGTCGGCGCGTCGCTGCTCCTGTTGCTCGTCACTTTCGGCCTCCTCAGCTGGGGGCCTGTCGCCCGGCTCGTCCGCAGCGAGGTCCTCCAGCGCCGCGAAGACGGCTACGTCGTCGTCGCGCGCAGCCTCGGCGGCTCGGACTCGTACGTCGCCCGTCGTCACGTCCTCCCGAACGTGACCAACACGCTCGTCCCGGCCGTGTTCCACCTCTTTGCCATCCTGATCCTCGCCGAAGCGGGCGTCGCGTTCCTCGGGTTCTCGAACGTCGAACTGTACTCGTGGGGGTCGACCATCGCCGAAGGGCTCAGCCCCGACCGAATGCGGGCCCACGAGGTGTGGTGGATCTCGACGGTGCCGGCGGTCGCACTGGCCGCGACCGTCGTCGCACTGAAACTCGCCGGGGACGGTCTGCGTGACGTGCTCGATCCGCGAGGGGGGCGATGAGGATGGGCGAGCAACCATCGACGACCGGCGAGTCGCTGCTGTCGGTGTCGGACCTGCGGACGCGCATCGAGACCGATCGGGGGACGGTCCGGGCGGTCGACGGCGTCAGCTTCGCCGTCGACCGCGGCGAGGCGGTGTGTCTCGTCGGCGAGTCGGGCAGCGGCAAGAGCGTCACCTGCGAGTCCCTGACGGGAATCGTGCCCCAGCCGCCGGCGTCCATCGTCGGCGGGTCGGTCACGTTCGACGGCGTCGACCTCCGCGACGAGGCGACGGACCTGCGGTCGATCAGGGGGGCCCGGATCGGCCACGTGTTCCAGAACCCACAGCACGCGCTCGACCCGGTGTACTCGGTCGGCGACCAGCTCGTGGAGGCGATCACCGCCCACGGCGACGTGGCCAAGCGGGCGGCCCGCGAGCGAGCCGTCGACCTCCTGCGGCAGGTCGGCATCCCACGGGCCGAGGTCCGGGTCGACGACTACCCCCACGAGTTCTCCGGCGGGATGGCCCAGCGGGTCGCCATCGCCATCGCGCTGGCGGGGGATCCGGACCTGCTGATCGCCGACGAGCCGACGACCGCCGTGGACGTGACCGTGCAGGCGCGCCTGATCGACCTCCTCAGAGGGTTGCTCGACGACGGGATGGCCCTCCTGCTCGTGACCCACGACCTGCGCGTGGTCGCGTCGCTGGCCGACCGCGTGCTGGTGATGTTCGGCGGCCAGATCCTCGAACGCGGCCCCGTCGATCGGCTCTTCGAACGACCGGCTCACCCCTACACGCAGGCGCTGTTCGACAGCTACGACGGCTTCGAGCAGCTCCCCGATCGGCCGTCGCGCAACGAACTCCCGGCTGACGGCTGCCGGTTCCGCGCGGAGTGTCCCCACGCGGTCGAGGCGTGTTCGGGCGGCGACCAGCCGCCCTTCCACCCCGTCGACGGCGACACCGAACACACAGCGTCCTGTGTCTACTACGACGAACATCGGGAGGCCGACGCGATCCTCGACGCGGGTCGTGCGGTCCGTCCGGCCGCGGAGGTGGACGCCGATGACTGACGAGAGCCCGAGTGACCGGAGGGATCGAGGGGTCTCGAATACGCGAACGGAGAGCGAAGCGAGCCGTGAGCGAAGCGGCCGAAACGAGCCGGCAACGAGGCGGAGCGACGCCGCCGTAGAGCGAGGGGACGACCGAACGATCGACCGTACGGGCGAGCCGCTGCTCGCGGTCGAGGCGCTCCAGACCCACTACCCGATCACGGAAGGGTGGCTCCGCCGAGAGGTGGGCCGGGTCAGGGCCGTCGACGGCGTCAGCTTCGAGATCCACGAGGGCGAGACGCTGGGCTTGGTCGGCGAGTCCGGGAGCGGCAAGACGACGCTGGCCCACTCGCTGCTCGGGCTCGAAGAACGCACCGACGGGACCGTCCGCTTCGACGGCGAGCGGGTGAGCGAGCTGAGCGGTGCCGACCAGCGTGCGTTCCGCCGGCGGGTGCAGCTGATCGTCCAGGACCCCAACGACGCGTTCAATCCCCGGATGCAGGTCGGCAAGGCCGTCGCCGAACCGCTGGCGCTCAACGGGATGGACGACGCCGACCGCCGGCAGGCCATCGTCGAGGACGTGCTCGAACGTGTGGGACTGGCCGCCGAGGACACCGACCGGTACCCCCACGAGTTCTCGGACGGCGAGAAACAGCGCCTCGCCATCGCTCGCGCGCTCGTCGTCGATCCCGACCTCGTCGTGGCCGACGAACCTACCAGCGCGCTCGACGCCCGCGTCCAGTCGGACATCCTCGCGCTGCTGGACGAGGTACGCCGGGAGTTCGACGTGTCGATCCTCTGTATCAGCCACGACATCGACGTGGTGCGACGGTTCTGTGACCGCGTCGCGGTGATGTATCTGGGCGAGATCGTCGAACGAGGAGCCACGGCAGAGGTGCTACAGCGACCGGCCCACCCCTACACCAGAGTGTTGCTCGGTTCGGTCCCGAGTCTCGACCCGTCGGACAGGGAGTTCGTCCGGCCGCTGACCGACACGATCCCCGACCCCGCGGACCCGCCCAGTGGCTGTCGCTTCCACACGCGCTGCCCGGCCGTGATCGGTCCCGAAGACGCCGACCTCAGCGAGGAGACGTGGGAACGACTGGCCGCGTTCCGCTTCACCGTGCAGGTCGGTGAACTCCCCGAGCGGATCGAGATGGACGATCCGCCGGACGCCGCGACCGTTCACGACGCGTTCGACCTGCCAGACAATATCCGAGACGACGAGGTGGCCGCCGGCGTCGAGGACGCCGTGACCGCGCTGACCGAGGGCGACCTCGACCAGGCCGAGGAGCGACTCGCGGCAGTGCTCCCGAGCGTCTGCGAACAGCAGGTTCCCGAAACCGTCGACGTGGAGGGGCGACCCGTGACGTGTCACCGGTACGATACAGATATCGACGCCGAGCCGCGGCCCTGGTGCGAATAGCGCACGATTCTGACGGCGAAACTACGTTCACTACCGCTCGCTTCGAACGGCCAGCGCGCCGGTGATCGCCAGGACGGCGACCAGCAACAACACCGGTGCCGTGAGCGGGCGAGCACCGAGGCTCAGTTGATAGATCGCCCAGCCGACGCCCGCGGCGATCGCACCGACCAGCACCGTCCCGGCGGTGTGGGCGAGTTCGAGGCGAAGCGTGGGGGCCGCCCGACCCAGTTGCGCGCCGAGATCGATCGCCGTGCCAGCGCTGTCCCACGCGACGACGGAAGCGACGGCACCGAAAAGCAGTGCCACCAGGGGCGCATTCTGGAGGCCGGCGACGAGGACTGCGACGAAGAGGAGCCCCCCGCCGACCGTGACGGCGTCGTGTCTGACGAGCGTGAGTCCGACGCCGAGGAGCGCGACCCCAGCGGTCGCGATCCCGAGCGCGGGCCAGGAGAAGGCCCCGCTGGCGACGAGTCCGATGAGAGCCGCGACGGCCGCGACGACACTGCCCGGCCGCGTCGGCGAGCGATCGATCCCCGTCACCGGGACCACCGCCTCGTCGAGCGGGCGAGTGCGACCGGGAGCTCGTCGTCCCACGGCCAGTCGACCACCGGGATGCCGGCGGCCCGGAGGTCCGCCACGCGGAACCGCCGCAGGACGCTCGCGAGCTGACTGGGCGCCGTGTCACCGGTCGTCGGGTCCGGGCTGACGACGGTGACGAGGTGGCCGTAGGCGTCGAGCTGACGGGCGACCTGTGCGACCGCGCCCGAGCACAGCGGCGAGAACAGCACGACCTGGGCGTCGCCGGGGAGCTGACTCCGGAGTTGCGCTAGCCAGCCGAACGGCAGGACGGTGTCCGGGCGCTCGCCCGGCGCGAGCGCCGGGTGGGTCGCCAGCAACTCCTGGGCTTTCGCCTGGTGGGCGTCGCCCGCGCCCGGCGGGAGCCAGCAGTCCGTCGCGCCCAGGGCGGCGATACCCACGCGGTTGCCGTCGGCGAGCAGCGTCGTGAACGCCCGGCTCGCGCCGTCGACGGAGCGCTGGATGGCCGTCTCGCCGCGTGGTTCCGGGCCGACGGCGGCGGTCTCGTCCCGATCGATCACCAGCACCACCGTGGCGGCCCGCTCCTCGCGGAACTCCAGGGTCGCCAGGTCGCCCGTCCGGGCGTGGCGGTTCCAGTCGATCCGGGCCATCGGGTCGCCCGACCGGTACTCCCTGGTGGCGAAGAACTCGACGCCCTCACCGCCACTCGTCGTGTCGACCTGCCCGGTGTACTGGGTCGGCTGAGAGCGCAGCGTGAGTGGCTCGCCGACCGGTGCCAGTGCCGGGACACACGTCACCGGCGTCTCGGTCTCGGCTGCGAGGCCCACCTCGCGCTCGGCGGTGCCAACGAGGTTCCGGACGACGACCTGAGCCGGTCCGAACTCGTGGCGGCCACGCTGTGCCTCGATCGCGTACGTGACCGTCGCCGACGCGCCCGGCCGGAGCGCCGTCCCGAGACGCGGCGTCCCGTCGACGACCGAGAGCGCCCGCGGGATGCCGTCGACGAGACGCACGTCGGGCAGCAGTCGATCGCCGTCGTTGGTGACCGTCAGCGAGACCGCGACGGTCTCGCCGGGATCGGGATCGGCCGGCTCGACTGTGCGCTCGATCGTGAGTGTCGGCTCCGGTGGCGTCGCCGAGCGCGCGTAGGCCGCGTAGGCGATCCCGACGACACCGACCAGCAGGACAGCGGCCTGCTCGGCCAGCACGCCGGTCCCGATCGCCGCCAGCGCCACCGCACCGATCCCGTGCCAGTGTTCGGTCAGGCGGACGCGCGGGTCGGGGTCGTCGACGGCAGTCGCCCGATCGACGCCCGCGTCCCGCCCGCTCAGCGACTGTCGAAGTCCCCCCAGTCCGCCGAACCTGCGTGTCTCGCGCTCCTCGACCGGGACGCCGGCCACGGCCGCGATGGCTGCCACGGTGTGTTCGATACCCTCCGAATACGGTGACGCCCCGGTCAGCCGTCGCCGGAGTCGTCGCCCGATCGGGGCCCTGTCCGCGTCTTCCTCCAGAAACGCCGCCGCGACCGGGTCGTCGGTCCAGGTCCCACGATCGACCTGCTCTCGGGCCGCCGCGTCGCTCAGTCCGTCGTATCGCCCCAGCGCCGCGATGGCCACGTCCCGGAGTTGCGTCCAAGTGCGCTCGCTCGCCCGGTGGCGCGTGCGATCGAACGTCCCGAGGACGGTGTTGATGTCGTCGCCCGGGGAGGCCACCGACGGCGGCAGTTCCGGGGTCGCCGTCTCCGCTCGTCGTCTCGGACCGTTGCGTCTGGCCTGGACGACCCGCAGGGTCTGGCCCAGCGCGAGGAGGCCGAGAACGATCACGGCGTACCGGTCGATCCCCAGGGCGAACGCACCCGGCGCGACGAGCGCTCCCAGGCCGATCACGAACGCGAGGAGACCGACGGCGGCGAGTGTTCGCCCCCAGTTCACGGCTCGTCCTCCGCGTATCGCGACTCGATGCGGCGCAACAGTTCGACGGCTCGCTGCTCGTCGGTCTCGCCGACCTCGTAGTCGTCGTATCGAACACGCTCGAAGAGATCGGTGAGTTCGGCTACGTCGGACCGCTCCATCCCGGCGGCGACCGCCGCCCGCTCGAACTCGCGAGCGGTGCTGGTCTCCGGCCGATCCACGTCGAGGTGGTCGGTCATCTCGCGCCACGCCCGGTACACCTCGTTGTCCGCCTCGTCCGTCTCCTCGATCCGATCGGCCGCGCGCCCTGCCGCACGTCCGACCGCGGCGACGCTGCCGGGGCTGTCGTCATCGCGGTCGCGCTCCTCGTCGCTGTCGTCACCGCGTCGCCGGTTGGCCGCGACGGCCGTCCCGAGCAAGACTGCACCGACCGCGGCGACGAGCAGGAACGAGACGAGCGAAGGGGAAGTGGTAGTGCTGGTCTCGCCGCCGCCGACCCCGCTGACGGTACTCATCCCGGAGACGTTCGTCGACCCCGCTGGCGACGGTACCGTCGGCGAGGCCAGCTGTAGAATCAGGACCGCGACGATCCCGGCGACGATCGTCAGGACGGCGAGGTGGAACGCGGCCCGGCGGTTGGTGTACAGCACCCACAGCACCACCAGCAACGTGACGACGAGCAGTGCCGTCACCAGTTCCGCGAGAAAGGGGAGATCGAGTAACTGCGGGAGCGGATCGGTCGGTCCGGGCGGGAGCCCACCGGTCCCCTGCCCCGGCCCACTCGACCCGCCCGAACCCCCCTGCGCTGGCTGGCGCGCCGTCGGCAGCGTCGTGGCGGTCAGCCCGAGCGCGACGACGCCGAGGAGGGCAAGTCCCGCCGTACGGACGAGGTCTCTGTCCACAGTCGGCGGACGTGTCGTGAGACGGAAAAACCATCGCAATCGGCAGGGGAGCCAGTGAGATCGATGGCGGAGCGACGAGAAGGCCAGCTAACGGATCTCGTGAAAGCGGGGTTCGCGAACCTGGGCGACCAGAATGGCCGGACAGGTCGTAGAAAACGTCTCCGACCGGGTCTGAATCGTGTTCGTACCCCCGTTTCTGTCTCCACAACGACTCACCAGCGCAGACACTAGCGTCGGACGGAACGTTGTCGGTCCGTCCCAGATCGACCGCATGCAGTCGTGCGGTCGACTGGGGACACGTCGAGAACCGTCCGTCTCACTCCTCGCTCTCGGCCGGCGGTTCCCGCTGGACCACCAGTACTGGCCCGAAGAAGCGCTCGGCGACCTGATCGGCCGGCATTCCGAAGACGAACGTCGCCAGGGACGGGTCGGTCTCACCCATGACGACGGCGTCGTACTCCCGTGCCGTCTCGGTGATGGCGTCGAGGGGGCCACGGTCACGATCGAGACGGGTCTCGATCGCCGACTCGGCGACGCCGAGGTCGGCCAGTCGATCGGCCGCCGCGTCGAGCAGCGTCTCGGCGTCGGCGTCGGTCTCGTCGTCGCTGGCGACGTGAAACAGCGTCACCGACGCGTCGATCGGACCGAACACGCCGGCGACCAGACGGGCGAGGCGGTCGATCCCGACGGTGCCCCGGACCGCGACGAGCACGTCTTCGACCGACCCGGTCGCGTTCGGGACCAGCACCGCCAGACAGTCCTCCTCGCCGATGAACCGGTCGATCGTCTTCTGGCCGTCGTGGGTGAAGACGAGGCGGCGCTCGACGGTCGCGCCCGCGTCCGTGAAGATCTCCTCGAACTCGTCGAGGCGCTCGATCGCCTGCTCCTCGAACTGCATTCGGGCCTGCCCGGGTGCGGTCTGATCCGGAATGACGTGATACCCCAGCAGGACGACGTGCGCGGTCGACAGCAGTTCTGGCACGCCTTCCGGAATCGACTCTCCTTCGAGGACGCGAACCGGGACGAGGACGGATGGGCGATCGGTCATGGTCAGATGTCACCCCTGAGTGAGACGTCAGCGGCGTAGTACCTGTACCAGACGTACGACACCACCATAACAGCGACGCCGATGAGGATCGATTCGAGTTGCATGAACACGATCAGCGCGACGCTGGCGAGCGCGCCGATGGCCGGCAAGAGGGGTGAGCCGGGCGTCCGATAGGTCGGGGTGTACCACGCCGGATCCCGCCGGCGCAGGACGATGACGGTCACACACAGCAGGGCGTACATCACCAGATGGAGGAAGGAGGCGACCTCGGCGAGCAGTTCGACCTTCCCGGTCGCCACGAGGACGAGGATCGGCCCGCCCGCCGCCAGCAGTGCGACGTGGGGCGTGCCGTACCGCAGATTGATCTCGCTGGCCCGGCGCGGGAGCAAGGCGTCCCGACTCAGGGCGTACACGGCGCGCGAGGCACTCAGGATCGAGGCGTTCGCGCTCGAAAACGTCGCCAGCAGGCCGGCCACGAGGATCGCGACCGCGCCGGGCACGCCGAGCAGGTCACGGGCGACCTCGACCATCGCCGTCTCGCCGAACTGCCCGAGGCGATCCGCGCCGAAGGCGCTCGTCGCGACGAAGATCGTCACGACGTAGAAGACGGTGACGATCACCACCGATCCGACCATCGCCAGTGGGAGGTTCCGGCTCGGTTCCTTGATCTCGCCGGCGACGGTCGCGACCTGTGCGAACCCCAGATACGACGTGAAGACCAGCGCGGCCGTCGTCAGCACCGGAAAGTACCCCTGTGAGAAGAACGTCTCGGGGGTGGTCGAACGCCCGAAGACACCGAGCGCGTCGAGGACGCCGTAGGAGAGGAACGCGGTCAGCACCACCAGCAAGATCCCGACGACGACGTTCTGGATGGCCGCCGTGTTCTCGGTGCCGCCGATGCTGAGCGCCGTCAGGGCGACGCCGAAGACGAGCCCGATCGCGATCACGGGATCGATCCCCAGCGAGACGCCGACCTCCGCGAGGACGGCCGTCGCGTAGTGGCCCAGCCCCACCAGATAGAACGCCGAGGCGAAGACCAGCCCCAGCCAGAGCCCCAGTCCGACGATCGCACCGATCCCGGTACCGAGTCCGCGGGAGATGAAGTAGTACCCGCCGCCACTCCGTGGCATCGCCGTCGCCAGTTCCGAGGTCGGCAGTGCCACGAGCAGGGCGACGACACCGCCGATCGCGAACGAGAGCGTCGCCGCCAGCCCGGCGTTCTCCGCGGCGAGTCCCGGGAAGACGAAGATCCCCGCACCGATCATCGTCCCCACACCGATAGCCAGGCCGCCCGAGAGGCCGATCGTCCGTTCCAGTTCGACGTCGTCGTCGTGGACCGTCGTCTCGTCGGTGACGGCCTGCGGTTCCTCGTCCGGCACCTCACCGGCGACGTTTTGCCCCGTCGATCCCGCCGGCTGGTCGTCCATGTCATTTGCTTGAACCACTGGCCGAATAAAACCGACGCCGAGACCAGTTGGATCGAGCGTGTTTACGATGTAGTCGTTCGAAAACACGTGCCCGGCTTGCGACGACGATTGCCGGAAAGCATCGACACTGATCCGCGTCAGTCAGCGTCGATGTCCCGCGCCGCAGCGAGGACGCTGTCGTGGATCTGGCCGTTCGAGGCGACCAGCCCACGAGCGTCGTGCGTCCAGTGGTTCCCCGACAGATCGGTGACCCGACCGCCGGCTGCTCTGACGAGGTGGACGCCGGCGACCGTGTCCCAGGGGTTCGTGGCGACGTTCGTGATGACGCCGTCGAGTTCGCCAGCCGCCAGACGTGCGAGGGCGGCCTGCGCAGAGCCGGGTCGCTTGAGGTCGCCGAAGCGCTCGACGACAGCGCGGGTGGCGCGGGCGTACTCGTCTCGGCGGTCCATCGGCCACCAGATCGTGGGACAGACCACGCACCGCTCCGGGTCCGAGCGGTCACTCGTGTCGATTCGCTCGCCGTTGCGACGGACCTCACCGTCGACGGTCCGGTACGAGTCATCGAGTGCAGGCAGCACGTTCGCCGCAGCTACCGGGTCGCCGTCCCGGACAAACGCGACGCTGGTCGTCCAGCACCGGCCGCCCCGGACGTAGTTGTGCGTGCCGTCGATGGGATCGATCACCCAGGCGCGACCTGCGGCCGGAACAGTCTCGCGCTCGTCCTCTTCCTCGGCGACGATCGCTGTGTCCGGATCGGCGTCGTCAAGCACGTCGAGGACGGCCCGCTGGGCCTCGCGGTCGGCCCGCGTCACGACGTCCGTCTTGCCGGTCTTCGTCTCGACAGCGAGATCGGTCCGAAACAGCGACAGGGCGTGCTCACCACCCGTTTCGGCGGCACGGCGGGCAAGTTCGTCGGGATCAGTCACGACCGCTCTCCCTCCTCTCGCGCGGCGATCGTCTCGGCGACGCTGTCGTACTCCGGTTCGTGGCGCAGACACGCGCTCGTCCACGCTGCTCCCCGCTCGGCAAGTTCGGGGTGGTCCCGATCACAGCGCGAGCCGAAGTGCTGGCGCAGGTGTTCGGCGGCGCGGGCGTCGGCACCGCCGCGGGCCATGGCGACTGCTTCGTCGACGATCTCGCGTGCTGCCGGGGGGAGGTCGCAGTCGTCGAGCACGTCCGCGACCGTCTCGTCGAGTTCCTCCCCGGCGACGTCGAGACCGACCAGCGACCTGAACGTCTCCGCGGCCGACTGCTCGGCGCGCTCGCGCGTCCGGAAGACGACCCGGAGTTCGTCGAGCGCCCGCCACGTCCGCTCCGTGAGGTCGTAGTCGTCCGGTCGGATCTTCGCCGGACAGCGCGTCGCGAACGGACAGCCCGTCGGCGGGTCGCGGGGACTGGGGGGCGTGCCACGGAGTGTCACGCGTTCACCCTCCCAGGACGATCCGCTGCCGGGGATCGCCGACAGCAGCGACACCGTGTAGGGGTGGGATGGATCGCTGTACACCGACTCAGTCGGACCGAGTTCGACGACATTGCCGAGGTACATCACCGCGACCCGATCAGCGATGTGACGGACGACGGCGAGGTCGTGGGCGATGAAGAGGTAGGTCAGTCCGAGTTCGTCCTGCAGTTCCTCCAGGAGATTGATGATACGGGCCTGCACGCTCACGTCGAGCGCCGAGACGGGTTCGTCGAGGACGACGAACTCCGGTTCGAGCGCGAGCGCACGGGCGATCCCCACGCGCTGTCGCTGGCCGCCCGAGAACTGGTGGGGGTAGCGGTAGAAGTGCTCGGTCGACAGGCCGACCCGATCCAGCAGGTCGAACGCCCGGTCACGTCGGAGTTCGCCGCTCGATTTCTCGACGGTGATCTCTGCGACCGGACCGTCGCGATCCCGCTCGACGGTGACGGCCACGTCGTCGGTCGACAGCGGCAGTTCGTCGCGGACCACCACGTCGGCGTCGCCCCCGCGCACGGTGACCTCAATATCCACGGTCTCGGCGTCGCCATCGACGAGGGTCACTGGCCCGCCGCGCAGGTCGGCGTCGCCGCCGTCGACGGCGACCCGGAGCGTCGGCCAGTCGTGGGCCTGCAGGGGTTCCTGGACGATCTCGCCGACGGTCATTCGGTCGTTCAGGCTCTCCTCGGGGTCCTGGAACACCATGCCGACGCGGCGCTGCCAGGCCCGGCGCTCCCCGCGGTCGAGGTCGGTCACGTCGCGTCCCTCGGCCGTGACGCGGCCTGCTGTCGCGGTCTCCAGCCCGAGGATCGTCCGGCCGAGCGTGGTCTTCCCACAGCCCGATTCCCCGACGAGGCCGAGCGTCTCGCCCGCACGGATGTCGAAACTCACCCCGTCCACGGCCCGGACCGGCGACTCCGATTCGAGCAGGCTGTCGTCGTGGTAGTAAGTCTCCAGTTCCTGAATTGAGAGCAGGCTGTCGTCGGTCGTCATCGCTCGCCCTCCTCGTAGGCCGGGTCGTGGAGGAGACACGCCGCCGTTCGCCCGTGGCTGTCGACGCGGACGTGCTCTGGCGCGACCGCCTCACAGTCGTCGAAGGCCTTCGGGCACCGGGGAGCGAACCGACAGGACGTGGCCGGTTCGGTCGGCGTCGGGACCTCCCCCTCGATGGTCGGCAGTTGCTCGTCCGGCGGCGTGCGACCCGGGATGCTCTCCAGCAGGGCACGGCTGTAGGGATGGGCCGGGTGGGCCAGCAGTTCGTCGGTCGCCGCGCGCTCGACGACCTCACCCGCGTAGATGACGTTGACCCGGTCGGTCGCGTCCTCGATGACGCCCATGTCGTGGGTGATAAAGAGGATCGCCAGGTCCTCCTCGCGCTTGAGGTCCGCCAGCAGGTCGAGGATCTGGGCCTGGATCGTCACGTCCAGCGCGGTCGTGGGCTCGTCGCACACCAGCAGGTCCGGGTCACAGGCAAGTGCCATCGCGATGACGGCCCGCTGTTGCATCCCGCCAGAGAGCTGGTGTGGGTACTCGTCGACCCGGCGCGGCGCGTCGGGGATGCCGACGTCCTCCAGCAGGTCGATCGCTCGGCGCGTGGCTGCCTGTCCGCGCAGCCCCTGGTGGATACGTAGCGCCTCCTCGATCTGGTTGCCGACGGTGTAGACGGGGTTGAGCGAGTTGCTTGGGTCCTGGAAGACGATGGCGATGTCGCCGCGGTGACGATCCCAGTTGTCCTCGGTCAGGTCCTCGCCGCGGAAACGGATCTCGCCAGCCTCGATCGATCCCGGCGTCTCGACCAGCCCGAGGATCGATCGGGCCGTGACGGACTTGCCCGATCCCGACTCGCCAACGAGCCCGACCGTCTCGCCCGCGTGGATGTCGAAGCTCACCCCGTCGACGGCGTGGATCCGTTCGCGCTCGGTGTGGAAGACGACCTCGAGGTCGCGCACTGAGAGCAGCGGATCGGCGCTCACGCGCCACCACCTCGACCGGCCGCGCCCTCGTTGGCGGAATCCGAGCGCGGGTCGATGGCGTCCCGGATGCCGTCACCGAGCGCGTTGAACCCCGTGACGACGAGGGTGATGAGCACGCCCGGGAGCAGCGAGATGTGCCACGACCCGGTCGTCACGTAATCCTGCCCGAGGTTGATCGCCCGGCCCCATTCGGGCGTGGGCGGGGCGACGCCGAGCCCGAGGAACGAGAGCCCAGCGATGGCGATGATCGCGCCCCCGAGCGTCATGGAGCCGTAGATCAGCAGGTAGCCCGTGACGTAGGGCAGCATGTGCTTGCGCATGATCGTCCGCGGGCGCTGGCCGAAGCTCTCGGCGGCGTCGATCCACTGGCGCTCGGCGACCTGCAGGGCCGGCCCGCGCAAAGAACGCCACATGTAGGTCCAGTCGGTGAACGCGAAGATCAGCGCCAGTAAGAAGCCGCCACTGTACAACCCGCCGACCCAGGTGTCTGCAAGCACCGTCGTCAACATGATCAGCAGTAACAGCTGTGGCATCGCCATGATCGCATCCGAGATCAGCACCATCCCGAGGTCGACCCGGCCCTTGTAGTAGGCCCCGATCAGCGCCAGCGAGGCAGCGAGTCCGGCGCTCAGGCCGACCGAGAGCAGGCCGATCACCAGCGAGATGCGCGACCCGACGGCGATGAACGTAAACAGATCCCTGCCAGTCGGGAGCGTCCCGAACGGGTGAAAGCGGCCGAAGTCGTCGTACTGCATCGGCAATACGCGGTCGTCGCTGTCGCCCCGCGATTGGGAGGCGAGATTGGCGTCGCCGACGAGGATGGTCTCGACAGACTCGCCCTCTGTGTCCCAGTAACTCATCTCGTTGGCGTAGGAGTTGCGCATGTTCTTGTCGACGGTCGTCGGGCCCAGCGCCGGCGCGAAGACGGCCATGACGACGAACATCCAGACGACGACCAGGCCGAAGATCCCCCAGCCGTGGCTCCGAAAGCGGTCGATCACGTCGTCGCGGGGCGTCCAGTCGGCCACCCGGTACTCGCGTCGGTAGAGCCGGTAGCCGAGGATCGCCCACCCGCCGACTGCGAAGGCGTAGCCGTAGATCAGGGCCGCGCGGATGGCCCACGCGACGTCCGGACGGAACCCCATGAAGGTGCCGACCCACCGGCTGCCGGTCCAGTAGCCGCCGTTGGGGATCGTCTCCCGGGAGAGCAGCGTCGGGATCTCGGCGGTTGCCGTCTGGAGGCCGGCGACGAACCCGGTCCCGGGGAGCGAGGCGGCCGCCAGCCCGTCGCCGAGGATGCTGACGATGAAGTGCACCAGTGCGCCGGCTTCGAGAGCGAACAGGCCCGCGCCCAGCGCGAGCCAGACCAGTGTCGGCGACTCGGTCGGGATGACGGTCGACTCGGTCGTCTGTGCCGACCCGTCCGTGCGCTCGCCCGGACCGTCGGCCGCGTCGGCGGGCTGGGACTCGTGTGCGCCCGCCATCTCAGGCCCCCTCCATGCCGACTCGTGGATCGATGATCGTGTACAGCACGTCCTGCAGGAGGTTGATCCCGACGATCATCAGGATGAACACGTACATCAGTGTCCCGACGAGCGGGAGGTCGCCCTGGATCGCCGCCTGATAGAACAGGAGGCCGATCCCGTTGATGCCGAAGACGGTCTCGACGAGGACGCTCCCGCCGATGAGCAGGAATGCTTCGCTGGTGATGATCGGCACCAGCGGAACCAGAGCGTTGCGGAGGATGTGCTTCCAGACGAGCGCCCGGTCGGAGACGCCCTTGGCCTTCGCGAGATCAATGTAGTCCTCGTTACGGACTTCGAGGACGGCCGTGCGCCCGATCCGCATCTCGTTGCCCATCGAGGCCGACCCGAGGACGAGCGCGGCCGGGAGCACCTTCTTGGTCGCCGCGAGGAAGCCGTCGACGGTGTGGAGGCGGGACATGTCGGGGCTGCCCGAGACCGCATCGAGGGGGATCAGCCACGACTGCCAGTCCCACCCCAGGAAGATCGAGGCCGAGCTGCCCAGCAACGCGAGCAGCATGATCCCGAGCCAGAAGTTCGGCATCGCGCGCCAGACGATCCCGCCCATCGAGGCGAGGTAGTCCGCGGCCGTGTTCGAGCGCATCCCCGCGTAGAATCCCAGCGGGACGCCGATGAAGACGGCGATCAGGACCGACCAGAACCCGAGCCACAGCGTCCGTGGCAGGAAATCCAGGATCAGGGCGTTGACGTTCGACCCCTGATAGAGCAGCCACGTCTGGCCCAGGTCGAACGTGACGAGGTTCCACATCCAGTCGAAGTAGTGCTGGAGCGGGGGCTGGTCCAGTCCGAGCTGTGTCTGTGCGGCCTCGTAGGCCGCCGGATTGCGTATCTGTCCTTCACTGAGCAGTCGCGCGGCCGGATCGACGGGCCCCATAAAGATGATGAACCACGTGATGGACGTCCCGAGCCACACCACGGGGATGCTCAACAGGAGGCGCTTTCCGAGATACCTGAGCGTCGTCACTGTCGGACCACCCGGTCGATGGTCGTCATGGTCGTGCCACCCCGTGCGTATCGAAACTGTGCTGCAGCGATCGGCCGATGTGCTGTCGTCGCATAGTGTATAAATACTGATCCAGCGGCGGGAACGGTGACTACTGGCCCTTCGTCACTGTGTCGAACGTCTGGTTCTCCATGACGCCGTACATCTCCACGTCGACGTAGTCGTACCAGAAGCGCTGGCTGGTCCCGTGGACGGTGGGGAGTTCCTGGACCGACGCCCAGTTCATCTCCTCGACCGTCTGGAAGGCCTCGTTGCGGGACTCCTGGGTCGCCCCCTCGGCCGCGTAGTTGGAGTCCCACGCCTCGCGAGCGATCTGTCGGTACTCCTCGGTGAAGTTGCTCCCTTCGGCGCCCCAGCGGGTGAACTGCGTGCTGGGATTGGATCCGTGGAGGAATCGCAGGAAGTTCTGCGGGCCGGGATACTCCATCCCGTCGCCCAGCGCGAACACTTCCATGTCGGCACTGATGGCGCGACTGATGATCGTCCCGAACTCGGCCTCCTCGATGCTCATGTCGATGTAGGCCGACCGGAGCTTCGACTGGAGGCGGGTGAACACCGACTGGTAGGCGCTGTTGCCCGCGATGGTGGTCGCGGTGATCGAGTAGCGGTTGTTCTCGCCGTAGCCCGCCTCTTCCATCACCGAGCGAGCGTCGTCGAGACGGGTCTCGCCGTAGCCGTAGGGGTAGCCGTCGGCCCCGAACTCGGTGTTGGACTGGTAGCCGTTCTCGGCGTGGCGGTCGTAGGACTCCTCGCCGGACATGCCGTCCTCGAAGGTCGGATACGGGGCAGGCGGTGTGATGTGGTAGCCGGCCTTGGCGTTGCCCTTGTAGACGTTCTGGGCGACTTCGTGCTGGTTCAGCGCGTAGGCGAACGCGCGCCGGACCGGCAGCGGCACTTCGAGCGTGTTGAACACGAGGTACTCCGTCGACAGCGACGGGATCTCGCCGTAGTTGACCTCCGTGCCGTCGTCGAACATGTAGGTGCCGATAGAACGGTTCCCCATACTCTCTTCGATGGAGACGTTGTCCGGGTTGAACGACGCGGTCGGCATCTCTTCGAGCACGTCGGCGTTCCCGTTCCTGAACCGGCTGACGCGGGTGTTACCGCTCCCGACGACCGTGTAGGTGATCCCGTCGAGTTCCGGCCCCTCGCCGTAGTAGTCGTCGAACGCGGTCAGCTCGATCTGGCTCCCCTTGTTCCAGGAATCAACCTGGAACGGGCCCAGACCGGCGTAGGTCGGGCCGCCGTTCTCGGTGCTGAAGAACTCGTTGTAGGTGTACTCGCCGTCGTACCCCTCGATGTCGCCCACGGAGTTGGCCGGGAGGACGGCGAAGGCACCGCCGGCGATCTGGTAGAGCGTGTACTGGAACGGCGAGGCGAGCGTGAAGCGGAAGGTGTAGTCGTCGACCGCCTCGACCGCGAGCGAACCGGGGACGTAGTCCGACAGCGTCTCCTCGTCCTCCGGCTCCGTCCGCGAGGCGTCCTTCTCGTGGTCGATGGTCATCGTCTCGCCGATGATGTCGTCCCGGTTGCGGGAGTTCTCCGAACCGGCCAGCCGTCGGTAGGAGTAGGCGATGTCCTCCGCTGTCAGTTCCTGCCCGTCGTGGAACTGCACGCCCTGCTTGAGCTGGAAGGTGTAGGTCAGCCCGTCGTCGGACATCGAGTAGTCCTCGGCCAGCGCGGGCTCGGGCGGGTACAGCCCGTCGTTGAACTCCATAAGCGAGCGTCCGTACTGGTCGTAGCCCGCACCGGATCCCTTCGCGTTGATCGGGTCGAGGGTCTGGATCGACCCGGTGGCCATCATCTGGAGCGTGTTGCTGACCGATTCGGTGGTCTCCTCAGTGTCCGATCCGCCGTCACCACCGTCACCACCGTCGCCGCCGTCGCTGCCCGAGTCAGTCTGTCCGTCATTCGATTCAGTTGTCTCGCTGGAGGGACCGCCCGAACAACCCGCCAGGGCACTGGCCGCGCCCGCACCCGCGATCGTGAGAAAACCGCGCCGTGTCTTGTCTGATGGCATCGCGTTACTGTGCCTGAGCCGAAGGTAATTGCGTTGCTATTATCAACCTAAACCCATACAAAGCCGTACAAAGAACGCAATACTCTAAATATATCTAACAATGTGGTGTTTGAGGGGAATCTTCTTGTACACTCGATAGAACGGAACAGGTATGTCCGACACGACCGACGGTGGGTCTCCCGACGAGGCGAACGGATGGACCCGAACCCTACAATCGGCCTCGGAGATGGCCGAGCAGTTGCGTGCAGACGGCTGGCGCGTCGTCACGGTTCGGGCGGCGCACGTCGCACCGGAACCCCCGGCCAGCGGCGACAGCGATCGCTTCGGGTTCGTCTACCTCACACAGGGCGAGGACGCCGGGGACGTTCGGCGTGCCGTCGCGGACGGCGAGTTCGACGGTTACGAACTGTTCACGCATCGGTCGGGCCCCGACCTGTTCACCGTCACGCGGGTCACGGACGCGGACAGTCGGCTCGCCGTCCTGCTGGTCGGCAGTGTCGATCTGACGCAGGCGAGCGAACTGGCCGCCGCCGCCCGCGAGCGCGGCGCGATGTACTCTCACCTCCAGTTGCTCGACGGGACCCGGCTGGCGACCTTCGAACACGACGATCCGGCGAACTTCTTCCCGGAGGACGTATGAGTGAAGACGACACTGCGGGGCCCGTCCTCGCTCGACTGAACGAGCCCGCAGGCGAGCACACGCGCGTGGCCGTCGTCGCCGATCCGCACGTCTCGACCCGTGCGGAAGGGACCTCGAAGCTGTTCGAACACACGCTGGCTCACTTCGAGGCCGCCATCGCCGACATCGACGACCGCGACGTGGACGCGGTGCTGTCGCCCGGCGACCTGACCAAGGACGGCGAGCCGTGGAACTACGACGCCGTCGACGAGGCGCTCGCAGATCTCGACGCACCGTTCTACGCCGTCCCGGGGAACCACGACGTGGCGAAGTACGGCGAAGAGCACGAACCCCTGCCCGTCGACGGCTTCGCCGAACGCTACGGTCCCGGAACGATGCCCTACCACGTCGAGGTCGGGACACTGGACGTGCTCGGCGTCAACAGCGCCGGGAGCGCCGAGCGACTCTTCGAGACCCACGAGGGAGCGGTCACGGAGGCGACGCTCTCGTGGCTCGCCGATGCCCTCGACACCGCCGAGACGCCGGTCGTCCTCGTCCACCACAACTTCCCGCCGGTGATCGACCAGATCGCCGCTCACCGTCAGATCGAACCGGAGATGGTCGCGGTCCCGAGCATGGCCGAGTCCGAGGCCTTCGCCGAGACACTGGCCGCCGGCGGTGCCGAAGTCGTCCTGACCGGCCACTACCACCTCCCTGCGACGGGACGATACCGCGGCCTCCGCGAGATCGCCGCGCCGACGACCTGCTCGTTTCCCCAATCGTACCTGCTCTGGGAGACGACCCCCGAGGGGACGACGATCCGACTCGTTCCGATCGCCGACGAGGTCGGTCTGGAGAGTGCACACGCCCGCCGGACAGCCGACTCTGCGACGGCTCGCGGGCTGACGTCGATCGCGGCAGCCCGATTGGCCTCCTTCCCGCTGGTCAGTGAGTGAGTCGGTCGGAGGGGTTTCATCAGCCGGCCGTACGACTTCGTGGGGTCGATCCGGGACAGACCGACACCCATCGGATCCGATCACACCATCAGTTCAGTTCGGGCAGGTACTCGGCGTTGGCTTCGAGCAGGTCCTCGGTCATCTCGTGGATCGCCGGCAGCGTGAGTTCGGCGGCCGTCAGCGGGTCCTGCTTGACCGCGCGGTGGATCTTCTCGCGGTCGCCGTCCAGTGCGCCCTCGACGACGAGGCGATTGACCGCGACGTGTTGCTGGGGGAACGTGCTGATCGACGCCGGCAACTCCCCGACAGAGCAGGGGTGCAGGCCCGTGCCGTCGACGAGGACGGGGACCTCGACGCAGGCGTCGCTAGGGAGGTTCGAAATCGCGCCGCTCTCGTTGCTGACGTTGAGGTTCAGCCGCCGGGTGGTGTCGGTCTCGATCGAGTGGATGAGACGGGAGGCGTACTCCTCGGAGCGCTCGACGCCCACCGAATCGAGGTCCACGTCGAGTTCGGGATCGTCGCGTGCATCCGAGCGCTCTTTCCACCCCGCCAGATAGGTCGCGGTGGGCATCCGCTCGGCGTAGTCGGTACCGGTCATCGCCTCGATCGTCTCCTCGTCGGTCCGGAAGTACGGGACGTACTCGGACATGTGATGGGACGACTCCGTCGGGAAGTAGCCGAAGTGTTTTAGCATCTCGAAGCGGACCGTGTCCCGTTCGTAGATAGCCGGGTCCTCGGCCGCCTCGCGGAGGGCGGGATAGACGCTCTCGCCGTCGTGGGTGATATCGAGGAACCACGCGACGTGGTTGATACCGGCGACCCAGTAGTCGAGTTCGTCATCCGGGACGCCGACGTAATCGGCGATGGCCTCGGCGGTGTGGGGCACGCTGTGACAGAGGCCGACAGTCTCGATGTCGGTGGCCTCGAACATGGTCGTACAGAGGATCGACATCGGGTTCGTGTAGTTGAGCAAGCGTGCGTCGGGACACAAGTCTTCCATGTCGTCGGCAATGTCGAGCACGACGGGGATGGTCCGCAGACCACGGAAGATACCGCCCGGCCCGATCGTGTCGCCGATGGCCTGCTCGACGCCGTAGGACTCTGGGATCCGGATCTCGTTCTCGAACGGTTCGGTGCCGCCGACGTTGATCATGTTGAGGACGTAGTCGGCACCGTCGAGCGCTTCGCGGCGATCGGTCGTCGACTCGATAGTGGCGTCGAGCCCCTCGTTGTCGACCATCGCCTCGGCGACCCGTGTCGTCTGTTCGAGCCGGTGCTCGTCGATGTCCATCAGCGCGATCGTGCTGTCGGCGAGTTCGTCGAACGAGAGGATGTCGCCGACGAGTGTCGTCGAGAAGACCATACTGCCCGCACCGACGAACGTTATCTTCGGCATACGCCAGCGAGGGGGTTCAGGGGTGAATAAGCTACCGGGGACGACAGCGTCGCCCGGATCACTCCCACTGTCTCGCCAGTGCCCGCCAGACCGGGTCTGGGCTGACGGTGCCGGTGAATTCGTCGAAGTCAATTGGTTCGCCCTGACGGACGTGGTTTCGAAGGAAAATAAGTAGACACAGGTTGTCGAGAGTGGGTCCCGAAGTACCACCACAACAGAACGGACACGGCGTGACGAGCGGCATTTAAGACACAAATTCAGATTTTTGAATTTTTCTAAGGAATTTGTTTTGGCATTGTATAGATTATCATAATTATAATCTAGAAAGTGGCACCAGAATTCGCATAAGACGCCCATATCTGCGACAGACAGTAATAAGAACAACAGGGACACAGCCTCGACCGTGTATTCAAAGTTCAATCGTGCGACGAACAGAACCGTCGACGGCTACCGTCGGCCGCGAACATCGAGTGGTGAACGAGACAGTCGAGGCAATAGTTCAGGTCGACGATGTGGGATCTTCAGTTCTGTCGAGAGAGTTTTCAGCATCAGTGAAACAGCCGCATAACAATGGTATTTCTGTTAGAAATATCTCGTTCGGCCGATTTTACCGGTTGGCTATCGGAGGTTGTTTCAGCATTGTGGAAGTCCGACCCGGCATTCCGGGAACAGATTTCTGCAATTCCGAGCGACGGTCCATCGATGGATCGACACCGTCTGACGATCTCGAGGACACTGCTCGCGTTCACACCGCCGTCGGGCGGGCCGAAACGATCGCGAACGGAGAGTGAAAACGGTGCCAGCGACCGGGGCGCGTCACACGGACGGTTGTAGACGTGTACCCGGTCGACCGCACGGCTGCGTTCGGTCGATCCGGGAAAGATCTACAACAGTCCGTCTCAGTAGTTGAGATAGACGGTCTTGCTGATCGTGTAGAAGTCCAGCCCGGCGTCGCCCTGTTCGCGGAAGGTCTCGCTGGAGGAGGCCTTCATGCCGCCGAAGGGGACGTGATATTCGAGGCCAGTGGTCTTCTCGTTGGTCTTGACCACGCCGGCGTCGGCCTCGTCGACGAAGCGGTGGGCCTGACGCAGGTCGTCGGTGACGACGCTGGCAGAGAGGCCCTGTTCGACGCCGTTCGTGACGTCGATCCCCTCGTCGAAGTCGGAAACCGGGATGACCGACAGCACTGGTCCGAAGATCTCCTCCTGTGCGATGCGCATCTCGGGATCGACGTCCGAGAAGACGGCCGGGGTGACGAAGTAGCCGTCGTCGTACTCCCCACCGGTGAGGCGCTCGCCGCCGGTTTCGAGCGTGGCACCCTCTTTCTGGCCGACATCGACGTAGTCGAGTGTCGAGTCGAGTTCCTCCTCACTGACGTGGGGCCCCATATCCGGTTCCTCGAGGCCCGGTCCGATCTCGATGTCCTCCGCGTAAGCGACGATGCCGTCGACGAACTCCTCGTAGACGGATTCGTGGACGATCGCGCGTGAGCAGGCGGTACAGGCCTGCCCGGTCACGCCGAACGCGCCGCTCCCGACGATGTCGACCGCCTCCTGGACGTCTGCGCTCTCGGTGACGAGCGTGGGGTTCTTCCCGCCCATCTCCAGCTGGACGCGCTTCTGGTCGGGGGCAGCGTTCTGGTACACCACGTCGCCGACGCCGACGCTCCCGGTGAAGGAGACTGCGTCGACGCGCTCGTCGGTCGCCAGCGCGTCGCCGACGGTGCTGCCGGGGCCGGTGACGACGTTGAGCACGCCGTCAGGCAGCCCCGCGTCGTCGAGACACTTCGCGAAGTCGTGCGCGATCGCGCCCGTCAGCGAGGCCGGCTTGAGGACGACAGCGTTGCCAGCGGCGAGGGCGGGCGCGATCTTCCAGGCCGGGATGGCGATGGGGTAGTTCCAGGGCGTGATCGCCGAGACCACGCCGACGGGTTCGCGGCGCGTCGAGAGCGTCGCGTCGCGGCTGCTGCTGGCCTTGACCTCGCCGCCGAGGTCGGCGGCCTTCGAGGCGTAGTAGTAGAAGATGTCGACCGCACGCTGGACCTCGCCGCCCGCCTCGGCGCGTGTCTTGCCCTCCTCACGCACCAGCGTCTCGGTGAGATCGTCTTTGCGCTCGGCGAGCAACTCGGCCGCCTCGCGCAGGACCGCGCCGCGTTCCGGGCCGGGCGTGTCGCCCCAGTCAGACTGGGCCTCACTCGCGGCCGCGATGGCGCGGTCGGCGTCGGCGCGTGTCGACTCCTGTACCGTGCCGACGACCTCGCTCCGATCGGCCGGGTTGCGGGTCTCGATCGTCTCGCCACTCTCGGACGGTACCCATTCACCGTCGATGAGGTTCGTGTACTCCATCACGTCTACAGGATTCACTCGTTCGTCATAAAACAGTTCGGTTACTGCAACGGTCGCCGCGATCGCTCAGCGGACGGGAAAGAGCTTTTACCGGTCCCTGAGAGATTTTAGGCGATGCGCTACTACCAGTTTACCGACTCGGGAGAGCGACGGCTTGCCGTCGAAACCGACGACGGGACGTACGACGTCACGAGCACCACCCCGAAGCTCCGATCGTTCGGCGACCTCGCGCGGGCAGCAGACGTGGCCGATCTGTCGATCGACGCTCTCGCCGAACGGGCCCTCGACGGGGCAGCGACCGTCGACGATGTACCCGACGCAGCGCGCGCCCCAGTCGACGCCGAGGAGATCTGGGCCGCGGGCGTCACCTATCAGATCAGCGAAGAGGCCCGGGAAGCAGAGAGCGATACTCCGGACCTCTATCTGGACGTCTACGACGCCGACCGGCCAGAGATCTTCTTCAAGGCGACTCCGAGTCGGACCGTCGGCCCGGGCAACGCGGTCGGCATCCGCGGCGATTCGGAGTGGGACGTGCCCGAGCCCGAACTCGGCGTCGTCCTCTACGAGGGCGAGATCGTCGGCTACACCGTCGGCAACGACATGAGCAGTCGCTCGATCGAGGGCCAGAACCCCCTCTATCTCCCGCAGGCGAAAGTGTACGATCGGTGCTGTTCGATCGGTCCCTGCGTCGCGACGACGGCAGCGATCGAGGACCCACACGACCTGACGATGACCATGTCGATCACTCGCGACGGCGAGGTGTTGTACGACGACCACACCTCGACCGGCGAGATGGTCCGCTCGTGTGAGGAACTGGTCGGCTACCTCACCCGGCACAACAGCGTCCCCGAACTCGCGGTCCTCCTGACCGGCACGTCGCTCGTCCCTGATGAAGGGTTCACCCTCCGCCCAGGCGATCGGATCGACATCGAGATCGACGGGATCGGAACGCTGTCGAACACCGTCACCGAGGTCTGAACGTTTATACTGGTGAGTCGTGAATCGTTCAGCATGGTCGAAAACAAGGTCAAATCGGTCGGAAAAGCCTTCGAGATCGTGAGAACGATCCAGGACCTGGACGGAGCGACCCTGACGGAACTCACACGGGAGATGGGGATCCCCCAGAGCACGGCCCACAACTACCTCACGTCGCTCGAAGCGGCCGAATACATCGTCAGCGACGACGGCACGTACCACGTCGGGATCAGGTTCCTCGAACACGGCGCGTACGCTCGCAACCGGATGCAGATCTACGAGACGGCCAGACCGGAGGTCGACAAACTTGCGACCGAAACCGGCGAACTGGCGAACCTCCTCGTCGAGGAGCACGGACGCGGGAGCTACCTGCACCGGGCCCGCGGCGAGGACGCCGTCCAGGTCGAAGCCCACGTCGGGACCCGGGTGTCGCTGCACAGCACGGCACTCGGGAAGGCAATCCTCGCGAACCTCCCGGACGACCGGCGCGACGAGATCCTCGACCGGCACGGGCTCCCCGCACAGACGCCCCAGACGGTGACCGACCGCGCCGAACTGCTGGACCAACTCGCGGAGATCCGCGAACGGGGCTACGCGTACGACGACGAAGAGCGGCTCAGCGGACTGCGCTGTGTCGCCGCGCCCGTCCAGAGCAACAGCGACCGAGTGCTGGGCGCCGTCAGCGTCGCCGGGCCGACGAACCGGCTACGGGGCGACCGCTACCACGAGGAACTCCCGCGGCAACTCCTCGAAGCCGTCAACGTCATCGAGTTGAACGTCACCCACTCTTGAGCGGCCACCAGCGGGCGTATTGACGGAGACCGTCGCGTGGACGGCGGAATCTTTATCTCCCCTTTCACAGAACCACTCGACCGTCGAATGAGCTACGAAAGCCTGAGCGACCCGAACGCGGAGTATACGATGCGCGACCTCTCCGGCGACACGATGGGGCTGTCGAACGACGCGGCTCCACGCGACGTGGAGATCACCGACGTACAGACGGTGATCGTCGACGGCAACTACCCCTGGACGCTCGTCCGCGTCTACACGGACGCCGGTGTCTGCGGTATCGGCGAGTCCTACTGGGGCGGGGCCATCCCCGAGATTATCGAGCGGATGAAGCCGTTCGTCGTCGGCGAGAACCCGCTGGATATCGACCGACTCTACGAACACCTCGTCCAGAAGATGAGCGGGGAAGGCTCGATCGCTGGGAAGGACATCGCCGCCATCTCCGGCATCGAGATCGCTCTCAACGACGTGGCCGGGAAGCTGCTTGACGTGCCCGCCTACCAGTTGCTGGGCGGGAAGTACCGCGACGAGGTGCGGGTGTACTGTGACTGCCACACCGAGGACGAGGCCGATCCCGACGCCTGCGCCGACGAGGCCGAGCGCGTCGTCGACGAACTGGGCTACGACGCCCTGAAGTTCGACCTCGACGTGCCCAGCGGCTTCGAGCAGGACCGGGCGAACCGCTACCTCAGCAAGCCCGAGATCGACCACAAAGCCGAGATCGTCCGGAAAGTCACCGAACGCGTCGGCGACCGCGCGCTCACCGCGTTCGACTGCCACTGGGCCTTCAGCGCCGGGAGCGCCCGCCGCCTCGCCCGCGCGCTCGAGTCGTACAACGTCTGGTGGCTCGAAGACCCGATCCCGCCGGAGAACCACGACGTGCAAGCGCAGGTCACCCAGGGCACCGCGACACCAATCGCGACCGGCGAGAACGTCTACCGTACCCACGGTCAGCGCCGCCTCCTCGAAGAGCAGGCCGTCGACATCCTCGCGCCGGACGTGCCCAAGGTCGGCGGGATGCGCGAGACGATGAAGATCGCCACGCTGGCAGACATCTACTACACGCCGCTGGCGATGCACAACGTCTCCTCGCCGGTCGGGACGATGGCGTCGGCCCACGTCGGTGCCGCCGTGCCCAACGCGCTCGCACTGGAGTACCACAGCTACGAGCTCGGCTGGTGGGAGGACCTGGTCGAAGAAGACGGCCTCATCGAAGACGGCCGGATGGCGGTCGGCGAAGAGCCCGGGCTCGGCCTGACGCTGGAGTTTGACGCCGTCGAGGATCATCTGGCCGAGGGACAGGAACTGTTCGACGAGAGATAAGGTCAGTCCCTGAGTTCCGACACGTCGAACACCGGTTTGCAGGTTTCGCCGTCGACGAACGCCTCGAAGGCCTCGTCGGCGTCGAGCAGGGAGAAGCGGTCGTCGACGAACGTCTCGGCGTCCACGTCGCCGGTGTCGATCAGCCTGAGCGCGTTCTCGAAATCCTCGTACATCGAGGCGTAGGAACACTGGAGGTCGATCTCGGCGCGGACGAGCGGCGAGTACGCCATCGTGGTCTCACCGGTCTGGCCGATCAGGACGATCTGACCACCCTTGCGAACTTCCTCGACGGCCGAGGGCAGTCCGGATGGATGCCCTGTCGTGTCGAAGACCACGTCGTAGCCGACGCCGTCGGTGAGCTCGTCGCGGCGGTCGTCGAGGTCATCCGCCGCCACGTTGATCGTCTCGAAGCCCAGTTCCTCCGCGAGCGGGAGCCGATACGCCGTGTCCTGTCCGACGCCGGAAACGACGACCGAGCCGCCCTGGGCGCGGGCGATCTGTGCGGTCAGCAGGCCGATCGGGCCGGGGCCCTCGACGAGGACGGTGTCGCCGGCGCGGACGCGAGAGTTCTGGATGACTGCACGAGCACCGATGCTCGTCGGTTCGACCATCGCGGCGTGTCGCTGCTCGACGCTGGCGGGGACGGCGTGGAGCGCGTCCTCGGGCACGGCGACGTACTGCTCGTAAGCACCGTCGTGATCGACGCCGGTGATGACCGCGTTCTGGCAGACGTTCGCCTCGCCGATCTGGCACTGATAGCACTCGTCACAGCCGCGGATCGGGCGCTCGACGACGCGGTCGTCGACGGCGAATTTCGTGACGTGCGCGCCCGCCTCGACGACCCGTCCGGAATACTCGTGACCGATGACGGTCGGGAGATCCATCCGCTCGAAGGCAGATTCGAACTCGTAGATGCCGGCATCACTCCCGCACAACCCCGCGTAGTCCACTTCGACGAGACACTCGTCGGCGGCCGGTTCGGGTGGTTCGCGCTCAATGAGTTCCATCCCGCCGTGGCTCCGACTCGTCTTGGCTAATCCTCGCATACACGACGGTCGACCGATGCGAAAAAGAAACTACTGGCTGGACGGACGGGACCGCCATCGAACGCTCCGGGACCGTTCCGACACGTCCGGATACCGGCCACGAGCGGCCGGTGATGCCGTATTCGGGGAAGAAAGGTACTGTTATACTCGTCGGGTCTCGATGTCCGGTCGATGCTGGACGACACGCTCGCCGAGATCCGTCGCCTCCCCAGATCAGTCGCCCTGGTCGTCGGGTTGATCAGCGGCTCGCAGTTCGTCAACCACATGTATCTCGTCTTGCTACCGCCGATCCTGACGATCCTCTCGGGCGATTTCGGCGTCACGCTCGCTCTCCTGGGCGTCGCGCTGGGCGTCCAGGCGCTGACGAACACCGTCTTCCAGTTGCCCTTCGGCTATCTCGCGGACAACTACGACCGAACGGTCGCACTGGCGCTGTCCTCCTTTCTCGGTGCTATCGGCGTGCTCGTCGTGGCAGCCGCCCCGTCGTTCCGCTGGTTGCTCGTCGGGCAAGCGATCGTCGGGATCGGCGTTGCAGGCCACCATCCAGCGCACTATCCGCTGTTGACGGACGCGACACCGGACGGGGTCCGCGGTCGCGCGTTCTCGGTGTACAACTTCGGCGGGATGCTGGGATTCGCGGCCCCGCCGGTCGTCATCACCGCCGTCATCGCGGTCCCCGGGCTGACGTGGCGACACGCCGTCGGTGGCCTCGGCGTCGTCGGCCTCCTCTACGCGGCCCTCATCACGGCAGTGTTCGCCTGGCGGCTCGACCGAGACATCACCGGACCGAACGTGACCGATACGGGACGTGCCGGGAGCCTCCTCGAACGGGTTCGAGCGGAACTGCGGTCCCTGATCGCCGATTCAGAGATCCTCGTCCTCGCCGTGCTCGCGCTCGTCTCCTCGACGGCCAACTGGGGACTCACCTCCTACGCGGTCGTGTTCCTCACCGAGACCTACGACCTCCCGCTGGACCAGGCCAACCTCGCGCTGACCGGCCTCTTTCTCACCGGGGCCGTCGGCGTCCTCGTCGGCGGCTCGCTCACGGATCGCTTCGCACCGTCCCCGGTGCTGGTCGGGAGCTTCGTCGGCATCACCGTACTCGTCAGCGTCATCGCGACGAGCATCGCGCCCGCCCTCGTCGCCGTCGGGCTATTCCTGCTCCTCGGTGCGGTTCGGAGCCTCGAAGGGCCCGCCAGAGACACCCTCACGGAACGGCTCGCAGGGGACGGCACGGTCGGGAAGAGTTTCGCTATCATCACGGTCGGCATCATGATCGGCAGCGCCGTTGCACCCCCAGTGTTCGGCTACCTGATCGAGCGGTTCGACGTGCAGGCCGCGTTCTTCGCTGTCGCCGCCGTCGCGGCCGTCGCGACGGCCGTCACCATCGCCATGGTCCTCCGGTTCCAGGCGGTCGCCGGACCGAGAGTCGTCCCCGGAGAGTGAGACGACCGGCTGACTCGCTTTCACACGGACGGTTCTCGCTGCTTTCCCGGTCGATAGCGTGCGTTCGTGCGGCCGATCCGGCGATGGCCGACTGGACCGATCCCAAACGTGAAATGCGCGAGCAGTGATGTCCGTCTATGGTCGAGTACGAACACACGCCGGTCTCCGTCGAGGGCAAGCGGGCGGTCGTGATCGGCGGGACGAGCGGTATCGGACAGGCGATCGCACTGGGATTCGCCGAGGACGGTGCCGACGTGATCGCGACAAGTCGAGACGAACAGAAGGTCGAAGAAACCGCGACGGAGATCGAGGCACGCGGTGCACAGGCGGCGCGAGTGACTTGCGACGTGACCGACGCGACGACACTCGAAGCAGTCCGTGAGACTGCTATCGAGACGTTCGGCGGGATCGACGTCGTCGTCGCCTCGCAGGGCGCCATCTCTCGTGAGAGCGTGCTCGGAATCGAGGACGACGAGTGGGACCGCGTCCTCGACGTCGCACTCGACGGCGTTCGCCGCGTGACCCAGGCGTTCGCGCCGGCGATGGACGACGACGGCTCGATCGTCACCATCTCCTCGCTGGCCGCCCAGCTTTCGATGGCCGATCTCCCGGCCTACTCCGCCGCGAAAGGCGGCGTCGACGCCTTCACCCGCGCCGCCGCCAGGGAGCTAGCGCCCGAGATCAGAGTCAACGCGATCGCCCCCGGATTCGTCATCACGCCACAGAACGCCGACACCTACGCCGAGGGGACCGAGAAACGCGAGCAAATCGACGAACGCACCCCGCTGGGCCGCGTGGCCGAGCGCGAAGAGATCGTCGGCGCAGCGATCTACCTCGCCAGTGACGCGAGCTCCTACGTCACCGGCGAGGTCCTCACTGTCGACGGCGGGTTCGCCGATAGCGCGCTGTAGGACAACCGCCAAAGCTATCTTATACGTCCATACCAAACATTTTCTGAATAGATAGTAGCAATAAGACCCGAGTACAGATTTTATATTTTTATATCTTCTATTTTAGTACCATTTCTGCTATTTTCGCACCTATGCCTCCACTCGAAGACAGGTCTCGACAGTTTCGGGCAGGCTGGCCGTACTAGACAGTATTACCCCTCACTGTCACCGAGTTCGTCGGGGACGAACTGCGCGGCGAGGAAACCGACGACGGCGCTGATCCCCGCCGGGATAGCGACGAAGACCAGCAAGATCACGAACGATTGCGCGCGACCGACCAGTCCGCCCTCGACGCTGAGGAACGGACTCAACGTGACGAAGGGAACGAGGAGTAACACGACCGCGACCGCGTAGCCACTCTTGGCGACTGCACCCTGGACGGTCGACCGTCGAACCAGATATGCCGTCGAGCCCAGCCACGCCACGAAACCGAAGGGCAGCGCCCACGCGCTCGTGCTGACGATCGCGAAGACGATCGTCCCCAGGAGACCGACGACGATCCCGCCTGCGACGCCGACCAGTACCGTGAGGGAGTTGTCGACGAGACCGTCCGGATCAAGGAGTTGCCCGTCCGCCGAATCCTCGCGCTCGGTCGGGCCACCGAAATCGGTACTCGTGGTCGCGCCGTCAGACGAATCGGCGTCCCACGCCAGGTTCCCGTCGGCGTCGGCCGCCGCGTGTTCGTCGGTGAGATCGGCCGAACAGTGCATGCAGTATGTCGCGGTCATCCCGATCGGCTCACCACACTCGGGACACCGCGGATCGTCGTCGTCGTGCGTGCTCATGTGTTGGTGCTAGACGCTTCGCGTTGCTATCTGATGACGGGTGAACAGGTTATTGCTGTTTCCCTCTTTCCCACCCAGTACATCGTAGCCGACCCCACGAACGAGCGGGGGACGTTAACCGCCGGGCCGACGTAGTAGGGCCCAGATGACGCTGAAGAAGGCTGGCCTGGTCACACTGGTGGTGGTCCTCGTAGCGACGCCGGCGCTCGCTCACGTCCCGAGCTTTCCGGACGACAACACCACGCCCGAGCGGGCCGTCGAGGTGCCCAACCCCGTCAAGTCGTGGTCCTTCTACGACCGACTCGACCGGGGACAGGTCCGCTACTACCGCTTCTCGCTACTGCCCGGTGAGCGGCTTCGTGTCGGGACGTTCACCCCACAGGACAACCAGTTCTCGCCGTCGGTCGTGCTGATGAGTCCATCATTGAACGACAGTGACGCCGTCCCGGACGGTATCACCGTTCCCGAAGGGATGGGCACCGAAGTGATCGAGGGCACGCGACCCGCCAGCGCGAGCTACGAACTGTTCGCACCGTCGGCGAACTACCACACCGTCGACGTCGACCGCCCCGTCGACGGCTATCGCACCTACCTCGTGGCCGTCTACGAGCCGGCCAACCGCAGCGGCCAGCTGGGCGTCACCATCGGCTACACCGAGTCGTTCTCGACCGCAGAGTACCTCACCGTACCCTTCGATCTCGTCCAGACCCACCTGTGGGAGGGCCAGCACCCGCTCGTCGCCGTCGGGCCGTTCGCGCTCGCGGTCGTCGGTGGCGCTGTCGCGCTCTCGCGCCGACGCTCGGACTGGCGTGCGCAGCCCGCCCGAATCGGCCTCGCCGGCGCAGGCCTGCTGATCGCCGCCACGGGGGTGAACACGGCCGTCCAGACCGTGCTGGCGCTGGCCGAGACCGGCCTCACTGCCGGGGCGCTCGTGACTGCCGCCTTCGTCGTCGTCCCGCTGCTCTGTGGGGGGTGGGTCCTCCGCGTCGCGCTCCGGGAGGACAGGTTGGCGAGGGTGACCCGGATCGGACTGGTCGTCGCTGGCGCGGTGTCTCTCGTATCTTGGGCCGGGTTCATCGCCGGCCCGGTGGTGGTGCTTGGAGTGGCCGTGTTGCCAGGCCGGTTCGTAGCAGAATAACGAGAGGCGGAGTTGCTACTGGGTCACCCCGGTGCAACGGAGGCTCCGACCTGTAAGACCGAAAGGGTATCACCCGACTGGTCCGTAGAGTACGGCATGGGATCGTTTCGAACCCACCTCGTCAACGGAATCGTCTCGCTCGTTATCAGTGTCGGAATCACCGTCGCAGCGGCCGACGACGACGACGGCCCGTGGGGGCTCGGTGAGATGGCGCTCGCGGTGGGCGTCTCGTCGTTCCTCTCGGGCTTTTTCACCAGCTACTTCGCGAAGTGAGCGGGCAGCGATGAACCACGACCGCATCCACGCACGCGAGCCGACCCACCACGTCGACCGGTGGACCGTCGGGACCATCGCATCGATCACGGAGCGGGACGGCCACTGTGTCGTTACGGTCGAACCGCCCGACAGTCCGCCGGTCGAACTCACCGTCACCCTCGCGATCCGTGACCTGTTCGTCGATAGGCTGGATCTCGACGGCGAATCGCCGGTCGGTGAGCAGGTCTGGTACCGCGAGCGAGGCGGGTGAGGGAGTCGGCGGTGGGGTCCTTGCCGAGCGGTTGGGCGCGGCAGGTTTCAATCCGACTCCGGACGGCGTGGCGTGGGTCGATCACGAGGACTGCTCTGGTGTGTCGCCGGCACGCCCGACGACGGCGTAGAACGGATCGCCCGGCCCGTCCTCGGTGATTCGCTCCGTGACAACCATTCCACCCTCGCGGACTGCTCTCTCGACCAGTGTCGCCCGCTCCGCCATCGAGGCCGCCCGCCAGGCTCGTATCGCCTTCGTGGCAAACATCCGATTGGTGAAGCTGACCACGACCACACCACCGGGTACGAGGACGCGTTCGAACTCGGCGAAGACCGCTGCGGGATACTGCAAGTACTGTACCGAGAGCGCACAGCAGACCGCGTCGAACGTGTCGTCGTCGAACGGCAGCGACTGGTCGGTGTTGAAGTCCTGTACGAACCACTCGTCGTAGCGCTCGTTTGCCGCCAGTTCCTCGGCGTTCAGGCCGTGTCCGACGACGCGCGAGAAGTCCGTCGCCGAGAGATGGGACACCCAGCTGCCCATTGCGTCGAGGACGCTGTCACCGGGTGACAGTACGTCGTCGTAACAGTCGGTCAGCCGTGCCAGAAAGGCGTCGTCAGCGTGCGTGACGTACCGCGGCGCGTCGTAGAACTGTCCGTCGTCGCCGTCGTCCAGTTTGCGGCGGTCGGCGTCCGAGAGCATCGTTTCGCCTAGTGACTGGAGCTGTATCAACGTCTCGCGGGGGCCGGCGACTGTCCTACCACTCGACCATCGACTGGTCTCGCCAGAGTCGCCCAGACGGACTGCCGGGCCGGAATCGGGTGAGCCACACTGGTGTCGCCGCGCCCTCCGAGGGACTCCGGTTGGCACTCGGCCCGCCCATATCGGTCCGGACCCACCCCGGGTCGGCAGCGTTGGCGAGCAGCCCCTCGCTCCCGTACTCGGCTTCGAGGTAGGCAGTCAGTCCGCCGACGCCGACCTTCGACAGCCGATACAGTGGGTAGCCCCCACCCATCTGCCCGTCGGTGAACTGTCCCAGTCCCGAAGAGAGGGTCACGACGCGCCCGCCCGTGTGCGAGAGCAAGAGCGGGAGGGCGTGCTTCGTGACCAGCGTCGGCCCGCGGAGGTTCACCGCCAGTGTCCGATCCAGATCCTCGGTCGCCATCTCGTCGAGTGGCCCCGACCGCCGGAAGATCCCCGCGTTGTTGATCACGGCGTCCAGTCGCCCCGCCTCCTCGTCGATCCGGTCGATCGCCGCTTCGATCTCGACCTCCTCTGTCACGTCAAGTCGAATCGGTCGCCGGTCTGTCGCCTCGATGTCGGCGGTGTCCCGGGCCCCGGCGTAGACGGTCGCCTCCAGGTCGACGAGTCCGTCGGCGATCGCCGCACCGATCCCGCGGGTCGCGCCCGTGACGAGCGCCACCTGGTCGTCGAGGCTCTCGTACAGTTCTGGTGTCGCTGCCATCGCCCGTCGTTCGTGCTACACGAGCAAAGCGGTTCGGTCATCCGTATCAGTCGATCGCTCGCTGGATCCCAACCCAGTTGCCCACCGACCCGTCCGGCCCCTCGATCGGGACCAGCGAGACGCGGTTCCGGAACGGCGTGCCGTCCTTGCGGTAGTTCCGGAGCTCGACGGTCACGGGCTCCCAGATCGAAGTCGCCTCGCGGAGGTCCGCGACCGGCTCAGCCTCGGTATCGGGCCCCTGCAGAAAGCGTGGGTTCGCACCGAGTACGTCCCCGAGCCCGTAGCCCGTCAGCTCTCGAAACGTGTTGTTGACGTACCGGATCGGGTTGTCCTGGTACGCCGGGCCCGAGAGTGTCAATCCCACCGGCGCGTCGTCGAGCAGCCAGAGCCGCCAGACCAGTTCGCGAGTCCACGGATCGAGTGCGTCTGTGGGCCGGTCGGTCGGCCCCTCGAATGCCTCGATCCCGTCGTGGAACGCGGCCATCCTGGCGTCGATGTCGTGGCTCGCGACCACGTCGGGGAACGAGGCCCTGAAACTCGTGCGATCGCCAGCGAGACAGGCGGCGAGGTCGGACCGGAGCGACATAGACCGCCGTTCGGACTGTGGCGGCAACTATGCGTTGATCCCGGCGTCTCTGATCCCACCAACGGCGACGATCTGAACGCAGTCGGGCGGCAACGCCCGGCGGAGCATCCGCTGGTCCAGCGCGCTCGCCTGTGCCAGCCTTCTCTGTCTCCCAGCTCACAGGACTCCGAGCTCGAAAACGGCGAGGTAGATCTGCCCGCCGCCTGCCAGGATCATCACGACAGCCGCGACCTGCCTGACGCGGTGTGAGTACGCACCCAGAGAGCGCCAGGAGTCGATCCCCGCGCCCGCGAGCAGCGTCACGCCGACCAGCGGGAGTGTCACGCCCAGTGCGTACACTGACAGCACGAGCGCACTCGCGAGCAACGGGAGCGAAAGCGCCTGCGTCACCACCCCGAGGAACAGCGGCACGACACACCCCGCAGCCGCGACCGCGTACACGGCACCGAACACGCTGAATCCAGTCACGGACGCCGGCCGCTCTGGAAGCGGGAGGGTGAGTTCCAGTCCCCGGTCGCAGAGTGTGACGATGCCGAAGACGATCAGGCCGACGCCGACGATCGGTTCGAGCACCGGCAAGACCGTTTTCACCGACTGTCCGATCGCGAGGATCGCGAGTGCGACGACGGCCAGGGCACCGAGCGAACCGCCTGCAGCGCCGACGGCAGGGAGGAGCATACCCGTCGCGTCGTCGCTCTCGCTCAGGTAGTAGCCGACGTAGCCCGGGAGCAACGGGAACGCACAGGGTGCGAAGAACGTGGCGAGCCCCGCGCTCGCTGCGAAGCCGGCTGCGCCGACGACAGTAGGGTCGATCATCTCACACCAGTGTATCGAGCTGGGTGCGAAGCGTCGCCGCCTCGGCGATCCCGCTGTGACTGAACCTGATCGTCCCGTCCGCGTCGGTGATGACGATGTACGGCAAGCCACTCGCGCCAAAGGCGCTCAACAGCTCGCTTCCCGGATCGAGGCCGACGGTCCAGGCACCGTCGTTGCGGTTCCACCAGTCGGCGATGTCGCCGCGCGTCAGCGTCTCACTGGGTCGTTCGTTCGTGATGGAGACGAACGAGACCTCGTCGTACTCGGAGTACACCGCGTTCAGTATCTCCAGTTGCTCGTCACAGGGGGCACACCACGTGGCGAAGAGATCGACGACGGTGACGGTCCCGGGCGTGGGAACGAGTGTCTCCCCCGCCGTCGAACCACGCGCATCGAGGGTCTCGATCCGGACCGGAAACTGCTCGTCACCCCGGGACTGGGTCCCCGGCAACCCGTTCTGGGCGACCCAGAGACTCCCGCCACTGAGTCCGATCCCCGCGATCGCAGCGACAGCCTGTCGACGCTTCACGCGTTTCTCACCGTCTCCAGATCGTCGATGATCGTCTCTTCGTCCGGCGACTTCGATCGATACGCGCGTTCGACGAAGCCGTCGGCGTTGACCAGCAGTGTCAGCGCCGAGTGTGCGAACATGTACATGTCCATCTCCTCGGGGTCGGTGCGCTCGAACCCGACGCCGAACTGGTCTTGTACGACGTCCTTTGCTCGGTCTGCCGACGCCGGCCGGAGGAAGTGCCAGTTCTCGGCCGCCGCGTCCACGTTCATCTCGTCTGCGTAGGTCCGGAGACGGTCGGCGGTGTCGCGGGCAGGATCGAACGTCACCGGGAAGAACGCGATGTCGGACGCGTAGCCGTTGTTCTGTGCGTGAGCCTGGACGTTTCGCTGCGTCGAGATAAGGACGGGGCAGACGGTGTTGCAGTGGCTGTAGAAGAAGGTCAACAGCGACGCCCGCTCGACGTCACGCAGGCCCACCTCGCGCGACTCGATTGGTGCGGGGAGCGTCACGTCTGGAATCCGTTGGCCCCACGCGGGATAGGGAACGTCGCTGCTGTCGAACTGCCGGTCGGGTTCCCCGAGAGCGACATCGGTGTTCGAATCGCCGATACCGAGACTCCCGAGACAGCCAGCGATACCACCGGTCGCGCCGACCGCTCCCACAGACCGGAGCAACGTCCGTCGATGCATATCTTGGACTTTCGCCCTCACGCATTTGAGGAATCTGGTGCGACCGTCGAAGGTCCGTCTCCACCGCACCCACCGAGGGTTCGTCTGTCGCTTCCGGAACGGGGCGAGAGTGGGATGCTCCCGAATCGCTCGACGCCGAGGCAGTGCACGCACCCTCACGACCGGTACCACCAGGCCAGTCGCGTGGGTGACCGATAGAATGCCAGCAGGACACGATTGGGTCGTCGAAGCGCGCTGGCCGTGGTCGCCGTGGCCACCTCTTCCATCGTCGCCGTGTTCGTCCTCCCGAGCATGCTCACCGAGAGGCGCGATACGGGCAGAACAAGGCGGTCGAAGACCGAGCAGCCGTCGGAAAAGCGCTGTCGACGGACGATCGAGTGTCAGGACTTGCCACTCGCCACCGACGTTCGGGGTTTTAATTCTAATTTCTATATCTGAAAGTTTAAGTAGTATCTCGGCCCCACAAACCCCATGCTCACCGAGGGGGAGGATGGAACGGTCGCGCCCGAGGTTCCGGCACCCGTCGCGCCGGACGACCCCGACGCCTGGTACGCGCCCGACGTGCGCGAACAGGACGAGATCTACCCCGGCGTCGTCGTCACCGTCACCGAGACCGGCCAGCGCTTCGCCTACGACGTGCGCGAGCCCCAGCTCTCGAACGCCGATCTGGACGCGCTCGAAACGGTCGAGGCGTACTTCGCGGATGCGCACGTCGATCGGCCGCGCACACGCGAGGGAGCCGTCGAGCGCGTCGCGGCCGGGCTGGACGAGAAACACGAGCGCGTGATCGATCGGCTCGTCGACTGCTCGACGGCGGCCCGGCGACGGCTGGACTATCACGCGCTCTGTTCGCTGGCCTGTCTGGGCGATCTGACCCCCTACGCGCTGGACGACCGTATCGACGTGGCCGACGTGGGCCAGGAGTGTGTCCGAATCCACACCGACGACTTCGCGCCCGCCGCGACCGAACTCGATCCCGACACCGAGTTTCTGGACCGCTTCGCCAGCGAGCGCCTCGAACAGCACACCGTCTCCTTCCACGAGTTCGAGGTGCCGGTCATCGTCTACCGGGAAAATCTGCTGGGCGACGACCCGTTCAACACCAAGTACGCCGTCCGTGAGCCGGACCTCCTGCCCGGCGACGAGGAACTCATCGAGGACTGCAAGACCCGCGTCTGGGAGGCCAGCATCGACGGCGTCCTCGAAGACGAAGTGTCGTTCGTCCGCGAGCGCGCGACGACGCTCCTGTCGCGACAGCTGACGATCCGCAACACGCGAGCCTGGCTGGACGCCGCCCGCTACCGACTCCGGACCGCACTGGCCGAGTACGACCTGACAGTCCCGCCGGTCGACCACCGCTTCGACGACGACCGACTGGAAGACCTGCTGTACTACGTCCTGCGCGATCTCGTGGGCTACGGCAAGCTGACGATCCCGGTCCGAGACCCGACCCTGGAGGACATCGAGGCGAATCGCGTCGACGAGCGCATCAAGGTCGTCCCCCGACTCGACGTGGGTCACAACGAGCGCGTGCCGACGAACCTCTCGTTCGAGAGTGAGCGTGCGTTCGTCAACGTCGTCACCAAACTCGCCGCCGACGACGGCACAGAACTCAACGCCTCGACCCCGAGCGCGAAGGTCAACCTCAGTCCCGAGGGTGTCGACGAGACGATCCGCTGTGCGGTCGCCCTGCCGACGATCAGCGAGGACGGCCCCCACATCTCGATCCGTAAGCAGTCGCCCGACCCGATGACGCCGGTCGACCTGATCGAGAAGGACGCCCTGCCGACCGAACTGGTCGCGCTGCTGTGGCTCCTCTACGAGCACCACGGGATCGTGCTGTTCTGCGGCCCGACTGGGGTCGGAAAGACGACGCTGATGAACGCCCACATGCCCTTCATTCCGTACAGGGACCGACCAGTCTCGATCGACGAGGGATCGCGTGAGGTGTTCATTCCACACGAAACGGGCGTGTCGCTGACGACTCGCGATCACGAGCGCGATCACCGCCGCGTGACGATGGCCGACCTGATGACTGAGTGCAATTACCTCAATCCCGATGTCGAGGTCATCGCCGAGGTGAACACGCCCGAGAGCTTCGAGACGTTCGCCGAGACGCTGAACACGGGCCACGGCCTGATCGGGACGACCCACGCCGAGGACGTCGAGACGCTGGTCAACCGTGTCATCGAGCAGGGACTCGCGCCCTATCTGCTCCAGGAGATCGACCTGCTCGTGTTCCCGCGGCGCGTCGGCGAGGACCGCTACGTCGGTGAAGTCGTCGAACTCGTCGACGAGAGTCGCTACCGAGAGCTCGATCGCGACGCCGATCGGTGTGGCGTCGTCCGCAAAGCCGACGCGACGGTGTACTGGAACGCAGTCTGCTGGCGGGAGCGAGACGGTGGGTTCACGTTCGCGGGGACACCGGAAGACGCCGACACGGGCGATGCCGTCTCGACCTTCGAGGGCATAGCCGAACAGACTGACCGAACGGTCGCGGAGGTCGAAGGGATGTTCGAGCGGCGGCACCGCTACGTCCGGTATCTGGTACAGGAAGGGATCACCGACGCCGACGACCTGTTCGCGCTGCTGGCAGATCTGGCGACCGACGAGGCCGCGACCGTCGAGCGGCTGCACCAGCAGCGGACCGACGAGGGCGACGGGCACGCGGCGAGCCAGAGAGTGATCGACGATGGCCGAGCGAGCCACGACGAACCCGACCACGCGGAGGGGATCGATGGCGACTGAGACGCCGCGTCAGCTCAACCCGCTCGACCGGAGCCTCTACGCGCTGTTCGCCCAGCACGCCGACAGCGAGAGCCACGACGGCGACAGGATGCGCTACCGTGCGGCCGATCTGGATTCGAGCTTCGAACTGTACCTGGCCCGAGTGTACGGACTGGGGTGGTGCTGTGGTCTCGCCGCCGGTATCGTACTCGTTTTCCTCACGACGGTGCTCCCCGCGGCGATGCTGGCCGATCTCCTCGCGTTCTTCCAGAACGGCGTCCCCGTGGTCAACCAGATCGAGTGGCCGGTGGTGCCGCAGTTCGCCGGAGCTCTCGGCCTCGGACTGGTCGGTGGGGTGCTCGTCCGGTGGCTCGTCCTCCGCGGGGGCAGCACCTATCTGGGCTGGGTCGGCTCCGCACGGCGTAGCGGCATCGAAGCGACACTGCCGGGGGCAGTCAGGTATCTCCGCGTCCTCGCGTCGGGCGAACACGACCAGCGAGCGATGCTCCGGCGGGTCGCGGATCAGGACGCCTACGGCGAGACGGCCGTCGCCTTCCAGCGGATTCTCAATCGTGCGGCGCTGACGGGCAGCCTCGACGAAGGGCTCGAACACGTCGCTAGCGAGACGCCGTCGCGAGACCTGCTGGCCCCGTTCCTGTTGAAGTTCCGTGAGCACGCCAACCAGAGTGCCGACGCCCTAGAGGGGTACCTCCAGATGGAGGGGCGCTTGCTCTCACACGAACAGTCCCGGCGACACGAGCGGGCGACCGGTTTTCTCGAGTTGCTCGCGGAACTGTTCGTGGTGTTGCTCGTCCTGCCGGCACTGCTCGTGTTGATCGTGACGATCATGGGCGTGCTCTCACCCGGTCTCTCGGAGCCGGTCACCACGCCGTTCGGGACGACGACCGTCCGGGGCGTCCTCGTGTTCGGGAGCGCCGGGTTCGTCCTCGCGGCGGGGGCGTCTGCCTCGCTGCTCGTGACGACGATCCGACCCCACAGCGCCAGTGCGCCGGCGTACGCGCCCCCGGATTCGCTCCGGGCGGTGCTGGAGACGACGACGCGGAACCCCGCGAGCGCAGCGAGGGTGCTCGCCCCGGCAGTCCCGCTCGTCGCCGGCGTGCTCTTCGTGCTGGGGTATCGGCCGGTCAACGTCCTCCTGCTCGCGTACGCCGCCTACGGCCTACCGGTCGGTGCGATCGCGGTCCGGCGTGCCAGACTCGACGACGCCAAGGACCGAGAGATACAGGACTTCGTGCACGCGGTGTCGGGCCACGTCAGTCTCGGCCGACCGTTCAGCGACGCGGTCGAGCGCGTCGCACGCGAAGTCGATCTGGGGGCGCTCCAGTCGGACGTGGATCGACTGGCGTTCACTCTCGGCCTGACGGCCAGTCCCGAGAGCGACGCGACCGACGGCCGTGCCGCCGCACTCGACCGGTTCGTCGAGCGGGTCGGGACGCCGATGGCCGAGCAGACCATCGGACTCGTCGTCGGCGCGCTGGACGCCGGCAGTGACGCGGAAGACGTGTTCGAAACCCTACAAACAGAGATCGGGAGACTGTACCACGAGCGGAAGTCGCTTCGCTCGTCACTGATGGTGTACGTCGCCGTCGGCTGGACGACAGCACTACTCGTCGTCGGCATCGTGGTCGCCGTCAACGCGTACGTCCTCGACGGCTTCGCTCAGCTTTCGACGATCTCCAGCGGACCGGGGATCACGATCGATCCCAACGCGGTCGACCCACCACGAGACCGCTATCGCTTCTACGTCGTCACGCAGGCGACGATGCTCGCCTGCGGGTGGTTCGCCGGGACCGCCAGCCGGGGGCGCTACGAGGCGCTGTTGCACTCGGCGGCGCTGGTCGTCGTCGCCTACGTCGTCTTCACGGGGGCCGGCATGGTATGAGCGAGCGCGCCCAGTCCCACGTCGTCGGTGTCGTCGTCTTGCTCGGGCTGACGGCGATCGCGATGGGGGGACTGACCGCGACGATCGGCACGATCGTCGACGAGCAGACCGCGAGCGCCGACGCTAGCCGTGTCGCCACGGATTTCGACAGCGCGCTCCGTCCGGTCGAGACCACGGGGTACCGGGCCGGCGACGTGTCCTTCGCCAGTGGCCACCTCGGTGTCGAGCGGCGACAGTTACGAGTGCTCAACACCAGTGGCGTCGTCGCGTCGGTCCGGACGGACGCGCTCGTCTTCGAGAGCGGCCAGCGTCATGTCGCGGCCGTCGCCGGCGCGATCGCCCGCGGCCGCGGCGCGAGCACGTGGCTGACGAAGCGGCCGCCGATCACCAGCGGGCCGGACGTGCTCGTCGTCGGGGCCCAGCGGCTCAACGGGTCGGGCAGCGTCAGCGGGACCGGTGGCGTCACGACAGCCCTGACGACGAACGTGACCCACGACCGTCGGGCGCTGGGCGACGACGAGTACCGTGTGGCGATCGAGACCGCCGCGCCGGGGGCATTCGAGTCGTACGCGACGGAGCGTGGTAGGAACGCGTCGGTCCGAGATCTCGACGGTGACGGCGTCCCGAGCGTCGTGATCGAGTACGCCGGCACCCGCCGGGCGTACCTGGTCGTCCACGACATGCGTCTGGAGGTCGGAGATGGATAACCGCGCCGTCACGCCGGTCGTCGAGAAGACGCTGACCATCGGTATCGTCGCGCTCTTCCTGGCGGGCATGACGACGACGCTGTTCGGCGGTGCCGTCCCCGCCGCGCGTGACGCCACCGGCTCGTCGATCGGCGATCGCACGCTGGCGCTGGCGACCGAGCGCGTCGAACAGGCGATCCCACCCAACGCCTCCCACGTTCGCGCCCGCCATCGGGTCGGCCTCCCGTCGACGATCCGGGGAACCGGCTACACGGTCCGCGTCGACGGCCGGTCGCTCGTCCTCGATCATCCGCGGGCGGCGATCGGCGGTCGGAGTCGGCTGGTCCTCCCGGACAGCGTCATCGGTGTCAACGGTTCGTGGCAGAGCGGGAGCGAAGCCGTCGTCGCGGTTCGCAGCGTCGCGGGCGGCCTCACAGTCGAGTTGCGGGAGGGAGTGGCGTGAGCGAGCGAAGCGAGAGGGTGCAACGCCGCGCCCAGACCGGCCTGCCGGCGCTCGCGATCGCGCTGCTGGTCGTGACGATGGTGACCGGGATCGGCCTCGCGATGGCCGACGGTGCGATCAGTGGGGCCGACCGCGAACCGGGCGAGCGCCGCGTCGCCGTCTCACTGGCGGCCGGGCTGATCGCGCCCGAATCACCGCTCACGGAGCGAGCGAACGTGCTCGACGCGAATCGCTTGGCGAGGTTCGACGAGACCCGGCTCCGGACGGCGTTCCCGGTCGCGAACGAGACGGCGGTGGCCGTCGAACTGGACGGCCGATCCGTCGCCGCGACCGGCGAGACCGATCGCGGGACGACGATACGACGGCTCGTCGTCGTCGAGGAACAGACCGCCGAGACGCTGGAACCGGCACTGGGCTGGCAACGCCGTGTCACGCTGCCGCGCCGGGGCTATCGCGCCAATCTTACGCTCTCGCCGCCACCGAGCACGAACATCACGGCCGTCCGCGCGAACAGCCGCGTCGCGTTGCACGACGACGACGGCCTGTCGGGGCAGTACGAGATCCCGCTCTCACGGTTCGAGACGACGACGGTACGCTTCTCGGCGAGCGGCCCGCTGCCACCGGGCAGTGTCAGGATCGAGTACGACGCGATTCGCACGCGCAAAGCGACGCTGGCGGTGAGTGCCGATGGATAGAGCCCAGTTACCCGTCTCGCTGCTGGAAGCGGCGCTCGGAGTCGTTCTCATCCTCGCCGTCGTGCTGGGCGTCGCCGTCGGCGTTCCAGCCCCCGATACCCGCGAGCCACAGCTCGAAGCGTACGCCGAGGACGCGGCGACGATCCTGGCCAACGAACCCCCCGAGCACCAGAACGCGACGCGACTGGCCGAGATCGTCGCCAGCGAACAGTCCTTCCAGCGCGAGCGCGGGGCCCTTCGTGCTCGGACCGACGAGATCCTCCCGGACAACGTCATGTTCAGAGTCGAGACGCCACACGGCGACGTCGGGTTTCCCGTCCCCGGCAACGTGGCGACCGGGGAGGCGACGATCACCACGTCCCGGGGCGCGGTGACGATCAGAGTGTGGTTCGTCTGAGCCGCGAGAAACCAGGTGACGGTGACCCCCGAGCGCCAGACCCATCACTGTGGGGACCAATATGGAGTGATGAGAGACGATCCTACAGTCCTCGTCGTCGGCGGCGGGGCGACCGGTACCGGTATCGCGCGCGACCTCGCGCTGCGCGGCGTCGACGTGTCGCTTGCCGAACGCGGCGGCCTCGGCAGTGGCACCTCGGGGCGCTCACACGGGCTCTTGCACAGCGGCGCGCGCTACGCCGAGGCCGACCCCGTCGGTGCCGAGGAGTGTCTCGAGGAGAACGAGATCCTCCGGTCGATCGCCGGCGAGTGTATCAGCGACACCGGTGGCCTGTTCGTCCAGTTGTCAGACGACGATCCCGACTACTTCGAGAAGAAACTGGCGGCCTGCGAAGAGATCGGTATCGAGACCGAGCGACTCGACGCCGAGCAGACCCGCGAGCGCGTCCCCGACATCGCGAGCGACGTCGAGCGGGCCTTCGCCGTCCCCGACGGCGTCGTCTACCCGTCGCGACTCGTCGCGGCCAACGCGGCCGACGCCGAGGACCACGGGGCGACCATCCATCCGCACGCACCGCTCGAAGCCCTCACAGTCGCGGACGGCGAGATTGTCTCGGCGGAACTCGGCGGGACTGTCGAGGCGACGATCGAACCCGACTACGTCGTCAACGCGGCCGGTGCGTGGGCGGGCGAGGTCGCCGCCATGGCGGGCCTCGACGTGTCGATGGCACCCGCTCGTGGCGTGATGGTCTCGGTCGAGTACGACGAGTCCGTTCCGGTCCTCAACCGCTGTCGGGACCCTGACGACGGCGACATCGTCGTCCCGCACGAGTCCGAAGCGGTCCTCGGGACGACGAGCGTACCGGTGTCGGACCCGGACGACTACGAGCAGGCCGAGTGGGAGGTCGAGCGCTCGATCGAGGAGTGTGCGGCGATGCTCCCGGCGGTCGCCGACTCCCCCGAAGTCCGGCGCTGGTGGGGTGTCCGCCCGCTGTACGCGCCCGACGAGGACGACGGGGATCGCCGCGGTATCTCGCGCGGATTCTTCCGCCTCAACCACGCCGAAGACGGCGTCGCGAACGCGACCAGCGTCGTCGGTGGGAAACTGACGACCTACCGCCAGATGGCCGAGTCGACGACGGATCTCGTCTGTGAGCGACTGGGTGTCGATGCGGCGTGTTCGACGGCTAGCGAACCACTGCCGGGCGCGAACGATCCGGCCCGACTCGACGAGTTCGTCGCCCGGTACGACGCCCAGGGGCCGACGGACGCGGACGTGGTCACTGGGCAATCGCAGTAACACCCGAGCGACCGGATCTCACGCATCACTTATTACGTTCTGTCCCCTGTGATTGGACACAATGATGTTGCCGACCCACGCCCTGAGCGGGATGGTGCTCGGGCTGGCAGTCAGCGCGGTCGCCCCGGAGTTCGGGCCGGTCGCCATCGCGGCGGGGCTGTTCGGCGGCGTGTTTCCCGACCTCGATATGTACGCGGGCCACCGAAAGACGCTGCACTTCCCGGTGTACTACTCACTGTCGACCGGCGTCGCGCTGGTGCTCGCCAGCCTCGTTCCGAACGCCGCCACAGTCGCGGCCGCGCTCTTCCTGCTCGCGGCGGCCGTCCACAGCGTCGCCGACGCCTTCGGCGGTGGACTGGAACTGCGCCCGTGGGAGGGGACCTCCGACCGGGCCGTGTACAACCACTATCACGGCCGGTGGATCACGCCGCGCCGGCTCGTGGGCTACGACGGTTCTCCGGGTGACCTGTTGCTCTCTGGCGCGCTCGCGGTGCCGCTGGTGCTCACGCTCGATGGCCCCTTCCAGTGGGTCGTCGTCGTGAGTGTCGCCGTCGCCGGCACCTACACCGCAGTCCGGCGACACCTCCCAGACGTGGCCGACGTGCTGGTCGGTGATCTGCTCGTCTCGGTGGTCCCCGAGGCGCTCCGCACGCACGTCCCCGATCGCTATCTGGAGCACGGCCGGTAGCGGCTCGGACGCCGAAGGCACACGGCGGCGGGCGAACAGTGATACAGTATCGCCGCGACGTTCTAAGTTGATGGACCCGCTCACGCTCGCCGCGCTCGCGGTCCTGTTCGCCGCGCTGGGCTGGTGTACCCTCGCTTCGGTTCGACGCTGGAACGTCGCGGCGATGGTGAACACGCTGGCCGGGAGCGCCATCGCCGTTCTCTCGCTGCTTCTCGTCGTCGAGACCAACTCGCCCTGGACCGGCGGGCTGGTCGCGCCGGCGCTCCCGCTGTGGGTCGCGCTCGCGGGTGTGTTGCACTCGATCGGAATGCTCGGGTGGTACGACACGGTCTGGTGGTGGGACCACCTCACCCACACCGTCTCGTCGATGCTGGTCACCGCGCTCCTCTACGCTGGCATCGTCGTCGCCCTCGACACTGGTTCGATCCCGCTTCTCTCTCCCGCCGCAGTCGGCGTCGCGACGGTGGCGTTCGTCTTTCTGGTGGGCGTCTTCTGGGAGCTGATCGAACTGCTTGCGCGGGCCGTCGGCGAGCGCTACGACATCGAGCCAGTGCTCGTTCACTACGGCTGGCGTGACACCGCCTTCGACCTGCTGTTCGATCTTCTCGGTGCGACGGCGATCGTCGCACTGGACGTGCGAGTGTTCGTCGACCTGGCCGCCCGCTTTCCGGCGCTCACTGGCACACTGGTGAACTGGTTCGGCGGGCTGATCACGCTCGGCTCGATACTGCTCGTCCTCGTGCTCGGCATGAGCGAACGGCACGAGGCGTGGGGGTTGTAACCGAGACGGGCTCCGGACCCCGAATTGGGTTCCCGTACGCTCTCAGTCAGTGACCCGGCGACGAGCGAAATAGACGACGAGGAAGCCACCAGCGACGATGAGTGCCGGAATTTCGTACGGTTGCTCGTGGAACGTCAGAATCGCGGCCGTCACCAGCAACAACCCCGCCAGGACCGCGTAGCCCAGGTCTGGATCGCCCCCACCGTGCCCGTCGGCGGGATCCGTCCGGACGACCAGTTCGCCGTGTTCGAGTCGATACAGCGTCCGATCCGCTCGGTCCGGCAGACTCGCCAGAGCAGGGAGCGAGTGACGCAAGTCACCCCACGTTTCGTCGATCAACGTCTCGAGTTCACTCTCGATGAATCCCTGCTCGACGAGAAACGAGCGCACGACCGCGAGGAAGTCGAACTCCGGATCGAGCTGTCGACAGACGCCTTCACCGACAGTCCCAACCCGAATGAGGAGCATCACGTCCGGCGGAATTCGAAACGGGAACTCCCGTAGCATCGTCGTCAACTCCGTAATGATCACCCGCCAGGTGATCTCCGATCGGCCTTCGAGATTCTCGATGACGAGGTCGAGAACGCGCCCGACTTCGGCACGATCGACGTGTGGTTCGAGAACGTCGAGCGCGATCAGCGCGTCCACCAGATCGTCGACGTCACGACGGACGAGCGCGCGATAGAGTCCGATGACGTCTTCCTGGACAGTTGCTGGCAGACGTTCGCTCATACCGAAGTCGAAGAGAAGCAGACGGCCGTCGTCCGTGACGGCGAGATTTCCCGGGTGGGGATCAGCGTGGAAGACCCCGTCGACGAGCCCCATCTCCAGATACACCGTGATGATCCGCGTTGCCAGCTCGTGTGGCGTCGTGTCGATATCGTCGAACGCGTCGTCGTCGGTTATGCTCCGGCCGGTCAGGTACTCCATCGCCAGCACACGCTCCGAGGACAGGTGCTCGTAGACCTCGGGGATGACGACCCGGTCGTCGTCGACGAAGTTCGCCCTGATGTCGGCCATGATCGCCCGTTCTCGGTCGAAGTCCAGTTCGTCCAGGATGATGTCTTCGAAGTCGTCGGCGGCGTTTTCGATCGAATATTGCTGGCGTTCGTTCGCGAAGAGACTGATCAGCGGTAGCAGCCCGTGTATAACTCGAAGGTCACGCTCGATCACGGGTTTCAGGCCTGGCCGACGCACCTTGAGCGCGATCTGCTCGTCCCGATACCGGACGGCGTACACGTATGCGAGCGATCCGCCGGCGATCGGTTCGAGTGTCGAACGATCGAGTTCGTCACCCAGTTCGTCGGCGACGACCTCCCGTGGATCGCCACCCGCATCTTCCGGAACTTCGTCCTGCAGCGTTCCGAAGACGTCGGCGTAGATCGCTGGGACGATGTCGGGGCGTGTCGAGAGCACTTGCCCGACTTTGACGAATGCCGGTCCGAGTTCGAGCATCGTGTCACGCATCTGTTTGGCTCGCTGTCGATGGGCTTCGTCGGGAACGGTCCTGCGAGAACCGAACAGTACGAACCGGCGCCTGTCACGGAGAAACGCCAGTGCGAACGGGAGAAAGCGGAACAGGACAACCAGATACCGACGAAACAACCCAGTCATGCTATCGAAGTGAACTGTACAGTTGCTTCACAGGCGAGACATAGGTCGGTTTCGAATGCTCGGGCGTGCTCGCGAGAATTGAAAGGGTTCACACGTCGATCACCGAGTTCGACTCTGTCGCGTTCCTCCTCTCGTTCGCCGTCACGAACTACAAGAACCTCAGACTCGCTGACGAAACAAGGTTGAACCGACTCGTTCCGGCGCTCGGCCTCCTTGAACGGTCGTCGCGGTCCCGATCATCCTCTATCACCTCTATCTCACCGACGTGGAAATACTGCTCTGGATTGTCGGGATCTTCATCGCGAGTGAGCCGCTCGCGATATCGGACTCCTGATGGGTGAAACAACAGGGGGGTTGAAATGTAGCCTGGTCGAATATTAAAGAAGAGCGAGAACAGTGGCCCACCGTGCGTAAACCGATGGATGGAGGAACCTATGCCAAACACGAAACGTATCGTCATCGCAGGCGGTGGTCGTATTGGACTCCGAACGGCCCGAGAACTCGCAGACCGCGGATACGAGATCGTATTGATCGAGAAAGAGCAGGCCCGCTCAAAGGAGGTTGCGGATGAGTATGTCGCGATAGTCCTCCAGGGGGATGCGACGGCACCGTCGATTCTCGAACAGGCTGATCTCCAGCGGGCCGACGCTGTCGCCGCGTTGACCGACGAGCCCGGGACCAATCTCGCGATCTGTATGGAGGCCAAGCGAATCGCGCCAGGGATCCGAACACTTGCCCGAACAGGGACAGGGACCGAAGACGAGTACGACGAGATTGCCGACGCAACGATCCTGCCACAGGAACTCAGCGCGAACACGGCCGCCGATATCCTCTCAGGCGACGAGGTGCGGACCATCATTGGCACCCACCACGACCTCGAAATTCTGGAGATCAAGGTCGCCGAGGACGCCCCGGTTGCGGGTCACACACTTTCGGGAATCAATCTCCCGAAAGGGAGCCTCGTCATCTCGGATCGGAACCGAACACAGATCGCACGCGCCGATATGGAACTCGAACCCGGTGAGTATTACATCGTCGGCGTGGAACCGAGCGTCCTCGACGAGGTGCTGAGCCTCTTCCGCGGGTGATCCCAGTCCGGGGAGTCCCTCGATGAGAGTCGGCGATTGGGCCCCAGTTCCCTGATCGTCCCGAACCCCTTCGCTGACTCAGCAGTCATTGCGCGACACCGATTCGACCATCGAATCGCACAGTCGTATCAACACGTCATGTTTCCAATCCGTGAGAAGGCGCGTGTCTGATTACGAATCCGCATCAGTGGATTCAGCCGGCATACGAACCGTCAACACCGGTGCATCCGAGAGCCGGACGACCTTCTCGGTGACGCTGCCGAGGAGATATCGATCCAGCCCTGTGCGGCCATGCGTCCCCATAACGACGAGATCGATGTCGTGTTCGTCGACGTACTCGAGAATAGCCTGGTGGGGCGCCCCCTGTGCGACCACACCTTCGATCGTGTCCACACCAGCCGCCTCTGCTTGCTGGATCACGTCGTGGAGCGCGTTCTCACCGGTCTCTTCGAGGGTATCGAACGCTCCGGCGATGGAGGCATCAACACCGATGGTCTTATCGACGACGTAGATCGTGTGGAGGGCGGCGTCGTAGGTCGTCGCGAGATCGATTGCGTGGTCGACTGCGCCCCGTGTCCCGTCACTGCCGTCCGTCGGAACCAGTATCTGATCGTACATATCGAATCGTTGGGAGCGGAGGGACAAAGAGGGACTGCCGATCACGAGAAACTGGAAGAGTAGCAGTTCCCGTTCTGGGAGCGGCCGCTCTCTTCGGTTGCAGACGTTTCCCCACCGAACGTACCCGAATCCCGTCGGGAAGGGAGTGTTTATATCTCATCGGGATGGACGAAACGATACCGTGACACCTGGCGCCTCAGTGGCCGGCCGACGTGGCCAGCTGGTCCTCGTCGCAGCAGTCGTCGTCGCCGTCGCGCTCGTCCCGATCGTGCTGGCGTCGCTTCAGCTTGGCTACCACGCGGACGTGCGAGCCAGCGGTGACTACGACGATCCGACGACCGACGCGACAACAACACTGAACCGGGCGCTCCACGTCGAGACGGCCGACGTGCCCGAAGCGTACGACTGGGGCCAGCGTGCCGACGCGGTGCAGACAGTGCGAGATCGGCTCGGGCCCCGCATCGAGGCCATCGAACGGGCGCAGATCGAGGGCGGGACCGCTCGCTCGGTTCGATTCAATCAGACAGCGGCCCAGCGGTGGGCGACGGCGTCGTGTCCCGACGGTCCGGGTCGGCAGTTCGGCTCCTGTGAGGCAATCGACGGTGTCGTCGTCCAGGAGCGCGCCGACCAGACCCACGTCCTCGGCATCGTCGTCGACGTGCGGGTCACGAGCGAGCGAGGTCGGACGACGGTGACGGTCCGACTGCCGACGACCGCCGGGAGACAAGAGCGACCGTGAACGGCGGTCCCGAGCGTCACTTCTTTGTTCGAGAGCCGAGTAGATCAGTCGAACAACATGACCGACGAGGCGGTGACCCAGGATCTCCAGTTCCTCACTGGATCGCGCCATCGGGGGCGGATACTCGAAGAGCTCTGCGACGAGGCGTTGCGGCCGACGGAGCTGTGTGACCGCGTCGACGCGACGCGGACGACGATCCAGCGGATTCTCGCCGGGTTTCGCGAACGGACGTGGGTCGAAAAGCGCGACGGGCGATACCGGGCGACGGTCACCGGACGGCGGATCGACGAGCGCTATCGGGCGCTCCGGACGACCGTCGAACGGGCCGATCGGTTCGCGCCGCTGGCGACGCACCTGGGGGAACTGGGTGCACACCTCCCGCCCGAAGCGTTCGAGACCGGACGGATCACGGCCGCGAGCGATCAGGACCCGCTGGCAGCCGTCGACCGGATCGTCGAGTGGCTCGAAGCGAGCGATGGGGGGCACATCCAGACGGCGACGCCGATCGTCGCCCGTTCGTTCAACGAGACCGTGGCGTCGCTCCTGGAGGACGACCTGCGCGTCGACATGGTGATCGACCGGGGCGTGCTCGAACAGTCGGCCACGGCGTTCGAGACGGCGCTTGAACGTGGCCAGGACCACGATCAAGTGTCGGTCTCTGTCGCGCCGGAGCCACTGGCAGACGGACTGATGGTGCGGGACGACAGCGCCGGAATCGCGGGCTACGACGAGACGAACAACGTCCGGGCCGTGCTCGTCTCGGAAGACGAAGCGGTCATCTCGTGGGCCAGAGAGCGGTTCGAGACGATCGAATCGCGATCACGACCACTGAGGGACGTGCTCTCCGAGACCACGATATCGGACGAGTAACGCGGCCAGTGTCGCTGTGTAGCGGTATCTTTCGATCCGTGTCGACGATCACCGGAGAGAGAGACGACAGCAACCGTACGATACGGACGGTTGTCGACGTTTACCCAGTCAACCGTACCACTACGTGCGGTCGATCTGGGACAGATCTACAACGTTTCGTATGAGGGACAGTTCGTCAGCGGGGTGGTGACCGTCCCCACCGCGTGGTGATGGGTCAAGTGGATGATCGGACGACGGGCAGCCCGCGGTGGACGGGTCACCACGTCCTAGGGCGAGTGTTGGTACCCTCTATACTTACCCACCAACATCTGTTACAGACCCTGTAACACCCTGGTCACCGGGATGGTCCGTCGAGTGGCGATCGCGGTTCCCGAGACGCGTTGGTCCGGATGTGTATCGGATACGACCGACGAGACGACGAGTGAGATCTCGTTACAGCAGTCGCCGTCATACGGGTTACTGTCGTCTCTTACCGGTGATCGACGGGATGGGGTCGACGATCACCGGCACATAACGACAGTGAGTCGTATCAGTCCGGACAACCGCTAAATACCTGCCACCCGAATCGAGACGTATGTCACCACCCGGACGTGAGGTCGAGTACACCGAATCGGACGTGATCGAGGTGTTCAAGGATCGCGACGATTACGCCGAGCCACTGACCGCATCGGAGGTCGCCGAGTTACTGGGCTGTTCGCGACGGACGGCCCTGAACAAGCTCCACGATCTGCAGGAGAGCACGGATCTGACCAGCAAGAAGGTCGGCGGCCGGAGTCGCGTCTGGTGGATTCCGGTCCGGATGGACTAGACTACGCCGACGACTCGGCCTCGTCGTCGATGGGGTAGATCGGTCGCGGAACTCGTTCGTTGGGGAGCGTTTCGAGGACCTGATTCGTGTCACCGGCCGTCAGCGCGAACAGCCGCCGCGCAGCCACGCGCTTCTAGGCTGGGCTGAGATGGCCGCTCTTGAGAACGATCACGTCGCGTACGGTCGGGTCGATCCCCAGCGCGGCGAAGAATCGAGGTCCCGGTGGAGGTTGGTGCGCTCGTCGGCGCCACTCACCTCAGCGTCGCCGACCCCGACGCGGGCCGTGTTGGTGCCATCGCTCGCGTGGAGCGTCCGAACCGTCCCCGGACTGAGAGCGGGCCGCCGGCGTCGAAGTCGTCGAGGAGCGCCACGTCGGTCGCCATCTCAAAGTCGCCGAGTGTCGTCCGGCCGGTCGTGAACGTGTTCTGCTCGTGGCTGAGTGTCCCAATGGCGACGCGCATAGCGGAGCGTCACACGGCTGGCGCTTAACCGTGGACTACGGGACTGTTAGCCGATCACAGCGACGGATAGTCGTCGTGCCAGGGACGGGCGCGCTCGATCGCGCCCGCGGCGGCAAAGACGTCCTCGTCGGCGAAGCGGCGGCCGATCACCTGCATTCCGACGGGGAGTCCGTCGTCGGTCAGCCCCGCGGGGACCGACGCCGCAGGGTGGCCCGTGAAGTTGATCGGATGGGTGAGACACCAGCCGATCAGCGGGTCGACAGACTCGCCGTCGACCGAACTGGGACCGAGCGTCTCGCCCTCATCAGGGCCGGCGTTTTCGACCGGCGACACGGCCAGTGTCGGCGTCACGAGCAGGTCGTACTCGGTGAACGCGTCCTGCAGCGTGTCGAACAGCGCCGTCCGGACGTGGTCGTCGCGCTTCATGTCGATCATCGTCTGATCACGCGTCGCTTCGAGCATCTCGGCGAACTCGGGACTCATCTCGTCGCGATGGTCGCCGAGCAGGTCCAGCCCGTCGTCTTTGAACCCCTCGACGGCCGAGTGATAGAGGCTCCCGATCTGCTGGATCCAGAGGTCGGTCAGTTCCTCGTGGGACGATTCGATACCGAGTTCGACCCGTTCGACAGTCGCGCCTGCTTCTTCGAAGGCATCCGCGGCGTCGTCGACCACGTCGCGGACCGCGGGGTCGACCGGGAACACGTCGAAGTCGGGGCTGTATCCGACTCGCATTCCTTCGATGCCCCGACGGACTGCGCCGAGGAAGTCCGCGCCGTCGTCCGGCACGCTCAGCGGGTCGCGGGGGTGGGGGCCGCTCATGACATCGACCAAGAGCGCGGCGTCTTCGGACGTTCGCGCGAGCGCCCCCGAGTGGATAAACGGCGTGTGGTTGAAGAAGCCGTCAGGCCGACTGACCATCGGCACGCGCCCGAACGTCGGCTTGAAGCCGACCAGGCCACACCACGCCGCGGGAATGCGGACCGACCCACCACCGTCGGTGCCCTGCGCGGCCGGCACCAGCCCCGCTGCGACGGCCGCGGCGCTCCCACCGGAGGACCCGCCGGGATTGCGATCCAGATCGATCGGATTGGCCGTCGGCCCGAACAGCTGGTTGTCGGTCGTCCCCTTGTGGCCGAACTCCGGCGTGTTCGTCTTGCCCAGTATGATCGCACCCGCGTTTTCGAGGCGTGCTACATACGGCACGGTCTCCTCGGGGACGAAGTCGGCGAAGGGTTTCGAGCCGATCGTGTTGGGCACGCCCGCCCTGAAATCGAAGAGATCCTTGATCACGATGGGGACACCGTGGAGCGACCCCAGCGACTCGCCGCGCTCGACCGCGCGCTCGGCTTCGCGCGCTCGCTCACGGGCCTCGTCGTCGAGACGCGTGACGACGGCGTTCAGGTCCTCGTTGTGTGCGTCGATCCGGGCGATAGCAGCCTCGACGGCGTCGACGGGGGAGACCATACCGCGACGGATATCGCTGGCGAGGGCCGCCGCGGAGTAGTTTGTGATGTCGAGCGACATAGCCCGAGACAACAGTTGGGAGTCCAATAAATATTCGTGGCAAAACGTAACACTCTGAGTTACTGATCGCGCGAGTTACTCGAAGCCCCACTCCTCGGCCCGGCGCTGTGCCTCCGTCCGGGCCTGCGTTTTGATCGCGTCGATCTTCTCCTCGTCCGCCAGGAACGCCTCGACTGCGCCCGGTTCGGCGTCGGCCCGCTCGTCGTCGGTCTCGCCGTCGGTAGCGTCCGTCCGACGTGCAGCCGGTGCGGCCCGACGCGTACTGGACGCCAGGGCCGGATCGCCGGCGAGTCGCTCGGCGGCCATCCCCGGCGGGATCGCCAGTCCGTCGTGCTCACCGATCGACGCGAGTTCCGCCCGGGCGAGACGATACAGTTCGACGTGGTACGGGCCGGGCATCGCCAGGTCGGCCAGCGCCCGCGGGCCGCCCCGATCCGTCCCCGTGTAGTAGGCCAGCTCCGGGACGCCATCGCGAAACGTGATGATCCCGCAGCCACCGGCATCGAGCAACAGCGCCTCCTGGGGCTCGAAGACGGCGTAGCCGGTGAGCGAGCGGTCGAGCGCGACTGCCAGCGGATCGCGCGGCCGTTCGACGACTCTGGACTTCAACAGCGTTCCCTCGGGGACGTTCATGGTGAGTCGGGGACGACCGCGCTGCGAAACCGGTCGGCTACCGCCTCCGATCCGCGATTGCGAACGTCGATCCGGGCAGCAGCCTGCCTGAACGACTCCGCTGGGGGCGAGGACGGGGCGTGGGCCAGGAGCGGCCGACCGGCTCGGCGCGCCTCGCGCGCGGCCTCGCTATCGGGGACCGTCGACAGCGTCGACCCGTCGAAGTACTGCTCGGTCTTCGTGGCAATCTCGTCGATCGCGTCGTCGTCGTGGACCTTGTTGAACAGGAGGCCGGCGACGCCGGTGTCGTAGGAGGTGGCGTACTCCTGGACCTTCAGCGCGTCCGACAGCGCCGGGATCGTCGGCTGGAGGACGACGATCACGCGATCGGCGAGCACGATCGGCAACACCGCCGACCGACTGTCCAACGCGGCCGCCGAGTCGAGCAAGAGCACGTCGGTGTCGGCCGCCAGCTGGGCGACGACCTCGCGAAGTCGCGTGGGGTCGGCATCCCGGAAGTCGTCGAGACTCGTTCCACAGGGGACGACCGTCATGTCGAAGCGGTCGTAGGTCGCCGCGGCGACTGGCGCATCGGCCGTGAGCACGTCGTGCAGCGTCGTCTCCACGTCCGAGAGACCGGCGTGAAACAGCATGTTCGCCATTCCCATGTCGGCGTCGACGACCGTCACGTCGTGCTCCTCGGACAGCGCCATCCCCAGCGCCAGTGTACTCGTCGTCTTCCCCGTCCCCCCTTTGCCGCTCGCGACCGCGAACGCCTCGACCATCGTACGCCTGACTGCGCCCGCTTTGTTTATAGACCTGTGGATGTGGATGAAAACGGTGACGAGTCGGTTACCGACGATACTTGTGGTCGGCGGTCGTAACGAGCACGTGGACGAACGAGCCGAAACCCTGGCGGAGCACCTCACGGCGACCGCCGAACGGCCGGTCGAACGGACGGCGAGTCGGTGGCTCGGCGAGGCCGAGGCGGTCGCGACCGACGTCGCAGAGAGCGATCTCGATCCCGAGACCCGCCGGGAACGACTCGAGAAGATCGAGCACCTACTCTCGAACGTCGAGGGGACGGGCGACGAGACCGCGGACGAACACGTCGAAGCGGCTCGCGAAATCGTCATGTCGCTGCTCGAATCCGAACCATAGGTCGGGACAGTGTCGGCGCGTCACCACTGGTGGTGGGAGCGAAAGAAAAAGCGAGTCGTGTGGCTCGATCAGGTGTTCCAGCGGCGTAGCGCGACGATCGAAACGCCGACGAAGCCCATCCAGCCGACGAGAAGTTGTTCACTGAACGGAGCGGACCCACCGCCTCGAAGCGCCGTGTTCCCGCTCGAACCCTGGTTGTCGTTCGAGAACGGCGGGAAACTCTCGATCGACTCACCGTCCTTCTCTCCGCCGGGACACCGTGCCGATGGAGCGTTTTCATCGAAGGTCGGGTTCTGATACGCGCCGAGTCCCGGGACCTCGATCGCGACCATCTTGCCGCCGGGGCTCGCCACCGAGCCACCCGACGAGCCGAGCTGACGGGTCGTCGTCTGGTAGCCACTGTTCTGACCCATGCCGGGATTGAACACCTGCACCTGCACGGTGACCGGGTAGCTCAGTCCGGGAGCGGTGATGATGGCGTTTCCACACCCGTTGAACACGACACTGCTGGGTTCTGGCTCCTCGTTGGGATCGCCCAAATCACACGCGTTGTTGGGATCGTTCGCCTTCACACCGATCTGGTTGCCCTCGTAGAACAGCCTGACCGTCGCCTCGTCGTTGCTGTCCGTCTCCACGACGATGAACTCCTCGCTGTTTGCACCGACCGTCACTTCGTCGCCCTGGTTCGTGCCGTACACGTCCCAGTTGACGGTCACTTCCTGATCGTTGTCGTTGGTGATCCGGTAGCGCGCCAGGTCGTCCTCGGAATCTGTACAGATCGCTGTCAGCGTGATGTTAGCCGGATCGACCGGCGGCGACGGCTGACAGTCGAGGTTCACGCCGGTTTCCTCGTCCAGCAGCGTGGGGTTCGTCTCTGGCAGGTTCGGGACGCCATCGTACAGTTCGACATCTTCGATCTCTCCGAAAGAGGCGAGTTCGAGCGTCACAGTGCCCGAGAAGTCGCCGTTGCTATTGGTGGGGTAGGATTCCTGTATCGTCCCACCGCTAGCGGCCTCGGCGAGGACGCTGAAGTTCTGTCCAGCGTTCTCGACGTCGACAGTCACGTTCAGAGCGTTCTCGTTGTTTGCACAGGTCACATCGGTAATCTGTCCACTCGCCGATTGCGAGGGCTGACAGTCCAGCGTCAGATCTCGCACGATATCGAGGCGGTCGCTGAACGTCGGCGGCCCGCTGCCCGGGAACAGTCGCACGTCGTCAGGTGTTTGCCCCGGTGCGAGCGGGATCGTGACGGTGTCGGAGAAGTTACCGTTGGCGTCGGTGCTGTAGGTCTGGACCGCGGCAGCACCGCCGCCGTCGTAGCTCACGCGAAGCGTGAACTCATTGTTGGGCATGTTGGTCACGTCGACCGGCACCTGGAGTGCGTTGGCACCGTCTCCGCACGCAATCTCGCCGAGCGATCCGGTTGGGTCCTGTTCGTTGGGTTCACCGAGATCACACTGACTCGGGTTGTTGGCTTTCACGTCGATCTGGTTGCCGTCGTAAAACAGCCTGACTGTGGCCTCGTCACTGCTACTGGTGTTCACGATGATGAACTCATCGCTGTTGGCACCGACCGTCACCTCGTCGCCCTGGCTCGTGCCGTACACGTCCCAGTTGACGGTCACTTCCTGATCGTTGTCGTTCCTGATCCGGTAGCGTGCCAGATCGTCCTCGGAATCTGTACAGATCGCCGTCAGCGTGATGTTCTCGGTGTCGATCGGCCGCTCACACTGGACGCGGAACTGCAGATCCGGACGCTCTTTCCCGTTGACCGTGACGTTGATCGTCCGGCCCTCCGCGAGTTCCTGCGCTGTCAGATTCAGCGTCACGATCTGGTCGCGCACGGTGCTGGGCACGTCGAACGAGTCCGAGGCGACCGCTTCGCTCTGTGACGTCAGGTTGAACGTCACCGGATAGGAGACGTTGTCGGGATTGTTCAGGATGACTGTCGCTTGCGCTCCGTCGTTCGTACACTGGGAGACGATGCTGAGTTCCGGTTCTTCGGCCTGGTCACACTGGACGCGGAACTGCAGATCCGGACGGTCCTTCCCGTTGACCGTGACGTTGATCGTCCGGCCCTCCGCGAGTTCCTTCGCTGTCAGATTCAGCGTCACGATCCGGTCGCGCACGGTGCTGGGCACGTCGAAGGAATCTGAGGCGACCGCTTCGCCCCGGGACGTCAGGTTGAACGTCACCGGGTAGGTGACGTTGTCGGGATTGTCCAGAATGACCGTCGCCTGTGCTCCGTCGTTCGTGCACTGGGAGACGATACTGAGGTCCGGCTCGTCGGGCTGATCACACTGGAAGTAGAACTGGAGGTCCTCCCGCCGCTCGCCGTTGACGGTGACGTTGACCGTTCGACCCTCTTCGAGTTGCTGTTCGGTCAAATTCATCACGAGGATGATCGAGGTGTCGCCCGAGTTGTCGAACGTGTAGGACCCGACGACGTCACCCTCGGCCGTCAGATTCACCGTCACTGGGTAGGAGACGTCGCCGGGATTGTCCAGCGAGATCGACGCCTCCGGCAGCCCCTCGAAGCACTCGGGGTAGATGCTGATCTCCGGTTCGGCTGGCGTCGGTGTGTCAGTCGGTGTATCGGTTGGCGTGTCTGTCGGGGTATCGGTTGGCGTGTCCGTCGGCGTTGGCGTTGGCGTTGCCGTCGGCGTTGGCGTTGGCGTATCAGTCGCCGTGTCGGTTGGCGTATCGGTTGGTGTGTCTGTCGGGGTATCGGTTGGTGTGTCCGTCGGCGTGTCAGTTGGCGTATCGGTTGGGGTGTCAGTCGGCGTGTCGGTTGGTGTGTCCGTCGGCGTATCGGTTGGCGTATCAGTCGCCGTATCGGTTGGCGTGTCCGCCGTCGTCGGTTCGACGGCGCAGTCGCTCGTCAGAACGTAGGCCGTCCCGGAGTCGTTCTCGCCCGAGGCGTTGTGGTGCGGGGCGCCGATCACGATGTCTTCGAAGCTGTCGTTGTTCAGATCACCGGCGTCCGAGACGGCACGTCCCGCACGATCGCCTTCGGCCTCGCCGACGAACTTCGCGTCGGCGTCGGCCAGCGACTGGTTCCCAGCGAGCGTCGACGAACCAGCGACCACGTAGGCCGCGCCAGAGAAGTTTCCGCCAGAGTCGTTGCGCGGTGCGCCCACGAGCACGTCGTCGACGTCGTCACAGGTCACGTCGCCCGAGCCGGCCGACGAGACCGCGAACCCGGCCCGGTCGCGGGCACCTTCACCGTCGAGGCGTACGTCTGCGTCGGCGAGACTGAGTTCCCCGGAGCGGTCGTCAGCACCGTAGACGACGTAGGCGCTTCCGGCCGCGCTCAGATCGTTCGGATCGGCGAAGGGTGCGCCGACGATCACGTCGGCGACGCTGTCGTTGTTCACGTCACCGGCATTCGAGACCGACCAGCCCGCCCGGTCGCTGGCGTCGACGCCGGTCAGCGTCAGGTTCGCCGTCGAAAGGTTCCGCGTCCCGGCGAGTTCGCCGTAGACGACGTGGGCCGCCCCAGCTCTGGCGGGAACGTTGTCGGCGCTGTAGTTGCTCGCGCCGACGATCAGGTCGGCGGTCCCGTCGTCGTTCACGTCGCCCGCGTCAGAGAGCGAGCGGCCGGCGCGGTCGCCAGCCGACGCGCCGGTCAGCGTCGCCGTGGCTTCCGTACCGAGATCGACCGTCCCGAACAGGCTCTCGCCGGAGACAGCGTAGACGGCACCCGTTCCGTCGTTGTGGAACGGCGCACCGACGGCGACGCCGTCGGGCCCGTCGAGGCCGCTGGCGTTCGAAACCGACCAGCCCACGCGGTCGCCCTCGTTTTCACCGACGATCTTCACCTCCGCGTCGGTGAGGTTCATCGAGGACGGCATCGACTCGTCGCCCAGTACGACGTAGGCCGCCCCGGCGTTCAGGGCGGTGCTGTCGTTACCGGGCGCACCGACGATCACGTCGGCGAGCCCGTCGTTGTTCACGTCACCGGCGTACGAGACCGACCAGCCCGCCCGGTCCGAGTCGCCCTCGCCGACCAGCGTCACGTTAGCGTCGGTCAGCGACACGTTACCGGGATCGGCCGGCCCGTAGACGATGTAGGCCGCGCCGGCGTTGACACCGCCGGAGTCGTTGTCCGGCGCGCCGATCAGCAAGTCGTCGACACCGTCTCCGTTCACGTCACCAGCGTACGAGACCGACGAGCCCGCCGTGTCGTTCGTCGCTTCGCCGAGGTACGTGGTCTCGGCGTCCGAGAGGTTCGTCTCGCCCGAGAATCCGCTCGGCGTGGCCTGCTGGGCCACTGTCCCGCCGGTCGCCGGCACGGCAACACCGGCGACGATCGGGCTCGCGACGACTGCGAACGTCATCAGTACGACGATCGCCGCCTGTTGGAACCGTGTTCGAGGAGGAAGTGTGTCTGACATCGGTTCAGCAAACGGCAGTCGTGTCCTTCGTTATAGAGAAGGAATCCGAAGAAAGCAAACCACAAGGTAAGCACCACAACGGTTCGGTAGGCTTAGATCCAGATACGCCGCTGTTATCGACTGGAAAGAGACGGTCTCCCGACAGGAGCGGTGGGCAGAGTGACAGACGATCTGGGGCGGTGGAGTCCGCGAAACGGGCAGGGAGTCACCCTGCAGGAGGACACTCGAACAGAACACCCCGACAACGTACGATTACCGGTGCCCTGAGACGACCGACTGCTCTCCGACGGTCGAGCGTTCAGAACTCGGTCCCCTTCCGCGCACCCTGTCCGTCGTCGAGCGGGTGCTTCACTTTACCGACGTTCGTCACCAGATCGGCGTGCTCGACGAGGTAGTCCGGCCGCTCGTGGCCACCGGTCAACACCAGTTCGAGTCCGTCGGGAGCAGACCGGAGCAGAGCGATCACGTCGTCAGGGTCGATCAGGTCACGGTTGGCGGCGTAGACGATCTCGTCGAGGATCAGGAGGTGGACGCCGTCCTCCGGCGGCGCGTCGAGCGCGAGTGGTGAGTCCAGGTCGGCCTCGCTCGCGGCGGCGATCAACTTCTCGGCCCGCGCGAGCGCCCCCTGTGCTCGGGCCGCGTGCTCGTCGTCGTCGCTGCCGTCCAGAAACCCGTGCCAGCCGTAGTGGCCGGCATTCTCGAAGGAGAATCCCGGCAGCGCGGCGATAGCGTTGTACTCGCCGCGCACGTCCTCGACGCTGTCGGTCCCGCCTTTCATGAACTGGAGGAGATGGACCCGATAGCCGTGACCCGCCGCACGCATTCCCATGCCCAGCGCCGCGGTGGTCTTCCCCTTGCCGTCCCCCCACCACACCTGTACGAGGCCGAACTCGTCGGGTGCGCTGGCCGTGATCGACTCGGCCCGGGGGCCCGCAGTATCGTCGGTCATAGGTGGCCGTTGACGGCCACTGACTATCGGTGTGGCGGTCGCCAGACCACAGATCCAAAAGGCAGAGACTACCGCTCGGGTTCGAACACCGTCGTCTCGCGATCGGTCACGACGCCGTGGCGCGCGTCTGCGACCGACGCCGGCGGATCGTCATCGGTGTATCGGGCCTCGAAGCTCCCCCGGATCGCGTCCCGCACACAGGCCCGCGCGGCCGCCCCGACAGTCGTGGCACTCCCGGCGAACTCGGCGGGAGTGCCGTCCGGTTCTGTTCCCACAAAGGCAGCATCGCTCGTCGTGCCCGGCACGCCGACCAGTTTCGAGAGCGTCGCTGCCTTGGCCTCGACGCAGGTCGCCAGCAGTTCCGCGAGCGTGCCGTCGGCCAGCGCGCGGTCGGTCCCGACGACGAGGTTGACAGTGCCGGGCCGCCACTCCTCCGTGTCGTCGCGGTTGTTTCTCTCGTGGGTATCTTTTTCGAGCGGTAAGGCGGCCGGGTTCGAGAGCCCGACAGTCGCCATGGCCGTCACCGGCCCCGAACTGGCACAGCGGGCGTGCGCCACGTTGACGCCGGTCAGCAGTCCGGGACCGTCGACGTCGAAGCCCACGGCGCGACGGCGCTCGTCGACGTAACTCGCGAGGTCGGTCCGGTCGAACCCCTCCGGGACAGTGACGTTGTAGACGGCGTCGGCGTCGCGGAAGCCGCCGCTCGTTCCAGTACCGAGCCAGCGCGCACCCTCACAGTGACACTGGCAGACCCCCTCGCGCGTCGTCGCCTCAAACATCGGCCGAGAGAACGCCCAGCAGTTGCTGGTTCTCGTCGGGCATCCGGACGGCGACGCGGACGTGCGAGTCCAGTCCCCGGAAGGTGCGGGCGTCGCGAATCGCGATGTCGTACTCTCGGGCATCGTCGAGGACTTCGTCGACGCTATCGCTGGCATCGAGTTCGAGCAGGAGGAACGGAGCATCGGACGGGTAGACCCGGAACCGACCGGAGAGTTGCGTCCGCATCCGCTCGCGTTCGGTCCGGACCCGTTCTTTCGTGGCGGCGACGAACGCCTCGTCGCGGAGACAGTGGGTGCCGACAGCTGCAGCCGGCCCGCCGAGCGACCACGCGATCCGGGCAGTGTCGAGCCGGTCACGATGTCGTCCCGTCGCGACAGCGTAGCCCGCGCGCAACCCCGGCAGGCCGTACAGCTTCGTCAGCGAGCGGGCGACGACGACGCCGGGCGTGCCCGCTAGCGAGGGCTGGTCGGTAAAGCCGAGGAATGCCTCGTCGACCAGCAAGGTCGTTCCCACGTCCCGACAGCGCTCGGCGAAGGCCCGCAGTCGGTCGTGATCGTAGCACTCACCGGTCGGGTTGTTCGGGTTGCAGACGACGACGAGTTCGTGATCCACCGGATCGGCGTCCAGCACTGCATCGTAGTCGACGAAGGTCGGCTCGGCCCCCTGCAGGCGGATCTCGCGAGCGTACTCGCCGAAACTCGGCGCGGGGACGAGTACCGAATCACCCGACTGGACCGTCGTCTGGAGGGTCAGCCTGATCGTCGCTAGCCCCCCGGCGGTCGGGATGACCTCGTGGGCCTCGCAGTCTACAACCTCGGCCGCTGCGACCCGGAAGGCACAGTAGTCGTCGGAGGGGTACCGGCGAGCCGTCGCGAGCGCTGACTGGTAGACCCGCGAAACGCCATCCGGCATCCGCGGGTTCGTGTTGGCACTGAAATCGAGTAGCCACGGGTCGTCCGTACTCCCGTGGGGAACGCGCCCGTGATCGTCGACGGTGCCGTCGTCGGCACTCTCGGCTCGCAGTTCGTCGACGGCCTCCGGGAACATACACACGTGTACCGGTCGTTACCCGGATAATTCTTTCGAGCGTCATACTACCGGCTGTGAATCTGTGAACGATTTCGCCACCCCGAGGTGGCGAAGATCTTCACGACGTGACAGCCGGCAGTATCAGGGGTCCCCTACCAGCCACTCGTGGGCGACCGCGGCGTCGTCGGGGCGGTTGACGTTGACTGCCAGCCGCGGTGCCGCGAGCACGAGCGTCCGGGAGGGGCCGTCCGCGACGACGTTGAGGCCGGTTGGCGCGACCGCGCGCCCGTCGTGATCGAAGGTCGTGTCGACGCTGACGCCCTGCTCGCGCTTCAGGCTCGCCGGGACTGCGACCGTCAGCGAGCCCGTGTCGTGAGCGGCGAGCACCCGGTCGACGAGTGACGGAGTGAGCAGCGGGAGGTCGGCCGCGACCGTCAGTGTCGGTTCGTCGAGACGGTCGTCGGTCAGCGCCGCGTTCAGGTCAGCCACGTAGCCATCGCCGGGCGTCTCGACGACCGGAGCGTCGACGTGGGCCGCCGTCTCGGGGGTCGCCGGCGAGGTGGCGACGACGGCCTGCTCGACGGCACTCTCTGCGAGGGCGTCAAGTACGAGATCGACCATCGGACGACCCGCTACGCGGACCAGGGGCTTCTCGCGGTCGCCATCGAGTCGTGTGCCGCGCCCGCCGGCCATCACCAGAGCGTCCACGCGATCACCCCCACATGCAGCGCGGCGATCCGGGCCAGTTCGTTGGCCGCACCGAGAACGTCACCGCTGACACCGCCCAGTCGGGCGTCGGCCCAGTGCTGGACGGCCAGCGCGACGACGACCGCCGAGAGGAGCGTCACGAGTGCAGCGAGTGTCGTGGCGGTCACGGCGGCGAGTACGCCCGCCGGGAGCACGACGAAGACGGGGAGCCACAGGTCGCCGCCGTCGGCTCGGTCGAGGAACGACGATCCAAAGCCTTCGTGGCTGGCGCTGGCTCGACAGACCAGCAGTGCCATCGCCAATTTTGCGCCGACTTCGCTCGCGACGACGAGTCCGACGGCCACGGAGAGCGGGAAGCCAGCCAGCGCCAGCCCGGCCAGTGCGAGGCCGGCGAAGTCGACCCCCAGCGCCAACAGTGCGCCGACGCCGACGGTCGTGTCGCTCATCACCTCGCGCCGTCTCGCCGGGTCGCCGTGGACCACGGCGGCGTCGCCCAGGTCGGCTAGTCCGTCGGCGTGGTTGACGCCAGTGACGAGAGCCACCGTGACGACGAGCGCGAACGCTGCCGTCGGCGCGGGCAGTGGAACCACGAGCGGGAGTGCGAGCGCGAGACCGACGGCGTAGCCCGCGAGCGGGAACGCCGCGGGCGTCGACCGGAAGGCGTCGAAGGCCGCCTCGTCGTGGCCGACCGGGAGCCGGGTGAGAAAGCCGAGTGCGCCGCGAACCGCTGCGATCACGGGACCACCTCCGGCAGGGCCAGCGCCGCGAAGACGACAGTCGCCAGGGCGAGCAGATAGGCGAGCGCGCCGGCGATGGCGACCGTTCTGATCGCTCGCTCGGCCGTCGTCACCGAAGGGAGGGAGGCTGTCGGCGCGAGCGTGTACACGCCGGGTTTCTCCAGCCGACTGTCGTGGGCGGCCGCGAGCGTCCCCATCGGCCACCCGGAGTTGGGTGAGGGGACCCCGTCGAGCCAGGATCGCGCACGGGCGAGCGATCCCGGGTCGCGTGCGACCGCGGCGAGCAACACCGCGCTGGCGCGGGCGGGCACCCACATCACCAGGTCGTCGAGTCGCGCGGGTGCCCAGCCGACCGGCTTCGAGCGATAGCCCAGCATCGAGTCCAGCGTGTTGACGGCCTTGACCCACGCCGCCACCCCGGCCCCGAACGCGAGCGCCGGGACAGCACCGACCCCCGCGGCGTGTCCGACGAGGACGGCCACGGCGAATCCCGAGAGCGACGCGACCAGCCCGTCGGCGAGGTTCTCGGCGGCGCTCTCGACGGCGGCGCTGCGGACCTGCGCGGCCGAGAGGTCGGTCGCGTCCCGGCCGGCCAGTGCACGCAGGGACGAGCGGGCCGCATCGAGATCCGTGTCGGTCGTCGCGACGGTCGAGCGCGCCTCGTCCAGTAACATTCGGAGGCTCGTCGCGACGAACAGCCAGAGCCCGGCGGCGACGGCCGCGAGCCACGGTGAGACGAGACCCGCCAGCCAGACCGAAGCCGCGACGAACACGCCTGCGGCCAGTGGGAGTCCGAGCGCGGCGATGAGACCGACCACTCGCGGCCGTGCCCACGCACGGTCGATGGGAGCGACCACCCGCCCGAACTGTGCGACCGGGTGCAATCGGTGGGGTGGCTCTGCGACGGCGACCTCGAGCGCCGCGGCGAGTGACACGGCGAGTGGGGCGATCACGATCGATCACCGTCGGTCCGGCCGCTGTCGAAGTGGTCGTCAAGCCACGCCGGCAGGGACGCGAGCGACACGTCGTCGAGCAGGATCGCCGTCGCGCCGGCCCGCTCTGCCCCCCCGTCGGTGCGGGCGTCGTCGCCGACGTGCACCAGGCGGTCCAGCGGGACCCCGAGCGTCTCGGCCGTCGCCTCGAAGATCTCGGGATGGGGCTTGCGCCACCCGCAGTCGACGCTGGTGACGACGTGATCGATCGCGAGGTCGGTCCGGTCGAGCGTCCGCTCGACGAGGCCCGGGACACTGCAGTTCGAGCAGACCGCGACCGGGCCGTGCTCGCGGGCGGCCGCGAGCGCCACTGGCACGCCGTCACGAACCGTCACCGGTGCGTCGAACGCGGCCAGCGTCGCCTCGCGGGCGGTCGCGTCGTCGATCGAGATCCCGCGGCTTTCCAGCGCGAGGCGGACGTGTTCGTCCAGTGGTGCCTCCGCGCCACGGTCGTACTCGCGATGCGAGGTCCGATAGATGGCCTCCCACTCGTTCGGGACAGCGATGTCGCGTACGGTGAGTTCGTCGGCGACAGCTGCCCACGGCTCGGCGGGCCGGTCGGCGTCCACGAGCGTGCCGAAACAGTCGAACGAGACTGCCACGAGAGTGTCGTTACCACAGGCGCACTTGAACTGTGTGGTCGTCGACCGCCGCGTGCACGACGGGCGCAACGCGATCGGCTGACGGGCGTCCGACAATGTTCGAATTTCTGATATGGATTCAGCCACAATATACCACTTTTCTTATATAGAGGGCGTCGTTTACAGTCAGAAATTTTATAAGAGTCGGTAGACGGTAGAGGCACCATATCTAGAAGAATACGCTGACCGCCATCGCATCCACCGTCGACTCATCGTCGTAAACAGTGTCGGTAAACCTAGTATTCTGGTCAGAGACAAGAATTAGAGGGGCGCTCGATCGGCCTACCAGCGATGGTGCACGTCGTCGAAGACGTACTCCTCGTAGATGTCGCGGATCGCGCCGTGAGTCTGATGGGAGAGGGGGGCCGCCTGGCTGGCAGCCACGTTCTGACGGATGTGCTCGGGCGAGGTCGATCCGGGGATCACCGTCGACACTGCCTCGAAATCGAGGATCCAGCGCAGTGCGGTCTGGGCCATCGTCAGCTCCTCCGGGACGTGCTCGCGCAGTTCGTCGACGGCGTCGAGCCCGCGCTCGAAGGGCAGGCCCGCGAACGTCTCGCCGCGGTCGAAGGCCTCGCCCTCGCGGTTGAAGTTGCGGTGGTCGTCCTCGGGGAACGTGTCCTCGCGCGAGATGTTGCCCGTCAGCAGCCCCGACGCCAGCGGGACACGGACGATCACGCCCACGTCTCGGCGCTTTGCCTCCTCGAAGAAGAGGTCGGCCGGGCGCTGGCGGAAGGGGTTGAAGATGATCTGGACCGTCTCGACGCCGGGGTACTCGATGGCCTTCAGCGCCTCCTCGACCTTCTCGACGCTGACCCCGTAGTGGTCGATCTTCCCTTCGGCCCGGAGCCGATCGAGGGCCGCGAACGTCTCGCGCTGGTAGTACGTCTCGGTCGGCGGGCAGTGCAACTGGACGAGATCCAGTGTATCCTGATCGAGGTTCTCGCGCGAGCGGTCGACGAACTGCGAGAGGTGTTCGTAGTCGTAGTCCTCTGGAACGTGAGGGTCGAGTCGTCGCCCGGCCTTGGTGGCGACGGTCACATCGTCGTCACGCTCGTCGAGCACGTGGGCGATGTGGCGCTCGCTGCGCCCGTCGCCGTACACGTCCGCGGTGTCGACGAAGTCGATGCCGGCGTCGAGCGCGGCCCGGACCGCCTCGCGGCCCTCCTCGTCAGAGACGTCGCCCCAGCCGCCACCGATGTTCCAGGTGCCGAGACCGACTTCTGTCACGTCGATGCCCGTCGTGCCGAGTGTCCGATGACGCATACCTGACCGGTGGGTCCTGTCCTACTTGTGTCTGTGGCCACCAGTCACTGATCACCGATACTCTCGGAGTACAGTGCTCGAAAAACGTCGGAAGGTGATAGCCGGCGCGAGGCCGGAGACAGGCGCATGCCACCGAGTGGCTCCGTAGCCGGCACTCAGACACTGATACGGAACGTTGTAGATCTTTGCCGGTCGATCGCACGACTGCGTGTGGCCGACCGGGGAAACAGCTACAACCGTCCGTCTGACGCACCCGAGCGGCTACGTCACGTGGACGCCGTCGGGAGAGATCATTCTCGCACCCACTTGGCCCGGCGGATGTCGTATCCGCCACACGCCGGGCAAGAGTGATACTGGACTTGCAGGGTCGCCTCGCATCGCATGCACAGATACGGGCGGTCTCCGTCGGGTTCCCCGAGGTGGGAAACGTCTTTGGCTCTATCGAACACTCCCATTGACGACCACATCCCTGATTGACCCCACGCCGCTAAAAAGAGAGATGATCGTTTATCCCATTTTATCCCGGTTCCGTCGGGTGGTTATCGTCATCGACTGGTAGGTCGCGTCGTAATCGACGAGTCGTACGCGTGAGTCGGTCCGACAGTCCCGGCGACAACCCTCACTTGTACTCACCAGGTTGTCGGCCGATGATGGTATCCCCACACTGACAAAGGGGTTAATGCGCTGCTCACGAACGAACACGTATGGCGACGCTGTACACGACACTGGGGGCGTACAGTCGCGACGAACTGGGGGTGGTGCTCCCACACGAGCACATCTTCACCGATCTGGGGCCGATGGAGGAAGAAAACTGGAAGGACGCCGAGGCAGCGCCGGTCACCGAACAGGTCGCGCCCATGATCGAGCGCGCCAAAGACGCGGGGATCACCGCGCTCGTCGAGTGCACGCCCGAGGGTGTGGGTCGACGCGTCGACATCGTGCAGGCAGTCTCGGAGGCGACGGAGTTCCCCGTCGTCGTCGCGACTGGCGTCTACCAGGAGCCGTCGATCCCGGACTGGGTCCGCGAGGCCAGTGAAGACGAACTCTACGAGTGGATGGTCGAAGAGTTGACCGAGGGCGTCGACGAGACCGGCGTCAAAGCAGCCTGGATCAAGGTCAGCACCGACGACGACGACCCGACCGGCCTTTCCGAGGACGAGGCGAAGATCCTCCGCGCGGCGGCCCGCGCGGGCGCAGAGACTGGCGCAGTGATCGGCAGTCACACCCTCCACGCCGACGTGGTCCACCAGCAACTCGACCTGATCGAGGATGCGGGCTACACGGCCGAGCAGTTCATCTGGATCCACTCGCAGGCCGAGGCCGTCGAGGACCACGAGGCCGTCGCCGAACGCGGCGCGTGGATCGAATACGACTGGATCGGCGGCGACGATCAGGACGACGACCGCTACGTCGACCTGCTCCAGCACATGCTCGAGGTGGGCTACGGCGACCAGCTCCTCCTGAGCCAGGATCGGGGCTGGTACGACCCCTCCCAGCCCGAGGGTGGCGAGTTCAAGGAGTACACCTATCTCGTCGAAGAGTTCCTGCCGAAACTCCGCGAGGCAGGTCTCGACGAGGCGACGATCGAACAGCTGACGCGGGACAACCCCTTCGACGTCTACGCGCGCTGATACGGACGGTTGTCGGTCCGTCCCAGATCGACCGCGCGCAGTCGTGCGGTCGACTGGGGAAACGTCTACAACGTTCCGTATGAGGCCGGTAAGGAGTTTCTACGGTCCGTTTGGTACCGCCTACGGCCGCGTCGTGCCGACTGTCAAAACCAGTCACGGAGAAGCGAAAGAACCGGTAACCGGCCACAGTTTCTTAAACTACCGAGAACAGGTCCAGGATATGGACGACGATGTCCTCGAAGAACTGGCGAGCCTGCCGACCTTCCACCACGCGACAGTCTCTCCGGACGGGAGCGAAGTCGCCGTCTACTACGACGAGACGGGGCGCAACGAGCTCCACGTGATCGACGTGGCGACCGGCGAGCGGACCCAGTGGAGCGACGGCGACGTGCCGCGCAACGCCCGCTGGCACGTCGAGTGGGGAGCCGACGGCGAGCGCGTGTTCTTCCACCTCGACGAAGGGGGCAACGAGCAGAACGACATCTACGCCATCGATCGAGACGGCAGCGTCGACCCGGTCGTCGAGTTCGACGGGCAGAACACGCTCAACGACGTGGGCGAGGACGGCGAGACGCTCCTGATCGGCTCGACCGCGACCGGCCAGATGCAGTTGTATCGCCACGACCTGGGGAGCGGCGAGACGACGCAGTTGACAGACTACGAACGAGCGGCCGCCGGCGGCCTGCTCTCGCCCGACTGCGAGCGAATCGCCTACGCGACCAACGAGACCGACGCCTACGAGAACATGGACACCTACGTCGCCGATGCTGACGGTGCCAATCCACGGAACCTGGAGATCGGCGACACCGGTGCGGAGGTCGGACCGGACGACTGGGGGCCAGCGGGTGAGCGCCTGCTCGTGACCGACAACTCTGCTGACGTGGGCCGGTGTGGGATCTACGACCTGGAGAGCGACGAAGTGACGTGGTACGGCGGCGAGTACGAGGAGTCCGCGGGCGAGTTCCTCCCCGACGGCGAGCGCTTCCTCGCAGTCCGCACCCGCGAATGCATGCAAGAGATCGTCGTCTACGACGTGGAGACCGGCGCGGCGACGACGCTCGACCTGCCGCCAGGGGTCGCGTCGCTCGGCCGGACGGGCAGTGCCGTCGTCGACGACGACCAGATCGTGCTCTCGCACACGACACCCGATCGTCGCCCTGATCTCCTGCGGTACGATCTCGACAGCGACGAGACCGAACCGCTGATCGAAGCCGCATACGGCGACCTCGATCCCGACGACTTCGTCGACGCCGAGTACTTCACCTTCGAGTCGGCCGGGACGGCCGAGTTCGAGGACAGCGAGACGGTGCCACCGGCACTCGACGGGACCGACAGGGAGACGCTGGAGATCGAGGCGCTCCTGTACGACACCGGCGAGCGGCCGTCGCCGGCGATCGTCAACCCCCACGGCGGCCCGCGAGCGCAGGACACCCGGGGCTTCGATCTGTACACGCAGTTCCTCTGTTCGCAGGGGTACAGCGTCCTCAAAGTGAACTACCGTGGGTCGGCCGGTCGCGGGCGGGAGTTCGCACGCGCCATCTACGACGACTGGGGCGGCGACGAGCAGGCCGACATCGCGAAGGGGACCACGATCCTCGCCGAGAAGGAGTGGGTCGACGACGACCGCATCGCCGTCTTCGGCGGCTCCTACGGGGGGTACTCGGCGTACTGCCAGATGACGATGTACCCCGACCTCTACGACGCGGGCGTCGCCTGGATCGGCCTGACCGATCTCCACGACATGTTCGAGAACACGATGCCACACTTCCGGACGGAACTGCTGGAGAAGAACATCGGTTCGCCCGAACAGAATCCGGACCTCTACGACGAGCGTAGCCCGATCAACTACGCCGAGAACCTCGCCGCGCCGCTGCTGATGGTCCACGGCGTCAACGATCGCCGAGTCCCGGTTTCGCAGGCCCGCCTGTTCCGCGAACGGCTGGAGGAACTGGGCCTCGAAGCGGGGGCCGAGGGCGACTTCGAGTACGTCGAACTGGGCGAAGAGGGCCACGCGTCGACGGACGTCGACCAGAAGATCCGGATGTTCGAGACGCTGGCGGACTTCCTCGACCGCCGGCTGTAGACGGCACGGCCGCCAGTAGGGGTACCATTACGAAGGGTGGATCCCCCGACTGACCCAGCACGTGCACGGGGGACTATCGACGACCGACGACGAACAGACGACTCCGGTGAGACCGAGTGGAACCGACAGCGACGCCGACCCGGAACTGTCGGTCGTCGTCGTGACCTACAACGAGGCCGATCGGATCGCCGACTGCCTCGACGCCGTCTTCGAGGCGTGCCGCGGGGTCAGCAGCTTCGAGGTGATTCTGGTCGACTCGAACTCCACCGACGACACCGTTTCCATCGCCAGCGAGTACGACGTGACGATCCTCCGGATCCCCGATGACGGACTAACCACGCCGGGGGCAGGCCGCTACGTCGGCACCCAGCGGGCCCGGGGTGACGACATCCTGTTCGTCGACGGCGACGTGACCCTGACTGGCGACGGCTGGGTCCCGGCGGCGCTGGCTGCCCTGCGGGACGAGCCGGCCCTCGCCGGCGTCGACGGGCACCTGAACGAGCGGCGCGCGAGCGAGGCCAAGAGCGTCGACTACTGTCACGGCGTCGCGATGTACGACGCCGACGCCCTCGCCGCGGTCGGCGGTTTCCACCCGTTTCTCGCCGCCTGGGAGGACGTGGACCTGGGCTTCCAGCTCGGGCTCGCGGGTTACGACCTGCAACGCCTGCCGACCGTCGTCGGGACCCACCCGGTGCCGGACTCGCCGTTCGATCAGTTCCGGCGCTGGCGACAGGGCTACTACCGGGCCGGCGGACAGGTCTGCAGCAAGGCCCTGGCTCGTCCCGCGCTGCTGGGCCGGTGGCTCTGGTACTTCCGGGACAAGGCCGTCTCGACGACCTGGCTGGCACTCGGTCTCCTCGCGCTCGTCGTCCAGCCGCTGCTTGCAGCCGGCTGGACGGTTCTCACGGCTGCCGGCTGGATCATCCTGTGTTACCGCCTGGGTGTCGACGGAGCCACGAAACGCACCATCTCGACGCTGCTCTTCCCACTCGGGTTCGTGCTGGGCTTCGAGAAGCTCCCGGCTCGCGAGTCGTTTCCGCTCGACGCCGTCGAGACCGTCCAGACCGGGTCCGTCCGACTATCCAGAGAGCAGCCCAGCCCCTCGACGACGGACTGATCCAGCCCGGACAGCACGGGCAGAACCGCCCGCTCAGCTGTAGGGATCCGGACGTACCCGGTCGTAGATCGGGTAGAGATACTCGTAGATCTCGTACGGCGCGTTGCGAGCGCCGATCCGGGCGAGCCTGACCCACGTCGGCTGGGTGGAGCGCTCGACGTTGTCGGCGAAGTCGTTGTCGGCCAGCCAGGCGACGAACTCCTCGGCGCGCTCGTCCGGAAGCGGCCGCTCGGGTGGGAGATGGGACTGGATGTCCTCCCAGTAGTAGCGGACGTGTTCGTCCAGCGCCCAGTCGTTGGCCTCGAAACGCTCGATCACGTAGTCGTACCAGTCCTCGTCGACCCGGTAGCCGAAGTCGTTGGGGTCGACGCCGGCGAGCATGAGCCCGGTCGCGGTCCTGACACACTTCTCACAGCGGTTGCAGTTGCCGCCCGCGTCGTCGTACGTACAGGTCCGGATCACGAACGGCTCGCCGGTCTCGCGAGCGTAGTCGGCCAGCAGTTCCAGTTTGTCCTGTCGAGTGATCTCGTAGGCGTCGTGGTGGCCCCGCGTCCCGGCCCAGCGGACGTTGTCGTCGATGGCCGGATGCGACCCCCACGGCGAGCCACGGCCCGGCCACGTGACCGAATCCAGTTCGAAGCCGTCCCAGTGAGTCGAGCCGACGTGGATCACGCCGTAGCCCTGGCTGTAGGCCAGCGGCGCACAGACCCCCAGGAGCCCCAGCCCGTGCCCGACGCCGCTGTACCAGCCGCCGTCGGTGTGGTGTTTGTAGTGGACGTTCAACATCGTGTGGTCGAGGAACGACGAGATGTTCGCGGTGATCCCGTGCGTGTCACAGCCCTCGCGCTCCGCGAACCGATCGACGTGACTCATCGCTCGCTGCCAGCGCTCGTCCTCGTCGACGCCAACGACCCAGCCCTGGATCGCGACCAGCGCCGGGTCGGCCTCGCGGTGGCGGACGTACGTCGCCAGCGAGTCGGCACCACCGCTGAACAGCTGGGCCGACCGCTCGAACTCGCCGGGCTCGGCTCCGCTCGCCGTGATCTCGCCGGCTCGAAGCTCGCCGTCGCCGACGAACGCGGGGTACATCCGCTGGAGAGTCTCACGAACCGCTCCCAGGCTCTCGGCGAACGACTCGTCGACGGTGTCGACCACCACGGTGCTATCGGTCGCCCAGGCGACTGGACAGACCTGCGCCAGCACCGGGATCGTCAGCACCCCTCGCGGCACGTCGGCGATATCCACATCGTAGGAGACCGAGAACGTCGACGCGTCGAAGAACCGCCGCAGATCCCGAGAGTAGTCCACCTCGAACTCCAGGGCCGATTCGTCGACAGCCATCGACTCGACGACGATCTCAGACATGGCTGGCCCCGGAGCGAGATCGGCTCCAGTCGACACGTGCGTTGGTCGATAGTTGCGTCATTCACTCCCACGCAAGGCGTCTCCGCTCTTTGTTAGGACGCCCCTTCGTCGCGGGCGCCGGGTAAGTTGCGTCTGATACGGAAGGTTGTCAGTCCGGGGAACCGTCTCCAACCGTCCGTACGAAAGAGTGTCGCTGACCGGCCACGCCGGTGGACAGGACCACCAGAGGAGCGGCGGTTTCGACAATCGCGTCAGGAACCGGACGCGCTATTAGTCGGTGTGATTGTCGTAGAACGACACCGAGAACGCCAGTCGGAACGGCGTCACGACCATGGAAACGAGGAACGAGTAGACGACGACTGCGAGCCGCGACAGCAGCGTCATACTCGTCGCGGCACTCCCGCCGGCCAGCGGCCCGCCAACGCCGGGTTGCATCCCCAGTTGGCCCTGCAACAACGGGAGCAAGAACAGCAGGATCGTCGGCAGCGCGATCGCGATCCCGATCACGAGATTGAGGACGCCGAATCCCAGCGCCTGGACGATGTTCCCGACCACGACCCGAATGCTGTTTCTGAACCCGTCGATCACGCCCACGTTGTCGACCACGATCGAGACCGCGTAGAACTGGATCAGAAACTGCACGCCGAGGAATACGAGGAAGATGAGTCCGAAAACGGCGATCCCCAGGATCCCGACCCCGCCGAGAAGCGCGCCGACGCCCTGTCCGCCGTCGCTGGCCGCCGCCGAACCGAAGCCGACCGCGAACACGAAGACGACAGCGACGAGAAACGAGACGATGGCGAAGACTACCCACAGTCCAAACTTGAGGAGGTTCCCGAGCAAGACCGAGACGTAGCGGTCTTTCCCGACTTTCTTGAACGTCTCGAAGGAGGTGTCTCGCACCCGCCCCTCGTAGGCCATCCCGACCAGTCCCGCAACGACGAACGGCGTGATGAAAAACGTCACCAGCTGGACGATGTTCGGCAAGATCGGCACCCCGAACGTCGACAGCGCCGTCTGGGGCAGCAGTATCACAGCGTACAGTGCACCGACCGCGAACAGGACCGGGTTCCGTTTCAATACCCCGACCGATTCGACGAGTGATCGAATTGTCGCCATATCACCACGGCGCCTGACTAGTACAAATAAGTTGATATCAAAACGGAAGCAGCGTGGACGCCAGTCCAGTCACGAGACCAGTGTGGGCCCGTGACATGAGATCACTGAGATTTGCAAGTTCGACACTGGGCGAGTAGAACGTGAAAACGAATCCGCCCTCCCCGATTTGAACGGGGGGCAAGTCGATCTACAGTCGACTGCTCTACCAGTCTGAGCTAAGGGCGGTTGCACTCGAACGTAGTGCCGGTCCCAGACTTAACGGTTATCATTCCACGCGAGGGCGGGAGGGTCTCGCATACGGTTTACTGTAGTCTCTTCCCGATGATCGACAGAACGGAGTCGAGGAGAACCGATGAAAAGCTACGGTAATCCGTATCACTGTCGACACTGTCCGACAACATGGGTCAACGGACTGGGAACGGCACGGGCGTCACCGGCGCGAACGGGGCCGAGACGGTGGCAGACGGGCGTCAGACGTTGCGGGAAGATTAAAATACCCCGGCGATAATGTGTATGACGAGTCGGATGAGTAAGATCACGTTTCGCGCGGACGACGACCTCATCGACCAGCTCGAGGAGTTCGACGCCTCCAAGAGCGAGGTCATGCGCGAAGCACTCAGGGAGTATCTCGGGGAGGCGGGTGACCGGGCCGTCCCACAGCAACCCCAGGAGTCCTCGGAGAGCGACGACAGCATCGACGAGTTGATCGTCGACCGAGTCGACGCGATCATCGACGAGCGACTCGACCAGCGGCTCGATCAGCAACTCCCGTCCCGCGGCCCACAGGATGTGAACGTAAACATCAGTCTCGACGGCGAAAACGCCGCTTCTGGGGCCGTGTCGGACGACACAGCGGACGTGTCACACGAGCCCCAGCGAGATGCGTCACACGGCCACCAAGATCGTAAGACAGCCGATCGCGGCGACGAAAACACCCCTGCAACCGGTCGTAAGACGTGCGGCCAATGTGGCGAAAACCTCACAGACGACCACGTTTACTGCCCGAACTGTGGTGAGAAGGCAGCCCATCGAGTGTTCTGTGATTGTGGCGACGAACTCCGCTCGGACTGGGGGTTCTGCCCCAGCTGCGGTCGGCGTACCCCCGCAGCGGACGTTCTCGACAACAGCTAAAAGCGTGAAAACGCACATTAGGAGTGCGTTACTTCCGTAAACGCACTGTTGTCATACACTCGCCGCAAGTTTTATTATACCACACTCTGTGGTATGTTCTGCGTAAGACGGTTGTCTTACACGGCGTGGCACGCGGTGGATGTCCCACCGCTGTCATGCGATTACGCCGTGTAAAACGCACGGCCGGCGTGTAAACAGGCCCGTCTTACCGGGGAACGAACTAACCATGGAGCGTGTGACACTACGGATTCCGAAGCAGCAGATCGAAGAGGTCGAACGAATGGTCGACACCGGGGAGTACCCGAACCGCAGCGAGGCCATCAGGTCCGCGGTGCGGGAGATGCTCGCCGAGCAGGAAGGCGGCAAGGAGCGACCATCCGAAAAACGCGAGCGCCGTACCTACGTGAGGGCCTGACGATGCAGGACATCGTCAAGGAAGCGCTCGAGCGCGACGAAGCAGAACAGCAGCAGCTGTCCGACGAAGACGTCGACGGATTCGGTGACCCCCGTATCGTCATCGTCGGCTGTGGCGGTGCCGGCAACAACACGGTCAACCGCCTGTACAACATCGGCGTCGAGGGTGCGGACACGGTGGCGATCAACACCGACAAGCAGCACCTGAAGATGATCGAGGCCGACACGAAGATCCTCGTCGGCAAGTCCCTGACCAACGGCCTCGGTGCCGGTGGCGATCCATCGATGGGCGAGCGCGCCACCGAGATGGCACAGGGCACGATCAAGGAAGTGCTCGGCGACGCGGACCTCGTGTTCGTCACCGCCGGCATGGGCGGCGGGACGGGCACCGGTGCGGCACCGGTCGTCTCGAAGATCGCCAAAGAGCAGGGCGCGATCGTCGTCGGCATGGTGTCGACGCCGTTCAACGTCGAGCGCGCCCGGACGGTCAAGGCCGAAGAGGGCCTCGAACGACTGCGAAACGAGGCCGACTCGATCATCGTGCTGGACAACAACCGACTGCTGGACTACGTCCCGAACCTCCCGATCGGCAAGGCGTTCTCGGTGATGGATCAGATCATCGCCGAGACCGTCAAAGGGATCAGCGAGACGATCACCCAGCCGTCGCTGATCAACCTCGACTACGCCGACATGACCTCGATCATGAACCAGGGCGGCGTCGCGGTCATGCTGGTCGGCGAGACCCAGGACAAGAACAAGACCGAAGAGGTCGTCAAGGATGCGATGAACCACCCACTGCTCGACGTCGACTACCGCGGCGCGAGCGGCGGGCTGGTCCACATCACCGGCGGCCCCGACCTCACGCTGAAGGAGGCCGAAGGGATCGCCCAGAACATCACCGAACGCCTCGAAGCGAGCGCCAACGTCATCTGGGGCGCTCGTATCCAGGAAGAGTACAAGGGCAAGGTTCGCGTGATGGCGATCATGACCGGCGTCCAGTCGGCCCAGGTCCTCGGCCCGAGCACACAGAAGCAGGCAGACAAATCCCGCGAGGCGATTCAGGAGGTCGGCGACGACTCCTCCTTCGACGCCAGCCAGAACGTCGAGGAGTTCGACGGGCAGGGCAGCCAGGGCTCCCAGAGCTACGGTCACACCGACGGTGGCCGCGACACCCGCGAGAAGAACAACGGCATCGACGTCATCTGATACGGCGTCGACTGCCGAATTCGTCTGCACCGTCGTCGGCCGAGATGTCTATTTTTGCTGTCAAAAGCGTAGTTCTGATACGTTGATCATCCGGAGAGTCAGAACAGCCGATAAACACGGTAATGCGAGTTGTGCAGAAAGCATAAGCAAGTTGTAAATAACACTTTTTCGCTTGCGTGCCGTCACACGATGTAGACCTCCATCGGGCGACCGCCGTCCCCGCACTCACATGCCTACCGATACCACGCCGTCGATCACAGCGGTCGAAGCGCCACACGGACTGCGACTGACCGATCCGATCGAAGGTGCACAGTTCACGCTCCTCACGCAGCGACCGGTCACGCCGCGATCGGTCGATCCAGCGACGTTCACCCCACCGGTCGACACGGCGGCCGCGGTCGCAGTGACCGAACTGGAAACGCCGTACCAGATCGACGCGCTCGTTCGTGACGGAGACCTATCGATCGTCGCCGAGTGTACCAGCGGCGAGCGAACGACGGCCGACGCCGGCGAGTACTACGTCGAACTTTCCTCGGCGAAGATGAAGCTCTACATTCACGTCGTCGGCGGGTTCGTCTTCGAACCGGACGACGATCGTGTCAGACTGTCGTTCCCGGATGCCAGCGAGATCCGGATCGGTATTCGATCGCTGCACGAACAGCCGGCGGCGACGATCACGACGACGACCGAGCTGGACGACATCGCGACAGCGCTGTCGTATCTTGGATCGGCGCTGAAAACGACCAGCTGTGAGCGATCGTTCCCGACGCTGCGCGGGCACCCGCCGCTGATCGAGACCGGACCGGAGCTCGCAGTCCCCGACGCCATCGATGCGCCCGACACGGGTGTCAAGATCGAGGTAAGCCCCCAGTTGGACTCGCTCCTGCCGGTCACGTCGCTGGCGTACTACCTCGGCGCGACAGTCGAGATCGGAACCGAACAGCGACTGCACGCCGACGGGGAATCGTTCGCGCTGGACGGGCCAAAGGGCTTCGAGGCGACCGTCGCACGCGTCCTGAAGCAGGTGTTCCTGCTCGACTGTGTCACCCGAACGGAGGGCATGTACGACGTGGCGCTGTACGAGCGAGAGCTCGTCGAGTCCGCCGTCGATCTCGACTTCGCGCGGCTGTACGACCTCCCGCTGGCGGCGCAGGTCAGCGAGTACCTGCAGGTCCCCTACGACGTCCTCGCCGACGCCGTGCCGACCTGGAAGCTGACGGCCGACGTCGTTCCGGACACGGCGGCCGTCCCGGTCGTCCCGTTCCTCGCCGACGAACTCGCAGTCGTGCGCTGTCCCGAGGGCCCCGGCCCGGCCGGTGAGTCGTCGACGGACCTGTCGCCGGAGGTGACCTCGTTCTTCCGCTCGGCGAACGGGCTCGTTCGCTCGGCCGCACAGCGCGGCGAGTCGTTCGCGCGGTCGACGACGCGGCACAGCGACGGCTCGGACGACCTCGATCAGACGGTCTTCACGCTCCAGTCGGCCGACAGCATCGAGCAGACCTACGTCGGCGACGGCATCCCGCTTGGCGCGGGCAAGATGACCGTCGAAGAGTACTACCGACGACTGGACTTCGACGCCGCCTCCGACGGTCGGACGCGCGTACTGGTCGTCTGCAACGATCCCGAGATGAGCGACGAGAACGTCGTCGGCGACACCTACGGCACCCGTGATTGGATCGAGTTCGACATCTCCACCCACGAGGGAGTCACGACCGACGAGCTGGCCGGGTTGTTGACGACCGACGCCGACTTCCTCCACTACATCGGCCACGCCGACAACGCCGGCATCCGCTGTACGGACGGCCACCTCGACGCCGAGACTCTCGACGAAGTCAACGTCAACGCCTTCCTACTGAACGCCTGCCAGTCCTACAGCCAGGGCCGCGCGCTGGTCGACGCCGGCGCGATCGGCGGCATCGTCACCCTCACCGACGTGCTCAACACGACCGCGACCGAAATCGGGCGTAGCGTCGCCCGCCTGCTCAACCAGGGGTTCTCGCTGCTCTCGATGCTGGGCTTGCTGGAGAAACGGAACCTGCTCGCACAGCGCTACATGGTCGTCGGCGACGGGAACGAGACGCTCGTCGAGAGCGAGTCGGGGACGCCATATGCTGCGGCTATTGATCGACTCGATGCAGAGGAATTTGAGGTTTCAGTCGATGCTTTTCCTACAAAATCGTTCCCGATGGGGTGTATAATGAGACCACACATATCGGGCCTGAATACATACTATGTGGGTTCAGGAAGACTCGATACATACCAGCTCTCACAATCAGAGCTGACTGATTTTTTGGATATGCAGAGAACTCCGGTATTAATCGACGATAGGTTATGCTGGAGTAGCGAAATTCGAGTTAGCGAAATCTGAATTCAGGGGCCTGGGTAAGTTGATGCGCCACCGCCAGCAGCAGCGCCGGCCTGGGTCAGCAGGAGCAGCACGGTGAAGATCATGCCGATGAGTTTGGGATGCGATGCGAGCGTGTCTTTGACAGACATTGACTGGCTCATAGCCACTTGTGTCCACGCCGGGGGAGGAAATATATTTATCTAAAGAATTATAATAACTTATTAGTTTAATTTTCTCGTAAAAATGGGGTAAAACTGAGTGAGGGACGGTCTCGTCGCACGTATAGCGTGATTCGTATCTAGAATCGAAATCGACTAAAGATATTTACCAGAGAAGACATATCGGTAAGGTAGTGAACAGTAGCGGTCGAACCAGCGGCGGGTCCCGGAGGGAGAACACGTGAGCGACGACTTCGATCTGGGACCGGCCGTCGCCGACGCGGCGAACGTCTTGCTGGTCGCGCCCGGCGTGGGCGATACGGCGGACAGGCTGTGCTACGACGTGGTGACTGCGGACGGATCGCGTCCGCAGCACCTGATCGGTGTGGCAATCGCGGGCTCACCCACCGAAACGATCCAGACGTGGCGCGATCGGCTGGGGCCCACCCCATCGGTGTCCTGTCTCGCGGTCGACGGCGTGTCCCGGTCGGCGGCGGGTGACGTGCCATCGGAAGTGGGTGCGGCCGCGATCGAGTACGTCGACTGCTCGTCGCCGATCCGTGAACTCGGTGACCGGATCTCGGCGAAGCTGGACGAATCGACGGAGACGGCCGTCTGCTTCGACTCGATCACGGACCTCCAGGAGTGTGTGGGCCAGGAGGCGGCCTTCGAGTTCCTGCACGCGATCGGCTCTCGGATCAGGACCAGCGACGCGACCGGCTACTACTACATCGACCGAACCGTCCACGACGAGGCGACGATGACACTGTATTCGACGCTGTTCGACGCCGTCGTCGAGGTCGGCAGCGATCACTCCGAGTAACCCAATGGCAAGACAACACAGCGAAGCCGCGACGGGCGGCCCCCGATCGGGGGCCGAGCGAGAGGTGTGCCGATGAGCAACGCGACGTGTGACGTATCGGTCACTAGTGACGTCGTCCTCGTCTGTATCGGCAGCGACGACCTCAGACAGCAGATCACGACGACGCTGCGCGCTCAGTGGCCGGTCCGGACGGCGTGTGACGACTGGGCGGTCGCCGAAAGCCTCGACGAGGCGGTGTCGGTCGTCGTCTTCGATCTGGACGACGATGCCTTCGAGATCGACAGTGCGGTAGACCGGCGGGACCAGGACGGCATCTCCTTCGAGATGGCCGCGCTCGTCGACGACCCGTCACGCTGGAGCGACGAGCGACTGGACGGCTACGTCCGCAAGCCCGTGTCTGACGACGACCTGCGAGCGACCGTCGAACGCCTCAACCGGCGAGTCCAGTACGACCGACTGCTCGGTCGGTACTACGCAGTCGCGAACGAGTACGCCGAGGAAGCCAGCGCCACACACCACGATCCCTCGGAACTCGCTCGGCTGAAAGAACGGCTGTTCACGATGCGAAAGCGACTCGACGAGATCGCTGACGAGCTGGAGGACGTCGACGCCTTCGACGTGGCGCTGGGCGAAGACGACGACGACTTCTCACCGCGGTGAGTCTCATACGGATTGTTGTCGCCGTTTTCCCGGTCGACACACACGTCGTGTGGTCGATCCGGGACAGATCGACGAGAATCCGTCTCAGGTCACGCCCGTTTCGTCGGACCCGCTGATAGCGTTGCCACCGGCGTCGGAGAGCGCCGACGTCGACGGACTGCCGAGGGGGTCGTCGACGTATCTGAGGTTCCCACTCGACGCCGCAACGTAGACGATTTCGAGAGCGTCGTCACCGTCGACGTCGACGGCTGTCACCGGGGCTTTCGCCGCGTCGGGGCCGCTGAGTATCGTGGTTCCGCCGCCGCTGGGCTGGCGGTTGATCTTGAGGTCGTTGCTCCCGTCGACCGCGACGACCGCCGTCGTTCCGTCACCGTCGAAGTCCGCCAGCGATCCCGCACCGATCCCGTTGTTCGAGCCCGTCTGGCCGTCGACGACGTTGCTTGTCGACCCGCTCGGTTCCAGATAGCGGAGTTGCTGGCTGCCGTCGGCGAAGACGAGTTCCCCGGTTCCGTCGCCGTCGATGTCGCCGATCCCCGTGACTGACTGGACCCCGTTGCCCGGTGTCGCGACGACCTGGGGAGAGCCACCGGGCGCGATCCGGTAGAGGGTGTCGTGGTTCTGGTCGACGAAGAAGACCGACGTGGGACTCCCCTGCCAGGTGCCCGTCGTGAATCGGGTCTTGTCGGTGGCGATCGTCCCGCTGATGTCACTGCTGGTGGCCAGTACTGTCGCATCGCCGTCGGCGTCGACGACCCGTATCGTGCCGGTGGTGTCGACGTACGGAATATCGGCTGTGCCGTCGCCGGACACGTCGGCACCGAGGCCACCCATGGCCGCCACGTCGGTCGTCCCGGGGACTGTCGTGACGCTGCCCCCGTCGCCCTCGACCGCGAGGACACCACTGACGCGGCCGGTGAAGACGGTCCCGGCCCCGAAGCGCTCGCTGACGCTACTGGGATCGACGGCGAACTCCGCGAGGATGTACGTCGAGGGATCGCTGGTCCCGTCTTCCCAGACGACGGTGATCGTCTCGGCCACCGGGGACAGCGAGACGGTCGTCCCGGCGACCAGTTCCGTGCCGGCGAGTGCGTCTGGGTCGGCGACGCCGCGAACCGTCACTCGGTCGCCGTCGACCCGATCGCCGGACTCGTGGACGAGTTCGTAGCTGTCGCCACCGTCGACCGGGTCGAGGGCGAACTTCGTCGTCGGCGCGGACGGTTGCCGATCGGTCAGTCCGAACACCAGCGCGCCGGCTCCGGCCGCGAGGAGGACGACGATAGCGACGAGCAAAACGACACCGACAGCCGGCGAGACCCCGCGCTCGCCGATCGAACTGTGCAAGCGGGGCTCCATTCGTGGTGGCTTACGAACGAAGCCACAAAAATCCGGTTCCGGTGTCGGTTGCCGAACTCGACGATCGCACGGCCAGCAGTATCAAACGGCTTCGAGTGCGTCCAACAGGTTGCACTTCCGACAGCGATCCCGGCCGGTCGGCGCGCCACAGTTCTCGCACTCACCGAAGTCGGCCGCGCGGTCGTCCTCGCTCCGGTAGGCCTCGGCGGCCAGCGCCGCGAGCTTCTCGTAGCCGGCCATGATCGAGTGGCGCGTTCCGGGGTGGTTCTCCTCCAGTCCGAGCATCACGTCCTGGATCTCGCCGCGATAGGCCTCGTCGGCGTGGGGACACTCGGTGATGTGGGCCGGCAGTTCCTCGAAGCGGGCGTACAGCGCGACCTCCTTCTCGGGGATGTCCCGCAGTGGCTTGGCCCGGGGGATGTGCTGGTCCGTTTCAGGGCGTTCCCGGTCGGCCGGCCCGTCGCCGTCAACGTCGAAGGGGCCGAGCGACGAGTCGAAGTGCTGGGCGATCTGGGTCACGTCACCCTCCAGGAAGTTCATCAGCGCCGTCTCGGCCTCGTCGTCTAAGTTGTGGCCGGTCAGGAGCTTGTCGGCGCCCAGCTCGTCGGCGTACCGGGACAGCAGGTCGCGGCGAAACACGCCGCAGTAGGCGCAGGCAGCCATGTTCTCCGGGTCGTCTTCGACGACCTCGTCCATGCGCACGTCGAACTCATCCTCGTAGCTGACGACCTCGTGGCGGATGCCCAGCTCGGCGGTCAGTTCCTCGGAGGCGTCGAGACTCTTGTCGCGGTACCCCTCGATACCCTCGTGGATCGACAGCGCGACGAGTTCGATCCGGGGGTCCTCGGCGAACACGTCCTGCAGGATCTGGGTGAGGACGACGCTGTCTTTCCCCCCGGAGAGGCCGATCACCCACGTCTCTGGGTCGTCGGGTGTCGCCTCGCGCGGGACGAGGCCGTCCTCGCGGATACGGCGGCGCACGCGCTTCTCGACGGTGCGACAGAAGTGCTCCTCGCACATGTGGAGCCCCGAGTAGGCCGCGTGCATCACCGCCGGGTCGCCGCACTTGTCACACTCCATCGCTCTGGTGTTGCCGCCGGGTCGGGGAGAGGGTTTCGTTCTGGCTGCGACCGTCAGAGTGCATCGGGCCCTTGCGACAGCGCCGACAGGATCGTCGGGAGATGCGCCTCGCGCGAGCGCGAGCTAAAGAGTTCGTGACCGCCGTCGTACAGCACCGTCCGAGCACTGGGCATCGCCTCGCCGATGGCGTACGTCGAGACGACGGCGTCGGTCAGCGAGCAGAACACGACTGCGTCGTCGTCGATGTCGGGGAGCGTTCGGTGAGCGCGCCTGGTCGCCCGGAGGAAGGCCGGCGAGACGCGGTCGGGGCCGTCACGGAGTTGTTGCTCGGTCGCGTACTCCCCCAACACGGCCGCCTCGTCGATGCCGCTGGGGAGGAAGCGGCTGTCGCCGGGGAGCTTCGCGGCGACGTCGACGACCGGACCCTGCCGGGACGGCGGATCGCCCCACCAGGGGCTGAGGTACGTCTTCGTGGCCGCGTCGATGTCGGCGTGGGCGACGGTGAGGCCGCCGGCACTGTGGGCGATCACGGCGGGGTCGTCGAGGTCGGCCGCGTATGCCTCGACCGGCTGAACCCACTCGTGCTGTACGTCGGTGACGTGGGGCGGCAGCGTCGCCGTGTGGACCCGCCAGCCGTCGTCGGCGATGCGGTCGATCAGCCACCGGACCGGGTCGTGTTCTGGTCGGTTCCCCCAGCCCAGCACGAACAGACAGTCGGGGCGACCGCCGGCATCACTGTTTCCGTCGTCGCCCGCGCCCGATCCCCCGTCGAACGTGTGAAACTCCATGCGCCCCCGTCGCCGTCCAGGGGCAAAAAGCCGGGCGGAGACCACAGGGCGAGCGTTGCCGGGGGTTCATCCCGGCCGGCTCATACGGATTCCTGTAGTCTCTGACCGGTGATCGCCGGGACGGGGTCGACGAACACCGGTACATAGCGACAGGAATCCGTATCACTCTCCGCCGTGCCAGTCGATCCACTCACCGTGGTGCTGGAACGTCGCGAGCGGATCGGTCACGAGGTCACCGCCGACGCCCCGGTGCCAGTGGAGTTCGAGGCCGTCGCCGGGGTCGTCGAACGCGTGGCTGCCGGTGAGCCAGTGCAGCGGTCGCCCGGTAGCGGCGTCGGCGATCAACTCTCGAAGTTCGGTCTGGACGGCCTCGGGCACCTGATACAGCACGAGCGTGCTGTAGACGACGACAGGCACGTCGTCGGGAATCTCGTCGAGCACGGCCGGCAGTTCGTCGAGCACGTCGCCCTCGATCAGACGCGGCGGATCGCGCCGGGCGACGTCGATGGCGTCCGACAGGAGTGCACGGCGGTCGTGATGTTCGGGCCACGTCAGCGCGTGGAGCCACTCGACGTCGGCCTCGTCGGTCACGTCGAGCGGGTTCAGATCGATCCCGGCACGAGAGTGGACGGCGGGCGGCTCCTCGGGCAGCGGTGGCTGACTGTCACGGACGCGCGACCGGATCGTCACCGGGGCGTCGGCCGGCCCCCCCGTCTCGACTGTGTCGGCGAAGTCGTCGTCATTCTCGGCTGCGTCTCGGCCGTCCGCGTCGGTCTCGTACTCGTAGCGGAACCGATCCCAGGCGAGGTTGAGCCCGGCGCTGGGACCGATCTCGACGAGTGCCAGCGGCCCGTCGGTCCTGGCGGCGACGTGGGCGAACGCCGGGTAGAGCACCGCCGACCGGCGGACCGCGTTCGTCTGGGTCCGGCGAGTCGACAGCAGGGGTCGGAGGTCCTCGGCGTAGGTCTCACAGAACGACCGGAGCGCCTCGGCCAGCGCGTCGTCGGGTGTACGCGGGTCGTCGGTCACGCTCGGGTAGTACTCGGCCAGGGGGTGGTCGACACCGCTGCGAACCAGGCGGTGGACAGCCGCGAGAAAGACGTTGGCCCGCGCCCTGTCGTCCGGAACCGTCGCGGCCAGGTCGAGCAGCTCGGGGTCGTCGGCGACGATCCGACAGAGCCGTTCGTACAGCGGCGAAGTGTCGGCGGCCCACTCGGCCTGCGCGAGGAAATCGTCCTGGAGGGCAGACATATGGAAAGCGTCCAGCGGCTCCCCACAAGACACCTCTGGTACTGTGTCACCCGTGCTCACTCGCGGCCGTCGTCGTCTACCCGCGGGAGTCGAACAGTCACCTGTGTCCCCTCGTCGACGGTTGCTGACACGGTGCCGTCGAGCCATTCGACGACCCACTTGACGACCCACAGTCCGAGTCCGGAGCCGTGGTCGGTCGGCGTCTCGACGAACTCCTCGGTAAGCAGCCGTCGCTCGATCTCCGGGAGCCCCGGTCCGTCGTCGTCGACGGTGAGCACCACCTCGTCGTCGGTCGCAGTCACCTCGACACTCACAGTCATCTGGCCGTCGCCGTGGATGACGGCGTTGCGAACCAGTTCGTCGACGACGACCGCGACGATATCCCCGTCCGGAACGAACGCGTCATCCGGGAGGTAAGCCGTCTCGATAGTGGCGTCGGCGTACTCCTCGCGAAGGCCAGCGACCGTTTCCTCAACGATCGCATCGATCAGTCGGGCCGGCGACTCCTCGCGGTCGAGTCTGAGCGACGACTCGACGACGCGGGCGTGATCGGCCAGCGCCAGCAGCGACTCCCCGCGGCGCTTGATCATCGCCGCGTCCGCGGCGAGACTATCGTCGTCGGTCGTCTCCTGGATCCGGGCGGCCGTACCGGAGACGACCGTCATCGCGTTCCGGAGGTTGTGTCGCAGGACGCGATTCAGGACGGTTACCTCGACGCGGCGTCGCGCCAGTGTCTCGCTGAGCTCGTTGAAGTTCCGGGCGACGACCGTCCACTCGGTCGGGCCGGCCAGCGAGACGGTCGTCCCGTACTCGCCGGCGACCAGCGCGGCGAAACCGTTCTGGAGCCGTTCGAAGTTGGCGACGTACTCCCGGTAGAGCCACCAGCCGAAGATCGACAACGAGACGACGATCAGGCCGAAGGTCCCCAGTTGCAAGAGAGTGATCGACCGGAGCCGCGACTGGACGACGGTCTCGCTCTGGGTGACCGAAACCGTCCAGCCGGTCCGGGAGACCGTGGCGTTCGACACGGCGAGAGCCCCGTCGCTCTCGGGACGCGGTCCGTCCTGGTAGACGCTCGTCCCGTTCGCCACGACCAGGACACCCTCGGAGCTCCCGCTCCGCGTCCGGAGCGGCCCGAAGAGGTCGCCCCGGCGGGGGTGGAACGCGGCGTTGAACGTGCCGACGATCTCGCCGTCGTCGCGGATCGGAGCGCTCACTGTGACGATGAAGTTCCCGCTCTCGGCCTCGACGGGATCGCTGACGTAGGTCTCCCCGTCCATCGCCCGCTGAAAATACGCGCGGTCGTCGAACGACTGGCCGATCAGGTCCCGAGACCGCGCTGAACTGGTCCCCTGGGCGTGGAAGGCCGTCATCGTCCCGTTAGTCGCGATCACCGACGCGCCGCTGAAGTCCGTCGAGAGGACGAACGACCGGACCGCGCTGCGTTGCTCCGGCGACCCGTGGTCGTCGATCCCGTGTGTCTTGGCCCACAAGCCGACGGTCTGACCCTTCTCCGTCAGCGAGACATCGAGCTGGGACGCGATCTGCTCGCTGGCTCCCTGCAGCGACGCCTCCTCCTGTGCCACCGTCGCGTCACGCAACAGCGTAAACCCCGCCAGCGACAGCACCGAGAGGACGACTGCCAGCACCAGAAGCGCGACGAAGAACCGTCGCCGAAGTCGCATTGTTGTTTCTTACCACTACGGTCGTCATAAAGAGTTCGGGAGACACGCTCGGCGAACGACGGGACAGCAGACCTTTCTCTCTGGGGTCGCTACCCGACTGCAATGACGGATCTCTCCAGAGACACGGCGATCGATCGAGCCGTCGAGATCGTCGACGCCGTCGAGCGCGAGACGATGCCGGTTCCGGTCCGCGAGGTGTGGGTCTACGGCGACGTGGCACTCGGGCTCGACCCGATCGACCGCCTCGACGTGTACCTCACGAAGGACATCCTCATGCGCGACGCGGCCGATCGCGAGGCCGAGTTCCGCGAGCGACTCGGCGTCGACGGCGTCGGCAAGACCGTCCGGGCCGAGTGGGCCGACGAACACCCCGAGTACGTCCGGGCCAACGCGAACGGTCACGCCGCCCCCGAGCAGTGTCTCGCGGCGCACCTGCTGACCGACGACGAACCGATCCACCTCGAAGTCTGCAACGCCTCCTTCGAGGACAACGTCACCCAGCGCCTGAAAGGTGCACGCGCACGCGGGAACTACGAACAACTGCTCGACCCCCGCGGCGTCTGCCTCTACGCCGAAGGCCGGCGCAGCGAGGAAGCCGTGCGGAAACTCCGCGAGAGCGAACTCGCCTTCCCGACACTGTCGGGCGCACTGGAAACGCTGGGCATGGACCCCGGAGAGGCCAGCGAGGCCGCCGACGCCGTCGAATCCTACCGCGAACGCCAGGACGGGGCGACCGTCCGCGGCGACGTAGTGTGATCCGCTCTCTCTGATTTCTGGAATGACCCAATCCGTTCAGAGCAGTCGAAACCACAGTTTTGTGTCGAAGTTGCGTGGCGGCGATGGCCTCAAAGCAGGTGAGCGACTACACATGCTGCGGTGGCGCGCGCTGTCGCGCCCTCGTGGCGCGACGACACTGTGCGAGGGATGAGGGAGTGAACGGAGTGAGTGACTGAATCGGTTGGGGAGGTGTGTGGCGCTGTACTGTCCTGGCGGAATGAACGGGCGAGGGCCGTCTCGCGGTGTCTGCGTCGGCACTATCCGAACGAGCGCAGTGAGTGAGGATATCCGGCACAGACACCGCCGAGCGGACCGAGGGCGTTCAGTTGTCAATCACTGGAGCAACTGCGGAGCGGGCCGAGGGCGTTCAGTTGTCAATTACTGTAGCAACTGCGGAGCGGATCGAGGGCGTTCAGGTGGCAGTCACTGTAACAACTGCGGAGCGGATCGAGGGTGTTCAGCTGTTCGTCGTTCTCGAAATCATCGCACAAACGCCATCCCACACCAGAACAACGCGAACCACCGGATCAGATCGCAACCCGGCGTACCGAAAACCGAGATCGATACCGTAGAAAGGGCCAAGCCACCCCCGGCAGGCGCAGCGGGTGGTGTTCGACACCCCCTGTCCAGCGGGACAGGCGCTGGCGTTTTCTCCCCGCCCTGAGAACCGTCGACGATGAGTCAGTCCCTCCATCTGGCGATCAGAACCCTCCACGTACTGGGGATGGCGGTCCTCGTCGGCGGCGCGGCCGGCGTCTGGATCGCCGCCCGGCGATCGATCGGCGACCGCACCGACCTCGCGCGAAGCTACGAGTGGGCCTTCTGGGCCGCTCTCGGCGTCATGCTCGTCACCGGCATCGGCAACCTCGGCGCGCTGGGCGCGCCCGGACCCGCTACCGACTGGGGACAGCTCCTGCTCGCGAAGCTCTCGCTCGTGACCGTCCTCGTCCTCGCCTCGATGGTTCGGACGCTGGCCGTCGTGCGCACCGACGAAACGGTCAGTCCGACACGGCTGGCAACGTTCCACGAACGGGCCTACGGGCTGACGACGCTCGCGCTGCTGGCGCTGGTAGTCCTCGCGGAGGTGCTGGCCCATGGGTGAGACCGAAGCGTCCGAAGCGATCCAGCCAGCCGGCGAGTCGGCGGCCACAGCGGAGACCGCGGCCCCAGAGACACCGACCCCACCACTGACCGTCTGGACGCTTTCGACGGGCAACACCGTCCTGTTCGTCCTGGCGCTCGTCCTGCCGAGCTACGCCAGCGGCGGCCTCTCGGACGTACTGCCGAACCTTAACACGGCCCTCGGAGTCGGCATCTTCCTCTATCTCTGGATCGTGGTGTGGACGACGACGCGCTGGCTGCTCGGTCAGGTCGACCCGGACGAGGACTCGCTGGCGCGCCTCGCGCTGTGGGGTGGCGCGTGTGGTGCCTTCGACGGCATCGTCTTCCTCCTCGGGATCGTCCTCGGACTGGGCCTGCCGGCAGCGCTGGTCACCTCGCTCCAGCTGCTCTCTATCGCCCTGTTTGCGGCGATCGGGACGCCCATCGCCGCGGTCGTCGGAGCGGTGGTCGGCCTCGTGGCGCTGGTCGTGGATCTCGCGGTCCTGTGGGTCGCCGACCGTGTCACTCCCCGTCCACGACCCGACCGACGGTGACGAAGAAGGGGACCGTCTCCGTGCGTTCGTACTCGCCGTCGCCCATCTGTTCGATCACGTCACGACCCATCGAACGCCAGTCTTCTCGGAGTCGATCGAACGCCTCGGCCTCGGTGGCACCTTCGAGCACGTCCGCACGGTCGGTCAGGCCCGCCGCCGTTGCCTTTCGCTGTGCGGCAGCCAGCGCCGCCTCTGAGTAGGGCGGTGCGACCCGGAGCTGCTGATCGTACCGGCGGGTCGAGACGACATCGAGCCCCGCCTCGGGAAAGAGATCGGCCGCGCTCGCGCCCAGAGTCACGTCCGTGCCGACGCCGTCGAGGTAGAGTTCCCGCGCTCGGCGGGCCAGCACTGGTTCGGCGTCGACGGTCGACTCGACGCTGACGGCGCTGTTGTCGGGTTCGATCACGGCCACGCGCTCGCCGGCGACGCGGGCGAACTCCGCGAGCGCCGCAGCCGGATCGGGGAGGTTGATCAGCAGCGCCTGACACACCACGAGGTCGACGGCGTCGTCGGCGAACGGGAGCCGAGTGGCGTCGCCGAGGACGGTGGGCGGCGGAACGTCGGTGAGCAGGTCGCTGTCGGCGTCGACGCCGATCACCGGACCGGTCGAGGCCCCGACTGCGGCCTCGTCACGGAGGACGCGCGTGAGTTCGCCGCTCCCGCAACCCACGTCGAGGACGCGCTCGGCGGCGTCGAGTTCGAGATCCGCCAGGGCCTCGCGGGAGTCGGCCCACATCCCCTCGCGGGTCCGTTCGAGGTAGTCGGCATCGAATCTGCGCACAGTCGAACGAGTGGAGCGGGCGGCAAAAACGAGTCGCTTCGAAGGGTCGTCGCTTTGGCTCACGTCATCGCTATTGCGACTACGATAGTAGCTGCCACCTGAACGCCCTCGACCCGCTCGGCGGTGTCTGTGCCGGATATCCTCACTCACTACGCTCGTTCGGATAGTGCCGGCACAGACACCGCGAGGCGAGCCTCGCCCGTTCGTCCACCAGGCACCGCGCAGCACCGCACCACACACCTCCCCAGCCGATTCCGTCGCTCGCGATGCTCGCTCAGTCATCCCTCGCACAGTGTCGTCGCTCGCCGTCGCGAGCGACAGCGCGCGCCACCGCAGTCTATCAGGCGCTGTACGGAGAAAACGATCGGGGACGCTCTCGTGGTACTACTCGCCTGCCAGCTCTCGCGCACGCGCGATATTCCACTCGAAGCCCTTGCCGTCCTCGGTCGGCGTTTCGAGCACGAATGGCACGTCAGCGAGGGCGTCGTGGGTCAGGATCGCAGTCATGCCCTCCTCGCCGATGTAGCCCTCGCCGAGCAGGGCGTGTTCGTCCTTGTTGGTGCCACACTCGTGTTTGGAGTCGTTGAGGTGGATGCAGGCGAGTTTGTCCAGGCCGACCACGTCGTCGAACTCGGCGATCGTCTCCTCGACGCCCTCGGCCGTCGAGAGGTCGTAGCCCGCAGCGAAGGCGTGGGCGGTGTCGACACAGATTTCGAGGTCCTGTGAAGATCGGTCCAGCACTTCCGCGAGGTGGTCGAGCTCGCCGCCGAGTTTGGTGCCGCTGCCGGCGTCGGACTCGACGAGTACGGTGACACCGTCGGGAATGTCGAGTTCGTCCAGCGCGCTGGCGGCGTTGTCCAGTCCGCCGTCGACGCCAGCGCCGGTGTGGGCACCGAGGTGGACGTTGACGTAGTCGACGCCGAGCTTGTCGGCGGCGTCGACTTCCTTCTGCATGGAGTCGATCGACTTCTCGCGCAGGTCGTCCTTCGGGGTACAGAGGTTGACGAGATACGAGGAGTGGATGACCCACGGCCCGACACCGTGATCCTCGCTCAGTTCCCGGAACTTCGCCGCCTCGTCGTCCTCGATGTTGGGGTCCTGCCAGACCTGCGGGGAGTGGCTGAAGATCTGCCCGCAGTTCCCGCCGTAGTCGACCTGCTCTTCGACGGCGTTGTACGCCCCACCCGCGATCGAGGTGTGTGCTCCGACACGCATGTGCGTCGGCTAGGTGGGGCCGATCAAAGCCCTTCCGAAGGCCGGCGCCGGCGGGAGCGAGGTCGTTTTGTCCCGTCCGCCCCAACGGCGACTGTGAGCGACGACGCCCTGCCGCCGGACGTGTACGCGGTCCTGAATCAGCTGCTCGCCGAAGCCGGCGCGGCGATCGAAGCTGGTGAACACGACACGGCCCGCAGCGCCGTCGACAGCGCTGCGACCGTCACCGAGAACAAGGTACCACCCGGTCTCCAACGAGAACGGCTGGCCCACTGCTGTGACACCGTCACGGAACTACTCGACAGTGACGACGCCGAGAGCGCGACGGTCGCCCGGGAGTACCTGCGAGCGATGGGCGACCGTCTGTGCGTCGACGAGTGAGGGTCGTACTGCCGGCTATCGAAACCGGTCACAGAGCTCCAGTCGGCCGTCTCAGTCGGTCGGATCGGTCCGCTCGCGCGTCCAGTGCTCGGTGCCGAATTTCTCGCTGGCGCGCTCGCTTGCGCGTGCCAGTTCTCCGTCCGTCCAGCCCGCCGATTCGATCGAGCCACCGACCCCCTCTATCCAGTCGACGAGCGCTCCCCGGAGCGTCGCCACGGCGTCCTCGCGCGTGCAGTCGGCGTATTCGTCGATCCCGCCGACCCGGTCGGCGAAGGCTACGGGGTCGGGATCGCCGGTGAAGCAGGCGCAGTGGCGCTCGGACGTCGTCGAGACGGTGAGCGAACCGTGCTGGACGACCGCGTCGCGCCGACGGTACTGGGCGTTGCCGCTGATCTTGCGACCGTCCGGGGCGACGACGTCGTGAGCAGGGTGGAGTTCCCGCAGGTAGCAGGCCGGCTGATACAGTGCCTGCTGGTGGGCCTCGGCGAAGCCCGCGTCGATTCCCATTCGATCGAAGGCGTCGAGGATCGGCGCACAGAGCAGTTCGTAACTCGCCATGAGATCGCCCGGAACGGCGTCGGCCGGGACGACGATCGAGTAGGAGATGTCACCGAACTCGTCGTGATAGATCGCACCGCCGCCGGTCGGGCGGCGTGTGACGGTGATCCCCTCGCGCTCGCAGTAGTCCCAGTCGATCGTCTCGGGGTCCTGATTGTAGCCCAGCGAGAGCGTACTCGGTTGCCAGCGGTAGAGGCGGGCCGTCGCGACGCCGTCGTCGGCCGCGGTGTCGGCCGCGATCTCGTCGAGCGCCATATTGATCGGTCCCCGACGGTGCTCCTCGTCGACGACGCGCCACGAACAGTCGGCGAGATCGGTCATAGCGGCGTTAGGAGGGTGTCCCCGAAAGCGATTGCGGGCCCGAGGAGACGGCGTCGGCCATGATCGTCCGCTCGGCCCGCCGGAGGTGTTCGGCCGCGGTGCCGGGGGCACAGTCCAGTCGCTCGGCCACGTCGGCGACGCTGCCCCCCCGCGGGTCGTCGTAGTAGCCCACCTCGACAGCCGTCGTGACGGCCTCGAACTGGCGGTCGGTGAGTTGGCCGCCCGGATCGAGGCGGCGGTGCGTGTACTCGCCGACCTCGCGCACGTCCGGGTCGATCCCCGCCGGCAGGTCCCCGAGCGCGTCCTGAACGATCTCGCCCGGCCCGACGAGCGTGAAGCCCACGGTGCCGTCGGCGCGGTACGCGATCGGGTAGAGCAAGACGAGACCGACGCGGGCGAAGGCGTCGGCCAGCGTCCGTCCGTCTTCCGAGAGGGCATCGCGAGTGTACAGGTAGAACGACTCGTCGGGACAGGCCGAAACCGCGTAGTCGCGAACGCCTTCGGTCGCGATCAGAGCGTCCTCGTAGTCGGAAAGCGGTGCTCCCTCGACGTGAAACAGGGCCGAGCGGACCCCGTCGACGGTCGGCGACGTACTGACCAGTCGCGAGACGGAGAACCCGTCGTGGTCGACGACGAACTGGTGCATCGGGTGGCGAACGTCGGGATCGTGGGACAGCGAGAGCCTGACGTACTTCACGGGGGCTCGTTGCGGGGGGACACATAAATGCGCCTCGGACGTGAGGCAGAACGGCGAGGGAGCCGCGGATCGAAAACGTCGACGATGCAACAGGCCACGACAGCCACGCCCGAACCGGTGTCGGTCCTCCCCGACGACGCCGTCGTGGGCGTCGACGACCACGAGAACGCGCCCGCCGTCGTCGTACGTGCCGACGCGGTCGAGACAGTCCTCTCGACACTGAAGACCGAGGTGGGCTACGACCACTGCGCCTGCGTCACGGCACAGGAGTACGCCGATCGGTTCGAGACGATCTATCACCTCCGTCGGTACGACGACCCGACCGACGAGCTCTCGGTGGTCGTGCCGACGCTCCGCGACGAGCCCCGTTCCGAGAGCGGTGCCGGGGTCTACCGGACCGCCGACTGGCACGAACGCGAAGCGTACGATCTCTTCGGAGTTTCCTACGAAGGACATCCGGACCTCCGGCGCATCCTGCTACCCGAGACCTGGCAGGGTCACCCCATGCGGGCCGACTACAATCAGGACACACCACAGATCGTCCCGTACCGTGAGCACCAGCAGATCCTGGAAGACCGCAAAGAAGGACCGGATACGATGCACCTCAACATGGGGCCACACCACCCCTCGACGCACGGCGTCCTCCACCTGCGGGTGACCCTCGACGGCGAAACCGTCGCCGACGTGGAGCCCGACATCGGCTTCATCCACCGCTGCGAGGAGCAGATGTGTGAGAAGGGCACCTACCGCCACCAGATCATGCCTTACCCCGACCGGTGGGACTGGGGCGGTGCCGGGTTGCTCAACGAGTGGGCGTACGCCCGCGCGGCCGAGGACCTGGTCGACATCGAGGTACCCGAGTACGCACAGGTGATCCGGACGATGGGCGGGGAACTCTCTCGCATCCTCTCTCACTTCCTCGCGGTCGCGACCTACGCACTGGACGTGATCTCGGAGTTCACCGCCGCCTTTCAGTACGGCGTCCGCGACCGGGAACTCGTCCAGGACATCCTCGAAGATCTCACCGGCCAGCGCCTGATGTTCAACTACCTCCGACTCGGCGGTGTCGCCTGGGACCTGCCCGAACCCCGCGAGGAGTTCTTCGAGACCGTCCGGACCTTCCTCGAAGAGTTGCCCCGCAAGCTCGAGGAGTACCACGATCTGCTGACCGGCAACGAGATCCTCCAGATGCGCACGGTCGACACCGGTGTGCTCCCGCCGGAACTCGCGAAGGAGTTCGGCTGTACCGGCCCGGTCGCACGCGGCTCGGGAATCGACTACGACCTGCGCCGGGACGATCCCTATGGCTACTACGACGAACTCGACTGGTCGGTCGTCACCGAGGACGGCTGTGACAACTTCTCGCGCGTGCTCGTCCGTCTCCGGGAGGTCGAGGAGTCGGCCCGAATCATCGAGCAGTGCGTCGATCTGCTGGAGTCCTGGCCCGAGGACGACCGCGAGATCCAGGCCAACGTCCCCCGAACGCTGCGGCCCGAAGCCGACAGCGAGATCTACCGCGCCGTCGAAGCGGCCAAGGGCGAACTGGGGATCTACATCCGCTCGGACGGTACCGACACACCCGCTCGCTTCAAGATCCGCGGCCCGTCGTTCTCCAACCTCCAGTCGTTGCCGGCGATGGCAGAGGGCGAGTACGTGCCGGACCTCGTGGCCTCGATCGGCAGCCTCGACACGATCATGGGCGAGGTCGACCGATAGCGTACGTAGGGGTGAACGGGGACAGTGCCGGGGACATCGAGCGTCGAAACGGCCCACAGTATTATATCTGATACTGTAGAATCCGGGTGCATGGGACAGATCGCACTCGAGGTTTCGTCGATGACATCCAGCGAGTGCGAACGAACCGTCACGTCTGCGCTGATCCACGTTCCCGGCGTCTCCTGGGCGACGGCCGATCACGTGACGGGCATGGTCGGCGTCAACTACGACCCGGCACAGGTCGACAGCAACGAACTGCGCGACGCCGTCTCGGTCGCTGGCTACTCGGCAGTCGAACCCTGAAACGGATTACTGGAACTGGCGACGGTCGAGGTAGTCGACCGGTCACCGTTCAGGAATTTCATTGGTACAGTCGTCGTTTAACTGAAGCGCCTGTTTCAGTGAAACCGCTGTGAGAGTATTCGTGACGGCTATTATACATTCCCGCGTTAGCATTTGTCATGCGTTCTGCACTCGCGACCGTGAGTATCGCGCTGTTACTGATCGTCGCCGGCTGTAGCGGAGCGAACACTGGCGATGGCAGCGTCGGGGGTTCCGACGGTGGTGTCGGTGGGGGCGACGGTGCCAGCGCCGGCAGTTCCGACACCGTGGGCGTCGCTGTCGGGGGCGCACAGGACGCCAACACGTTCCGGCGCAACGTCGAGGAGGGGTACGTCCCACAGCCCAGCTCGCTCACGTACGAGGGACTGTACCACGACTACTACTTCGACACCGGCCAGAAGGAGCCCTGCGAGCGGCTCTTCTGTCCGTCGTACAGTCAGGCCGTCGCTCGTGACCCGATCTCGGACGAGCGCGAACAGTTCATGACGGTCGGGCTGAACTCCGGACTGAGCGAGGCAGACTTCGAGCGCCAGCCCCTGGACGTGGTGCTCGTCCTCGATACCTCCGGGTCGATGGCCGAGCGCTTCGACGTGTACCACTACGACGGCGAGGGCGACGGGGACGGTAATCAGGCGAAGCTAGAGGCCGCGACGGAGGCGATCGCGAGTATGACCGAGCAGCTCGAATCCGACGACAGGCTCGGCGTCGTCACCTACGACAGGCGAGCGCGAACGGTCCAGTCGCTGCGGCGTGTCGACGACCTCGACCGCGGCGCGCTCCGCGAGCAGCTCGACTCGATCGACGCCGACGGCGGGACCAACCTCGACGCCGGGATGCGTCGTGCCCGAAGCGTTGCGAGTGAGGGCGGCGGTGCCGAGCGGGCGACCAGAGTGATCTACGTCACCGACGCGATGCCCAACCTCGGCGACACCGGCGGTCGGAGCCTCGAAAGCCGGCTCCGGGACCATGCCAGCGCGGGCGTCGAGACCACCTTCGTCGGCGTAGGTGTCGATTTCAACACCGACCTGACCGAGTCGATTTCGACGGTCCGGGGCGCGAACTACTACTCGGTCGACTCGCCACAGGCCTTCGACGAGCGGATGGCCGAAGGGTTCGAGTACATGGTGACCCCGCTCGTCTACGATCTCACCCTCGAAGTCGAGACCGAGGGCTACGAGATCGAACGGGTGTACGGCTCGCCCCAGGCCGGGGCGTCGACCGGTCGGCTCATGCACGTGACGACGCTCTTCCCCTCTCGGTCGACGAGTAACGGGAGCGAAGGTAGCGTCGTCCTCGTCGAACTCGAACGGACCGACGGGGCCGCCGACGGAACGGTCGAGGTGAGCGCCAGTTACGAGACCCCTGGCGGCATCGAGCGATCCAGCACTCGCACCGTCGCCTTCGACCGACACGACACCCCCTACTTCGAGACCACCGGCGTCCGCCGGGCGGTCGTGCTCACGGAGTACGCGACGCTGCTGCGCAACTGGATGAGCCACGAGCGATCGGGCGCTGTCGGCGTCGACGCGACGGCCGGCATCGAGTACCGCGAGCTGGGTCAGTGGGAACAGCGATCGGTCGGACTGCAGGTCTCACGTCCCTACGACGAGCGGATCGCCACCTTCGTGCCCTACTTCCGCCGGCACGCCGAGGCGCTGGGGACCGAGCAGTTCGAAGCGGACCTCGCCATCCTCGAACGCCTCGACGACGAGACGACAGCGAGCGCCGAGTGAGCCAGCGAGGACGTTTTGTGTCCCTGGCACATATCGGGGAGCGATGAGTGAACTCCAGACCGCGACGGTCGCTGGCGGCTGTTTCTGGTGTACCGAGGCCGTGTTCAAGCAGATCGAGGGCGTCGAGTCGATCACGTCGGGCTACGCCGGCGGCCACGTAGAGGACCCCAGCTACGAGGCCGTCTGCTCGGGCGACACTGGCCACGCCGAGTGCGTCCAGGTCGAGTACGATCCTGAAGTGATCGACTACGAGGACGTACTGACCGTGTTCTTCGCCACGCACAACCCCACGACGAAAAACCGGCAAGGTCCCGACGTGGGGAGCCAGTACCGCTCGGCAGTGTTCTATCACGACGAGGCCCAGCGCGAGGCCGCCGAAGCGCTCGTCGAGGACCTCGGATCGCAGTACTCGGACCCGATCGTTACGGAGATCGAACCGCTGGACACGTTCTACCCCGCCGAGGAGTACCACCAGGACTACTACGAGCGCAACCCCGACCAGGGCTACTGCGCAGTCAACATCGATCCCAAGCTCAAGAAGCTCAACGAACAGTTCCGGGAGCTGCTGGCATGAGCTTCGAGTTCACGACCACCGTCGGCGTGCGTTACAACGACCTCGACACGTACGGGCACGTCAACAACGCGATCTACGGGACCTACGTCGAAGAGGCCCGCGTCGACTACCTGGAGACGGTGCTGGGCGGCGAGATCGCCGACATCACCGGCGAGGGCGAGGAGACCGGGATGGTCGTCGCGAACCTCCAGCTCGACTTCGAGCAGCCGATCCGGCTGGCCGACGAGGTCACCGTCGGCGTCCGGGTCCCCCGACTGGGCGAGAAGAGCTTCCCCTTCGAGTACGAGATCCGCTCGCAGGGGCAGGTCGCCGCGACCGGTGAGACGACGATGGTCGCCTACGACCGCGCCACGGAAGGGGCGGTAGCGGTCCCTGACAGCTGGCGCGAGGCGATCACACAGTTCGAAGGGCTGTAGCTGACGGCGCCCCATCACCTGGGACGACCCTACTCGATGACGCTCTCGGTCCCGTCGGCGTGGTGCAGCGTCACCGCGTGATTCGTGTGTCGAGCGTGGGTCCGGGCCCACCGTCGCGCTGCACCTTCTTCGATCCGTTCGGCACCGTCGGGACAGTGGCGACACGCCGCGCGCCACGTCTCGATACCGTCCGGGAAGTGGCCCGTGTGGCGCTTGTGGTCCAGCGCGAACTGTTCGAACGCCTGATTTCCCACAGTCGAGAGTTCCTCGCTGAGGTTCCACTCGCGGTCACAGCGCCGACAGGAGACGGTCGGCGAGTTGTCCGGGGAGTCGACCTCGTCCTCGGGTCCGTTCACAGGCGGATGTCGGGCTACAGTGGTATGAGTTTCGTGGCCTGCACTGCACGCCGGGCACACGTGCTTACGCCCGGCGTGCTGTGGTGCTGTACGACGGACACACTTGCTGACGTCCGTCGTGGTGTGGTGCTGTACGCCGGGCACACGTGCTCACGTCCGGGTACAGTGAGGAACACCGGACACACGTGCTGACAGCGACGTTCCCCCGGACCGACGGGTACTCCTGCCCGGAGTTCGTCGACACAGCTATGCACGAGCGGTCGAGTCGGTTCCGGGTCTACCGCGTCGTCGAGGCAGTGGGCCACATCAACCTCTTCGACACCGACGGAACGCGACTCTACACGACCTACCAGTCGGGCTACGGCGAGCGCCAGCCGGCGGTCGACGCACTCGAAACGGGGGACCTGATCGAGGGGACCGTCGCCGGCGACCCCGACGACAGCGACGAGGCGTGGTCGCTCCGGGAATTCGAGCGCATCGGCGGCGTCGATATGGGCTTCGCGACGGACGTGGAGCTGCCCGAAATCGCCCGCGAGACGTGGGCGAGCGGCGGCGGCGGTGAACCGGCTCACAGCGTGATCGAAGAGGACGGAACACCCGTCGGGGAGTGCTGGGTCCAGCCGCGGGCTCCCCTCCCTGGCGGATCGTTCGTCCCGTCGGTGCTGGCGGGTCTGCTCCCGATGGAAGAGCGGCTGACGACGGTCGAGAGCGCCGACGCGCCGACGACCGACGCCGTCTTCCTCGATCCGGACCCCGTCGACGCGACGACGTTTAGCGAGCCCTACGGGGTCGTGCTGCTGTTTACGGAGGACGGAGCCGAGACACGTCGGCGCTATCGCGAGCGCTACGACTGCTCGCGAGGGGTGGACAGCCGCCCCGACTACGATCCGTACGAACTGACGCGGGGACCGTAGTGCACGAGGGCAGCGATCTCAGGGCCGGACGGCCAGGTCAAGCCACGCCCGGAGACACGGTACGCTACAGTAGCGGTGGCGCTGGACGTCGCCGCGCTGGCGGACCGCCGCGGCGACGTGCCACCGATCGGCGTAGACGTAGCCACCACACCCCGGACAGTTCCAGACGGTCTCGTCGTCCGTGTCGCGACCGACGGTGACACCCCGGACGTAACAGTCGCCACCCATGTGGCGGGGTTGTGAGAAGTCCACGGCCGTCCGTTAGTCCCGGAAGCGTACGAATCCATCGCACGCACCAGATTCGATATAGCTATATAGGATTTACCACTTGCTTCACCGCCGACGCGCCGAACTTATACGAGTCGGGCGATTACGGGCCGCTAATGGTCCAGAACGTCGCACGCGAGATGGCAGACCTCGAACCCGAGGACTTTCACCTGCTCTCGGGCGTCGAGCAGGGGATGCGCTTCTCGGAGTACGTCAACCGAGAGAAACTCCCCGAGTTCTCGCGCCTGACCGCAGAGGACGTGGACTACCGACTGGACCGCTGTGAGGACCGGGGGTTCCTGGAGCGCAAGACCATGCAGTACGAGGGGTTCAAACTCACCTTCGAGGGGTACGACGCCCTCGCCCTCCACGCGCTCGTCGAACGAGGGACGATCGAGAGCTTCGGCGCGCCCCTTGGCGTGGGCAAGGAGAGCGACGTGTTCGAGGTGCGCTCGTACAAGCCCCTGGCCCTGAAGTTCCACCGCGAGGGGTACACCCAGTTCCGGGAGGTCAACAAAGAACGGGAGTACACCGCCGACCGAGACCACGTCTCGTGGCAGTACACGGCCCGGAAGGCCGCAGAACGAGAGTACGACGCCCTGGAGACACTGTATCCAGACGTTCGGGTACCCCAGCCGATCGATACGAATCGCCACGCGATCGTCATGGAGAAGATCGACGGTGTGGAGCTCTCGCGGACGAGACTGGACGACGAACAGGTTCGGCCCGTCCTGTCGTTGATCCTCGACGAGATGGGGACGGCCTACGACGCCGGCTACGTCCACGCGGACATGAGCGAGTACAACGTGTTCGCCGGCACCGATGGGATCACGATCTTCGACTGGCCACAGGCGGTCCCGACCGACCACGCCAACGCCGACGAGTTGCTGGCCCGCGACGTGGAGAACATCGTCGGCTACTTCCGGCGGAAATACCCCCGGTTCGTCGACGATATCGACACCGACAGCGTCACCGACGCGTTGCTGGCCGGAGACTTCGACGATCTGAACGACCACGAGTGAACGGTCTCGTTCGCACAGCGGAGCACTGAACCCGAGACACGGAAACGAGCCGTCTGCGCGGCGTTTTTCTGATGAAACAGGCCGATAATTGACAACTAAGCACTACTTACCGCGCTTGAACCAGGGCGCATAAATTACACAATGCTATATCAAATCTGGTTCGCGGAGCGAAGCAGAGGCGCGACGAAACAGCCCAGAGAAGCGTTCTCCGTACAAAATAGCAGAATCGGGAGTCAGTAATCGGGGAGAGCGGCTACGACCGGCGGCGCTCGAGCACTCAGAGCCAGTCGAGTTCGGGATCGATCTGATCGGGTGGCGTCTCGCCGCCGAGCGCAGCGGCGACGTTTCGTGCGACAGCCTCGTTCAGTTCCTCGCGGGCCTCGACGGAGTACCAGCCGGCGTGGGGCGTCACGATGCAGTTGTCGAGATCACGAAGCGGATCGTCGG